>LNFM01008480.1_pt1 | contig 15503 bp, 15 predicted proteins | sample 596031 | NCBI WGS metagenome assembly LNFM01 (sample SAMN04254537, study PRJNA301005) | activated carbon metagenome | isolation source: dual media filters at the Ann Arbor, Michigan drinking water treatment plant | place: USA: Ann Arbor | reverse complement strand
CCCACCTTCGGCAATCCCCAATCCCTAATACCCAATCCCCGCCCTCAACGCTGGCTACAATCCCGCAGCTCCCGCGAACCCTGCCCATGCTCCGCATCACGCCTTCCATCGCCATTCCCGACGAAGAGCTCGAGGAACGCTTCGTGCGCTCCTCCGGCCCGGGCGGGCAGAACGTCAACAAGGTCGCGACCGCGGTTGAGCTGCGTTTCGATGCGGCGAATTCCGATGCGCTGCCAGCGCCCTTGAAGGCGCGCCTGCTGGCGCGTCGCGACAGCCGCATCACCGAAGACGGCGTGGTGATCATCCAGGCGCAGCGCTACCGCAGCCAGGACCGCAATCGCGAGGACGCGCGCGAACGCCTGCTGGCCCTGATCCAGGCGGTGCTGAAGCCGCCGAAGCCGCGCATTGCCACCAAGCCGAGCAAGGGCTCGCAGGAGCGCCGCCTGTCGAGCAAGCGCGAGCGCGCCGGGATCAAGCGTCAGCGCGCGGCGCGCGGCGTGGACCTCGACTGATGCTGCCGCTCGATATCCCCGTCCATCAGCCCCTGCCCGACTACGCACCGCGCCGCGGCGGTGCCTTCACCCGCTGGCTGGCGCGCAGCGCGCTGCGGCTCGCCGGCTGGCAGATGCGCGGCGACTTTCCGCGCGAGCACAAGCTGATGATCATCGTCGCCCCGCACTCCTCGGGCTGGGACGCGATCTGGGGCCTCTTGATGAAGATCGCGCTCGGCATCGACATCGCCTTCATGGCCAAGGCCGAGCTGTTCCGCGGGCCGATCGGCTGGGTGCTGCGCCGGCTCGGCGGATTTCCGGTCAATCGCAGCAGCAGCGCCGGCGTGGTCGAACAGGTGGCCGAGCGCTACCGCAGCCGCGAGACCCTGTGGGTAGCGCTGGCGCCGGAAGGCACGCGCCGCCGCGTCGAGCAGTGGAAGTCCGGCTTCTGGCGCATCGCCCGCGCCGCCGAAGTGCCGGTGCTGTGCGTGTACTTCCACTATCCGGAGAGAGTCATCGGCATCGGCCCGCTGCTGCAGATGACCGAGTCGCTGGATGAAGACATGGCGCGAATCCGCGACTACTACCGGCCGTGGATGGGGAAGAACCGCGGCACGGTGTAAGCGCAGCGTGGCGCTCTGTCCTTGCTCGTCTGCGCCGATTCAAACGCTGCGCGCTGCGCAGAAACGAAAACGCCCGGACCGCACAAGCAGCCCGGGCGCCGACAGCACCGATACACGCGAAGAAGCAAAGCCAACCCGAAAGACTGCCCGGAACGTCCGGGCCCCGCCGACCTTGCCCACAAAGGCCAGGTCATCCACACAGCGGGCCGAATCCGTGGCCGCGCTGGACGATGCAGAGACTAGAGATCGCAGCGCCCGGGTTCAGCTGCGGGTTTGGTGCGGGTTTGTAGCCACTGTGTAGCCGCACGTGCAGAGCTCAACGCAGGGAAGGCTCGACCGCAGGCGGCCGCAGCCATCCGCGCAGCAAACGGATCGCGATGAAGTGGGTGGCGCAGGCGATGCAGGGGCCGAACAGCAAGCCGGCCCAGCCGCCCAGAAGGAGCAGGAAAAACGGGCCTACCAGCGCTGCCCCGAGCACGGCCGAAGTCAGATAGTCGGCGAGGTTGTGGGAAAGCAGCGCCGAGTAGAGCGGGGCGCCGAGAATCAGGGCGGGAAGACCGCCGAACAGCATCGCAATCATCACGAACTGAGGGAGTGCGCGAAGCAGCCCAAGTGTTTCTGCCGACTGATGGCACTCGTCCAGAATCGAGTAACCCACCAAACCGAGGCTGCCCATCACTGTCCCCAGCAGCAAGCCCCCGATCGTGGACAGATAGCTCACCACCAGCGCGCGCCCTCCGCTGATGGGGCGAGTCATGGCGAGTGCTCCTTGCCTTCGGCTGTGCACTTTCGCGTCCGGGAAGCGGACTCCGCCGACGAGACGAAAACACGCACCAACAGACTGGCGGGGAGGCCGAAGATCAGAAATAGCGAGCCGAGAGACGAGCCGTCGACCACAAGAAGACCAGCCCCCGGCAAGCTGCCGACCACAGCGAAGGCGATGTATCCGCCCATTCCCAGCCGCTGCAGCAAGGCCCACAGCGGCGCGCACACCAGCAGCGCGGGGAGAATTCCAAACAGGAAGGCGATGCCCGCGATCCCGAGGGCCATCACGGGCATCCACAGCGCCATGGCGATCGCTGCATCGCCTTGCGCGGAGATCAGCGCATAGGCGCCAAACAGAGTCGAGACCAACCACGCGCTTAGGAAGACGCTGGGTACGGTCGCGAGGAGCGTCATGACGAGCCAGTTGGCGTACCGGATGCCTGGCTCCCGCGGACACCCAGCGGATGAACGGTCGAGCACAACGCGCGGCGCGAGGACGTGTCCGCTGTCGCCCAGCGGTAGTGCGTCCATGGAATCCGTTTGGGCGTGCCCCGGGCCTGGTGGAAAGCGAAAACGCGGCATGTAGGTAGTCCGGTAGCGGGTTTGGCTGCCAGCGTCTACATCCCAGCGCCTGCCGGCTTCCGGCACGATCGAATCGGAGCAAGGCGCGCCGAGGGTTCAATCAGATCAACCACTTGCAGACTTCCAGATTGATCATCCGGCATAGGGTGGGCCCTGGCCCACCTGAGCTCGACGCCCGCCTCGGTCACACACGCTTCGACCTGCGGCGTAAATCCTCGCCCGCACGACCTGACCGCCGGGCGAAGAGCTTGCGGCGGAGGTGAGGTCCGGTGGGTCAAGACCCCACCTATGGGCTCTCCGCATCAGTTCGCGGGCGCACTCCATTAACCTCGTCGGATCACCGACAACCGAGGCGAGGGTTCGGCTGCGGTGGGTCAGGCCCCACCCCATGAGCGCGCGGAGTGTTCGCGCTGGCGGGGGCAAACCTGACCAAGCCCTAATCTGACCCTGCCCCCAGCGCCTGCTTGCGGTACTGCCCCGGCACCACGCCCAGCTCGTCCTTGAAGGCGACATAGAAGGTCGACTGCGAGGCGAAGCCCACCGCAAGCCCGACCGACAGCACCGAGGCACGCGGCTCGTCGATCAGCATCCTCTGCGCATCGCGGACGCGGTGCTTGCGCACCAGTTTCGAGAACCCCACGCCGAGATGGGCGTTAACCAACTCGGACAGCTGGTGCGTGGACAGCCCCATCAGCTCGGCGACACGGGCCAGGCTCAGGCCCTCGTCGCGGTGGATGCGCTCGACCTCGAACAGTCGAGTGAACTCAGTGAGCTTGGCCGCCACATCGACGCGCCCCAAGGTGCTCTGCGCATAGCTCTGCGCCACCGCTTCCTGGGTCTTGCTGGCGATATCGGGCACCGCCATCAGCACCCACAGCACGCCGAAGAAGCCCAGCGCGATCATCCACGCATAGACCTGTGCATAGGCCGACCAGCCCAGGCCGAACGGCGCCCAGACCCCGGCGACTCCAATCGTGAAACCCATCAGGGCGAACGCCAGCACCACCGGCAGCTCCAGCCGGAACCAGCGACGCAGCGCACGCAGGCGATACAGCAGCAGCGCCAGATGCAGTGCGAAGTACGTGCCCATGCCCAAGGCCAGCGGAATCGCCCACGCCAAGGGCACCAGCAGCGCGGCAGCCAGCACGGCCGGCGGCAGACTCCACTCCCAGCGCCGCCAATCCGCGCTGCGCCTCAGCAGGCCTAGCAGCAGCCAGTAGAAGCCCAAGGACTGCAGGAACAGGACTACGACGTAGGTCCGCGTCAGCGGCATGGCCTCGGTGGAGTCCACGATGCCGAGATGCGACCACTGCGTATGCGCCAGCCCCAGCAGCATCACCCAGCCCGCCGCGCGCGACTGCGGCGGCAGGTCGAGGCCACGATAGGCAGTCGCCAGCGCCAGCATCAGCAGCACGGCGACGCCGAGGGAAAAACCGACCAGCAGGGGGAGAGGGTCCATCAGGGTTCAATCGGTTCGAGAATGCGCGGCGCAGAGTCTGCGCAGCTCGACAGACTGGCGCCAGTCCGCCTTGCGCGGCAGCTGGGCCTTCTGCGCCCGCCTACCCTGAATCGGTCGGGGTGGCCTGCTCAAGTCCATCGGCCGATCCACTGCGCCGAAACAGACCGGTTGCCGTCGGCACGGAGCCCCTGCCGCCAGTGCAGTCCAGGCGCTTTACCCGCAGCCAGCGCGCAGGCTCAAGTTCGATGACCAGGCTCAACATGCACCCGGTATCAGTGGCATGCCAGTACTCGCGACCAGCGAACACTTCTCCGTCCGGTCCATCCTCAATTTCCGGATCAGCGAAGGGCGGGGCGATAGCGCTTGCCTCGCCATTGCCGTCGCAGCCGATTCGGTCCCTGCTCATCGGTGCCAGCCAGCGGAAGCGGAGTTGCGCTTCGTCGAGAGCGAACACTTCGATGCGCGCAGCGCCACCCGCTTCCACGAACTGCAGCATGCCCGCGGTCTCCGGGCTCTGCCTCGCCGCTGCAGAACTGGCGCACGCGAGGAACGCCCAGGCGCCGAGGCCTCGCAGCGTTGGGCATGAACTCATGGTGCTGCAGAGCGCTGGCGCATCAGCGCGCTGGCGCGCGCAGGAACCACTCCGCGCGTTCAGTGCAATCGTTCGCCTCGCAGCGGAACTCTTGCAGGCGCAGCCATCGGCTTGGCGGCAGCTCGACGCGCAGCGACAGCATGCAGGGGCTGTCGTCCTCGAACATGAAGTCCCGCGAGGCGTAGGCCTCACCCTCGGGCGAGACGTCGATTTCCGGGTCCATGGTCGGATCGGCGGTGATCATCGCGGTTCCGCTTCTGGCGCAGTCCTCCGACAAGCCCGCCGGTGCGGCATCCATCTCAAACCGCAGTGCAAACTCGGATTCGCGCACCAGTCTCACCGCGCCTGGACCGTCGAGCGCGGAGAACAACAGTGTGTCGTCCTTTGGCGCTGGCGTCGCTGCAGCGCAGCCGGCGAGGAGCGTCATCGCAATCAACAGGCTAGACATGCAACGGACTCTCATCGGGTTTGGCTGAAGCCACCGCCGGCCTGCGCCGTCATGGTTGGCAGAAGGAAATCGGGCACGTAGTCCACGGGATACACAAAAGCCACGAAGCGCGAGCGGACGAACGCTGCGTAGTTGACGGAGTTGGACTGATTCCCGCCCAACAGGACGATCTCATCGATCGGTGTACGCCCTGCAACAAACCCCACGTGGCCAAAGCCTCGGCCCTGATCGATAACACCGATACTTCCGAAGGCCGGTGCATGCAAGGTCTTCCCCCAGTTTCGCCAGGAGAGCGCGGCAGCGCTGCGCGTGCCCCTGACACCCGCGTTCTCCATGACCCAGTTGACGAAGCTGGAGCACCACGGCGTTTCATCATCCTTGAAGCGACCCGTCGTCGAGTGATACTCGATGATGCGCGGCTCGTGCACCGACTTGGGCTTCTCCTGAATGCCCAGCTCGGCTTCCGCAATGCGCATCCACGGCTGCCGCGTCCGCAGCCAGGAATCGAAGTTGAACGACGAGTGCATCACGCAGCTGTCGCCCCAGCGGCCGAAGCCTCTACCACCCGAGCCTCGGCTGTCGGGGCCAAGACAGCCGCCGTGCGGCGAAATACCGCGCTCCGGCCCCTGCCCCTCGGGCCACAGGCCCGCGATCTCCCGCATCTGGTACTCGCGCATTGCTCGTCGCCCATCCTGCCATGGGGGCAGAGCGTAGCCCAGCCGAAGCGTTCAGCGGAAGAACTGGACGAGGGCGCGCCTGTCAGCAGCGCCAAAGTGTAGGTTGGGCCAAGCGCAGCGCGGCCCAACGACGCAGCATTCAATCCCGAAGCGAGCGTTGAGGGCACGATGTTGGGCCGCGCTGCGCTTGGCCCAACCTACGAAAGCGGCTTGGTGCGAAGGCCCCTTCGTGATCCACGCCGCGGGCGTGGATCAGCCCTGCCGCTTCAGCTCGATCAGCGCCGAGGTATCAGCATCGCCGAGCCCGCGTTCGACCAGCTGGGCGTAGTCGGCCAACGCTTGCTCAATCACCGCGGTGTTGACGCCGGCGTTCTTCGCCATGCCGAGCACGATGCGCAGGTCCTTGAGCAGGTGGGCGCATTTGAAACCGGGCACGTATTCGGAGCGCAGCATGCTGGCGCCGCGTTTGTCGAGGAACCAGTTTCCGGCCGCTCCGGCGCCCAGCGTGGGCAGCAGTTTGTCGGGATCGAGGCCGAGCTTCTCGCCAAGTGCCAGACCTTCGCAGACGGCCTCGTTGATGCCGGCCACCAGCACCTGGTTGACCGCCTTGGTGCATTGACCCGCGCCGGTCGCGCCCATGTGGGTGATGCGCAGCGCGTAGGCCTCGAGCGCAGGGCGCACGGCGTCAAGATCCCCCGCACGTCCGCCGACCATGATCGAGAGCTTGCCGTTGCGCGCGCCTTCGGCGCCGCCGCTGACCGGCGCATCGACGAAGCCGATGCCGCGCTCCGCGAGCAGGCGGGCGGCCTCATGCGCAGTGTCGGCGCTGACGGTGGAGTGGTCGACCACGTGTGCGCCGGCTTTGAGCACTTCGCGCAGGGCCTGAACGTTCTGGAGTACGTCGGCGTCTTCGGACACGCAGAGCAGCACCACCTCACAGTCGGCGAAGTCGGCGGCCGAAGCGGCCGCGCGCACGCCGAGTTCCGCGGCCAGTGCGACCGCCTTGGCCTGCGTGCGATTGCCGACAACGCTCAACAGTCCGCGCGCATGCAGGTGCCCGGCCATCGGCGCGCCCATGGCGCCCAAGCCGATGAAGCCGCAGCGCGTTGCTCCGTGCTCAGCCATTGGCTTCATCCGCGAGGTAGGTGTAGCCGGTGAGGCCGGCCTCCAGTGCAGCCGAAAGGCGCAGCGCTTCTTCAGCCGGCAGGTCGGCGGCGGCGACCATCGCGCCATAGCGGCGGCGCAGGTCGGACAGGCTGTAGCCGACGTAGTCGAGCATCACATCCGCAGTGTCACCGCGACGGCTGCGCTCCAGCGCATAGCCGCTGCCGGCCACGCGCACGTTCACCGCGTCGGTGTCGCCGAACAGGTTGTGGATGTCGCCCAGAGTGTCCTGGTAGGCGCCGACCATGAAGATGCCCAGCCGATAGCTTTCGCCTGCGCGCGGCACGTGCAGGGGCAGGCTGCTGTCCAGGTCGCCGCTGTCGACATAGGTCTCGACCTGGCCGTCGGAGTCGCAGGTGAGGTCGGCGATGATGCCGCGGCGGGTCGGCGCTTCGTTCAGCCGGTGAATCGGCGCGATCGGGAAGATCTGGTCGATCGCCCAGACGTCGGGGATCGACTCGAACACCGAGAAGTTGACGAAGTACTTGTCGACCAGACGCTCGTTGAGCTCGTCCAGCACGGCGCGATGGCCCTTCTCGGCGTAGTCGAGGCGGGCGCGCACGGCATGGGCGATGGCGTAGAACAGGTCGTCGATCGCAGCGCGCTGGTCCAGCTGCAGCTGGCCGAGCGCGTACAGGGCCTGGCCCTCGGCCTGGTAGTGCTGGGCCTCGTGATAGAGCTCGAGCGCGGGGCGCTCGTCCAGCGCGGCGTGGGTCTCGCGCAGGTGGCGGATCACCGCCGGCTCATCACTGGTCGCGGGCGGCACTGCGCCTTCCGGCGCCGGCTCGACCTCGGACACATTGGCCACCAGCAGGGCGTGGTGCGCGGTGAGCGCGCGACCGGACTCAGTCATCACCTTGGGCGGGGTCAGGCCGTGCTCCTCGCAGGCCTCGGCCAGCGGCTGCACGATGGTGCTGGCGTACTGCTCCAGGCCGTAGTTGATCGAGCAGCTGCCGCGCGAGCGGGTGCCCTCGTAGTCCACGCCGAGGCCGCCGCCGACATCCATGTAGCGGATCGGCGCGCCGAGCTTGCTGACCTCGACGAAGTAGCGAGTGGCCTCGCGCATGCCGGCGGCGAAGTCGCGCACGTTGGAGATCTGGCTGCCCATGTGGAAGTGCAGCAGCTCCAGGCAGTCGAGCATGTCGGCGCCGCGCAGGCGCTCGACCAGGTCGATCAGCTGGCGCGGCGACAGCCCGAACTTGGCCTTGTCGCCGCCGCTGTTCTGCCACTTGCCGGCACCGAGGCTGGCCAGTCGCATGCGCACGCCCAGGCCCGGGCGCACGCCCAGCGCCTTCGACTCCTCGATGATGTGCTCCAGCTCGCTGGCCTTCTCGACCACGATGTAGGTCTTGAGGCCCAGCCGCCGGCCGATCAGGGCCAGGCGGATGTACTCGCGGTCCTTGTAGCCGTTGCACACGACCACAGCGCCGGGCCGCGACAGCGCCAGCACGGCCATCAGCTCGGGCTTGGAGCCGGCTTCGAGCCCGAAGCCCTCGCCGCCGTGGGCGGCCAGCTCGCCGGCCACGCCGTAGTGCTGGTTGACCTTGATCGGATAGATCGCGGTGTAGCCGCCCGTGTAGTCCAGCTCTCGCATGGCGTGCGCGAACGCCGCCTGCAGGCGGCCCAGCCGATGGCCGAGCACGTCGGAGAAGCGCAGCAGCAGCGGCAGCTTCATGCCCGTCGCCAGGGCCTGATCGACCACCGCCGGCAGGGCGATCCGCGGGCCCTCGCCGCCGCGCGGCAGCACCGCGATGCCGCCATCGGCATCGATGTCGAAATAGCCCTCGCCCCAGTGCGGGACGGCATAGGTGCGACGGGCGCGGTCGATCGACCACTCGCTCATGGGCGGCGGGCTCCAGCGGGCAGGTAGGAAAGGCCGCACAGTTTAAACCCCGGGGGGCGACAGGGCGTGCAGAGGCTTGCAGCCCTGCCGATGTCACGGGCAGGCTGCCACGCCATCTCCAAGTAGCGCGATCACGCTTACAGACACCGATGGATTCGACCCGCCACATTGCCCTCGTCGAGCAGCTGCAGGTGGAGCTGGAGCGGCACCCCCTGCGCTACCGCCTCAAGCTCGTGCTGCTCAGCCTTGCGGGGTTTGCCGCTGTGCTCAGCCCGCTGCTGCTGGCCACGCTGTGTCTCGGCGCAACGGTCGTGCGCGTCAGGGCGCAGGGCCTGGCCTCACTCGCGGACGGCTGGGCGCTGATCGTTCTGGCGCTCGGTCTGCTGGCGCTGCGGGCGCTGTGGCTACGCATTCCGCCGCCCATCGGCCATCTGCTGCAGCGCGAGGAGGCGCCGCGGCTGCGCTCGATGGTGGAGGACCTGCGGGTGACGGCGGGAGCGCCGCGTCTCGCCGGTATCGTCATCACCGATGAGCTGAACGCGGCGGTTGTCAGCCTGCCGCGGGTGCTGGGCCTGCCCTGGAGCCAACACTACCTGCTGCTGGGACTGCCGCTGATGCAGCAGCTGGAAGCGGACGCACTGCGCGCGGTGATCGCCCATGAACTCGGCCACTTCCACGGTGGCCGCGGCCGCTTGGCGGGCTGGATCTATCGGCTGCGCCAGACCTGGGGCCATGTGCACTTTGCCCTGAACACGCAGCGGATGATCTCCGCCCTGCCCGTCGTGATTTTCCTGGACTGGTACGAGCCCTACTTCGAGGCCTACAGCTTCGTGCTGGCGCGCGAGGATGAGAAGGTGGCTGACGCCTGCGCGCTGCGCCTCGCAGGCCCGCAGGCGGCGGGCGAAGCGCTGCTGCTGATCGCGCTGGCCGCGTCGCGCTGGCAGCGCAGCTTCCTGCCCGCCCTGCAGCGGCTCAATCGGCGGCGGCCCGAGCCGATCGACGACTACTTCGAGGAGATGCGGCGCCAGCTGAGCCCAGGGCCGGAGGACGCCGAGCAGCTGCCCCGGCTGCTGCGCGAGGCCGTCGGCCCGCGCGAGACCCACCCCTCGCTGCGGGAACGCTTGCGCGCTGCAGGCATCGCTCCGCCCACGCAGCTGCCTCCGAGCGTGCGTCGGCCTGCCAGCGGTCTGCTCGACGCGCTCGAAGCGCGGCTGATGCGGGAGTGGTCCATCGAACACCGGGCGTGGATGGCCGAGGACTGGAAGGCAGGATTCGAACAGGCCGAAGAGGAACGCCGACGCCTGCAGGCGCTTGAGGCCAGGATTGCTGGTGGTGAAGTTCTGAGCGACACCGAGTTGGCCGAGCACGCGCACCTGCAGTGGATCGAAAGCGAGGGCCGCGGCGAACTGGATCCGCTGCTCACCGCGGCGGAACGTTGCCCCGAGGATGCGCTGCTGCGCCTGACCCTGGGTCGCGCCCTGCAGGAACGCGAGGATCCGCGCTGCCTCGATCATCTGCAGGCCGCCTTGCGACTGGATCCCAACCTTGGCTTCGAGGCCCTGCCCCTGCTGGAGTCCTTCCATTTGCGTCGTGGCGACGCGGCCGCAGCGCGGGCTCTGCAGACCGAGTTCGAAGCCTTTGACACGCAGCTCCGGCAGGATGCCAGGGCTCGGACCGGGCTCCAGGCCGGCGACGTGCTGCAGCCGCATGGCCTTCAAGAAGACGCGCTGACCCGCCTGCTCGGGCAACTGCGCGAAGACCGGCGGATCAAGCGGGTCTGGCTGGCACGCAAGCAGCTGCCCCAGCCGCTGGGCCCGCCGCATTTCGTGCTGCTCGTCGACTGGCGCTGGTTCCGGCTGTTGCCAGAGAACGCGCTGCAGGCCCTGGCGCAGCGTCTGCAGCTTCCCGGCACGCTGAGCGTGTACGACTACGACCAAATGCCGGCGGGGCTGTCGCGGATCGTGGTGAAGACGGCCGGGCCGCCCGTCTACCGGCGCTCGGATACCGGTGGGTAGACCGGGCAGGTCCACGACGGACCTGGGCTCGGCCCGCCGGTACAATCGGCCGCCCCTAAACAAGAACACGCCCCGGACCCGCCCATGAGCAGCGACAGCACCTGGTACTACGAAAATTTCGAACCGCTGGGTTCCTCCATCGGTTTCCGGGTGACCAAGAAGCTCGACGAGGTGCAGTCGCCGTTCCAGAAGATCGAGATCTTCGAGACCACCGACTGGGGCAATCTGATGCTGATCGACGGGGCGGTGATGCTGACCACCCGCGACAATTTCCTGTACCACGAGATGATGTCGCACCCGGTGCTGTTCACCCACAGCAATCCGAAACGCGTGGTGATCATCGGCGGCGGCGATTGCGGCACCCTGCGCGAAGTGCTGAAGCACAAGGAAGTCGAGTCGGCGGTGCAGTGCGATATCGACGAGCAGGTGACGCGCATGGCGGAGAAGTACTTCCCCGAGCTGTGCGATTCCAACGCCGACCCGCGCGCCCACCTGATGTGGGACGACGGCATCAAGTATATGAAGGAAGCCGCGCCCGAGAGCGTGGACATCGTGATCGTTGACTCGACCGATCCGGTCGGCCCGGCCGAAGGCCTGTTCAACGAGGCCTTCTACGTGTCCTGCCTCAAGGCCCTGCGCCCGGGCGGCATGCTGGTGCAGCAGTCGGAGTCGCCGCTCGGGCACATCGGCCTGATCAAGGCCATGCGCCACCACCTGAAGGCGGCCGGCTTCTCCGACGTCAAGACCCTGCCCTTCCCGCAGCCCTGCTACCCCACCGGCTGGTGGAGCTGCACGATGGCACGCAAGGGCGGCGAGATCGCCGGCTTCCGCGAGCGCGGCGCGCAGAGCAAGAGCTTCAAGACCCGCTACTACAACGTCGACATCCATCGCGCCGCGCTGGTGCTGCCGGAGTTCATGCGTGAGGCCCTGGGCGAGTAAGTCCTGCTTCGGCGTGCAGGCGGTGCTTCGATGAAGCGCCGTCTCGCCGGCTTCGTGCTCGCGGTGCTGGCCACCGCCGCGCTGTCCAGCCTGATCCAGACCCTGCGTGTGCATGCGGGGCTGGCGTCGATGGGCGTGGAGATTCCCTTCGGCCTGCGCCTGTCGGCGATCGGCCAGGACCTCGTCGGCTTCGCGCCGACCTACGCGGCAATCGTGGCGGGCGGCTTCCTGATCGCCTTCCTGGTGGCGGGCCTGATACGCCGCTATGCGAGGCAGCTCGGACCCTGGCTGCATGCGCTGGCCGGCGGTGCGGCCATCCTGACCGCGCTGCTGACGATGGACGCCCTGCTCGGCATGAGCGTGATCGCCGGCGCGCGCGGGGCCTTGGGCATCGCCCTGTTCACCCTCGCCGGCGTACTCGGCGGCGCCCTGTTCGCACGGATTGGCGCGCGGCGCTGAGGGCGGCGCGGATCATCTCGCACCCATAGGGTGGGCCCTGGCCCACCGCGAGCTCGACCGCACCGGCTCCATCCACGTCCGAGAATGGGCGCCACCGCCGCGCGATGGCGGCGGCGCGGAATCATAGCGACCAGCGGCCGCGATGACCGGCGCGAGTGTGGCGCCCATGGCGGGCCGGGGCCCATCCTATGCAGCTACGACGTAGTGCCGAGGCTGCGGCAGAAGCCCCGATCCACACGGTGGGCCCGCGCCCAGCCTATGGCCGCAGCGCCTGCAGCAGCTTCTGGCCGGCGCGGCCATCGACTTCCCAGCCCAGCCGCGATTGTTCGGCCTTGATCGCTTCGCGCGAACGCGTGCCGAGGCGACCGTCGACCTCGCCGATGTCGTGGCCGAGGGCGATCAACAGGGTCTGCAGCTCGCGGCGTTCGGCGCGCGACAGCCCGGGATCGTCGGTCGGCCAGGCGCGACTGAACCCCTCGCCGCCGCGGATGCGGTCGGCCAGATGCGCGATCGCCAGCGCATAGCTCTCGGCGGCGTTGTAGCTGTGCAGCGCCTCGAAGTTGCGGAACACGAGGAAGGCCGGGCCCTCGACGCCGGCCGGCAGCAGCAGGCCGGCGCTGCGTTCGGCCGGGGTGCTCGCATCGACCAGCGTGCTGCCGTCGACGCGACGCAGGCCGCGCGCCTGCCAGTTCGACACCGGCACCGTGGCCTTGCGGCCACCGGCGGGCCTGAAGCCTTCGGGCAGCTGCACTTCAATGCCCCAGACCTCGCCGCTGCGCCAGCCCGCGCGCTCCAGGTAGTTCGCGGTCGAGGCCAGCGCGTCGGCGATGCTGTCGACCAGATCGCGACGGCCGTCGCCGTCGAAATCCACGGCAAGGCGCGCATAGGTCGAGGGCATGAACTGGGTCTGGCCGAAGGCACCGGCCCAGGAGCCCAGCAGCGGGCGCTCGGCACTGGGCGCGAGATCACCGGCATCGATCAGCTTCAGCAGGTGGATCAGCTCGCTGCGGAAAAAGGGCTGGCGGCGTCCGGCGCAGGACAGGGCCAGCAGCGCGCTGCGCAGCTCGCGGCTGCCGGTGGCCTGCCCGTAGTCGCTCTCCACACCCCAGACCGCCAGCACGTAGGCGCGGTCGACGCCGTATTCGGCCTCGATCCGGTCCAGCAGGGCGGCGTGTTCCTGTAGCAGCCGACGGCCGTCCGCGACGCGCTGCTCGTCGACCAGCGCGGCCAGATAGTCCCAGATCGGGGTGACGAACTCGGGCTGGGCGTCGAGCAGGGGCAGCACGCTGGCGTCCGGCTGCACTTCCGCCATCAGCGCATCGAAGCGCGCCGCGGGAAGCCCGGAACCGGCCGCGCGGCTGCGCAGCTCGGGCAGGCAGGCATCGAGTTCGACGTCAGGTGGCGCCGAGCTGTCGGCGGCATGGGCGGCGGCGATACTGACCGCAAGCAGGAGGGCCGCAGCCGTGGCGCGGCGAATGATCGAGGTAGGCATGCGCGCAAGCCTGCCAAGCGGCGCATGAATCGCAAGGCAACTTGGCGGGCTGTGGCCGTCTCAGCCGCCAAGCGCCGGCAGGATTGACGTGCGCTTGATCTGACCTCGTTGGCTCGCGCATGTCGTGAGTGCCTGCGTGCACGCGGCCGCAGCCTGCGCCCTACCAGGGGACCTCGCTGCCGTCGTAAGCCAGGAAGCGCCCGCTGTCGGCGGCGGTGCTGGCTGCGATGACCTGCAGCAGCAGGGCCGCCGACTGTTCCGGCGTGAACAGCTTGCCGGCAGGCACGCGCGCCTTGAAGGGCGCCGACAGCGGCGTATCGACGGTGCCTGGATGCAGCTGCAGCACGGCCAGCTTGGGGTGGCTGCGTTTCAGCTCCACCGCGAGGGTGCGCATCAGCTGGTTCTGCGCGGCCTTGGCGGCGCGGTAGCTGTACCAGCCGCCGAGTGCGTTGTCGGCGATCGAGCCCACCCGCGCGGACAGGCTGGCGATCATGCCGGGCTGCTTCGCGTCGAACAGGGGCAGCAGGGCCTGCACCAGCAGGATCGGTGCGAAGGCGTTGAGCGCGAAGCTGCGCTGCAGGGCGGACTCGCTGAGCTGGGCCAGCGATTTTTCCGGCTGCAGGCCCGCGGCATGCAGCAGGCCGGCAGCGTTGAACAGCAGATGCAGTGTGCCGACCTCGGCGCGCACCTGCTCGCCGAGGCGCGCGCGGTCGGCGTCCACGCTGAGGTCGGCGTCGATGCGGATCAGGCGTCCAGGATGGGCTTCGGCAAGCGCACGCAGGGCCGGGGAATCGGTCGCACTGCGCGCCACCGCCAGCACGCGATGCATGTCTTCACGCGCGAGCAGTTGGGCGACGAGGGCGAGGCCGATGCCGCTGCTGGCACCAGTCACCAGGGCATGCAGGGGAGATTCGAGGCCGTGGACGAGGGACATGCGGCGGGCTCTGTCAGGAACGCGGCGCGCAGTGTCGGCGGCGGCGCCTGAAGACGGTGCGAGGGCGGACGCGCCTGCCCGGCCTCACCCACGGGCATCGGGATCACTGCGCCGCCGGAGGCGCGGCCTTCAACCGACGGCCGCTGCGCGGTGCGCCTCCAGCAGAGGCGCGAGCGGCTGCGGTCGCGCGAACAGATAGCCCTGGCCGAGCCTGCAGCCGAGCTCGGCCAGACGCGAGCGCTGGGCTTCGGTCTCGATGCCTTCGGCGACCACTTCGAGGTCCAGCGAGTGCGCCATGGCGAGGATCGCCGAGACGATGGCCTCGCCGCTGCCGGCGCCATCCTGCTGCAGGGTCATGACGAAGCTGCGGTCGATCTTCAGCATCTGCAGCGGGAACTGGTGCAGGTAGCTGAGCGAGGAATAGCCAGTGCCGAAGTCATCGAGCGCGGTCTGCACGCCGCGGGCATGCAGCTGCTCCAGGGCATGACGCACGCGCTCGGGATTGCGCAGCAGGGTGCCCTCGGTCAGCTCGATGTGCACGCGCCCGGGACTCAGGCCCTGGGCTTCGATCATCGCGACCAGACGCTCGGCGAAGTTCTCGCTGCCGAAGTGCCGCGGCGAAACGTTGAGGGTCACGAAGCCGGCGCGTGGGCCCAAGGCCTGCAGGCCGCGACAGGCACGCTCGAAGACCTGCCAGTCGATGTCCTCGATCATGCCGCTGTCTTCGGCGACGTGCAGGAACTCGGCCGGACCGAGCAGGCCGCGGCGCGGATGACGCCAGCGCATCAGTGCTTCGTAGCCGAGGGTGGCGCCGCTGTGGAGATCGACGATGGCCTGGAAATAGGGCTCGAACTCGCAGCGGGCCAGCGCCTGGCGGAGGTCGAGCTCCAGCGCGAGTTGGGCCTTGGAGGCCAGCTCCAGGCCTTCCTCGAAGTACTGGAAGCGGTTGCGGCCCGCGGCCTTCGCCCGGTACATGGCGGTGTCGGCCGAGCGCAGCAGCTCCTCGCTTCCGGCGGTGTC
>LNFM01008479.1_pt1 | contig 15504 bp, 14 predicted proteins | sample 596031 | NCBI WGS metagenome assembly LNFM01 (sample SAMN04254537, study PRJNA301005) | activated carbon metagenome | isolation source: dual media filters at the Ann Arbor, Michigan drinking water treatment plant | place: USA: Ann Arbor | reverse complement strand
GCGACCTCGGCCGCCAGTGGGATCAGCGAGAAGAGGACGAAGGGCGAGAAGGCCGCCAGTAGGAACATCCCCGCCCCCGCCAGCAGCGCCGAGGGTCCGTCGCCGGAGGTGAACGCCGACAGTCCGAGCGACAGCGTCGCCACGATCACGAGCTTCGAGAGGATCGCCGCCACGATCAGTTGGACGAGACGCCGAACCCAGCCCGAGAGGGCCGGCCAGATCATCGTCGCGAGGAACAAGGGCAGGAACATCACCGCCACGTAGACGACCCCGGCGCGCAGGATCAGCTCGAACCAGACGAACAGGGCCGCCAGCGCCATCACCAGGGCCAACAGGAAGGACGCGAACAGGGGGATCGGCCCGCCGACCGCGCTCGCGGTGGTGAGCGTCGTGGCGAGGGTGTCGGTGTCCTTCGCGACCCCCCGGGTGAGCTCGGCCGACAAGGCGTCGGTGACCGCGAGCGCCGTCTGGGTGACCGTGACCGCAAGGCCGGTGAGGAGCATCGCCGCCGGAAGCTGCAGGAAGGCCGCGCGGATGAGGAGCCCGGCGTCCTGGCGGACCAAAGCCTGCAGGGTGGTGAGTAGGAGCAGCGGCAGCAGCAGGATTGCCCCCGCCTGGAACATGAAGGCGTAGTGCCGTTCGAACCACGGTGCCGACAGGTCGACGGTGGTTGTGGCGTCGATCGCCTCGGCCACCTGGCCCAGTAGCCAGGCCGCCCCGTCACCGACCCAGCCGGTCAGCTCGCCGAGGACCGCATCACCGGCGGCTCCGGCGGCGGCGCCCGCCGCGTCCCCGGCGGCATCGCAGACGACGCTCACCCCCGGCACGTCGCAGGGCCCCGGCACGCCGACCGCCTCCGCCCGGGCCGGCGTGACGAGCGCCAGCGCGATGGCAATGCCCAACGCGACGAGGCAGGCGCCGCTCGAGGCTGATCGCCGGGCGCTCACGGCGGGAAGGGGGAGAAGCCCTGCGCAGACGCGACGAAGTCGCCCGCGCCGACGGGTGCCTCGGGCGCGGTGACCGAGGGCACCGGCCCCGGTGTGTCGACGCCGAAGCGCTCGACCCGCCAACGCCCACCCGACCAGACGAGTTCGGCGCGACTGGTGGACCAGGCGGCGATCGGCGCCCGCTCGGGCGTCGCGAGCAATGTCACCTGCCAGACCGCCACGCTCGCCCTCGTGGCCGTGAAGGCCTCGACCCGGTAGCCGACCGGGGTCATCCGAAGGACGACCTCCCCGCGATCGGCCGACGCGCCGAGCAGATCGTCGAGGTAGCCGTAGGTGCCCTCGAAGAGGGGAGCAAGCTCTGAGCGGTACGGAGGGGGCGCGATCCGGGCGACCACAGCGCGGCGGGCCTCCGGGCTCGAGAGTAGACGTGGATCGGCGAGGGACGACAGCGCCATTGCGGCCGTCCGTGCCGCTCCTGCTTTGGTGCGCGAGGCGCTGGGGCCGGCGGTCTCGACGGGCGGGGGCGCGGGGTCGGCATAGGCGTCGGGAAGAGGAGCGATCGCAGTCGGTTCAGAGACCGCGTCGGGGGCGGTCAGGCGACCGACCGCCAAGCCGAGTGCGAACACCAGCAGCGCGGCACCGAGGACCGGCATGCGACGGCGTGCGGGGCGCTCACGTCCCTGGATGAGCAGGTCGGTGCCGGAGCGGGTCGCCACGGCTACTGGCGTCCGACGCCGTAGAAGAAGTTGACGATCTGGGGCGCCATCCCGACGAGCAGGCCGGCACCGGCGGCGATCAGGACGCCGCGCCGACCGCTCGAGGTAGCGCCGTGGTGGTTCGACTGCGCGCCCCACGCCCAAGCGATAGCCGCGACCACCAGCGCCGCAAGGATCAGGATGAGCGACCACGAGTAGAGGCCATCGACGAGCTTCTGCAACTTGGCCTGACCGGGAAGCCCGGAAGGGTCCGGTGTGGCCCCGACCTGGAGAACGACCCGCAAAACCCAGCCGTGCATTTCGCCTCCGCAGTCGGTTGACTAAACGGAGTGAACCGAAAAATGGAGGGGAGGTCAAGACACGGCGGTGCCGACGCAGTGGGCGACCTCCGGAGTCCGCCCCCGACTTCACCTGCGGCGCTCGAACCGACGAGGGGTGGGCAGCGACAAGCCCTTCGCGCGCCTCAACACTCCCCTTGCGACCCTGTATCCGTCGCCGCGAGTGGGGCCCTTCTTGGTCTATCTGCCTGCAGTCGCCCTAGCGCTGACCTACGCTCGGCGTCGCTCGCGAAGGGTGCGCTATCGCACCTCTTCTGGCGCGGAGCCGCAGCCAGGCGCAGGCGGCCGGAGCGCCCCCGTGGGATCGTCCAGCACGAAGTAGGTGTCCTGGCACGTCCATCTCACCCGGACCTGGCTGACACCTGCGTCGCCGCGCTCCAATGGCCGGACGCGAAACCCGACATGGGAGAGGCCGTCGGTCACCGGGAGTTCCACAGGCTGGGAGCCGAGAGGCAGACACGCGGTCCAGCGACGCCCGAACGATGACAGCTGCGGGGCAGAGGGCCGGCCCATCGCGTCGGCGGGGCAGACCTCCAGGGGCACCCGAGAGGTCGCCGCGACGAGGACCGGCTCACGCGTCGGGTGAAGCGCCATGCCGATGCCCACTGGCATCAGACGGACGTCGTCGAGGACCACGGTCCAGTCCGTGAGCGCCGGCCCCTCAGACACCACGCCCGCTGTCGTTGTGTCCGCTGACTTCGATCCGCCAGAGCAGCCGGCCACCAGCAAGAGAACCAGGACCGGCAGGAGTCCGGACCGGGCCGCCCGGATGCCGAGAAGGCGCAGGCTCAGGACGACCTTAAGGCAGGAGACCACGGGCCAATTGACCGCGTTCCTCCTCGATCTCGGCGAGGATGGAAGAGTTTGGAGGCCACCGCGAGAGGTCGCCTGCCGGGTCCCGGACGCCAGCCGTGAAGTAGTCGCGCCCAACGACCCTCACCAGCACGATCTCGGCACGAGCACGGCCCCAGTCGATCGCCTGCCCGAGGTCTGCGGTCCTCGGCATCTGCTCGAGCACAGCCGGCGGACCGTCAGGTTCGGCCTCCCAGTAGCCAGAAAACCTCGGAGGTGAAGGGGCACCGATGTCTTCGGCGATAAAGACGGTGCCATGGCGGCGGTCATCAGTCACCGGACGAGACTAGGCCGCCGCGCGGTTCGCGGGCAACTGCCGCTCGCCGTCGCTGCACATCGCCGCCGTGAGTACTTCAACGCATTCCTTCGTCGCGGAACGGTGGGGGGACGCCGCTCGGCCCTCCTCACCCACTGCCGTTGAGTGGGGGGCCGCACCTGCCGATCGATTCTCCGAGACCGTGTTCCTCCTTCGTCGCTACTCGTCGTGAGCGAGCACATCGATCAGCTGCGCGTGGCGCTCGTGGCGACCCCCGGCGATCGACGGGTCCGGCGCCTGCTCGCGGAGGCACTCCTCGCGGACGACCGGCCGGGGGAGGCGGAGCGCGAGTACCGGATGGCGCTCAAGGCGGACCCGTCGAGCGGTCCTCTCAGGCTCGGTCTGGCCCACGCCTTCGCGGCCGGGGGGAAGGCGGGCGAGGCGGCCGTCGTGCTCGAAGGCGTCCTCGCCTCACCGGACACCCCGGCGGCGGCCCGCATCGGCGCGGTCCGCGTGCTGCTGGCATGCGGCGACAGGTCCCAGGCCGCCGCCCAGTACGCGCTCGCCGTCCAGAGCGATGGCGCCGTCGCCGACGATGACCTAGCCGCGCAGATCGGAGTCGACGCGCGCCTCGCGTCGTCCGGCTCGATCACGTGGGACACCGATCCCGCCGCCGCGGGGGAGATACCGGTCCCCGTGGGGCCCGCGGCCACGACGTTCGCCGACGTGGGCGGCATGCAGGCCGCCAAGGAGGCCCTCCGCCTGCGCGTCATCGTGCCCCTCCGACGCCCTGACCTGACGGCGCACTACGGCCGCCGGCCCGGCGCGCACATCCTGCTCTGGGGCCCACCCGGCTGCGGAAAGACGCTCCTGTCCCTCGCGATCGCGGGCGAGCTCGGAGTCGCCCCCCTCGTGGTCGGGGCCGACGACGTGCTAGATCCGTGGAGCGGTGAGAGCGAGCGCAACCTGCACCGCCACTTCGAGCAGGCCCGCAGGGGGCGTCCGTCGGTCCTGCTCTTCGACGAGGTGGACGCGCTGGCCGCGCGCCGCCGCGACACGTACGCCGGGGGTGGCCGCTCCCTCATAAACCAGTTCCTCCAGGAACTCGACGGGGCCCGCGACAACGAGGGGATCCTCGTGATCGCCTCCACGAACGCACCGTGGTTCCTCGACCCGGCCTTCCTGCGCCCCGGGCGGTTCGCGCCCATCTTCATCGCCCCGCCCGACACCGCCGGCCGCCGCGAGATCCTCTCGGTGCTCCTGCGGCACCTCCCCGCCGACGGGGCCGATCTGGATGCCGTCGTCGCGAGGACGCAGGGTCTCTCGGGGGCGGATCTCGCCGCGGTCGTCGACCGCGCGACCGACGCCCGGCTCGACGAGGCGCTCCGCGACGGCCGGCCCGCGCCCGTGACCACGCGCGACCTGACGAGGGCTGCGAAGTCGACACGACCGTCCACCGCCGACTGGTTCGCGACCGCCCGCGGCTACGCGACCTTCTCCAACGAGAGCGGCCTCTACGACGAGGTGCTCCGACACCTGGGAGAACGATGAGCGCCCGTATCGAGCACGCGACGATGCTCCACCGCCAGGGACGTCACCGGGAAGCCGGGGCCGAGGCGCACGCCATCCTCTCGGAGGACCCGGGCCGGCTCGATGCGCTGACGCTCTTCGCCCTCTGCGCCGAGGCCATCGGGCGGCGGCAGGACGCCGACGCCGCCATGGCGCGGGCGCTCGCCGTGGCGCCCGGGTCCGCCGAGGTGCGGCGCGTCGGTGCGGCCATCCTGCGCCAGCGTGGCCGGTACAAGGAGGCGGCGGCGCAGGCCGGCGAGGCGCTGCGCCTCGACCCGCACGACGCGGACGCCCACCTCGAGGTCGCGGCCATCGCCCTCGCCCGCGAAAACTGGGCGGACGCCCAGGCCGCCGCCGAACGCGGCCTCGCGATCGACGCGGAACACCAGGGCCTCGTCCAGGCGCGGGCCGCCGCCCTCCTGCACCGGGGCGAGAAGGCCGCCGCGGAGAACGCCGTCCGCCAGAGCCTGGCGTTCGATCCGGAGGACCCGGACGCTCACCGGCTGATGGGGATCACCTCCCTCGCCGACGGCCGGGCCCGGACCGCGGAGGCCTCATTCCGCGAGGCGCTACGCCTCGACCCGACCGACGAGGCTGCCCGGCTCGGCCTGATCGAGGCGATCAAGGGACGCCACCTCTTCTACGGCCTCATGTTGCGAGGCGCGTTCTGGGCCTCCCGGTTCTCGCCCCGCACCCGCGTGATCCTCCTGGTCGCCGCGTTCGTCCTGTTCCGCGCCCTCGCCACGACGGCCGAGCGCAACCCGCAGCTGGGGCCCGTCCTCTACGCGGTCCTCGGCGTCTACGCCGTGGCGTGCCTCCTCACCTGGATCGCCGCGCCACTGCTCGGACTCCTGCTGAGGTTACGGCCGGGTACGCGAAGCCTCTTCCCGCAGGCTGAGCTCCGCGCCGCGATCGTGGTGGCGGCGTGCCTCGCGGCGGCGGGCGCGCTCCTCGGCATCGGCATCCTCACCGGGCACTCGGAACTCACGATCGGCTCGCTCGGGGTGGCCCTCCTCGCGTGGCCGGCATGGCGTCTGGCGACGATGGCCTCCGGCTCCACGCGGATCGGCCTCGCCGTCTACGTCACCGCGATCGGATGCGTGCTGCTGTGGGCGATCGGCCAGGGGACCACCCCCGAGGGGGCCGCGTCGATCGCGCTCCCACTGGCACTGGTCGGCCTCCTGTTCGGCGGCCTCCTGGCCGAGTCCCTCTCCCGGAGGGTCCCGCTCCGGTGAGCGCTCGCCCCTGGGTGGACTTCCACCCCAGCGGTGTTTGAGACCCCGCCCCAAGAAAGGCGAAGAAGGCTTGGTGTAGCCGCTCTCGGCGAACGAGGAGAGAGTGCGCGCCATTACGTGCGCCAGCGCTGTCGCGAGACACCGGGTCTCCACACGTCGGCAACGGCTGGGTACTGACCCCACTACCGTCACCCCGCTTCGACGAAAGTACCTAGGCTGTCGCCGCCGCGGTTGCCCGAAGCTCCTTCCTCATGGCTAGGCTCCGGCTCTGGTTGAACCTCGGGGGAGGCGGTCATGGCTCTCAGGATGCGCCGGAGCATCAACCTCGGCGGCGGCGTGCGCATGAACGTCAGCAAGCGCAGCGTAGGCCTCAGCGCTGGAGTGCGCGGCGCTCGATATTCGGTCAACAGTTCGGGCCGCCGCACCCGCACCGTCGGCATCCCGGGTACCGGCATCAGCCACGTCTCGACGTCCTCTGGTCGATCCACCCGCTCTCGAAGCGAACGCCAGACCGCGGTCGCCGCACCCGCTCCTCCCAAGCCAGGGATGTTCGCCCCGAAGCACGAGAAGGAGTTCCACAAGGGCATCCAGCAGCTCGCGGCGGGCGAGCCCGGTCAGGCCTTCTCGCATTTCGAGGCGGCGGCCGCTGCCGACGCGAAGGACCGAGCCATCGCCGACGAGCTCATGTCGGGCCTCGCCGCGGTGCAGCTCAAGCGAGCAGCAGACGCTATCCCCTACCTTGAGGCGGTGGTCGGCAGCGACACCGAGCTTCCAGATGAGCTGCTGCTGAAGTACGCCCCAGGGATGGCCGTAACCATCGGCATCACCGAGGCGGTTTCGGTGACACTCCCCGTGGGCTCGTACGCTGCAGCGCTGGCCTTGGTCGAGTGCTATCAGGAGGTGGGTCGTAGCGAGGAGGCCGTTGGCCTGCTCCAACGCCTCGTGGAGACGGATGAGGAGCCTGCGCTTAAGCTCAGCTTGTGCGAGGTATACGCGGAACTCGGCGAGTGGGACGAGATCGTCGCCTTGGCCGCAGGGGCGTCCAACGAGGACGACGTGACGCTCCAGCTGCGGCTCTACCAGGCGAAGGCACTCATCGAACGAGGCCAGGACGAGGTCGCTCTGGAGGTCTATCGCGACACTCTCCGCTCGAAGAGGCGGGATGCCGAGCTCCTGAAAGAGGCCCGGTACGGAAGGGGCTCGACGTATCTGCGGCTGGGTAAGAAAGCGCAGGGGAGGAAGGATCTCGCGGCCGTGTACGCCGACGACCCCAGCTACGCGGATGTGGCCGAGCTACTCAAGGACGGCTCGTAGCCCCGACTCGTGCTCCGAGGCGCCAGCCGGGGCGCGCGTCTATGCGCGGGCCCTACCCGCGGAGCGCTCGGCGAGCCGCCGCGAACCGCCGCGCTGATTCTTCTGACTCCACCAAGTCACGCTCCGCCGCCCTGAGTAGCCGGTCCGCCGCCTCGCGCCATGCTGCCGCTCGCGGGGACAGCGTGGCGTCGGGTACCCCTTCACGCGCGAGGCGCTCGACGTCAGCACGAGGGAAACGGCGATGTCCTCCGGCCGTCCGGCGGTGCGGCAGGCGCCCCGCGGCCGCCCATGCGCGCACCGTGCCCGCGCTCACGCCTAACACTTGAGCTGCCTGGGCGTTGGTCAAGTCGTCGCTGGTCATGCCGCGATCATCGGCGGACGGGCGCGCCGGGTCGACTAGTCAAGCCACCCGCCCAGCGCTGTGCCCCGCTTCGGATCTCGGTCGGTCTCCCCACCAAAGACGGCCGAACGCGTGTTCTGTTCTGCCGCGTCCATGGCCGAGACGGTCCAGGAAGTCCTTTGCCTAGCGAGGCTTTACCTGTCCGAGGTCGAGATCGGCCGCTTGGTGGTCTGCATCGCGAACCGTCTCGGGCGAAACCAGGCTCTCGCTGGCAATCGAGCAGAGATCGAGCGGCTCGAGCACGTTGCGCGCCACTGGTTGAGCGACGAGGAGTGCGAGTCGCTTGCCAGATGGATGCTGATGCAGGCCGGTCGAGGCGAGCCGGTCGTGCCGACCCGCCCGGTTGGCCGGCCCGAGCGGCGTAAAGGCTGACGCACGGTCGAGGTTGTCGGCGGTCTCCTGCGAGCCCCCCTTACACGACCTTTGTCGGCCAGACCTGATCGTGTGGGGGAGCGACGCGGCTGCCGATCGCTCCTAGGGTGGCGTTCGGAGCCGTCGGTGTGGAGACCTGGACCGACAGCGCGGTAGCGAACTTTCCGTGACCGTCGGCACTCCGCTCAGAAGGCTCTGCCGACTCCCGAGCTAAGAGGTCCGCAGTGAAGTATCGCCCCGCCCCGTGGAGGAGCCTGGCACTTGGCGCCCTGGTTACGTTCGCCCTGTGCGCGTCGGCGGCCAGCGCGGCGCGAGCGCCGGATGCTGCTGAGCAGAGCGCCTTCCAGGCCGCGATCGCGGCGGTCGGCGGGGGCCCCACCGTCGTCCTGGAGTCCCAGCGGGTAGGAACGCTCGATCCTGCCTACGCCTTCGTCATCGCCTCGGGCACGCAGGCCGACGGAACCCCGGTGATCCCGTCGACGCGGTACCTGATCACAGCCGATGACCAGGCTTTCACCGTGTCCGCCTCCAGCGTGCCGCCGTTCAGCTGCGAGCAGCTCACCCGGGCCGGCGTCCCGGTTGACGTGATCAACGATCTCGGCGCAATCGAGGGTCAGTCCTGCCGGGAGCGCAGCGAGCCGGACGCACGGCCGGACCTCTCGCGGGCCTTCCTGAGTCCGAGTCGGAACATCCGGTGCACAATCCGACGAGGTCCGGGCGCGGCGCGGGTGACCTGCCGCACGGTCCGGCCTGGTCGGGCAGCGCTACTCGTCAACGGTTTGCGTCCGCGGGTCGTCCGTCCCGGGCCGGTCAGCCTCCGCGCCGACGCGCGAGTGCTGCCCTACGGGCGGAGCCTCACTTACTCACGCTTTCGATGCACGTCACGAATGGTCGGCGTGACCTGCGTGCAGCGTGGCTCGCGGCGAGGCTTCCTGATCGCCCGGGAGGGCGTCGTGTTCCTCCCGCGGCCGCGCGTCGTTTCGCCGCCCGTTGGCGACCCGTCGCCGCCTAGGCCGGGGGGTGGGTCCTCGGGGCCGGGCCCGAGTAGTGGCTACAACTGCGACGACTTCCCTCTGGCCGACGGAACAACGGCCCAGGAGTACCTCAACCTCTATCCGAGCGATCCTTCAGGACTCGACGGCAACAACGACGGGTTCGCCTGCGAGAACGGCTGAGAAGCCCCCCGATGTTCCCTACACCGACTTCGCCTCTTGGATTTCGACGCCACGGTTTGGACCGCGAGGGTTCGCAGGACTGCGGTTCCCTCGTCCCAGTCATCTCAGAGTCGTGGGCACAATGTCCGGCCTTTCGAGGCACGCGGCGGGGCGCCCAGTTCGGCTCACGTTCGAACAGTTCTAGTAGTAACCCGAAGGCGAGCCCGCCGGCACCCTGACGGACCCCCGCCTGAGCCGAAGTAGGATGCCTGTATGGGATTTATCTCACGAATGTTCATCCCTCGAGGGGTCCGGCGGGCCGTGAATCCGGTCGGCACCCTCAAGGGAGCAGTAACTCCGAAGTCAGTGAAGCAGCTCAGGCGCGCCATGCATCCGCTCGACAGCGCCGCCTATGAAGTCACGCGCGCGATCAACACCAAGCCGCGGCGGCGGGCGACCCACACTGTCTATCGCCACGGGTCGTGTCCTGTGAGGCACCGCTCCCCAGAAGCGGCCGCTAAGTGTCGTAACGCTTGACGCCGCTGGGTCTTCTGGAGCGCCCGTCCCCTCCCCTTGGCGCGCACCCTCAAGGGGCTCTTCGGGACTGTGGTGAAGCAACCGCGAGGGTCGCGTGCGCGAACAGTTGATGGCGGGCGGCGGGAGGCCGTGGCGACACGTCGGCTGTGGCGTCGTCGTCTCGCTGACGGTGCTGGTGTCGGCTGGTGTAGGCGCGCCAGCGGCGCAGGCACTCACGTTGCGCGGGACGGTCTCCGAGGTCGTAGACGGAGACACGATCAAGGTCATCTCGCGCGGCTTCGAGACTCCGGTCCGCCTTATTGGCATCGACACGCCCGAGACCCGCCACCCCTTCAAGCCGGTCCAATGCTTCGGCCCGGCGGCCAGTGCTCGAGCCAAGCGCCTCCTCCCGGAGGGGCAGCGGGTCCGACTTGTCACCGACCCGACCCAAGACGCGCGGGACCGCTACGGCCGGCTGCTCGCGTACGTCTACAAGCCCGGTCGCAGCGCTGCGGGCGGCTCGGTGAACTTCTCCCTGGTGAGGACCGGCCACGCCAAGGCCTACGTCTACGGCGGCGTTCGCTTCCAGTACGCCGTGCCCTTCCTGCGGGCGCATAGCCGAGCCCGGAAAGCGAAGATCGGGCTCTGGGGACCGCCCTGCCGCGGGAACACGACCAAGCCCGACCCCTCGGGCCAGGCGCCCGCTCCGACCCCAGTGCCACCAGCCACGCCGGCGCCGCCGGCGCCCGCGACGCCGGGCTGCGATCCGAACTACACCGGTGCGTGCATCCCGGTCTTTCCGCCGGACCTTGACTGCGGCGAGATCTCGTTTCGGAACTTCGCCAGCGTGGGCTCTGACCCTCACAATTTCGATGTCGATCACGACGGCGTCGCCTGCGAGGAGTAGGCGCGCGTACCGGCTAAGGGCGGCGCGCCTGGTAGGTCTGCCAGCCACCCACACCTAGCCCGACGAGCCCGACCCAGCCGAGCCAAGCGAACTGCTTGCCGTCGAGGTCGCAGCCGATTCCGTCGCCGTCGCGGTCGAGCTCATGGACGTCAGCGCTGCCGACGCGGACCTGGTGACCGATGTCGGCTCCGGCCTTGGGCTATCGGCCTCAGAGCGCGGTCCCCTGAAGCACCACCTCAGCAGTCAGCAAGACCTTCGAACCGCTCACCCAACGGCGACGTCGAAGCGCCGAGCAACGACTGGCAGGAAGGTCCAACCTCGCTCGCGGGGCACGACAACCCGCATCGGGATCGTGAACGGCGCCGTTCCTGGGCTGAAGCGGTAGCGCAGCGAGAAAACGCCACGGCGGTCGGCGGTGGCCAGCTGCAGCGGCAGCCACTTCCCGCGCAAGCGCCACTCGAGCTTGACGAGCTTGCCCCTCCCGGCTCCACGGGGAGTGATCACTCCGCTCACTCGGAGTGTGTCGCCGGGACGGATCGACCGCGTGCTGATCTTCGTCCGGACCCGCGGGCGAAGCTGGACAACAGCCGGAGCGACAACGAGGGGCCGACCGAGGGCGACTGCCCGCCAGGTCCCGCTCCGGCGGGGCCGGATCTTGAAGGTGAAGGACCCTCGACGGTCCGTCAGCGTTGTTCCCGCCGTGAAGCCTTTCGGGTCGACGAGGTAGACGGTGGCGCCACGAAGGCCCCGACCACTCGCGTGCAGGAAGCGGCCCGAGACCGCTACCGGGCGGGCGTACGTCGATGCGATGAGCGGGATCAGCAGACGTCCGGTCCGGCTGTAGCTGCGCGCTTGGTGGGCTCGGATGCCACGCGTCTCGACGCGCGAGAAGTTCGGCAGCGTCGTGCCGCTGCCCTCGATGCGTCCGGGTTCACCCAGTGGCCCGTCGCCCCCGATCACCGTCGTCGTCGGCGCGCCGGCGCTCACGCTCGGACGCGTCGCCGCAGCGGAGGTGACCTCACGGGTGAGCCCCGCGTTGTCTGTCGCCGTCAGGAAGAAGCGAATCGACTCCCCCGGCGCGGCGTGCTGGGCGAGGTCGATCTCGACGATGTCGCCTCCCGTCGCGGACGAGGCCACGGTCGGCCCGTCCGGCCCGCGGGCGCGCAGCCGCCAATCGCGGACCCCGCTTGTGGCGTCCGAGACGGAAACCGTCGCGCGCACGGTGTCGTTCGGAAGGCCGAGGAGGGCGACGGCGGCTGCCGGAGGCGTGCGATCGATCCGGAGCGTCGCGTCCTGGAAGCCCGAGCCGGCGGTCCCGTCGCCGGCCACCTCCAGGCGGAGCGTCTGCGCGCCGTCGGGCACGGCACCGATCGTGAGATCGGCCACGTGGGAACCCGCGCCCGGCGCCGCGGCGTAGAGGCCACGTCCGCCGACGCTGATGCGCTGCAGCCCGATCCCGTCGGAACCGAAGTTGTCCGACGCCTGCCATTCGACGCGGGCGGTGTTTCCGGTCACCCAGCCCGCCGGCACGCCGGTCCAGCGACCGAGGGGCGCCTCCAGGTCGCGCACGAGGATCGCCGGATCGAGGAAGGTCCAGACGCGGTTAGGTTGCTGGCGGGCTTCGGTCTGGAGAAGCCGAAGTGAGGCCGTCTGTGCCCGCAGGCCGATCTGGTAGGCCTTCGGCTGGGACGGGCTTCGCGGAATGTCGGCCTCGGCGACCTGCCAGGCGAGAGCGCCGTCGGCGAGGACCTGCTGGGCGATCGAGGTCGGTGTCTGGTGAAAGCGGACGGCCCGCCAACTCAAGGCTTCGATCACCGACCCCGGGGCGGGGGTGCGCAGGTCGATCTGCCACTTGGTCCCGGTGAGAGACGTGCCGACCGGTGGGCACGTGACACCAAGACTCGCTCCGGTCTGGGCGACCGAGCACTGGCCGTCGGGGACCGCTTGGGCGACGAGCGCCTCGACCCCGTAGCCGTAGAGGCTGCCCTCGGTCGCCTGCACGGGCGCCGCTACTACGAGGGAGCCCCCCGCAGCCAGGACGGCTAGGCCGACCGTGCGGCGTTGGAGTGCGGGGCGCCGCATCAGTTGAGGTTCCAGGGGCCCGGGGTGAACTCGCGCTCAGCCGCCGAGACACCCGGCCACGGATCGGCTGCCGGTGCCGCCTGTACGGCGGGGGCGGCGGGGGGCGGTGGCGCCGCGACCTGCGTCGCCTCAGGGTTGCTGGGCGTTGGCGGCGTCTCACGTTCGCGCTCCCGGCGGCGTGCCTGCTCTTGCTTCTCGCGGGCCGCCTCGCGCTGGCGCGCCGCCGACTCGCGGGCACGCGCCTCGAGCCGGGCCGAGGCCGCGGTCCTCTCGGCGACGCTCGAGTCGACCAGGGCGGGCGCGTTCAACGCAGCCACGTTCCCGGAGTCTCGAGCGGCCGGCAGGTCTCCATCGAAGGAGAAGAGCACGACGACCAACAACGTCGCAAGCCCAACCAGCCCGGCCGCCACCCCCGCACCCAGCAGCGCTCCCGGATCGGGACGCGGGATCGAGCGCCGGCTTCGGGGAGGGGACCCCGAGCGGGGCCGGCGGGTGGCAGTGGCGGCCCGAGGACGACGCCGGCTCCTGCGGCTCCGGCCGCCACCAGCGGGGATGGGCGGCGGGCCCTCGCCTCCGACCTGCACGAGGCCGTCACCGAGGTCCTCACCGCCGGGTCCAAGCACACGCTCCCACCTCGCGGGCCAGGGGACGTCCTTGTCGAGGACGCTCGGCTCGGTGACGCCCGACGGTTCGTGCATGGGAGGGTAAGGCAGGTCTCCACCGACCTCGTCCCATTCCGTCGCGCCGTCGTCGTTTGCCATCACCCCGCCATCCCCTTATGCTCGGTTGACTGTTTGCGGCAAACCGAGCGTAGCTGATCCGAGGGAGAAGTACGCAAGCTATGAAATCCTACAGTCGTCATCACTCGCGACCTCGGTCAGTTGTTCAGAATGCGTGTCATGACTCGCACACCGGCGAACGAGGTGCTGACCGCCAGCGAGGTGGCGCAGTGGCTCGGCCAGAACCTGGAGACGGTCCAGCGCGCTGCCAAGTCGGGCCGCCTGCCAGCGCGGCGGATCGGGAAGGAGTGGCGCTTCCTGCGCGACCTGGTCGCCGAGGCACGAGGAGTGAAGCTCAGCCCGGGTGCCGTCGCCGAGGACGACCCCTTCCCGCGCTCGCCCTTCGACACCCGCGAGGGGACGGCGTCGGCGGGGATGGACGCCGACGAGGCAGCGGAGCTCCTACGGGTCAAGGAGTGGACGATCCGCAGCGAGGCGAACCAGGGACGGCTCCCCGGCTGGCGGGAGGGACAACGCTGGCGGTTCTCACGCGACGAGCTGATCGAGCACATGCGCCGCGACGAGCCGGAGGACCGGATCCGCTACGACAGGCGGAGCGCCCGGTAGCGACCCTCCCCAGTTGCGGAGGGCGGGCGGATGGCTGAGCCTCGGTTTCCCCGGGCGAACCGCGTCCGTCAGCTCGAGCACGCCTTGTCGGTCCTCGACCTCTTCCGCCCCCCCGATCGAGGGGAGCTCACCCTCTCCGCGATCGCCGACGAGCTCGGGCTCTCGGAGGAGTACGCCAACAAGCTCCTGCGCCACCTCGAGGCCGCGGGAGTCGTCGTCCGCGGTCCGGTGTCGGGTGGGTGGCGCCTCGGGATCCGACTTGCCGAGCTCGGGGGCTACGCGATCGCGACCCTGCGGCCCTGGGATGAGTTCCGGCCCCCGCTCGCCACGCTCCAGGAGGCGACGGGCCTCGGTGGGTTGATCGCCGTGCTTTCAGGCGGCCGGGCCGTCCACGTGGACGAGTTCCGAGGCCCGGAGCGGCCCCTCGGGCGGGCGTTCCCCGCCCACGCCACCTCCCTCGGCAAGGCGATCCTCGCCGAGCTCCCGCCGGAGGAGCGCGACGCCGCCCTCGCCGAGATCGTCCTCACCCCCTGGACCACACGCACAATCGTCACCAGGGAGGGCCTCCTCGAGGACCTGACCGCGGCGAAGGAGCGCGGCTACGCCCTCGAGGACGCCGAGTTCCACGAGGCCCGCCGGTCGATCGGCGCCGCCGTCCGCGACCACACGGGCGCCGTCGTCGCCGCCGTCGGCGTCGGCACCACGCCCAGCCGCCTTCCCGACGCCGCACTCGACCACATCGCGGTGGCCGTCGTCGAAGCTGCGGCCGAGATCTCGCGCCGCCTCGGCGCCGGGACGCTCCCTGCGCTGCCCCCGTGGCGCCCCGTGGTCGAGGTCAAGTTCGTCATGGAGCCGCCGCTCGAAGTCCGGCCCGCAGGCGCCGTCGAGGACCCCCCCGCCAAGGCAACCCGCCGCCGGCCGCGGCCGAAGGGCTCCCGGGCGACGTGACCGCCGCCGGTCACAGCCTCTCGCGGCCGATCGCCCTCGCCGGCGTCGGTCTCGCGGCGCTGGTAGCGCTCGCCGTCGGGCTGCCGGTGATCGCCCTCCTCGGTGTCGCGAGCCCGGGCGGCGCTCCCGGTGCCTCGCAAGCCGACGCCGAGTCACTCGATCGCTGGATGGCCGAGCAGGTACCCGACTCGCCCCTCGTCGGCCTCGGGGTGGTCTTCGTCCGCGAGGGTGAGCGCAACGGCATCGATCCCCGGGCGCTCGTCGCCATCGCGATGCACGAATCGGTGCTCGGCACCGCCGGATCGGGAGCCGGGATCCACAACGCCTTCGGCTGGGGTCCCGCGATCCCGTTCCCGAGCTGGGAGGCGAACATCGCCACCGTCGCCCGGGGCCTCGCCCGGGGGTACGTCGCTCGCGGCCGCGACACCCTCACCGCGATCCAGCCAGTCTGGGCGCCACTCGGCGCCGCCAACGACCCGACGGGACTGAACTCGGCGTGGACCGACGCCGTCGGCCGCTACTACGCCGACCTCGGCGGCGACCCCACCGGCT
>LNFM01012355.1_pt1 | contig 15505 bp, 16 predicted proteins | sample 596031 | NCBI WGS metagenome assembly LNFM01 (sample SAMN04254537, study PRJNA301005) | activated carbon metagenome | isolation source: dual media filters at the Ann Arbor, Michigan drinking water treatment plant | place: USA: Ann Arbor | reverse complement strand
CCCCCGGCCAAGAGCAACAAAACGACCGGGAGCATCCGATGACCTTCATGAAATCTCTTTACGGCGCAACCGCCGCACTGGCGCTGACCGCCGGCGCGGCAGCGGCCGAACCCGCGATCATCTTCGACCTTGGCGGCAAGTTCGACAAATCCTTCAACGAAGCGGCCTTCAACGGTGCCGAGAAGTGGGCCAAGGAAACCGGCGGCACTTACAAGGAACTGGAAATGCAGTCGGAAGCCCAGCGCGAACAGGCGTTGCGCCGGCTGGCCGAATCCGGTGCCAACCCGGTCGTCATGACCGGCTTTGCCTTCGGTGACGTGCTGAACACCGTGGCCCCCGACTTTCCCGACACCAAGTTCGCGATCATCGACATGGTCGTTGACCAGCCGAACGTGAAATCGGTCGTGTTCAACGAACATGAAGGTTCCTACCTTGTCGGCATGATGGCTGGCCTTGCCTCCAAGACCGGCACTGTCGGCTTCATCGGCGGCATGGACATCCCGCTGATCCGCAAGTTCGGCTGCGGCTATGCGCAGGGCGTCGTCGCGGCCAACCCGGACGCCAAGGTTATCCTCAACATGACCGGCACCACCCCGGCTGCCTGGAACGACCCGGTCAAGGGTGCGGAGCTTGCCACCGCCCAGCAAAGCCAAGGCGCGGACGTGATCTATGCCGCCGCTGGCGGCACCGGCATCGGCGTGCTGCAGACGGCGGCCGACCTCGGGATCCTGTCGGTCGGCGTCGACAGCAACCAGAACTACATGCACCCCGGCAAAGTGCTGACCTCGATGCTGAAGCGCGTCGACAACGCGGTTTACGAGGCGTTCAAGGAAGGCACCGATCTCAAGCCCGGCATCAACGTGATGGGACTGGCCAACGAGGGCGTCGGCTATTCGATGGACGAAAACAACGCCAGCCTCGTGACCCCGGAAATGCAGGCAGCGGTCGATGCGGCAGCCGAGAAGATCAAGTCGGGCGAACTTGTGGTGCACGACTACATGTCGGACAACACCTGCCCGGCCGCGACGTTCTGAGCCGGTTGAAACCGATGTAAAGGGTGCCGCGTCAGCTGTCTGACGCGGCACAATCGCAAGGATCGGACCCGAAAGCCGCGACGACAAGCGGCAGGGGCCGGGCGTCAGGGGGACGACATGGCCGAACCAGCCTATGCCATTGAACTCAAGGGCATCTCAAAGGCCTTTGGGCCGGTGCAGGCCAACAAGGATATCAATATCGCTGTGCCGAAAGGCACGATCCACGGCATCATCGGTGAAAACGGTGCCGGGAAATCGACCCTGATGAGCATCCTCTACGGCTTTTACAAAGCCGACGCCGGGCAGATCTTCATCGACGGCAACCTGACCGCCATCCCCGACAGCCAGAGCGCGATCCGCGCCGGCATCGGCATGGTTTTCCAGCATTTCAAGTTGGTGCAGAATTTCACGGTGCTGGAAAACGTGGTGCTTGGCGCGGAAGACGGCGCGCTCCTGAACACCTCGCTTGCCAAGGCGCGCAAAGTGCTGACCGACCTTGCCCGCGAATACGAACTGGACGTCGACCCTGACGCGATGATCGAAGACCTGTCTGTCGGTCACCAGCAGCGGGTCGAGATCCTCAAGGCGCTCTACCGGCAGGCGGACATCCTGATCCTCGACGAACCGACGGGCGTGCTGACCCCGGACGAGGCGGACCACCTGTTCCGCATACTCGGCGGACTGCGGGATCAGGGCAAGACCGTGATCCTGATCACCCACAAGCTGCGCGAGATCATGGAGGCAACCGACAACGTCAGCGTCATGCGGCGTGGCACCATGGTGGCGACGGTAAAGACCGCCGAGACCAGCCCCGAACAGCTTGCCGAGTTGATGGTGGGCCGCAAAGTTCTCCTCGAAGTGAACAAGGGGCCGGCACAACCGGGGGCGGTCGTCCTCAAGGTGGAAAACCTGCGGGTCCGTGACGAACACAAGGTCGAACGGCTGAAGGGTGTGTCCTTCGAAATCCGCGCTGGCGAGATTCTTGGCATTGCCGGGGTTGCCGGCAACGGCCAGTCCGAACTTCTCGAGGCATTGGGCGGCATCGCCAACGCGACCGGGCGCATCACCCTGAACGGCACCGACCTGCCCCTGACGGGCGGCGGCGCGAACGGCCAGTCGCGCCGCGCCGCAGGCATTGCCCATGTGCCGGAAGATCGACAGCACCTCGGCCTGATCATGGATTTCGCGGCTTGGGAAAACGTGGCCTTCGGCTATCACAACGCCCCGGAATACCAGAAGAACGCGCTCTTCATGGATAACGACGCCCTGCGCGCCGACACCGAAAAGAAGATGAAGACCTACGACGTCCGCCCGCCGATCCCGACGCTGGCGGCCAAGTCCTTCTCGGGTGGCAACCAGCAAAAGATCGTCGTCGCCCGCGAAATGGAGCGCAATCCTGACCTGCTTCTGGTCGGCCAGCCGACGCGGGGTGTCGATATCGGTGCGATTGAATTCATCCACAACCAGATCGTCGCCCTGCGCGATGCCGGCAAGGCAATCCTTCTCGTCAGCGTCGAGCTTGACGAGATCATGAGCCTTTCGGACCGCATCGCCGTCATGTTTGACGGCCAGATCATGGGCTTCCGTGACCCCGAGGTTACAAACGAACGCGAGCTTGGCCTGATGATGGCCGGCATCGCCGAGAAAGGGGCCGCGTGATGGACCGTTTGCCACGCTGGGCCGATATTGTCCTTGTGCCGCTGATCTCGCTCGTGCTGGCGGCGATCATCGCGGCGCTGGTGCTGCTCGCCATCGGCCAAAGCCCGGTCGAGGCGATCAACGTCATGGTGGATGGTGCGCTGGGGTCGCCTTACGGCTGGGGCTACACCCTGTATTACACCACCAGCTTCATCTTCACCGGGCTTGCGGTCACGATCGCCTTTCACGCCAGCCTCTTCAATATCGGCGGCGAGGGCCAGGCGCAGTTGGGCGGGCTTGGCGTGGCGCTGGTCTGTCTGGCCCTGCCTTGGCCGCACTGGACGCTGGCCCTCGTGGCGGCCACCTTTGGGGCGGCGGCGTTCGGTGCAGCCTGGGCGGCAGTTCCGGCCTATCTGCAAGCCAAGCGCGGCAGCCACATCGTGATCACCACGATCATGTTCAACTACATCGCCTCAGCCCTGATCGTCTATCTTCTGGTCGACGTGCTGCGCCCGGCGGGTCAGATGGACCCCGCCACCGCCCGCTTTCCCGAAGGGGCAAAGCTGCCGACGCTGGACATGATCCCCGGCTTCAACCTGATCTTCGTCAAACCTGTCCCGGCCAACGTCACCCTCTTCATCGCTCTGGCCATGGCAGTGGTGTTCTGGGCGATCCTGTGGCGCACCTCGCTTGGCTACCAGATCCGCGCTTTCGGCAAGTCCGAACAGGCGGCCCGCTACGCCGGCATCAACCCGACCAAGATCATTATGGTGACGATGATACTCTCGGGCGCGCTGGCCGGGATGATGAGCATCAACAACGTGATGGGCGAGGCAGAGCGCCTGCTGCAGAACTCGGCCGAAGGGGCCGGTTTCATCGGCATCGCAGTGGCCCTGATGGGACGCAATCATCCGTTCGGCGTGGTGCTTGCGGCGCTTCTGTTCGGCTTTCTCTACCAAGGCGGGGCTGAGCTTGGTCTCTGGACCTCGATCCCGATCGAGATGCGGATCGTCGTTCAGGGTCTGGTCATCCTGTTCACCGGCGCCCTGGACATGGCGGTGCGGATGCTTCTGACCAAGGCGTTCGGCCTCTTCCACAGCCGCAGATTGGGGGCCGCGTGATGGATTACGCAACGCTGCTTCAAATCCTCGACAGCACCCTGCGGTTGGCGACACCGCTGCTGCTGGCCTGCCTCGCCGGGCTCTACTCCGAACGCGCGGGCGTCTTTGACATCGGGCTGGAGGGCAAGATGCTGATGGCCGCGATGGCCTCCGGCGCCGTGGCCTTCCTGACCGGGTCGGTCTGGCTCGGCATGCTCGCTGGGGTGGGCGCGTCGCTGGTACTTGCGGCGATCCATGGCCTCGCGTCGATCACCTTCCGTGGCAACCAGCTGATTGCCGGCGTCGCGCTGAATTTCCTCGCCTCCGGCTTCACCGTCCTCATCGCGCAGCGCCTGTTCGGCCAGGGTGGTCGCACCCCGCCGCTGACGGGTGACGGTCGCTTCGGTCCGATCACCCTGCCCTTCGCGGAAGAGCTGCGCGGTGTTCCCATCCTTGGCCCGCTTTACGCCGAGGTCATCTCGGGCCATTCCTTCCTCGTCTATCTCGCGCTTCTCCTGGTGCCGGTCACCTGGTGGGTTCTCTACCGTACCCGCTTTGGCCTCAGACTGCGCGCGGTTGGCGAGAACCCGGCGGCGGTCGACACGGCCGGCGTCTCGGTCGTCGGGCTGCGCTATGCGGCGGTGGCGATCACCGGCATCCTCTGCGGCCTCGCCGGTGCCTATATGGCAACGGCCCTGCAAGCGGGCTTCGGGCGCGAGATGACGGCGGGGCGCGGCTACATTGCCCTTGCCGCGCTGATCTTCGCGAAATGGCGACCGGTCGCGGCGCTCTGGGCCTGCCTGCTCTTCGGTTTCTTCCAGGCTCTCGCGCTTCGCCCGGACGTCGTTCAGGCGGTTGTCCAGGTGAAGGTGCCGGTGCCTTTCCTCGACGCGCTGCCCTACATCCTCACCGTCGTCGTGCTGGCTGGCTTCATCGGCAAAGCGATCCCACCCCGTGCCGGCGGCCAGCCTTACGTGAAGGAACGCTGACAGCTTTCCCTTTGCCAAATATCCCACAGGGGGTGCGGGGGGTTTGAACCCCCCGCTCCGCCATAACCACGAAAGCCGCCGATGACCGAAGCTGACAAACTTGCCGATCTCATCCGCGCCCGGGCCGGTGACGCTCCTGTCAGGCTTGGCCTCATCCTCGGCTCCGGACTTGGCCATCTCGGCAAGGCGGTGGACGGGGTGGCTATTCCCTACGCTGACCTGGCGGGTTTCCCGCATGTCGGGGTGTCTGGTCACACGCCGATGCTGACCGTGGGCGATCTGGAGGGGGTGCGCGTCGCCGTCTTTGGCGCACGCGAGCATTTCTACGAGAACGGCAACCCGGCAGCGATGCGCTTGCCACTGACGGTGCTGCGGGCGCTTGGCGCGGACCGTCTGATCGTGACCAATGCCGCCGGATCGATGCGGCCCGACATCGCGCCGGGCGACCTGATGCTGCTGTCCGACCACATCAATTACAACGGCCTGAACCCGCTGATCGGGGAAAAGACCGATGCGCGCTTCGTGCCGATGACCGACGCGCACGACCCTGCGCTGCGGGCGGGCCTTCGCGCGGCAGCGGCCGGCCTCGGCATCGCCTTGGCCGAAGGCGTCTATTGCTGGTATTCGGGGCCGTCCTTCGAAACACCCGCTGAAATTCGTATGCTCAAGGGGCTTGGCGGCGATGCGGTGGGTATGTCAACGGTGCCAGAAATCATCCTCGCCCGCTTCCTCGGGCTCAGCGTCGCCGGGGTTTCGACGATCACCAACATGGCCGCCGGGATGAGCGACGAGAAGATCAGCCACGAACATACCAAGGCGATGGCTCCGCTTGGTGCGGCAAAACTGGAACGGATTTTGAGGGAATTCCTTCGCACGCTCCGATGAGGCGGGTCGAGGTTTGACATCGCGGTCAAAGGCGCGCAAGCCTTTGATCAGAACACCGCTTCCTGCCCTGTGGGGCCACCGTCCATGCAACTTTATCTGCCCATTGCCGAGGTTTCGGTCGATGCATTCCTGATCCTCGGGCTTGGCGGCATCGTCGGGTTCCTGTCTGGCATGTTCGGGGTCGGTGGCGGATTCCTGATCACGCCGCTCCTGTTTTTCATCGGGGTACCTCCGGCTGTTGCGGTGGCAACCGGCGCGAACCAAGTCGTCGCATCGTCAGTTTCCGGTGTTCTGGCGCAGATGAAGCGCAAGGCGGTCGATTTCCGGATGGGAACCGTGCTGCTGGCGGGTGGTGTCGGCGGGTCGGCGGTCGGAATCTGGGTGTTCCAGTTGATGACCAAAGCCGGTCAGATCGACCTTTTCGTGCAGTTGTCCTACGTCCTGTTCCTCGGCCTCATCGGCGCGATGATGCTGCAGGAAAGCCTGCGCAGCCTGCTGCGCAGCCGCAAGCCAAACGCTCCGGTCCGGCGGGCACATGTCCATTCCTGGGTGCATGGCCTGCCGTTGAAAATGAAGTTCCGCTCCTCGGGTCTTTATATCAGCGTTATCCCGCCCTTGCTGGTAGGGGCGTTGGTCGGCTTTCTCGCGGCGATCATGGGGGTCGGTGGCGGCTTCATCATGGTGCCGGCGATGATCTATCTTCTGGGAATGCCGACGAAGGTGGTGATCGGCACATCCCTGTTCCAGATCATCTTCGTCACGGCCTTTACCACGGTCATGCACGCGGTCACCAACCAGTCCGTCGACATGCTGCTGGCGCTGATCCTGATCCTCGGCGGGGTGGTCGGGGCGCAGATCGGCGCGCGGGTGGGCGTGCGGCTCAAGGCCGAACAGTTGCGCATCCTGCTGTCGCTCCTTGTCCTCTCGGTCTCGCTCCGGATCGCTTACGACCTCCTCGTGACACCGGACGAACTTTACAGCGTCACGGCGGGGCTTTTGCCATGATGCGCTGGCTGGCAACTCTGACGCTTCTTTTCGCCTCGACGGCAGCGGCGACTGCCGAGGAAAGCATCGTGTCCGGCCTGAGCCAGAACCGGGTTTCCATTACGGCCGATTTCGACGGTTCGGAGATCCTGATCTATGGCGCGGTCAAGCGCGAATCGCCGGTGCCGGATGGTCCGCCGCTTCAGGTCATCATCACCGTGGAAGGCCCATCCACCCCCGTCATCGTGCGCCGCAAGGACCGCGTGGCGGGGATCTGGGTCAACAATGCCGAAGTTCGGGTGGACTCGGCGCCCAGTTTCTACGCCGTAGCCACCACCGGGCCGCTGGATACCATTCTGTCGGATACCGACAATCTGCGCCACCGCATCACCATCGAACGCGCGATCCGCGCAATCGGCATCACCGGCGAGGCGGACAAGGCGGATGACTTCGTCGCGGGGATGCTTCGGGTCCGAAATGCCGAGGATCGTTACCGTGTGCTGCAAGGCGCCGTTCGGTTGACCGACAACACGCTTTTCCGCACCGATGTGGTGCTGCCAGCGAACCTGACCGAAGGTGAATACGACGTGAGGCTTTTTCTCTTGCGTGGCGGGTCCGTCGTGGCCACGCAGGAACGAACCATCTTTGTCCGCAAAGAGGGGCTGGAACGCTTCATCTTCACCATGGCGCATGAACAGCCGCTGCTTTACGGGCTGTTGTCGCTCCTCTTGGCTGGCATCGCGGGTTGGACCGCCTCGGCGGTGTTCCGGCTGATCCGCTAGGTCAGCCTGCCTCGGCCAGCAAAGCCCGCAGATCAAGCCTGCCACTTGTCATCGCAAGCGAGCCGTCGGGAGCCCGTGGCCAGTCTGCCTCCGGGCGGTCGCGGTAAAGCTCGACCCCGTTGCCGTCCGGGTCGCTCAGATAGATCGCTTCCGACACGCCATGGTCCGATGCACCATCAAGCGGCCAGCCCGCCTCGACCAACCGCTTCAGCACCTGCGCCAGCGCCTTGCGGTCGGGGAACAGAAAAGCGGTGTGATAAAGCCCGGTGTGGCCCGGCGGTGGCGGCGTGCCACCTCGGCTTTCCCAGGTGTTCAGGCCGATATGGTGATGATAGCCGCCAGCTGACAGGAAAGCCGCCTGCGCGCCATAGCGCTGGGTCACGTCGAACCCGAGAACGCCCGAATAGAACGCAATCGCCCGGTCAAGATCAGCCACCTTCAGATGAACATGGCCAACACGGGTCTCGGGGTGGATGGACATGGCAGGGGCCTTTACGCTTTCGTTCGAAAACGAACTTATGACACCCGATGCTCCGCTCATACCCCGTTTTGCGCACAGACGGTCTGCGCCGGAACAGCCGTCAGCCCTTCTTCTTCGCCATCGCTGCCTCAAGTGCCGCGATCCGCGATTCAAGTGCCGCGTTTTCCTCGCGCGCTTTCTGGGCCATGGCGCGGGCAGCGTCAAACTCCTCGCGGGTGACGAAATCGCGATCGGCCATCCAGCGGTCGATAAAGCCTTTCATCGCGGTTTCCGCTTCGGACTTGGCGCCCTGGGCCACGCCCATCGCGTTTGTCATCAGCTGGCTCATGTCGTCGAAGAACTTGTTGGGGGCTTTCATGGCAGGCGTCCTTTGATGCTTGCCCTTCTATATGGCCCAGTGCGGGCAAATCACAAGGCGGCGGGCGGCTGGCAGGCCGGTTGACATCGAACCATATGGCCGCGACAACCGGGCAACCTTCGGAAAGGCCGCAATGATCCCGTTCCCCGATATTTCGCCCGTGATCTTCGATGTCGAGGTGTTCGGCTTTACCCTTGCCCTGCGCTGGTATGCGCTGGCCTACATCGTCGGGCTTCTGGTCGGCTGGCGGTTGGTGACGCGCGCGGTCCGGACCCCGCAGCTTTGGGCCGGCCCCGCACCGATGACCGCCGAACAGGTGGAGCGTCTGCTGACCTGGGTCATCTTCGGGGTAATCCTTGGCGGCCGGGCGGGCTATGTGCTGTTTTACGATGACACCCCACTTTTGTCGGACCCGCTGCATATATTGCGCGTGTGGGAGGGCGGCATGTCGTTTCACGGCGGCTTTGCCGGGGTGATCGTCGCCGGCCTGATCTTTTGCAAGCTCGAGAAAATTCCGCTGCTGCCTGCCGCCGACCTGATGGCGGTTGCCGCCCCGACCGGGCTGCTGCTGGGCCGATTGGCCAACTTTATCAACGCCGAGCTTTGGGGCCGGCCGACCGACCTGCCGTGGGGTGTGGCGTTTCCCGGCGAGGCGGCGCAGACCTGCGCGGGCGTGGTCGGCGTCTGCGCGCGCCACCCGAGCCAGCTTTACGAAGCGGCGCTTGAGGGGCTTTTCCTTGGTGCTGCGCTGTTGTGGCTGGGCTGGCGGCGTGGCTGGTTCAAGACGCCGGGTCGGCTGCTCGGCCTCTTTCTCGTGGGTTACGGCGCGGCACGCTTCCTTGTCGAGTTCGTGCGCCAGCCGGACGCGCAGTTTGTCAGCGAAGGCAATCCGCTTGGCCTTGCCTGGCACATTGCCGGCTGGGGGCTGACGATGGGTCAGCTTTTGTCGCTGCCAATGATCGTGGCGGGCCTGTGGTTTCTGGCCCGCGCCCGCCGCCCATGACCGCGCTGGCCGACCTGCTGCGCGCGCGTATCAAGGCGGAGGGGCCGATGACGGTGGCCGACTACATGGCCGCCTGCCTGCAACATCCCGAACATGGCTATTACGCCACCCGCGATCCCTTTGGCGCAGCGGGCGATTTCATAACCGCACCGGAAATCAGCCAGATGTTTGGCGAGGTGCTGGGCCTGTGTCTCGCGCAGGCCTGGCTTGACCAGAATTCCCCCGCGCCCTTTGCACTGGCCGAACTTGGGCCGGGGCGAGGGACGCTGATGGCCGACATCCTGCGTGCCACCCGAAGCGTTCCAGGGTTTCATGCCGCGGCGCAGGTGGTGCTGGTTGAAACATCGCCCACCTTGCGCGCCGTGCAGGCCGACCGCCTGGCCGGATTGACACCGGTCTGGCTGGACCGCGCCGAAGATCTGCCCGACCTGCCCCTGTTCCTGATCGCCAACGAATTCTTCGACGCCCTGCCAATCGACCAATTTCAACGCAGCGCCGCAGGCTGGCATCAGCGTCTCGTGGGGATGCAGGACGAGCGGCTCGTTTTCGGACGTTCGCCCGCGCTGCCGCCCGAGGCGCTCGGACCACGCTTTGCCGATGATCCACCCGGAACCGTGGTCGAGATTTGTCCCGGTCTGCCGCCCATCGCCGCCGCCATCGGCCAGCGCATTGCAGCGCGGGGCGGTGCCGCGATCGTGGTCGATTATGGCGGCTGGCGGTCGAAGGGCGACACGCTGCAGGCGGTCCGCAAACACCGGCAGGAAGACCCGCTCGCCAACCCCGGTGCCGCCGACCTGACGGCGCATGTGGATTTCGAGGCGCTTGCCCTTGCCACCGACCTGCCCCACAGCGGCCTTACCGATCAGGGCGCGCTTCTGAACCGTCTGGGAATAGCGCACCGGGCCGAACGTCTGGCGCGCGGACTGACCGGCGATCGGCTGGAAACCCACCGCGCCGCACTTCACCGCTTGACCGATCCGCGCGAAATGGGTTCGCTCTTCAAAGCCCTTGCCTTGTCCGCCCCCGGCACGCCTGCCCCACCCGGTTTTGATCCTCCGCATGCTTGAAGCCATTACCAGCCCCGCCTTGTCTGCCCGCCACGGGTTCTTCACCCGCAAGGGAGGCGCGTCTTCCGGCATCTTCGCCGGCCTCAACTGCGGGACAGGGTCCAGCGACCAGTCCGAGGTCGTGGCGATCAATCGGGCGCGGGTTGCCGAGGCCATGGGTATCGGAACCGATGCGCTGGTGACGCTGCATCAGGTCCATTCGCCCGATGTCGTGCATGTCACCGAACCCTTCGCCGACCGGCCCAAGGCCGATGGCATGGTGACGGCAACGCCGGGCCTCGTGCTTGCGGTGCTGACCGCCGATTGCCAGCCGGTGCTGTTCGAGGACCCTGCGGCTGGCGTCATCGGCGCTGCGCACGGCGGCTGGCGCGGCACCTTCGACGGGGTTCTGGAGGCGGTGGTCGACGCAATGGAACGGCTTGGTGCCCAGCGCGACCGCATCGCTGCGGTCATCGGGCCAACGATCAGCCAGGCCGCTTACGAGGTCGGACCCGAGCTTTTCGAGCAGATCACCGACGATGATCGCGAGGCGACCCGATTCTTCGCGCAAGGCCGCGGCGACCGGATGATGTTCGATCTGCCATCCTACGGGCTTTACCGGCTGCGACGGGCGGGCGTCGGCCACGCGGAATGGACCCGGCATTGCACCTATGGTGATCCCGACCGCTTCTATTCCTACCGCCGCACCACGCACCGCGGCGAGGCCGACTACGGTCGCCTGCTGTCGGCAATCCGGCTTTGAGGCCGGACCTTCCGCCTCAAAAGCCCGTATTGTTGCATCACTTGGCCCAATCGCCGCCGAATGACAACGGTGAGGGCATCACATGACACCGGAAAACCAGACCAAGCGCCGCTGGCTTCAGTCGGTTCTCAGCTCGGTCGACGAGAAAATTCCGATGCGCGAATTTCCGCAGGAAATCCGGCAGGAAATCCAGCCGCGTCAGGTATCAAAGGGCTTTGCCCTGCGCATCCGGCTGGCGACCCGCACGGCCACCGCCGCGCACTGACCGATCCTTAAGCGGTCTTTGCCAGCCGCGCTTCCAGCACGTCGAACGGCAGGCCGGGCTCGTCCTTCGCACAGCGGATAACGAGGCTGGTCTTGACGTTGGCGACATGCTCGGCTTTCAGCAACTGCTCGGTCAGAAAGCTTTGAAAGCTGGAAAGATCCGGTGCCACGCATTTCAGGATGAAGTCGATCTCGCCGTTCAGCATATGGCACTCCCGAACCAAGGGCCAAGCACGGCAGCGCGCCTCAAAGCCCGCCAGATCCGCCTCGGCCTGACTGTTCAACCGCACCATCGCAAAGACCTGCACCTCGAATCCCAGTTCGCGCGCGTCGATATCGGCGTGATAGCCCTTGATGTAGCCGGCCTCTTCCAGCGTCCGCACCCGGCGCAGGCAGGGCGGCGCAGAAATCCCGACTCGGCTGGCCAGCTCCACATTGGTCATCCGCCCGTCGGCCTGAAGTTCCGCCAGGATCTGTCGGTCGATCGGGTCGAGTTTGTGTCCGGCCATTTTCGTCTCCAATTGCACATTGGTCTTACGTTGCGGCGGGGCCACGCGCAATAATATTTCAACGTCGCGCAATTTCCTGCGCCAGCCATGCCACGACCGCAGCCCCGCATTGCAGGGGTTTCCGCTGCGCCGGTGCGCGACTATATCGGTAGCACAAGCGACATGGGGCGAAGGTCAAGATGGGCAACACACGGCACACTCGGGTTCTTATCATCGGCTCCGGCCCGGCAGGCTACACGGCTGCGGTCTATTCCGCCCGCGCGATGCTTGAACCCCTCCTCATTCAGGGCCTGCAACCCGGCGGCCAGCTGACCATCACGACCGAGGTGGAAAACTGGCCCGGTGACACGCATGTCATGGGGCCGGATCTCATGGTCCGCATGCAGGCCCATGCCGAGGCGATGGGTGCCGAGGTGATCTCCGACTATATCACCAGCCTTGATCTCAAGCGCCGCCCCTTCGTGGCAACCGCCGACAGCGGCACGACCTATACCGCTGACGCCGTCATCCTCGCGACCGGCGCGCAGGCAAAGTGGCTTGGCCTGCCGTCAGAGGAGAAGTTCAAGGGCTTTGGCGTTTCAGCCTGCGCCACCTGCGACGGCTTCTTCTATCGCGGCAAGGAAATCGTCGTGATCGGCGGCGGCAACACCGCCGTCGAGGAAGCCCTTTTCCTGACCAACTTCGCCTCGAAGGTCACGTTGGTGCATCGCCGCGACAGCCTGCGCGCCGAGAAGATCATGCAGGACCGGCTGTTCAAGCATCCCAAGGTTTCGGTCGTCTGGAACAGCGAAGTCACCGAGATTCTGGGCGACGAGGCCCCGCTTGGCGTGACCGGCGTCCGCACCCGCAACGTCCAGACCGGTGCCGAGACGATCATTCCCTGTGCCGGGTTCTTCGTCGCCATCGGCCACGCTCCCGCTTCGGAACTGGTCAAGGACCAGCTTCCCCTCCATTCGGGCGGATATGTCGAGGTAGAAGCCGGCTCCACCCGCACCGCCATTCCCGGCGTGTTCGCGGCGGGCGACCTGACCGACCATATCTACCGTCAGGCCGTGACCTCGGCGGGCATGGGCTGCATGGCGGCACTTGATGCCGAAAAATTCCTCGCCGCGATGGATGCCGAGGCGACGGCCAAACCCGAACCGGTCGCCGTCGCCGGATAAGGGCGACCGGCCTCAGCGACCCTTCGACCGATAGCGCGCCGGGGTTCGCCCCTCATGGTCCAGCGCGCCCGAAGGTGCCGTGCGCAGTTCTTCCGACGAAAGCGGGCCTTTGCCGGGGTCGGCATCGGGATCTTCGGGGTCAAGTGGCCCGCCGTCCTCCATCTCCGGGTTGGTGGTTGCACCGTCGCGCTTCATCGCCAACGCCCGCTCGGCCATGGCATGCTGATCTTGCTCCCCGTCGCCCGCGCGCCGATCCCGTTCCTGCGCCAGTCGGTCCAGCGCCCATCCCAGAATGCGGGCCTTTGCCTCGTTGCCCTCATTCCGCGTCGCCGGGCTCGATCCGGCCGGGTCGGCCTTGCCGCGTGCTTCGCGCGCCTGCCGCTTCGCCAATTCGCGCGCCCGGTCACGCCTGTCGCGCAACCGCTGCTGCGTGTCGGTCAACTCCGAATGGCCAAGGTCGCCCAGATTGCCACGGGCGATTTCGACAAGCCGGGCTTCGTCGCGGTCAAGCAGCCGCAGATCATCGGCGGTGATATCCAGAAGGGGGCTGCGGCCAGGCATGGCTGATCTCCGTCGCATGGGTCGGGTAATGACAACCCCTGAACGCGATGACCGTTCCGGCTCGTGCCGGGGAACGCCAATGCTTCCGAAGCGAAGCTTGCGTGAAAACCGGTCCAATTCCCCGCGTTGCACTGGCATTTTAGCCTTTTCTCTCGGCTCTGACTGCGGCGTTGCTTGAATTCCGCCCAATTCCCGCGCTAGTCCCGCGCCGAACGGCGGGTGGCCCGCCGATGTCATGCACAGGTGGTGTCAATGTCGCTTCCCAACCTCGTTCCGATCCCGGAGCTTTATGTTTCGGCCGAGTCTGCTCAAAAACTGAAAGTCGAGGCGGGCAATCTGCCGTCGTGGGATCTGACCGCGCGGCAGACCTGCGATCTGGAGCTTTTGATGAACGGCGGGTTCTCGCCCCTCAAAGGTTTCATGAGCGAGGCCGACTACGACGGTGTGGTCACCGGGATGCGTACCGCCGATGGCACGCTGTTTCCGATTCCGATCACGCTTGATGTCAGCGAAAAATTTGCTGAAACGGTCGAACCGGGCCAGGATATCGCGCTGCGCGACGCCGAAGGGGTGATCCTTGCGATCCTGTCCGTCACCGACAAATGGGTGCCGAACAAGGCGCTTGAGGCGGAAAAGGTGTTCGGCGCCGATGACCTTGCGCATCCTGCCGTCAACTACCTGCACAATACAGCCGGAAAGGTCTACCTCGGCGGCCCGATCACCGGCATTCAGCAGCCGGTGCACTACGACTTCAAGGCCCGCCGCGACACGCCGAACGAACTGCGCGCCTTCTTCCGCAAGATGGGCTGGCGCCGGGTCGTGGCGTTCCAGACCCGCAACCCCCTGCACCGGGCGCATCAGGAACTGACCTTCCGCGCCGCCCGCGAGGCGCAGGCGAACCTGATCATCCATCCGGTTGTCGGCATGACAAAACCCGGCGACATCGACCATTTCACCCGCGTGCGCTGCTACGAGGCTGTGCTTGGCCAATACCCCGCCGCCACAACGACCATGAGCCTTCTGAACCTTGCAATGCGCATGGCCGGCCCGCGCGAGGCGCTGTGGCATGGCATCATCCGACGCAACCACGGCTGCACCCATATGATCGTCGGGCGCGACCACGCCGGTCCAGGCAAGAACTCCCAAGGCAAGGATTTCTACGATCCCTATGCCGCGCAGGAACTGTTCAAGGAACACGCGGCCGAGATCGGCATCGAGATGGTCGATTTCAAGCAGATGGTCTATGTGCAGGAAAAGGCTCAGTATTACCCCGTCGATGAAGTGCCGGAAGGGGCCACTGTGCTCGATATTTCCGGCACCGAACTGCGGCGCCGCCTGCGCGAAGGACTGGAGATCCCCGAGTGGTTTTCTTTCCCGAACGTCGTGGAAGAACTGCGCCGCACCTCGCCCGCACGGTCGAAACAGGGTTTCACCGTGTTTTTCACCGGCCTTTCGGGCAGCGGCAAATCCACCATCGCCAATGCGCTGATGGTCAAGCTGATGGAAATGGGTGGTCGCCCCGTCACCCTTCTCGACGGTGACGTGGTCCGCAAGCACCTGTCGTCCGAGCTTGGCTTCTCAAAGGAACACCGCGACCTCAACATCAAGCGCATCGGCTATGTCGCGTCAGAAATCACCAAGAACGGCGGTATCGCAATCTGCGCCCCGATCGCGCCCTACACGGCCACCCGCCGCGCGGTGCGCGAGATGATCGAGGCTTTCGGCGCCTTCATCGAGGTTCACGTCGCCACCAGCATCGAGGAATGCGAGCGGCGCGACCGCAAGGGCCTCTACAAGCTGGCGCGTGAGGGCAAGATCAAGGAATTCACCGGCATTTCAGACCCCTATGAAGCCCCCACGCAGGCCGAACTGGTGGTGGATACGCAGGATGTCGATGTCGACCATTGCGCCCATCAGGTGCTGTTGAAGCTGGAACAGATGGGCC
>LNFM01008477.1_pt1 | contig 15510 bp, 15 predicted proteins | sample 596031 | NCBI WGS metagenome assembly LNFM01 (sample SAMN04254537, study PRJNA301005) | activated carbon metagenome | isolation source: dual media filters at the Ann Arbor, Michigan drinking water treatment plant | place: USA: Ann Arbor | reverse complement strand
GAGATGGGTAATTCCCGTCAGCTCCTCCTCACCTCGCCCTTCAATCTGAAAGCGCACTTTCGCGCCTTTCATCTCGTTACCAAACGAAAGAAGTCCATGAAATTTATACTGCCTTGGAAGCCCTGCATGGGCATATGGGGTGATGAGCTGCTCCATTTTCCATTTTGCAGGAATATGCATGGAAACAACATCACGATGAATCTTTCCTACGCGTGCTAATTTATGCGCACATCGACAAAGATCGACGATGATCGGAGAGAAATCTCTTTGAAATTCTGCCAGCCGATCTCCATTCCTTTCGTGAACTAGATAGTCGTTCACATGCCCTGTTAGCAAGCAGATCTCACGTTCAATTCTTTCGTATTTGCAGGTAAAAAGCCGGACGAGCATCTCCCAAACGATCTCTAAAAACTCTAAAGGCCTCTCGTGAATGGAAAGCCTTCCTTCCGCATCGAAATTCACCCACCTATTGTCAATGCGCTGATCGTAAACATCTCTCAACTTCTCGACTAAAGAGTCGTGAAGATTATCTGCAAGCGTGCGCTGGATAAGAGCCATAGAAAAAACCTCTCCCTTCACCGAAATGAAGAGAGAGTTTTTGTGAACAAAGGAAAAACTTCAAGAGCAAAAGTTTGGCTTTTTGAGTTAAGCGGGGTTAAGAATGACGGGACGAATCTCGCCTGACTCGAGAAGAACACGAAGATTTTGCTGCGCATCGTGACGCAAACCCATCTGCTCACAGAGCTCCTGGTAGGTTATTGTCAATGGTTTTGCTTTAGGAATCCACTGCTCGAAACGGCGGGGATTTCCCACGACCCCAAATTTGGCTAACAAGTTCCGTTGCTGATCGCCCATCACTAGAGGATTGCGGGGATCAACAACGACCTCTACAGCCGGGAGAGCGGCTGTGATGTGCATCGGAATCACTCGGAGAGTGAGTTCTCCGCTTTCATTGATACGCGCTCTATATCTGGCCAGCTTGCAGTTAAAGCCAACAGTTTGCTCGGCTGTAAGATACGTAACAGAGAACGATACATTTTCGTGGGCGTAGGTGCCAGGAAACGGGAAATCTTTTTTTGTTTGCGGCACAAGCTCGAGCTGTCCCCGTTCCGGTGCGACATCTCGAATATTAATGCTCACGGGTTTATCGTTCTGATTTTCAAACATAATTCTTCTCTGCTGATGCATATTCAGTTTTTTATGTGTATGAGAAAAGTCTACGTTGCTTGAAATGAGAAAATCATACGCGAATTTATCAACGCGGCCGAGTGTGACACGGTAGTTTACTTCTGCCCGAATACGCGTGCCTCGAACGCTCTGGGAGAATGCTATAGTTTTCTCCTTAACGCTCCCCTTATCCGGAGACAGAGAAAGATTCTGAAGACCTGCACTAAAGATTGGCTCGCTGCAATGAAATTTTGCATGCGTTTTTTCGCGCACATTCATCACCCATAACTGTCCATTTTGTCGATAAGGGTGATACTCTCTTCCGTCTATATTCACGCGCCCATTTTCATCGATCTCCATAACCATATAATCTTGAATCCTAGCTTTTCCACGGAGGTGATCGAGCGTGTTTTGAGAGATCTTTTCTGTCGTTACCATCCGCGCCGCACATCGGTAGAGCTCGCTCATCGCGGTGGTATAGCTATTTAAGAAATTTCCCAGCTCTCTTTCGTTCCTGTTGAGACAGAGCTCCTCTAGATATGCTTCTACCTGATCGCTGATCCAGATGAATTTCTGCTCGAGAGCAGAAGGCTCTCCCGTCATCCAACACACAATGGCCTCGAAGATTTTTGACACGCAGAGCCAGATACGAGAGAGCCAGTCCGTTGCAGGCGCAGGTCTTGGGCGCAACTCGAAATCTCCCTCTGCATCTAGCTCGAACCAGAAATTATCTCCGATATTTTTGTTGCGGATTCGGTCGAGATTGACCACGAGCGCTTCATGATTGACAGCGACTGACTGTAATGCGGCCATAGAAGCTTTTCACCAAAATTTTGGATGACTATAGCCCGTCTTAAGAAATTTAATCTACCGCTGACTAGAACGATTTTGAGCCTGAATGGGCGTTGCGCGGCCGGTCAATCTGCCATCTGCTCCAATGGTGATCTCATACAGCGCTGATTTACATCCCAGACGTACGACTTGTGTCGCAGGCATATATTCCGTAAAGAAGGTGAACATATCCTGTCCTCCCTTAAACGGTAGAGAGACTGGTTCGCTCTTTGTACTTGGCTCAAGAACTGCAGGCATCCTGTTACCCGGAGAGATCGTCTCCTTGCCATCTTCTATGCGCATCTCAAACATAGCTGACACACGACCAGCCGTCTGGTTAAGAAAGGAGGCTTCGAAATATTGCGAGTCACCCTGCCTTTTGTAATCGAACAGGCCATCGGCACGGAGAGAAATTTCATAAATACCTGGTCGGTGAACCCCGATGCCACACTGTTTATGAATCGAAAGATCTATTGCAAGTTGATCTCCCCTCAAATTAGGGATCTCACACTCGGCTGTTTTACCATACCTTAAAGCGAGATCAGGAACTCCCGAATTTTCTGGAAACTGTATGTCGAGATCGCCACGCACTTCGCTCGAGAAAGAGAGGTATGCAACCCGCTCATAGGCACGCACCTCTCTACCTGAGACTAACTGCGTTTCGATGTTCATACGCACCATGTCGCCAAAACGGGCGCGCGCTCTTAAAGCATTCATAGTTTGCACGGAAATCCTTCCGGCTTCCTGCATCCTGGTTGCACAGCGGAAGATCTCATTTAATGATTCGGTATATCGATTAAGAAATGCTCCGAGTCTTTTTTGATCGCCTTCTACTGAGAGATACTGTTCTACCTGATCCGTAATCCATACAAATTTTTCTTCCAAACGAGAGAGCTTGTTGGTAAAAAGACGCGCTAGGGCTTCCCAAACGCAATCCAGAAAACCCATGGGACGATCGCGCAGAACAAGATGGTCTCCATCTCCAAACTCAAACCAGCGGTTATCATCGAGTCTTTTACGCTCAATACCGCCCAGTTCACCAACGAGTTGGTCGAGTAAATTTTGGGGATTAATAGCGCTCATAATTCCAGGGTTTTTTTTCCATCGATTATAGAGGAATTGCAATAATTATTAAATGTGAATAAATATTTTATTTCATCCCCAGATTGGGGATCACAACTAGCTCAGGATGAACCTTCGTCCGGAGAATCTGTTGGATAGCGCTGAGAGTTGCTCCGGTCGCTGAATGGCAGGTGGTACACGATCCTTCGTAGGCAATGATCACCTCTCGCTCTTCCAAGAGATTCACGACCTGGACGCCGCCTGCATCGAGCTCCACGTAGGGACGAATGTCCTCGGCGATCACGGCTTCTATCACAGAAATTTTTTGTTTTGTGGAGAGCTCGCGCCACCCGGGATACTCTTGCTGCTGCTGACCTTCTATCGGCATAGGGGGCGCAATGTACCCATCGGCAATGGGAATATCCATGCACTGATTCGCAGCGGTCTCTAATGCATCGACAACCAGATTGAGTGCCCACGCCGCGCTGTCGGGAAACGCTTTCTCTTCGCCTTTGTCGCGCATCTCCTTATCGAGATGATCGGCAGTTATGCGTCTTGCCTGATCATAATTTTTACGAAGAACAAGAGAGCATGCACTCTCCGCAGCTCCAATGAGAGCGGGAGGACCAAAGATTTGAAATTTAGCATCTGCAACCACGCCATCACTCTCATCGACAAGAAGTGATAGGCGTACAATCTTCTCGTGCTTCTTCGAGCCCTCTGTTCCAATGACGAGTCGCATGCCCTTTGCCTCTTCAGGCTTAAATGAGCCCGTGTTGCGAGGATTTTCTATGCGCTGGAGAAGTTTTCTCCCAAAATGTTTCCAAGAGCTCATGCGATCACCGAAAAAGAGCGCAACTTTTTTACAGAGGCGATCACGGCTTCAAGGGCACGATCGATCTCCTCCTCTGTCGTCGTATGCGAAAAAGAGAAACTCAAGCAATCATCTCTCTCCCCGCCCGACACGATAAAAACGCCTCTACGCTCCAAAAAAAACCGCAGCGCCTCTTGGTGCACGCCTTCAAATGCAATCGCGCTAATGTGAGGCACGCGTTCGCTTTCTGCAAAAAGAATGGAAACATCGGGAAGTTCCGCGAGAAGACGCTCTTCAAATGTATTGCGAAGACGCGCTGTCTCTGTTCCAAGATGTTCTATCTGTTTCAAAGTTTTTTCGAGAGAGGTCTCGAGTTCCAAGAGCGCAAGGCTGCTCGCTCCTTCTGCATCGAGCTGCAAGGAACTAGAAAATTTTTCACGCCGCACAAGAAGACCGCCAGTGCCAAGCGGAGCGTCCAGAGAAGTTCCTTCAAACGTCAAAAAATCGATCGAAAAATCTTGAAAACGGAAGAAAAATTTGCCCAGGACGTCCGATCCATCGACGTGCAGAAGAATCTCGCGTTCGCGGCATAGCTGAGCGAGATCTAAAATCGGATGGATGACACCGGTAAAAGGATCGGCCCAAGGAAGTGAAACAAGAGCGGTTCTTGCACGGAGCTCCTCTTCTAAAGCCGCGCGCGTAACTTGCCCTTGAGCATTCACCGAAAGCGTTTTGACCAAGCAGCCGAGCTTCTCCATTCTCTGATGGAGAGAAGTTGGTGTCGTGGCTGAGTACGTAAGAAAATGCGTGCGTCCCGTTTCGCGTACCATATCCAGATAAGCGGCGAGAAAAACTTTTTGCATCGCCTCTTTTCCGCTCGTAGCAAAAATGAAACGATCGTTGGATGAGGCGCCAAGAGATTTGCAAATTTTCTCTTCAGTCTTTGAAAGATCTACGACGACTTTTTCCACTTTCCATCCTCAAAGTCGTATACGATCGGGGCGCCTGTTGTGAGTTCGAGCGCGACGACCTCCTCTTTACTAAGGCCATCCAAAAACATCACAATCGCGCGCAAAGAATTGCCATGCGCGGAGATAAAAACATTTTTTCCCTGCTCGAGATAGGGAATCACCTTGTTTTGGAAATAGGGAATCGCGCGTGCGGCAGTCATTGCAAGACTCTCTCCGTCCGGAGGTGCAATATCAAAACTACGGCGCCAGAGCTTCACCTGCTCTTCTCCATATTTTTCCATCATCTCTTTTTTATTCATTCCTTGGAGGCGGCCATACATCCGCTCATTGAGCTCCCACGCTGAGATCACAGGAACACAATTTTTTTCAGCCTCTTCGCTATAAATTTTGGCCCACTGCTCAAGCTTTCCCTGATGCGGATGCAAAATGGTTGGCACCTTCTTTCCGCTATGGACACTCATCACAAGCATCGCGGTATCAATTGCACGAATGAGCGAAGAGACGAAGATCACATCAAAGGGAATATGAGCGATCTTTTTTCCTCCATCGAGGGACTCTTGAATCCCCTCTTTGCTGAGCGGAATATCGACCCACCCCGTGAACAGGTTGAGCTTATTCCACTCCGACTGTCCATGCCGCATCATCACAAGTTTTGCCATGAGCCTATCCTGAAATTACACATTGCCGATTCTTTACAATCTCACACCATACCAGGCAAAAGAAATAGGGAAAAGCCATGAACGCAAGGCAAGATCAAAGAGAGATCGGGCACGGGCACGGACGCGGGCACGAAAGAAAGTAAAATCCCTCCGATTCTTTCTTGTGTTTCTGTTCCCATTCTTCTCCTCGTCCCCTTTTCTGTTCATCACTCATCATTCATCGATCATCATTTCTTGGCCGGGTTCTTCAACATCCAGCTGTTCTACAGCAAACTTTTCGCCATCATAAAAAAAGAGGTAGGCTTTGTTCATGGACGACCTAAAAGAGAGAAGCAGCCCACCCGTTTCGGGATCGAGCACATGTACATGATACCCGCCTGCATGGAGTTTAAACTCCTCTTGGATCAATACCGCGTGCTCGTAGTAGTTCACGATCACGATGCCGCCATGTAAAGCGATCTTCTCTTGGGGGCGGAGCATACCCTCCATGGGACGTGTGTCATACGGGATGGTGAGCTTTTCTTGCTTAGGTTCTTGCATTTCATAATGAAATTCTATAGGCATATTCACCCCAAAATTTTTAATTCAAATTAAAACAATACGAGAGAGAATACCATAAATCGAGCCTGGTTTATATCAAAATAGTTTCTTAAATAAAAAATTGATTTTTTATTTGTATTTTTTCTCCTGGAGACATTATTATGTCTCCTTATGGAAACCAAAAAGCGTCTTAGTAAAGCTCTTGCCGCTGCAGGTATCGCCTCTAGGCGTGCCTGTGAACAGCTCATTTTTGACGGTAGCGTCAAAGTCAATGGCCGCATAGTTCTCGTACCCCAGACTCTTGTCTCTTGGGAAACCGATCTGATTCAAGTAAATGGACGGATGGTCTCGGGCGAGGAGAAAAAAGTTTACTATATGCTGAACAAGCCTTCTGGTTATATCTGTTCAAACAAACCAGTGGGAACGAAAAAACTGGTTATCGATCTCTTTGAACCCCTCAATGAGCGCCTCTTTACGATCGGGCGGCTCGATCGCGATACAACAGGCCTTCTTCTTGTCACAAACGATGGTCATTTTGCACAAAAGGTGATCCACCCCTCTTCCAATATTCAAAAAGAGTACCTGGTAAAGGTTCATGAGGAGATCACGCATGATCATCTCGTCTCTATTTCACGAGGTGGAGAGGTTGAGGAGACTTGGGTAAAACCTGTTCGGGTAACAAAAGTTCGCCGAGGTACTGTCAAGGTTGTCGTGATGGAAGGGAAGAAGCGCGAGGTGCGCCTCCTCGTGGAAAAAGCTGGCCTCACTATTCTCTCCCTGGAACGCGTTCGCATCGGTGGACTCATTCTCGGACCTCTCAACGTCGGAGATTTCCGTTCTCTTAACGAACGTGAGAAAAACCTGATCTTCTCCTAGAATCTAGTTGTGTCTCAAATAAAGCCAGACAATGGAAAGAAGAATCGAGCCCAAGGTGATGGGCAATCCTGATTTAAAATGCTCCTTCCACGTGATAAGAACGCCCTGCTCCTTCGCTTTTGAAACAACAATCAAATTGCTGATGCTCCCCACAAGCAGAAGATTCCCTGCTAAAGTGCTCGATAATGCAAGGATGGAGCCCTGAAGGGCTGTTTTTGCAAATGGAAGTAAGAGCATCACCGCTGGAACGTTCGACACAATATTCGACAAAACAACACCCGCTGCATACAGTTTTGCTAGGCCTGATGTGACGAAATAGTGTTCTTGCATCCACGCAACGATGTCGTGGGCCAGGTCCGTTTTCAGAAACGCTGCATTCGTTAAAAAGAGTCCCATAAATAACACGAGAAGCTGCCAATCGATAAAACCCAGCGTCGTGTTGGATGCCATTCTTCTGCTGAGCAACAAAACACCGGCCGCAGCTAACGTAATCTGATATCTTGGGACCGGAGATAAGAAAAAAAACAAGAGCAGGATGGTGACGACACCTACGCCCTTGCTGATTTGCCAATAGTTGTATGAGATCTTCTCCTGGGATTTTATGGGCGGTTGCGTCCAGCGACCCCTAGTTTGGTAGCACAAGACTCCCCAAATCCAGAACAACCCAAAAAATGCAGGGATTGCCGCATCGAAAAAATAACCGGTGAAAGAGAGCTCTAACGTTTCGCTAATCAGAATGTTCTGCGGATTTCCCATAACAGTCATGGCCGATCCGATGTTGGACGCAGCAACCAGCCCGAGCAGAAACGGAAGAGGTTTCCAGCCTCTATTCAAACAAATTGTTGTAAACAGCGGCGTCAGAGCAAGACAGACGATATCATTGATCAGCGCTGCAGAAAGAAGGCCTGAGATGAGAATCACAAAAAGGAGAAAAAGGCGAGGTGTGACTTTTAAATTGGCCGCCCGATGGGCGATTAAAGCATAAAACCCACTGAAATAGAACTGTGCCGACACGATCATGAGGCCGAATAGCATGGCGATCGTCGACCAATCGATGGCCTGTACAAGCTCACTAGATGTGAAGCTACCAAAAATGATGAGAAAGATCGCTGCAAGTAGAGCGATTCCACTCCGATCTAACGCGAGATAGGGAAGACTCCCTAAAAACATCCCCAAATAGACAATGAAGAAAATACCAATGACCATAAACGAATGGTTACACGTGGAGGCTTTTTCTGTAAGTGCTCAATTTTTTCTTAGATTATACTTCACCCCCCAGAGACTGGCAGTGCCCCGTAAAGATTTCGAAGGCAGTGTTGAAAGGTCATCATCTGGTACTGGAGCAAAGCTTGAAGAGGCTCTGCGACGAAGGAGTGGAGAGGGAAGCGAAGCTCCAAGCCCATGGCCTCATATCGCAAAGCATAATCGTAGCGCAGGAACGCCGAAGGCGCCGCGAGGTAGTGCAGAGGCGCACCTCGCTTCCGAGCACACGATTAGGCGAAGCGAGATGAGGCTCAAGGGGGGCTGCGGAGACCAGCTAGAGTGCCAGTGGCACTCTAGCTTTGCGGAGCAGTGGGGGCACGGACACGAAGTGCCGTGTCACCCGACATGTCTATTCAACTGCACAGACTTTAATGCGTGTTCACTCCTGTTTATTGTTTTCATTATAATTCGATTTCCGCTATACAAGCCTTCCAATCTTGTGAAACAAGGGTAAACAGATGCTCACGATTGCTAGGCTTTTTGGAAAGTCTCCTTTTGCCCCTCTGCAGAGCCATATGAACAGAGTGGCCAACTGTATGGAGAAGTTATCCTCCGTATTCGAGTCCCTTCATAAAGTAGATCGTATGAATCTCGAAAAAGATGTCACTGCTCTTTGTGAGTTAGAACACGAAGCAGATATTACGAAAAATGATATCCGCAACCACCTTCCGAAAAGTCTTTTCCTTCCCATCGACCGTGGTCATTTTTTAGAAATTCTCGCTCTTCAAGATAGCATTGCGGACAAGACAGAAGACATCGGCATTCTACTGACCCTTCGCCCTCTGGCCCTCTTTAAAAACTTCAACGATGACCTGCAGACCCTATTCAAAAAAAGCGCACTCGTGTTTTGGGATGCAAAGCATATCATCGAAGAGATCGATGAACTTTTAGAATCTTCTTTTGGCGGACTCGAAGCTGAAAAGGTAAAGGAGATGGTTGAGAGCACAGCGTACAAAGAGCACGAAGTAGATCTGCTACAACGCGCTTTGATGAAACAGCTCTTCTCTCAGGGAGAAGCTCTCTCTGCTCCCGATTTTTATCTCTGGCAGAAGCTGATCGAGGAGGTCTATCTCCTTGCAAATCTCTCAGAAAAACTAGCAAATCGCATCCGGATGGTCTTGGAACTCAAGTAGTTTTGTAATATGGAAGTTGAAATCGTCTTAAAAATTCTTGTTCTTGTCATCGGCTTCTACATGGCATGGAACATTGGAGCCAATGACGTCTCCAATGCAATGGGCACTTCCGTAGGATCGGGAGCGCTCACCCTCTTCCGCGCTGTGATTTTGGCAGCAATCTTAGAGTTTTGCGGTGCATTTTTTGTTGGGGCTCCTGTCACTGAAACCATGCAAAGCGGCCTCATTGACACCAATTTATTTACTTCTCAGCCGCTCATCCTCATTCTTGGAATGTGCGGAGCTCTCTTAGGGACCGCCATCTGGCTCCAAATCGCCTCGATATGCGGATGGCCCGTTTCCACAACACATGCGATCGTCGGATCGATTTTAGGGTTTGGCGCACTCATCGGAGGCGTTGATGCTATCCAGTGGGAAGAAGTTTCCGCTATCGCCTCTAGCTGGGTGATCTCTCCTGTGATCTCTGGGGTGTTCTCCTACCTTCTTTTCAGCGTCCTCCAGCGGAAAATTCTCTATGCGATGAATCCCACAGAAGCCACAGTAAAACTCTTTCCTTTTTTAATCTTTATCGTCTTTACAACCTTTACCTTAAGCTTGATCTTCAATGGACTTCAAAATCTCGATATCTCTCTTTCGTTTCCTCAGGCATTTGGAATTTCTCTTTTGGTCGGAATCGTCGCGAGTACAATCTGCTATTTTATCCTCAGACGCCTCTCCTTTCCCACGCTGGCGGAAGCAGCCGTCACCAGACATCTTCCCCAGCATGTCGTCAGCTTAGAAAAAGCTGTTAAGCACCTCCAAAGAGTCCATGTGACTTCCATGAGCGATACGCACGAGAAAGTTGGGCATCTTCTCGAAGAGGTTCGTTCGCTTTCACAGCATTTGCGGAAAGAGACTAGCTTCGCAGACAGAACTTCTGAATACCGCGTCATGGAAAAAATGTTTGGCTACCTGCAGATTTTGAGCGCTTGTTTTGTTGCTTTTGCGCATGGTGCCAACGATGTTGCGAACGCTATCGGTCCCGTTGCAGCCGTTTTAGATATCATTAAAAATGGCACGATCGCCGCAAAAGCTGAAGTTCCCACATGGCTGCTTGCTCTCGGCGGCGTAGGCATCGTCATCGGGCTTGCAACCTTTGGCTGGCGCGTGATGGAAACGATCGGCAAGAAAATTACAGAACTTACCCCTACACGCGGCTTCTGCGCAGAATTTGGGGCTGCCACAACGATTCTTCTCGCTTCCAAGATGGGTCTTCCTATCTCCACAACTCACTGCCTCGTCGGCGCCGTCCTAGGCGTCGGTATGGGGCGCGGCTTCCGCGCACTCAACCTCACCACCGTTCGTGATATCGTCCTCTCCTGGATTGTGACCATCCCCGCCAGCGCGATCGTGTCCATCCTCTGCTACTTCATCCTGAAGGCAATTTTTATTTAGAACGCACGAGCATCTGGTTGCTGCAAAGGTTGGTTTCTTGTGCGATCTGGCAGATCGCATCGAGCCAGTCGGGGCGACGGTTGAGCGCTGGGCAGCGATGGGCTGCAAGGCCTGCTTCACGGATGGGTGGAAGATAGAGCTCTTCAATCTCGAATAGCGTTTCGATGTGATCTGATGTGAAGGAGAGAGGGACGATAACGACATTTTTTCTACCTTTGACCCGTGAACTGATGCTTTGGCAGACCTCATCCGTGTAGGGACGAAGCCACTCCCCGCGACCAAACTTGGATTGATAGGAGAGGAGCGAAACAGCTTCGGGAAATCCTGCACTGATCGCACGGAATGAGAGCTGGCATTCGCTCTCGTAGATATCACCGGTATCGACAAACTCTTGAGGAAGTCCATGCGCAGAAAAAAGGAGGAATGTTTCTGCCTCTTGGAGCTTCTTCTCCTCCATAAACTCTCGCAAGCAACGCTGCATTACTGCCACATAAGCGGGATGTGCTGGATAAGATTTAATCCACCGGAGCTGCCCCACTAATTTTGGATCGATTGTCTCTGCGAAAAAACGGGCGATGCTCCCAGTTGTTGCGTAACTGAATTGTGGAAATAATGGGAAAACAATGGCGGGGCTCTGGAGTGTTTGCAAAAATTGGTCGTGTGTTTCTAAGAGATACCGGTGAAAAGTTTGCACAGAGATGCCAAGGCGATGACTCACCGCCAGTGCAATAGCTTCGGTATCTTCGTAAATTGGTGATTTTCCTCCGATGAGCAGATAATCCTTTGCTACTTTTTTGGTTCGTTTTTTTGCTACACGGGTAAACAACCGCTTTTGCAAAAAGTAGGGCAGCTTCGTCCGAATCACGTCTCTATCTGTTAGAAGAGCAATGAGAAAGGACTCGATCTCTTCTAGAGATCTCGGCCCCCCAAAATTCACGAATAAAATCGGTCTTTGCATGGACATTTCTATGTGATAGGATGCGAAGTATGCACAGATTTCGCTTTTCTGTTCTATTTTTTCTGCTTCTCGCACTGTTTGTGTCTGCATGCGGAAGTAAAGAATCAAAAAAGCAGTGGAAAGTCGCCATCGACCCTTCCTGGTACCCCCTTGAGCTAGGAGGAAGAGAAAAGCAGATCGAGGGATTTGCGATCGATCTCTTGCAAGAGGTCACGACTTTAGAAAAAATCAAGATCGCTAGGGTCCAAGAAAACTGGGATAACCTCATCCCCAATCTATTGAAAAAACAGTACGAGGCGATTCTCTCCTCTCTTCAACCCTATCTCTTTTACGAAAAGCAGTATGACTTCTCTGAACCCTTTCTTTTGATAGGGCCTATTCTTGTTGTTCCTTTCGGCTCAAATATGAAATCACTCGACAGTTTTTCAGGAAAGGAGGTTGGGATCATCAGCGGCTCTTCTGCTGAGCTTGCAATTGGAAAATACCCGGGGATTATCGTCCGTTATTTCGACGCGATTCCGAGCGCCCTAAACGCGATTCTGACCTCCGATGTTGACGCAGCTGTGATCGATGTTCTTGATGCGACAGCCTACTGCCAGGATCTTTATCAGAAAAAGCTCAAAACTGTCGGCTCTCCTCTCACTAGCGAAGGTCTTCGTCTGATTACACTTCATGAAGGAGCGCCGGCTCTCGTTAAAGCATTCAACACAACTCTGAAAGAACTCAAGAAGTCGGGCAAATACGCCAAAATTGCGAAGAAGTGGAACCTCCCCGAAGAATAATCGCAAAATTCAAAACGCAAAGCGCAAAACTAAAAAAACAGACCTCTTCAGTTTTGCATTTTGCGATCTGCCTTTAAATTAGCCTGCGACTGCGGCTGGAAAGATGCGGCACTTATCGTGCTCGCTATAATCATTTCTGACTTTGGCAAGCTCTTCCACATCGATTGGACACCTATCGAGATTCCAGACGAGCTTGTTGTAGTTTGCAACGGTTTCGTCCGCAGAAAATTTTGCCATGCCCGCGATGTTGTGGATCACATGCTCGATCCAACTCGCGGTATTTTCATAGAGGGCTTCTACCCTTTTCTGTGTGTCGTAATAAGCCTGCAGATCGCCCAAAACGAAGTAGCGGTCTGGAGTAGTATAGGAGTTTTGTTTTTCGAGCAGGGCGTGGTAGAGAGAGCTAATTGCTTGATGCTCAGATTCATTCTCTGCAAGAGAGTGGTCGCGCAGATTATCCACTGCCTCCTTGATTGCAGGGTTGTGCATGTAGATCTCCCAAGGGTTGTAACTGCCCTTCTGGCGCATCTCCTCGTTCTGCTGAGCGGTTTGTCCAAAAGAGAAGGGCCACCACTTGTCGGTTACCTCCTGGTGCATCTCGATGTTTGCTCCATCTTCGGTTCCAATTGTCATTGCACCGTTCATGGCAAGCTTCATATTTCCTGTGCCCGACGCTTCTTGACCCGATGTGGAAATCTGTTCAGACAGATCAGCTGCAGGGATAATCTTTTCTGCTCGCGAAACGTTGTAATTCTCAATGAAAACAACCTTGAGCATATGACTAGTAACGGGATCATTATTGATTTTCCGCGCCACGCAGTAGATGAGATGAATCACATTTTTGGCAAGCTCGTAACCTGGTGCAGCTTTCCCTGCAAAAATCACCAGGCGTTTCACCTTGCGCGCTGAGGGATTTCGCTTGAGTTCGTTATAGACCATTAAAACATGCAGAATATTCATGAGCTGGCGTTTATATTCATGGAAGCGTTTAATCTGCACATCGAAAAGAGCATCTTCCTCTAGTACGCTAAAGGTGCCTATCGGCTTACCCAGAAGGTCGCGGATGGGATTTTTTTCGAGAATGTAGGCGATGAGCTTTCGTTTATTCTCGCGCTTGATCTCCAAAAACTCTTTGTGAGCTTCAGGATCGTTTGCAAATTTGGCGAGATGGCGAATCTGTTCAAAGTTGACGATCCACTCTGGCCCGATCCGCTTAGTGATAAATTCTGCAAGTCCCGGATTGGAGTATAGGAGCCAACGTCTTTGCGTAACGCCGTTGGTGACACTCACAAATTTGTCGGGGAACATCTCGTAGAAGTCTTTAAAGATCGTCGATTTCAAGATCTGTGTATGCAGCGCCGCCACTCCGTTCACTCGGTGAGAGCCGAGGATTGCAAGATGCGCCATCCGCACCTGCCCTCCCTCTATCATCGACATGCGCCTTACGCGATCCTCATCTCCGGGATACTGCTTGCGTACAGCATTACAAAACTCCAAGTTCAGTCTTTCTATGATCTGGTACTGCCTGGGGAGCAGATAGTGAAGACGATTCTGGTTCCACTCCTCAAGAGACTCCTTAAGGATCGTGTGATTTGTATAGCTGCAGCAGGTCTTTACAACCTCCCACGCCTCTCCCCATCCAAAATCATGTTTTTTTAAAAGCAGCCGCATGAGCTCCACAATCGCAAGTGCTGGATGCGTGTCATTGATCTGAATACGGACTTTGTCTGCGAGATTGGAAAGATCTGGATAGTGCTTCAGATGGTGATGAAGAATGTCTTGAACTGAGGCAGAAGCAAGCAAAAACTCCTGCTTTAGCCGGATCCTTTTACCCACCTCGTTATTGTCGTTTGGATAGAGGACATCGGTGAGAGAAGAGTTTTCAGATGCTTGGTCGAGTTGTCCAGCATTGAAGCGCTGTAGAAGAAAGTTGCGAGGAGATTCCTTTGTCGTCCAAAGACGGAGTGTGTGTACCGAATAGTCAGCCGCTTCTTTGTAGCCAATAATCGGAAGATCGTAGGAGACCGCACGAACTTCCTCATTGTCGACAAGGCCAAAAACCTCAACCCCCTTCTTGTTAACGCCAGGAACCATTCTTCCAACAAAATTGACCGCGTGAGAGTGGGTATCGCGTCGAAATTCCCAAGGATTTTCATGTAAAAGCCAAACCTCTGGGCGCTCCACCTGAACCCCATCCCAGATCTCCTGATCGAAAATTCCATACTGATAACGAAGACCATAGCCAATTGCTGGGTATTGCTGGGTAGCAAGGCAATCCAAAAGACACGCCGCCAAACGGCCAAGGCCGCCGTTCCCTAGACCTGGATCGGGTTCCATACGAAGCTCGTCTTCCAGGTTGCGATTCATCTTTTTGAGAACCAGCTTCACAAGATCCATAGCATGGATATTGGTGATATTATTGCCCATGAGCCGTCCGGGCATGTACTCCATGCAAAGATAGTGCAGTGTGCGGCACTGATGTTTTTTATTCGTATGCGCCGTTGCCGTCCAGTTGATCATGATCTCTTCACGCAGGGTCAGTGCAAAGGCGCGGTAGAACTCTTCATTATTCGCCTCCTCTACCGTCACTCCCATCGTCGTGATCAGGTAGTGTTTGAGCTTGCTTGTGAGCATCTCCGCCTGATAATCCAACTGAGGATCCACACACTCTCCTTCTTTTTTCTCCATTGTGATGAACCAAACTTTTTATTCTAGAAAAATGAGCTCTCTATGGACATTTTTAGCAGAGGGGAAAAAGAAGAGAAAATAGACATGTCGGGGGTTGAGGGAGGCACTTCGTTTCACCCTCCCAACCCCCCGCGACCCCCTTGCGCCTCACCTCGCTTTGAAAAATCCCGTCCTCGGAGGCGGGGTGTGCCAAGCACTACCCCACCCGCTCCGCTCTCCTGTGGTGGAATTTTTCTGTGCGATTTGAGTCGTCGGGCTGCTCGCGCGCTCGTCTCCCCGCGGGACTAACGTCTCGGCGCAGGTCCCCTTTCTCGCGTCGTCTCGCAGTACCA
>LNFM01008476.1_pt1 | contig 15511 bp, 14 predicted proteins | sample 596031 | NCBI WGS metagenome assembly LNFM01 (sample SAMN04254537, study PRJNA301005) | activated carbon metagenome | isolation source: dual media filters at the Ann Arbor, Michigan drinking water treatment plant | place: USA: Ann Arbor | reverse complement strand
GACGGTCGGCGCCTTTCGGGAATCTCAGCTGGCGAGTCACCGGGTGACGCACAGAGCCGGCTGCTTGCCAGCGCGCCCAACGTTGGACCGGCATCAAGCCAGCGACTTGGGCCGAGAACGCAAGGAGCAGATCGGCTGTCCACTTGCTATGTAGCGCGCGCTCATCCCCGTCGCCGGGCTTGCGTACTGCCACCACTGTCCAGATGCGTCGCGCCTCGGCGTTCCAGGCGCCCAAGCATCGATAACACCTGCCCCTCCAGTGCCCCTCCGGCCCAGCAACGGATCTGGCGCATCGGCGTGAGGTTCAGCACGAGGTCGTCGGCCTCATAGGCCATCATCTGCACGAACGCCCCCGACTGCGGCGCGGCTTGCCACCGGTACCAGCGCGTGTCCTTCTAGCGCTAGCAGCGACGTTTATGCCGCCGGCGTCCACATTGGGCCTTCGTCGGCCTTGATGCGTGCCAGCTGGCCATCGATGGACGCACCGCATTGCCATGCGACGGTGCCGGCCAGGGCTCGCGCCGACAAGAACTCGCTCTCCTCTGCCAGCGGAGCCCAGGTGCCCTTCAGGCGTTCTTGCAGGAACCGGATCTCCAGCCGTGCGCCGTCCTCGAAACCCACCCTGATCCGAAGGTGTTCGACGATCTCGAAGTCGACGATCCACATGAGCGCAATGATCGCCCGGGAGCGAGACAGCTGCCCCCTGGACCACACAGGCAACACTCTCGGCCATGTACGTGACCGACCTGAACCACTACCTGGATGCCAAGGGCGCGATCACGCTTGAGCGCGGTCCCGCGCGCAAGATGGCGCCTTCCTGACGACCGTGGTCGCCCATGCCAGCGACTTCCACCGGCAGCGGGACACGCCAGTCCCCATTTTCTTCAAGTGCCGCAAGCGCGACCCTCGCAGGGTGACGCCGGTCTCAACCGAGGACGACATCGTGGTCTGGGACTGCCCGGCTTGCGGCACCTAGGGACTGATCTTCAACTGGCAGATCAGCTTCTGGGACTTGAGCGTGGGCCCTGCGCCAAAGGCAGGGCCTGTGCACCGAGCCCGCCCCAGTGCGAATGTTGCGAATGCTGCGAACGTTTCGATTGAGGAGTACAGTCTGGGGCTGTCGGCATCTGGCCGGCCTCACGTTCTGGAGAGAAGATGTCCACGTCTGACCTGCTCGAGCCCCTGGCCTCCGACCAGGAAGCGGAGATGGCCAAGGTTGCGCAACGCTGCTTGATGGCTGCTTTGGACGATTCGCGCGCGCAGCGCATCGCCCTCGTCGACGAGAAGGGCGAGCTGACTGATGCGCCGGTGCTGGAACTTCCACCCCAGGCGCTGCGCTTCTTTGCGGAGATGCTGGGCATGATGGCTCAGCGCCGCCCCGTGATGCTGGTGCCTCAGAACCACGAGCTGACGACCCAGGATGCGGCGGCGCTGCTGAACGTGTCGCGGCCGTTCGTGATCAAGGAGATCGAGGCCGGGCGGTTGCGTTGCCGCAAGGTCGGTCGGCATCGCCGGATCGAGTTCGAGGAACTGCGCCGGTACCAGGCAGCCCAGCGTGAGCAGTCCGAAGAGGCACTGCAGAAGCTGGCTGCCCTGTCCCAGGAACTCGGCCTGGGCTACTGATGGCCGGCTCGTCCCGCTACACAGCGGTACTGGACGCGAACACGCTGTACCCGGCGCCGCTGCGCGACCTGCTGCTGAGCCTGGCGGTCGACGGCATTTACCACGCCAGGTGGACGGCCCAGATCCATGCAGAGTGGGTGGGGAACCTGGCGCAGAACCGGCCCGAACTCGAGCCACGGTTGGCGGCGCTGGTCGAGCTGATGAACCGCTCGGTGCCGGACTGCCTTGTCGAGAACTACGGGGACCTGATCGCAGGCCTGGTTTTGCCCGACCCTGATGACCGACACGTCCTGGCCGCGGCAATTGCCGGCCACGCCGATGCGATCGTCACCTTCAATCTGAAGGATTTCCCGGCGGATGCGCTCGATCCGCATCTGATCGAGGCCATCCACCCGGACGACTTCGTGCTGAACCAGTTGGAGCTGCGCCCCTATGAAGCGCTGGCGGCGGTGAAGAAGATGCGTGCGCGGCTTGCACGGCCACCGCAATCCGCCGCCGAGCTGATCGCGACGCTGGAGCGCTCTGGCCTGCCCGCGAGTGCGGCGCATCTGCGCTTGGCGCAGGCCCTGATCTGACGCTACCGCCGGCGGCCGTTACAGGCCGCCCCTAGGGCCCTGGATGCTGCCAGCTACCTTGATAATCCTTATTATCAAGGCACTACATTCTGGCCTTCCAAACTGGCCGATCCGCGGCACAATCGCGCCACGGGGGGCCAAGTGCTTGATTCACAAGGGGTTTGATGAGCCTGATCCCGGACGACCGCGGTGACTCGGAGAGCATGCAGCTGCGCAAGAGCCAGGCCACCGCCCAGGGCGGACAGGCCTTCTTGCGCCTGCTCACCTTGGCCGAGACCGGCGAAAGCGGCCAGGCCCGCACCGTCGCTCGCTTCATAGCCTCGACCTACAACGGTCAAGATTTCCCCTTCGACCTTTACGACCTGCGTCTGGTGGACATCGCCATCAGCGACGACATGCTTACCTGCCTGGACGCGCTGCGCTGGGCGCAGGCTGACCTGCACACCCTGGTGCCTGACGGCGATCGGCGTGTCCGCGCGGTCCTGGCGCACTGGGGCATCGAGTGGCCTGACGGTGCGTAGTACGGCGCGATCCATGGCGCGGCACGAGGGCCGAGGCGCGGCGCGATGAAGTCCCCTGCCCTGCTCGCTGAAACCGGTCGGCGCCGCCTGGGCCATCCGCAGATGGCGTTCGTGCGAAGCTGGGCCGAGGGCCTGGACCTAACGCAGTCCTGGAACCGCTACCTGTACGTCGACGGCGCGGCCGATGCCCGCCGCGCACGCGGCGAGTTGCAGCGGCTACTAGACGAGTTGCGCAACCTGGCGCGCGCCCACGGCCGGCCGGACCTGGCCGCCCTGCTGCGGCGCGACCCGGAGGCCATGCCCGACAAACGCAGCATGGTGCCGACGCTGGACGAGTTCGCCGCCCAGCAGCCCGCCGATTACTACACCGAGGCCGAGCTGATCGCGCTCTACCAGAAGCAGTTCGGTGAATCGGACTCGCGCAGCACGGCGCGCCGGCGGCAGCGCCTGCGCGAGCGCTTGGTCCAGGCAATCCAGTGGCTCGAGCGCGTCGGCGCTCGGTATCCAGCGCCCGCCGATCCGGTGGGGGCCTGGCTGGACGAGCGAGTCGCCCGGCGGCTGTCGGTCGTCGGGATCCTGAAGCTGGAGGAACTGGTTTTCTGGATCAGGACGAAGGGCTTCAACTGGCACCGCGGCATCCCCAAGATCGGCCCCGAGGGCGCCGCGCGCATCGTGCAATGGCTGCGCAAGCACCAGGAAACCCTCGGCACCCTGCCCTCGCCTGCCCTCGTGCGGCTGTCCCAGCTCGACACAGCAGCTCTAACCCCGCTGCCGCGCATCGGCATCGTGCCGCTGGAACGGTTCAAGCCACCGTCCGAGCGGGACGGCTCGCAGGGGACGAACCGCGCACCGGTGGCGCAGTGCAAGGTCGCAGCCGCCAACGACTACGAGGCGGTACACGCCTGGCTGCGACTTCGCATTCCCGGCAGCCACACCTGGCGCGCGTATCGCAAGGAGGCCGAGCGCTTCTTGCTGTGGTCCACCATTGAGCGGCGCAAGGCACTTTCCTCGCTCGACGGGGATGACTGCGTGGCGTACCGGGATTTCCTGGCCGCCCCCCGGGCCGAGTGGACGGGGCCACGCAACGCGCAACGCTGGTCGGAATCCTGGCGCCCCTTCGAGGGGCCACTTGCGCCCGGCTCGCAGGCGGCGGCCATGACCATCGTGCGTTCACTGTGCGAGTGGCTCGTGCGCCGTCACTACCTGGACTCGAACCCGTGGGACGACGTTCCGGCGCGGCCGGACGCGCCGTCGATGCCGCAGCTTCGGGCCTTGTCACAGAAGCAGTGGGAGCTGGTCCAGGCATGGTTGACCGAGGAGTTGGAACGGGCGCCCTCCCCTGCTCTGCATCGGCTCAGGTTCATTCTCGACTTCGCCTACATGACGGGCATGCGCCTGGCGGAGCTCTCGGCAGCAAGGCTCGGCTGGCTGCGGCACGAACAGCTCGACGACGGCGAGTGGGCCTGCTCGATCATGGTCCTGGGCAAGCGCAGCAAGTGGCGAGAGGTGCCGCTTCCAGACCAGGCGGTGCGTGCGCTGAGGGCGTACCTGGACGTTCGTGAGCTGAATACCGAGATCTTCGAGAACGATGCCGAGACGCCGCTGATTGCCAAGCTGAGCCTGGAGGTGCCATTGACGCCGGCGCGCATCTACGAGGTGCTGGTGACGGCCTTCGAGCGGTGCGCGGCGAGTATCTCTGCACGGGACCAGCGTGCCGCGGAGCGGATCAGGAAGGCGTCGACGCACTGGCTGCGCCACACCTACGGATCGCACTCCGCGGCGCGCGGCGTGCCGCAGGATGTGCTGCAGGCCAATCTTGGGCACGAAAGCCTGGCCACGACATCGATCTACGTCCGCGCCGAGAAGGGTCGGCGGCACCGGGCCATGCAGGCGGCGTTTCCCGCAGACGGCGGCTAACGCCCTGAGCGTGCGCAGCGCCTCGCACTTCCCTTATCGCCGGCTGATCAACTTCTCAAGGAAGGTGGCAACTTCGTTCTCCGTCGCCTCGGTGAGCACACCCGAGGGGAATTTGATGGTGATGCGCCCTATCCTGTCTCGCACCAGTACGGCCTTCCGACCCGCCGTGCCCTGGATCAGCCTCTCCGCAGGCGTCGAACAGTTCAATGCCCCAGGCTCAGCGCCTCCAATCAGCGTCTCCAGTACTTGAGCCCCAGGTATGGCGACGCCAGCTGCTCTCAACTTGGCTGCCCGCGCCAGCACTCCGTCCGGGTCTTTCTGCAGTGCTTCAGCGAGCGGCTGCGCCCAGCGGAACTGAATCTCCAGCGGGCTGGCAAAAGCACCCACAACGGCCTCGGGTAGGCGCGCGAGCGACAGACTCTTCGACACCAGCGACACATCGACACCGAGCGACTCCGCAAGTCGACGCTGAGACGGGTACAGCCCCTCGTCCAGCGCCCTCCGGTACATGGCTCCCTGCTCCCACGCGCTGAGGTTCTTCCGTGCGCGGTTCTCTCGCTCCATGGCCTCAAACAGCTGCTGGTCGGACATGTCCACCACCATCGCCTGCACCGGCAGCCCCAGCTCCAAACAAGCACGATGCCTGCGGTGTCCGAAGACCAACTCGTACTCAGTCGGGGCTGGGGGTGTTGAACGGTTCAACGGCCCGGACACGACACGGACAGAGACAGGCTGCACGTTCGCGCCGGCCGAGGCGATATCCGCCTTCAACTCTGCAAATGCCGCGTCGGAAAACGAGTGCTCATGACGGTTGGCCCAGCGCGATGGCCGTACCGCCTGCGGGTCCAGCGCCCGCACAGGCAAGGCGCCCTCGAATGCCCTGAGCCGTTCCCGCAGTTCCTCGGCCTCCTTGACCGACGCGGACTGCGATGCCATGAAGATCGCCAGCTGGCCAGGCGCCGTCTTCGCACGCGCCTCGCCCGCATCGCCGCGCTCGGTGGACCCTTCGGCGGGCTCAGTGTGTGGGGGCGGCATCTGAATCAAGCTGGCCTTGGCCGCGAGCTTCTTGCTCATCGCTTCGTCTCCTTAACACCGGGTGTTGAACCGTTCAACGCCTCGACTTGCCTGGCCCACACCGCACGGATGGAGCCCTCGATATGTCCGACAAAGCTGTCGTAGGCATCCCGTGCACGCTTGAAGGTTCGCGCGCTGCCGTCGTACTTCGAAACGTCGTAGACCGTACCGAACTCGGCGCTGGTCACCCCCGTGACAGCGGTCTTCGGGATCTCCACCGGCAGCACCTTTTCGGCGTAGGTCTGCCCGATCCACTGCCGCACAACGTTGCTGGCCGCGTCCGCGGAGTCGACGCGAGCGAGGAGCACGTGAATGAAATCGAAGGTCTTGTCGAGGCCTCGGCGCGTCAGCAACTCGTTGGCCAAGTCGGAGAAGAGGCTCCAGAACTGCGACGCCGACGCGAAGTCCAATGCGTTCGGCGGCAGAGGCATGATGATGCCGTCGGACGCCATGAACGCGTTGATGGTCGTGTACGACAGGGCAGGGGGGGTGTCGATGACGATGACGTCGTAGTCGCTGCGCACGTCGTCGATACCCAGATCCAGCACGCGCCAGAACTCGAAGCCGGGCTCCTGCGTCTGCCGCGCCGGCAACGCGAACTCGGCACCGAAAAGCGATGGCGCCGCACCAACAAGATCGATGCCATCCCAGTACGTCGGCCGAATGGCATAGCGGATGGAAGTCTCGGTGCCCATTGCCAGGGGCAGTATGGTGTCGCTCTCCTCGATCTCGGTGTCCGGCAGGATGCCAAACAAGGTGGTCAGCGAGCCTTGTGGATCGGTGTCGATCACCAGCACACGGTGCCCCAACAATGACAATCCCTGCGCCAACGTCACGGCCGTCGTTGTCTTGGAAACGCCACCTTTGAAATTGCCGATGCTGATGGTCACGGCCTCAGCCCCGGCGGGCCGAAGCTTGTCCTTGCGGTAGTCGCGAGCCCAGACCCTTGTCTCCGCCAGCGTGAATTCACGCCGGCTACCCGACGCGTTCAGTCGACCAGTCGGCAGGTCGCCCTTGGTCATTCGGTGCGAGATGGAGCCCTTCTCCACGTCCAGTGCTGCGGCCAGCTGCGAGAGGTTGAAAGTGGGAGGAGTCTTGCGTGCCGAGGGCGCCAGCATCGCAGCACGGATCTGCTCCATCATCGCCATGGCGCGCTCCGCCTGCTGGGCGATGTCCGCCAAGTTGATGGGCTTGGTCTGATGGAGGATCTTGTTCTTCATAGCTATTCTCCGGAAGCTTGAAGTTTATCGCTGGGCGTTACGCTTTTCACCGACCGGTGGCGAATTTCGTCAAGGCCCTTCAGGACTGGATCCTCGCAGACGGCCCGAGTGGATTTTTAAGAAGTTCAGACCCTATGAACTCCTTTAACTCCTTTAGGATGGGAAAACACCTTACGAATCAAAGGCTTAAGGTGTTCTGCGTGAGTGGATACGGGATAGGCCGGAGGATCTGCGGGACAGCGCGTGATGGGATACGGGATCGCACGGAGGCCTTTCGGGACGTCAGGTGAGTGGATACAGGATCGCGGGCGGTCGCCAGCCGCCCTTCACGTGAGAGTTTTCGGGGCGCGCATGGACTTTCATTGCCGGATTCGTGTCCTAGAACCAGCCAAAGAGCCCGTAGCCGAGCAGCTGGCTCGAGAGGACTGGTCCCCTGGCAACAAAGCGGGAGCACCATCGACCTTGATCCCGAAAACTCTCCACTTCCATGATCGAAGTCCACGTGAGTCAGTAGATTCACGTGAGACTTTTCAGGAGTCGTTGTCAGCAACGACGCGTGAAACAGACGCTCACCTATCGTTTAGAGTCGGTCAATGGCCAGCCAGAGCGTCCTAGATCCTGCCATCGTCGGCGCTGACGACGAGAAGACAGTCCGCGTGCGCCGCCGCGTCGAGCCGCTGATCGTGCAGGCCGAAGAAGCTGCGCTTCTGCTGAAAGCCGTGAACACGCTGGCCATCATCCCGAAGTCGGCCCGCATCACCACCCTGGGGCGCAAGAGCTACAACGTGCTGCTGTATCAAGCCCAGGAACAGGGTCTGGAGAAAGAGGTCTTCCGCGCGCCGCTCGAGGCTGTCATCAAGGGCCTGGACTTCGACAGTCACGATCAGGCATTGATCAAGAAGCACCTGCGCGCAATGGTATCGACCACGGTTGAATGGCAATCGCCGACGACGGGGGAGGGCAGCAGCTGGAACGTCAGCGGCCTGCTGGCACACGCAAAGCTCAGCAAGGAAGGCGGTCAGGTCTGGGTGGAGTGGTCCTATGCCGTGAACCTGAAGCAGGAACTGCTCGAGCCCACGGTATTCGCAAGGCTGCGGCTGGAAGTCATCAGCCAACTGCGGTCACATGCCGGCGTGGCGCTGTACGAGATCTGCACGCGCTACAAGGACATCGGCCGCACGGCGCGGCAGGCTTGGCGCTGGTGGTATCCGGTGCTCAGCGGCAATCCACCGTCAGAGAAATCGGCCAAGCTGGAGTACCGAATCTTCAAGCGCGACACGCTCAAGCCTGCCATTGCCGAGGTCAACGCGATCACCGACATCGACGTCGAGCTCGTCGAACACAAGCAGGGTCGCTTCATCTCCGAGATCCAGTTCCGGATCTCCCCCAAGAAGCAGGCGGCGTTGAACCTGAGCCGGCCACCACAGCCCGTCGACATGGCTCTCATCGCCCGCGCGCAGCAACTCGGCGTGGGTGATGACGCAGCGGAAGACATGGTGGGCACTCATGGCGAAGATGCCTTCCGTGCAGGACTGGACTCGCTGGAACGGCGGCTGGGCAGTTCATATCCCGAACCGCTGCGAGACCCGACGCGCTACCTCCGGGCGCTGATGCCAGCCGAAGCGGCAAAGGTACAGAAGAGGGCGGTGGAGCACGACGCGGCGGTAGCAGCAGCGGCCGACCCCCAAAGTCCAGCCAGCCGCGAGATGCAGGCCAAGCGCAGCGAGCGCTGGTTGAGCGAGTGGACACGCCGCCGTCAGGAGAAGTGTGCTGCCGACATCGAAGCCCTGAGCGCCGAGGGACAGAGGGAACTGGAAACGGGTCTGCTGCAGGCGCTGCATGCACGCAACGCTCACCCCTCGCTCATTAAGCGACTCGTCGCGAGCGGCTGGCAGCACCCCATGGTGCGCCACGAAATGCTGCGCTACTTCGGCGCAGCAAACTACGGCGAAGGATGGGACAAGCCCAGCGCCGAACAGCTGCTCGCCATCGCTGTCGAGATGGGCGAGGACCGGGAAGCGTCGCGCTAAGTTGCCGGCGCATCGGGTGTCGTGCAGGGACGAACGGTCGAGGAACACCACCGTTCCGCAGCCAAGCCGCAGCAGCCCCGAGCGGTGCGGCTGCTGCCCAGCAGCTCAAGGTTCATCGAGCATATGGCTAATCCACTTATCGACCTGCCCGAGGAGAATGACGTTCTCGCGATCCCGGTTGTTCCTCACAGGCCGCGGCTATCGGCGACCGCGACAAGCTAACCAACATGCCGAGGCATCGAGCAAACGTGCCTGTTCGCTGAAGGCTCGACGATGCAGGCGCTAGCAACGGGGGCGCGACAGGTCCACCTGCCGGCAGTATGGCGTTGCCTCCCGAGCCGAGGCTGTGGCAGTCAGGTGTGTCAGCCGTTGGAGCTGCAAGAGGGTCATTTGTCATGGGTCTCTCGTTCCGGGTGCAGTGGCTTGCTGGCCTGAAGATCCACCTGTTCACGGCACTGCATGGAGCCTTCGAGTTGGCAGCATATCGACGGCGGCGATAAGAACGAGACCGTACCGCCGAGACGGACGACAGCACAGGGAGCGACGGGCTTGAATCCATGATCTGCGGCTCAGGCGGCCGACGGCCGGTGTTCAGCCGTATAAGGTTTCGGCCTCTTGTTCGAAGAGCAAATCTGGCCGACAGTCCCGAGGCGCGAGCAACTTCCTGTTTTTCAACCTCTTTTGTGGCAGAATTTCAGGAACAACACTCGTAGACCCCGCTATGCAAACCCTGCTCCACAGCGATCCGGCTTCTGCAGCTGAGGCTCTGACCCGACTCGATCTCACCGAAGACGTACTAATTGCAGCAGCCATGCAAGGCTATCTGGCCCGTTCCAACAGCACGGCGAACCATCCGCCGCTGTACCCCGCCTTCGTGGCGTGGGGCGAGGCCGTACGAGCTCTGCGCGATGGCCTAGCTCCTTCCGGCTGGGTCCGCAGCAACGAAGGAAACTGGCCCCGCGTCATCCACCCGAACGGACACATCGCCCTGACCGTGGCCACCGGCAACGAAGCGACCGGGCGCGCTGACGACAGCCCCGCCACCCGATCATCCAAGGGACCGAGCACGGTTGCCGCTCTGCAGGTGAACCGGCTGCAGGCTTGGCTGCCCGGCCTGGAACCGGAAGAGCCCGACGCGGACGACGAAGACAAGCCCACGACCTGGCTGTTGCTGGTGCACTACGCCAAGGATGAGATTCGCGCCGAGCTTTCGTTGCCCCTCGATGTCGATGGCGAAGGGAAGGTCACCGTTTGGCAAGAACGCATCCTGCTGCGCTCAATCCCGCTCGACCCGGAAGAGATGGAGATCGTGCCGCCCAGCCAGCCCGACATTGACGTGTCTGTTCGCCGCAAGGCATGACCACGACACCAGAGTTCAACCCCAAGCGCCTCACTCTTGCCCGAGAACGCAGGGGTCTAACTAAGACCAAGCTCGCGAAGGCGATCGGCGTCGACGTTCGCTCCGTCACCGCCTATGAGACTGACGCATTCAGGCCCGACAGAGAGCGCCTGGCGCAGCTCGCTCAGACACTACGCTTTCCGATTCCGTTCTTCTTCGGCGACGACCTCGACCAGATCGCGCCGGACATCGTGAGTTTCCGCTCGATGTCCAAGATGACAGCCGGCCAGCGCGACTCCGCTCTCGGCGCCGGCGCCATTGCGTTGCTGCTCGACGAATGGATCGCCGAGCGTTTTGACCTCCCGGTAGCTGCGCTACCGGATCTCAGCCAGGAATCGAGCCCCGAGGCCGCGGCCGACACTATGCGCAGTATGTGGGGCCTGGGCGAGCTGCCGGTCAAGAACATGATCCACCTGCTTGAAGCGAAGGGCATCCGGGTGTTCTCGCTGTCGATCGACACCGCCCAGCTCGATGCGTTCTCGATGTGGCATGCCGACACGCCCTTCGTATTCCTCAACACGATGAAGTCGTGCGAGCACAGCCGCTTCGATGCAGCGCATGAACTCGGCCACCTGGTGCTGCACCGGCATGCCGGGTCGAAAGGCCAGGAAGCTGAACGCGAGGCCAACGCCTTCGCATCGGCGTTTTTGATGCCGCGGGCTAGCGTGCTGGCCAACGCACCGCACATGGCCACCGTCGATCAACTCATCAAGTGCAAGGCGTTCTGGACCGTCTCTGTCGCAGCGCTGTCCTACCGCCTACACGATGTGCGCCTGGTGTCAGACTGGCATTACCGCAACCTGTGCATCGAGATCGCCCAACGCGGCTACCGCAAGCAGGAGCCTCGCGAGGCCCCGCGTGAAACCTCGCAGATGCTTGCCAAAGTGTTCGCTGCACTGCGCGAGGACGGCACCACCAAGGCTGACATCGCCGCGGCGCTGTCGGTCCATGTCGAAGAGATCGACCAGCTCGTGTTCGGCCTAGCACTCACCTCGATGTCCTCGGCCAGCCCCAGCGCGCTTTCCGGCGCCCGGCGGCCCGATCTGCGCGTCATACAGGGCGGTGCCGAAGTACCAAGCCGCTGAGTGGCCGCGCCTTTCGGCACCGGGCGCGCAGCTGGGCCTAGTCTGGTCTAGCGGGCCAGGGCAGGGCGCTGACGCACACAACCTCGGCCTAATCACAACAAGAAAGGGAGACATGTTCGAACAGACCTTCAAAAATATCGACGACATCCTGCACAAGGACGCTGGCTGCAGGCGCCGCATCTGGAGTGCGCCTGACACCCGCAAGGCACTGCTGGCCGACCTGGCCGACAAGGGCTTCGGCCGCGAGCCGCTGGGCGAGATGCAGAAGATCATCGAGGCCGAGAACAGCGACCTCTTCGATGTGCTGGCCTACGTGGCCTTTGCTGCCGACCCCGTGACGCGCGCCGAGCGTGCGACGGCCGCGAGGTCGGCGAGTGCCACCGAGTTCACCGACAAGCAGCAGGCCTTCGTCGACTTCGTGCTGGCTCAGTACGTCCGGCAAGGCGTGGACGAGCTCGATGCCGAAAAACTGTCGCCGCTACTGCGGCTGAAGTACCAGGCGTTGAGCGATGCTTTCGCCGAGCTGGGCAAGCCTGACCAGGTGCGCCAGGTGTTCGTGGGGTTCCAGCGGCATCTGTACACGAACTGAGCCAAGACTCCATTCGCCTGCAGCTGCGAGTCGAAGCCTGACGGCATAGCGCTGGGGCAGATCAAGTCTTGAAGTTCTTCATGTATCGAAGCGCCGGGGTGAATGGCACAGTGACGTGATGCGCCTGTTGCGCCCGCAGCACAGCGCTTCAGCTTCCCAGTGCAAACCTGGCCAGCGTTGCACCTGCGGCGGCTCACCAACCAGGAAGGCGATGGCTTCAGCAAGCGGGCTGCCCCCATCAACAGCGAGCCAACCTGCGCTGTCTGCGGCAAACCGATTCCAGTCAGGGGCAGCGTAGCGGCCGCGTTGTGCGTGGCCGTAGCCATGTTCTTTAAGTGCGAACTCGAAGCGCGCGAAGAAGGCGAAGAACTCACACACCAGATCCCGCTGGATCTTCAAGCCATCAAACGGGGACCGAGCCATGGCGTTAGTACCCAAGTGCGGAGCGCCAAAACTTTTCGCGCGAAGCGTCACCCGTTATTTTCGACCCTTTTCTATCTTCTGACCATGAATCCAAGGCCGTGCAGGAGGGGAGAAATCACCCAAAGGCCTCCCCTACCCACAAGCCGTGAGTTTGGAGAGGATCACCCCGCTCTCGCGGACCAGCATGACGCGCCTTGCGCGTTCCCCGGGCGTTGCTGATGCGGCCAGCCCCGCGGACTCTTTCGGATTTGCACCGGGTGGCTAGACATCAGCCCCATACCGCTACCGCTTTCCTTGCTCGCCGGGACGGTTGGCCCGCTTCGTATCGCCAGCACCACGAGACGCGTGAACACGTCTGCCTGATATTTTATACAGCTCTACGGATAGTGTCTAGAATTGCCGCGGGCGCTATTGGTAGCGTCTAACTCCCTTTATGAGGTGTCAGCGATGACCAAGAAGGACATTCATGTTGTGCCCCATGGCGATGGCTGGGCAACCCGCAAGGAAGGCGCGCAGCGCGTCGGCCACACGGCAACGACGCAGCGCGGCGCCTTCGAGCTGGCCCGCGATCAGGCAAAACGCGAGCACGTTGAAGTCGTTATCCACCGCCCGAATGGGGTGATCCGCAACAGCAACAGCTACGGCAACGATCCGCATCCGCCCGAAGACAAGGTTCGGTAAGCCCGCGTAGGTGATTGTCGGTGGGTGGCTCATTCTTTGAGCTAGGCGGTGTCTAGAGTGGCTGGAACCAAAGGACACTGCCATGTCTGCACTTGCGCTCGAACAAACCGATGGTGTGATGCTGCGTTGGGAGAACCATGCAAAGCGGCGCTATTACCAAGCGCGCCTGCAGAAGAATCTGTTCGGTGATTGGGAAGTTGCTCGCAGCTGGGGCGGTATTGGATCTCGCAGCGGCAGGGCGCGCTTTGATCCGGTGGGCAACAGCGGAGATGGCGAGACCGTTATCATCGATCTAAATGCCCGCAGGCTGAAGCGCGGTTACAGCCTGACGGCGGGGGCGCCTCGCTAGCCGGCAGCAGCCGCAGCCAGACACGATTGAGCGACGAATTTTGCTCAATCGCAGCATCTCGACACTTCGCCATGTCCGCCCCTTCAATCTATGCGGGCCGACTGCGACAACTACGAGGCTCCAACCACCACGACATCCAGCAACTGCTGTGCCCAGTCGTCCGCAATCGTTGCCCTGCAGTGTTTGACAAAGCGCTCCAGATGTTCGGGCCAGAGCTTCAGTCTGCCGCAGGCAAGAGACATCATGATCTCGGGTGTTGAATTTCCGTGCCCGGAATTCCAAGCGTCGACTTCGGCGACAAACACTGCAAGCACTTCCAAGCTGCAGCGCTCGTCGACGGCGTAGTTCAACTCCTGTTGGTGGGCCGCCCTGAGTAAAGCCGCTCGCAGGATGGAGTCGTTGTAGTCTCTGAGATTGCGAGGGCAAAGTGCTGCCGGGTTCACCAGAATCTGTCCATAGACGCTTTGGTTCTTCACGACCCCGCCAGGCAGCTTGCCTGCCGGCGTCGCCAAGCCAACGTTGTCGCAGCGTGCGGTAGCGACTAGGTTTGACACGACCGCAAATACATCCGCATGCGAGATTGCACCGATATTGCCATCGGTGTTTAGATACACAAAATCCGCCGCTATGGCCAGTGGGCCGCCCTTTCCGGCAATGAAAAGCCCATCGTTGCGAACGCCCGGTCCGAGTAGCTCGGCAAGTCTGGTTTTCAGCATCGGGTCCAGTCGCGCGTCCAGATCGGCTGACATCCGTTGGAGTAACTCGAGTTCTTGCGCCCAGGGAGTCGGCACTCCGTCGAGTTCAGGCAGCATGAGGGACATAGCCGACTTGAAGGTGAAAGTGTCCGCGCCGCGCTCGCCGTAGCAGAGGAACATCTCCAGTTCCCGCAAGCTGTGCGCCGAGTCGACGACGGTCAGCACGCTTAGATAAGCCACGTCGCCATGCGCCGCCTTTACGCGCATCTGGGCGTTGACACTGCGAACCTTCGAGTGATCGTCAAGGACACCCAGCATCACCAGCACCCGCGACCCATCGACCGCAGCCATCGTCGCCAGATCGTCAAACCTGTAGATGCTGGCCTTCTGGAATTGTTCCGTCAGGCCGGCTGCATCGCAAATGAACTTGAACAGGTCCTCGCTGATGTCCACCAGGACGACTGCGTCCAACGGAATAGGGGCGAAGCGGCGCAGCATTCGCACCGTCTGTGCCTGAATGTCAGCGCACCTTTCTAGTGCCAGCTTCAGGTCGAATCGAATATTGGTCTTGTGCGATGGAGGGAACAGTTCAATCGATAGCAAGCCTTTCCCTGTAAGACGTTCCACAGCATCCCGAGCCTGTTTCGGTTGGCTAGCGGTGCTGATGCGCATCCGCGTGACATCGCGCTTCTCGAGGAGAAACTGGTCGCCTTCAAGTGGCACGGCTAGAAATCCGCGCCTGCAGAATCCGCACGCGTCTGCCTTGGCGTTTACGATCGGCGCGTATCCGAAAAGGCGCTCTTTTGTGATGGTTAGGTTGCAGGCCACCCGCCCGACAGTCGATTGTGTGGGAGGCGGTCCAAGCAGAAACAGCGTAATTATGAGCTTTTCGGTGGCTGTCTTTTTAACAAGCTCACTGGCCAAACTTCCTGACGTTGAGGCCGAAACGAGAAACAGGTCGTTCGATCCGATTGGCGGAAGGTTGCTGAGTCCGCCATAGGAACTGAACGATTCCACTTCGGGGTCAGATGTACCGATGCCAGATGCCCTTGCCACTCGCGCCATTGCAAACGCGACGGCCACCAACGGCGCCGTGTCGACGAACACGCGTTTGATGTGCACATCGCCAATCAGTGCAAGGCAGAAGAATGCAACCGCCCCGATCGCAGCGGAGGTGAGCAGTACGTTGCTGGCCCGCAGAAATTTGTCAGCGTGCTGCCCGGACAACTTTGTGAAATGAACTCCAGGCGGAGCTTTCACGAGCCCGCTGCGGCTGTCGAACAGGTCGAACAACCAGCCATGCACCAGCTCGCCATTGAGGTCCCAGAAC
>LNFM01002974.1_pt1 | contig 15512 bp, 14 predicted proteins | sample 596031 | NCBI WGS metagenome assembly LNFM01 (sample SAMN04254537, study PRJNA301005) | activated carbon metagenome | isolation source: dual media filters at the Ann Arbor, Michigan drinking water treatment plant | place: USA: Ann Arbor | reverse complement strand
CTCACCAGCACACCCATCTGCCCGCTGGTGAACAGCGCCATCACGGCTTTCTTCTCGGCCGTGGGCATGCGCGAGTGCAGCAGGCCGACCATCACACCGGGCAATGCCTCGCTCAGGTCGGCGTGGGTGGCCGTGGCGTTGGAGAGGTCCAGCGCCTCGCTCTCTTCAATCAGCGGGCACACCCAGTACACCTGCCGCCCCGCGGCCACCTGCGCGCCAATGCGCTCGATCACCTCGTCCTTGCGGCTGTCGGCAATGAGCTTGGTGACGATGGGCTTGCGGCCGGGGGGCAGTTCGTCGATGACCGACACATCCAGGTCGGCGTAGTAGCTCATGGCGAGAGTGCGCGGGATGGGGGTCGCACTCATCATCAGCATGTGCGGTTCTTGCCTGTGGTCGGCCAGCTTCTTGCGCAGCGCCAGCCGCTGCGCCACGCCAAAGCGGTGCTGCTCGTCGATGATGGCCAGCGCCAGGTTTTTGAACTGCACCTGCTCCTGGATGACGGCGTGCGTGCCCACCACCAGCGCAGCCTCGCCGCTGGCCACCAGGGCCAGAATGGCGGTGCGGTCCTTCTTTTTCTGCCCGCCCACCAGCCAGGCCACCTTGCGGCCGCGCTGCGCCAGCAAGGGCTCCAGCCAGCCGATCATCTTGGCAAAGTGCTGCTCGGCCAGGATTTCGGTAGGCGCCATCAGTGCGCACTGCCAGCCCGCGTCCATGGCAATGCAGGCGGCCAGGGCCGACACCACCGTCTTGCCCGAGCCCACATCGCCCTGCAGCAAGCGGTGCATGGGCACCTGCCGGGCCAGGTCGGCGGCGATTTCCTCACCCACCCGGCGCTGGGCGGCGGTCAGGTCGAACGGCAGCACGGCCATGAGCTGCTCGTGCAGCGGCAGGCCACCACCGGCGTTTTTTTGCGGGCGCAGCACGGGCGCACGCAGCATGTCGCGCTCGCGCCGGGATTGCTGCTGCGACAACTGCTGCGCCAGCAGCTCCTCGGCCTTCAGGCGCTGCCAGGCGGGGTGGCTGTGGTCCTCCAGCGTGGAGAGCGCCACATCCGGCGTGGGATGGTGCAAAAAGGTGAGCGCCTCGCGCAGGCTGAACAAGCGCTTGAGGCCGTTTTGGTATGAAACTCCTACCGGTGGATCGACCCCGGCGGGCAGTGTGTCGGACAGGTCGGCCCGACCCAGGGCGCCCACCACCGCCCGCCGCAGGTAGGGCTGCGGCAGGCCCGCGGTGGTCGGGTATACCGGCGTGAGCGCGGCCGGCAGTTCGCCGCCGGCGGTGCGAAAGGCCGGGTGCAGCATCTGCCGCCCCCAGAAGCCGCCCTTGACTTCCCCCCGGATGCGCAGGCGGTTGCCCACGGCCAGCGTTTTCTGGTGCGACGGGTAGAAACTGAAGAACCGCAGCTCGCAGGTGCCCGTGGCGTCCTCCACCTGCACCAGCAGCTGCCGGCGCGGGCGCAGCTGTACCTCGCAGGATGTCACGGTGGCCTCGATCTGCACCATCTGGCCGTCTCGGGCGCTGGACAGGGGGGTGATGCGGGTTTCATCCTCGTAGCGCAGGGGCAGGTGCAGGGCCAGGTCGATGTCGCGGCGCAGGCCCAGTTTGTGCAAGGCCTGCAGCGCCACCGTGGCTCCACCCGGCGCGGCAGGAGACGCTGCGCGCTTGCGCCCGCCGGCAGCGGGGGCGGCCGGTGGCGTACGGGGCAAAGGCGCGGCGGAAGGCATGCAGGGACTTGGATAATTACGCGGTCGCCGGTCGGTTACTGGCAGCCAAAAAGGCTACCATGGTTACCATTGCTCACCGTTTCCCGATTCTGTGCCGGCCGGTGGCAAACGGCGACTTTTTTCACCATGCTCAAGCGTATCCACATCAAAGACCTGACCCTGGGCATGTACCTGCACGAGTTCTGTGGCTCGTGGATGGAGCACCCCTTCTGGCGGGCCAAGTTCCTGCTCAAGGACCCTGCGGACCTGGCGCGCATCCAGGCCACGGCCATTCCCGAGTGCTGGATCGACACCTCCAAGGGTCTGGACGTGGCGGCAGGCACCAGCACGGTGTCGCGCGAGGAGGTGGATGCGCAGATCGAAACCGATTTCAGCCGGCTGGAAGACCTGCCCACGGTCAAGGTGACACTGCCGCAGCCCCCGCCGCCGCCCGTGCGCAACGCGGCGCCTGCCACCATGCACAGCGAGCTGCGCATGGCCGCGGCCATCTGCAATAAATCCAAGGATGCGGTGGTGTCTATGTTCAGCGAGGCCCGCATGGGCCGCGCGGTGGATTCCGAAGGGGCGCAGAGCCTGGTGGCCGAGATCTCGGATTCGGTCACCCGCAACCCGGGTGCGCTCATCAGCCTGGCACGCCTGAAGACGGCCGACGACTACACCTTCATGCATTCGGTGGCCGTGTGCGCGCTGATGGTGGCGCTGGCCCGGCAGCTCAAGCTCAACGACGAGCAGACCCGGCTGGCGGGCATGGCCGGACTGCTGCACGACCTGGGCAAGGCGGCCATACCGCTGGCCGTGCTCAACAAGCCCGGCAAGCTGACCGACGGCGAATTCGACGTGGTGCGCAGCCACCCGGTGGAGGGCTACCACATGCTCCGCGAAGGCGGCAATGTGCCCGACGCCGTGCTGGACGCCTGCCTGCACCACCACGAGAAGATCGACGGATCGGGCTACCCCGACAAGCTCCAGGGCGACGCGATCAGCATCATTGCGCGCATGACGGCGATCTGCGACGTGTACGACGCCATCACCTCCGACCGCGCCTACAAGCGCGGCTGGGACCCTGCCGAGTCGCTGCGCCGCATGGCCGAATGGACCAAGGACCACTTCGATCCCCGGCTGTTCCAGGCCTTCGTCAAGAGCATCGGCATCTACCCCGTGGGCTCGCTCGTGCGGCTCACGTCCGGGCGCATCGGCGTGGTGACCGAGCAATCGCCCACCGCGCTCACCACGCCCATGGTCAAGGTTTTCTTTTCGACCAAGGCCGACCTGCGCATTCCGCCGGAGGTCATCAACCTGGCCGCCCCGGACTGCAACGAAAAGATCGTGGCCCGCGAAGACCCCGACAAGTGGCGCTTTCCGGACATCAACGAACTCTGGTCAGGGTTTAGCGAACGGCCATGGTGACGGCAGCGGCGATGCAGACGCGCCCGGCAGGCATCGTCACCCTCACGCTCAACCCGGCACTGGACCTGGCCACCACCACGGCGCAGGTCGCCCCCACCCACAAGCTGCGCTGCGGCCCGGTGCAGCGCTTTCCCGGGGGCGGCGGCATCAACGTGGCGCGCGTGCTGCACCGGCTCGGCGCCGGTGTGCAGGCCTGGACCCTGGCTGGCGGTGCTGCAGGTGCGCAGATGGGCGCCCTGCTGGCTGCCGAGGGCGTGGCCACCCGGCTGCATCCCATCGCCGGGGATACCCGCGAAAACCTCTCGGTGGTGGAGACCTCCACAGGGCGGGAATTCCGCTTTGTGCTGCCCGGCCCCGACGTGACGCCTGACGAATGGCAGGCCTTGCTGACCGACCTGACCGCGCTGATGCCGGAGCCCGGCGCAGAGCGCGCAGCCCCACCCGCCACGCGCTGGTGGGTGGCCAGCGGCAGCCTGCCGCCCGGCCTGCCTGACACCATCTATGCCGATCTGGCCCACGCCGCGCGCCGCCAGGGCGTGCGACTGGCGCTCGATACGTCTGGCCCCGCCCTTGCGGCCGCGCTGCAGGCGGGCGTGGCGCTGGTCAAGCCCAGCCTGCGCGAGCTGCGCGAACTGCTGCAGCAGCCCCTGGAAGGGCCCGCCGACTGGCACCGCGCCGCGATGTCCCTGGTGCAACAAGGGCAGGCCGAGGTGGTGGCCCTCTCGCTGGGCGAGCAGGGTGCGCTGCTGGCCACGCCGGGCGGCACCTGGCAGGCGCCTGCCCTGCCCACCGTGGCACAGCACGGCACCACGGGCGCGGGCGACTGCTTTCTGGCGGCGCTGGTGTGGGCGCTGGACCGGGGCGATGCACCGCCCGAAGCCCTGCGCTGGGGCATTGCGGCCGGGGCAGCGGCCCTGCAGTCGCCCGGCACATCGCTGGCGGCGACGGCCGATGTGCAGCGGCTGGTGGCACAGGTGCCTGCGCCGACGGCGCTCTGAATTCACCGCCTCGAAACCCGAATGGGCGCAGATCTGCAAGGGGCGAAAGCCGCTGCAGCGCCATCACTGCCCGTGGGACAATCACCGTCCTTTTTCACTGCAACCCTTGGCACGGGCCTGTTCGGCCCTCAAGCACCATGACCGACCTCTCCCCAGGCGCATCTGCCGCCCCCACCGCCGCGCACGCGGCGCGCCCCTTCACCCTCAGCGATTTCGACTTTTCGCTGCCCCCCGAACTCATCGCCCAGCACCCCGCCGCCGAACGCAGCGCCTCGCGGCTGCTGGACGGCCGTGCGATGGAGCCAACGGACCGCATCTTCCGCGACCTGCCCGGCCTGCTGCGCGAAGGCGACCTGCTGGTCTTCAACGACACCCGCGTGGTCAAGGCGCGCATCTTTGGCGAGAAGGCCAGCGGCGGCAAGCTGGAGCTGCTGATCGAGCGCGTGCTGCCCGCCGAGGCCGGAAACCCGGGCAACGAAGTCGTGGCCCACATGAAGGTCAGCAAGAAGCCCCTGCCCGGCAGCACGGTGCACATGGCCGGTGGCCGCCATGCGGGCGGGTTTGACGCCACGCTGCTCTCGCGCTGGCCCACCGAAGACGGCCCGCTGTTCCGCTTTGCGCTGCACGGCCCGGCCGGCGAAACGCCGTGGCAGCTGATGGACCGCCACGGCCACCTGCCGCTTCCGCCCTACATCGAGCGCCAGCAAAACGCCGACCACGACCCCGACGAAGCCGAAGACAGCGAGCGCTACCAGACCGTGTTTGCCAGCAAGCCGGGGGCCGTGGCCGCGCCCACCGCCGCCCTGCACTTTGACGACGGCGTGCTGGCCGCGCTGGCGGCGCGCGGCGTCGAGCGCGCCAGCGTCACGCTGCATGTGGGCGCCGGCACCTTCCAGCCGGTGAAAACAGAGAACCTGGCCGAGCACCAGATGCACAGCGAGTGGTACGAAGTGCCGCTGGCCACCCTGGCCGCCCTGGAGCGCTGCCGCCAGCGCGGCGGCCGCGTGGTGGCGGTGGGCACCACCACCGTGCGCACACTGGAGTCGTGGGCGCAGTCGGGGCAGGCCACGGGCGACACCAACATCTTCATCACGCCGGGCTTTGACTTCAGGGTGGTGGACCTGCTCATCACCAACTTCCATCTGCCCAAGAGCACGCTGATGATGCTGGTGAGCGCCTTTGCGGGCTATGCCCACATCATGGGCCTGTACCGCCACGCGATTGCGCAGCAGTACCGGTTCTTCAGCTACGGCGACGCGATGCTGCTGGAGCGCGTGAAAGCGCCATCCAAAGCCGGTTTTTGAGCCAAACCGGCCTCAAGCCCAGGTTTTGATTGCCTGAATAGCTATTATTTTAATAGCACATCAGTACGCCACGGCGTGCCCGTCCTTGCGCGGGTCGGAGCCGGCCACGTAGTGCCCGCCCTGGCGCAGCACCAGCTGGGCACCGCCAAAGGCGAACACACCGTTGCCCTCCTCCACCGTCACCTCATGGCCGCGCGCGCGCAGCGCGGCCACCACGGCCGGGTCAAACGCCGGCTCCACCGCCACGCCCTTGCCGCCGGTGATGCGCCAGCGCGGCGCGTCCACCGCAGCCTGCGGGTTCTGGCCGTAGCGCAGCACACGCAGCGACATCTGGGTGTGGCCCTGGCTCTGCATGGGCCCGCCCATCACGCCAAACGCCATCTGCGGCGTGCCGTCGGCATGCATGGCAAACGCCGGGATGATGGTGTGCGAGGGGCGCTTGCCCGGTGCCACCTGGTTGGCGTGGCCCGGAATCAGGTTGAAGTTGTGGCCGCGGTTCTGCAGGCTGATGCCCGTGCCCGGCACCACCACCCCTGAGCCAAACCCCATGTAGTTGGACTGGATGAACGACACCATCATGCCGCTGGCGTCGGCCGCCGCCAGGTACACCGTGCCACCGGGGCGCGGCGCTCCGTGGCCGGGGTCGCCGGCGCGCTCGGGGTCGATCAGAGCGGCACGACTCTTGATGTAATCCGCATGCAGCAGCTCGGCGGGCGTGACGTGCATGGCGTCGATGTCGGCGTTGTACTGGTGCAGGTCGGCAAACGCGAGCTTCATGGCCTCAATGCTGGCGTGCACCGTTTCCACGCTGTCCAGCGGGTGCGCGCCCACGCCATGTACGTCGAGCATGCCCAGCGCCATCAGCGCGGCAATGCCCTGGCCGTTGGGCGGAATCTCGTGGATCACCGAATCGCCAAAGCGCTGGTGGATGGTGCCCACCCAGTCGGCCTGGTGTGCGGCCAGGTCGGCCATGGTCATGGCCCCGCCGTGGGCCTGTGCGTGGGCCACCATGCGCTCGGCAATCACGCCGCGGTAGAACGCCTCGCCCTCGGTCTCGGCAATCAGCTCCAGCGTGCGCGCATGGCCCTCGCTGCGGAAGATCTCGCCCGCCTGCGGCGCCCGCCCGCCGGTCATGAAGCACTCGGCAAACCCGGGCTGTGCGCCCAGCTTGGCCGCCCCCAGCGCCCACAGCCGCGCGATGGTGGGCGACACCGGAAACCCGTTGCGCGCGTAGTCGATGGCGGGCTGGGCCAGCTGCGCAAACGGCAGCTTGCCCAGCCGTTTCGACAGCGCCACCCACGACGACACGGCACCGGGCACCGTGACGGCATTCCAGCCCATCTCGGGGATGCCGCCGATCTTTTCGAAATACTCCGGCGTCCACGCCGCGGGCGAGCGGCCCGAGGCGTTCAGGCCATGCAATTCCTTGCCGTCCCACACGATGGCAAAGCCGTCGCTGCCAATGCCGCACCCCGTGGGCTCGACCACCGTGAGGGCCATGGCAGCGGCAATGGCAGCATCCACCGCATTGCCGCCCGCCAGCAGCATGCGCAGACCGGCCTGCGCAGCCAGCGGCTGCGAGGCCGACACCACATTGCGCCCCATCACCGCGCTGCGGTGGGAGGCGTAGGGAAGGGACCAGTCGAGGGAGGAAGTATTCATGGGGTTCTCAATCTGTCGCCCGCAAGGCGCGGGCTGCTTGAAACTGGCGCGGCCGCATGCGAGAGACGCCGAGGAAGGGCCGCCCCGCACCGAGGGCGTTGTCCCCTTCCCGAATGGCATCGCCATTCGAGAGAAGGGGCTGAGAGCCGCGGCTCCAAGCCTACCTTCGTAGGCTTGGACGGCATCGAAGAGCGGCCGCCTCTGGCGAACGCACCGAGTGGCAACCCTCAGGGGGATGTCAATCCAGACTTATCTTGTGCTGCCGGATCACGCTCGCCCAGCGGTTGCTGTCCGTCTGCACCATCGCGCCAAACTGCGCGGGCGTGGCGGCTGCCGCGGGCTCCACGCCCAGCTTGGCCAGGCTGGCCGCCACCTCGGGCGACTGCACGGCCTTGGAAAACGCTGCATGCACACGTTCGACCAGCGCGGGCGGCGCACCGGCAGGCAGGTACACGCCAAACCAGGTCACCGACGAATAGCCGGGCAGGCCCGATTCGGCCAGCGTGGGCAGCTCGGGCGCCAGCGCGCTGCGCTTTTCGCTGGTGACTGCGAGCGCACGCAGTCGGCCCGCCTTGGCGTGCGGCATGCCGGTGGGCAGCGAATCAAACAGCACCTGCGTCTGCCCGGCAATCAGGTCGGGGATGGCCAGCGCCGTGCCCTTGTAGGGGATGTGCGTCATGTCCACCCCCGCCTGCGCCATGAACGCAGCGGTGTTCAGGTGCACGATGGTGCCGTTGCCGCTGGTGGCGTAGTTGAGCTTGCCCGGGTTGGCCTTGCCGTAGGCAATCAGCTCGCCCATGGTCTTGACCGGGAGCGAGTTGGTGACCAGCACCACGCTGGGCGCGTCAGCCAGGTGCACCACGGGCGTGAAGTCCTTGCGCGCGTCGTACGCCAGGCGGGGCATCAGGTGCGGCGAAATCGCGTGCGTGCTGCTGGTGGTCAGCAGCAGGGTGTAGCCGTCTGCCGCGGCCTTGGCGGCCTCGGCCGTGCCGATGGTGCCGCCCGCGCCGGGCTTGTTGTCCACCACCATCTGCTGGCCCAGGTCAGCCGCCACGCGCTGCGTGACGGTGCGCGCGACCAGGTCCGTGGCGCCGCTGGCCGGAAACGGCACGATCACGCGCACAGGGCGATCGGGCCAAGCTGCCTGGGTTTGGGCTTGGGCATGCGCGCCCGCCATCCACGACACCAGGCACGCCAGGCCCAGGGCGCAGCGGCCCCATGAGAAACGACGCATACAAAACACTCCTGAAAAGGTGAAACGGATGGCGCCCCGACGCATTGACGCCTGCGGGCCGATGGGTAGCTGGACAGGCAGGTGACCCCTTGCTCCATCTTAGAAAGGCCGGGGCCCGCTGACCACCGCTGTTTGGGCAAGCAGCTTTGCCGTTACAGCAAACCCACCGATACTTTGCGCTTGTTTGTGGCAAACACCCCCCTTTGAACAGGCTCCCACCATGCGCCCGCACCTGCTGCAAGACACCGCCTTGCGCTACTTTCTGGAAGTGGCCGAGGGCGGCTCGCTGACCGAGGCCTCGGCCCGGCTGCACGTGGCGGCGTCGGCCCTGAGCCGACAAATTGCCGCGCTGGAGGCGCAGCTGGGCACGCCCCTGTTCGAGCGCCATCCGCGCGGCATGGTGCTGACGGCGGCGGGCGAGATCCTGGCCGTGCACGCGCGACGCAGCGTGCTGGACGCCGAGCGCGCCCTGGGCGAGATCGGTGCGCTACAAGGCCTGCGCGCCGGGCAGGTGCGGCTGGCCACATCGGATGCGTTTGCCAACGAACTGGTGCCGCGCCTGTGCGTGGAGTTCCAGCGCAGCCATGCGGGCATCCAGTTCACCGTGGCCTCGCTGCCCACGGCGCAGGTGCCCGATGCCGTGCGCAGCGGCGCGGCCGACATCGGCCTGTGCTTCAGCCGCGCGCCGCAGCGCGACATTGCGGTGGCCTACCGCCAGAGCGCTCCGGTGCTGGCGCTGATGCTGCCCGGCCACCCGCTGGCCGCCGCCCCCGGCGTGGCCCTGGCCGACCTGGCCCGCCACCCGCTGGCATTGCCCCCGCCTGAAACCACCGTGCGCCAGATGATCGACATTGCCTGTAGCCGCCAGGGCCTGCAGCTGCAGCCAGTGCTCATCAGCAACCACGCCAAGACGGTGGTGCACTTCGTGCTGCATGGCGGCGGGCTGTCGGTGGCCAGCGAGATCGCCGTGCGCCACCTGGTGGCCGAAGGCGCCATTGCGGCGCGGCCCATCAGCGACCAGGGCATGGATTTCCGGGACATCGAGGTGCAGACCCTGGCCGGGCGCAGCCTGCCGCTGGCGGCGCAGGCGTTTCTGGAGCTGCTCACGGAAAGGCTGCCCGGGCCCGGGTGACGCACCCGCCCCCGGCAGGCTCAAGCTCCCCGTGCTGCCTGCGCGCCGTGGCGGGCTGCGGTGTCACGGACGGGCTTGCGCGCCGGGAAGCCCCAGGCGGATCGGGCCACCAGGCGCGGTCGCCTCCACCGGTACGCCACCCCGCGTCACATTCAGGCGCCCGCCATTCGCCAGGGCCTGCGCCACCTGCCGGATCTGGAGCATGTGCTCGCGCCAGGCGCCACCGCCCGGCACCAGGGCACGGGCCACCTCCGACGGGCAAATGGTCAACCCGGGCTGGCGCCGCGCCAGCAACGCAAAAATGTGGTCTTCGATGTCGGCGTTGGTGACGGGGCCAAGGCCGCCGCGGGGAGGCGACTCCATATTGCGTTCCCTCATCGCGGCCAGGAACTCAGTACCCGTGCTGCTGGCGGAACTCCCGCGCCTTGCCAAAGTGCCCGTTGCCGATGAAGGGCACGGGCGGGCGCAGCGCCGACAGCGGCGAGGGGTGGTTGGACATCAGCACCAGATGCCCCCGGTCGGCCGGGATGAGCGCGCGCTTGCCCTGGGCGTGCGCGCCCCACAGCATGAACACCACCGGCCGCGGGCCCTCGGCCACCTGGCGGATGACGGCGTCGGTGAGCTGCTCCCAGCCCTTGCCTGCGTGGCTGGCGGGCTGGCCCTCTTCCACCGTGAGGCCGGTGTTGAGCAGCAACACGCCGTTTTGGGCCCACTTCACCAGGCTGCCGCCGGGCTCGGGCCAGGCGGGCGGCGCGGTGCCCAGATCGCGCTGGATTTCCTTGAAGATGTTGCGCAGCGAGGGCGGCAGCGGCACCCCGGGCGCGACGGAGAACGCCAGCCCCTCGGCCTGCCCGCGGCCGTGGTACGGGTCCTGCCCCAGGATGACCACGCGCACCGCATCGGGCGGCGTGAGCTCCAGCGCGCGCAGCGGCCGGGGCGGGAAGATGACGGCCCCGGCATCGAGCCGTGATTGCAGGAACGCCAGCAGCCCCTGCCCCCGGGCGCTGGCAAAGAAGTCATCCACCAGCGGCTGCCAGCCCTGCGCCACCGGCCAGTCGGCGGGGTGGGCGCTGGCAAGCTGCGTAGCGGCTCCTGAAGCGGGATTTAGGGTCAAAATGGCCTCAAGCGCTGGATTTATTTGCCTCGATAGCTATTATTTCAATAGCAATACCGAATGGGAGTGTCAGGCGAACAGCTGGGCCAGCGCCATGCCCGGGTCATCCGCGCGCATGAAGGCCTCGCCCACCAGAAAGGCATGCACACCGGCGTCGCGCATGGTCCTCACGTCGGCGGGTTTGAGGATGCCCGACTCGGTGACCAGCAGGCGGTCAGCGGGTACTTCCTTGAGCATGGAGAGCGTGGTGTCCAGCGTCACGTCAAAGGTGCGCAGGTTGCGGTTGTTGATGCCCACCAGCGGCGTCTTGAGCTTGAGCGCCCGCTCCAGCTCGGGCCGGTCGTGCACTTCCACCAGCACGGCCATGTCCAGGCTGCGCGCAATGGCTTCAAAGTCGGCCATCTGCGCATCGTCCAGGCACGCGGCGATCAGCAGGATGGCGTCGGCGCCCATGGCCCGCGATTCGTAGATCTGGTAGGCATCGACCATGAAATCCTTGCGCAGCACGGGCAGCAAGGTGCTGGCCCGCGCCTGCTTGAGGTAGTCGGGCTGGCCCTGGAAGAACTGCCGGTCGGTCAGCACCGACAGGCATGCGGCGCTGACCTTGCCATCGCCCTCCATGTAGCTCTGGGCGATGTCGGCGGGCTCGAAATCGGCGCGCAGCACGCCCTTGCTGGGGCTGGCCTTCTTGATCTCGGCAATCACCGCCGCCTGGCCCTTGGCAATCTTGGCGCGCATGGCGCCTTCAAAGTCGCGCGTGAGCACGCGGCTTTCGGCGTCGGCACGCATGGCGGGCAGCGACAGGCGCTTTTGGGCGGCGGCCACTTCTTCGTGCTTGACGGCGACGATTTTGTTGAGGATGTCACTGCTCATGGGAGGCTGCCTTGTCGGTTGCATCGGGCGCCGGGGCGCCCTGTTTCAGGATGTGGGTGAAGACGCGGTGCATGGCGAACCCGACCACGATGAACAGGGCCGAAATGCCCACTGCAATCCACGTGCCGGGGTCGCGCCACATGGCTCGGGTCTGTCAGGCTGGCATGGCCAGCACGTGCGTGCGCGTGACCAGCTGCTCCAGCTTGGCCAGCGCCGCGCCGGATGCAATGGCGGCACGCGCCTTGGCAATGCCGTCAGGAATCGAATCGACCACATTGGCCGCATACAGCGCCACGCCGGCGTTCAGGCACACGATGTCCTGCGCCGCGCCGGGCTCGCCCTTGAGCACGCCGATCAGCATCTCGCGCGACTGCTCGGGCGTTTCGACCTTGAGGGCGCGGTTGCTGGCCATGGGCAAGCCAAAATCTTCGGGGTGGATTTCGTATTCGGTGATCTGGCCGTTTTTCAGCTCGCCCACCAGCGTGGCGGCGCCCAGGCTCACTTCGTCCATTCCGTCGCGGCCGTACACCACCAGCGCGTGCTCTGCGCCCAGACGCTGCAGCGCGCGCACCTGGATGCCCACCAGGTCGGGGTGGAACACGCCCATCAGGATGTTGGGCGCGCCGGCGGGGTTGGTCAGGGGGCCCAGGATGTTGAAGATGGTGCGCACGCCCAGTTCCTTGCGCACCGGGGCCACGTTCTTCATGGCCGGGTGGTGGTTGGGCGCAAACATGAAGCCGATGCCGACTTCGGCAATGCACTGTGCGATGGCCTCCGGCTTGAGGTTGATGTGGATGCCCAGGGCCTCCATCACATCAGCGCTGCCGCTCTTGCTCGACACACCACGGCCCCCGTGCTTGCTGACCTTGGCGCCCGCTGCGGCGGCCACGAACATCGAGCAGGTGGAGATGTTGAAGGTGTTCGCACCGTCACCACCGGTGCCCACGATGTCCACCAGGTGCTTGCTGTCCGGCACATGCACCTTGGTGCTGAACTCGCGCATCACCTGCGCGGCGGCTGTGATCTCGCCAATGGTTTCCTTCTTCACGCGCAGGCCGGTGATGATGGCCGCCGTCATCACGGGCGAAAGCTCGCCCTGCATGATGAGGCGCATCAGGTGCAGCATCTCGTCATGGAAGATTTCGCGGTGCTCGATGGTGCGCTGCAGCGCTTCCTGTGCGGTGATGGGCATGGAAACAGTCTCCTGATTTTTTAAACGGTGGGCTGGTCTGTGAGGGCCAGCTTGAGTCCGAAGCCGATGAACATGGCGCCCGCCACACGGTCCAGCCAGTGCATGCCGCGCTGGATGACGGCAGCGCGCCGCGCCATCCACGATGCGGCCAGCGCCCAGCCCACGTTGACGGGAATGGCGTTGATGTTGAACAGCACGCCCAGCAGGACAAAGGCCAGCGCCTTGTTGTCCGCACCGGGCGCAATGAACTGCGGCACAAAGGCCAGGAAGAAGATGGCGACCTTGGGGTTGAGCACATTGGTCCAGAAGCCCCCCAGGAACACCTTGCGAAGCGGCGTGTGCGGCGCAGGGGCCGCCTGCGCAGCCGCCAGCGCTGCACCGTTGCCCCCATCGGCTCCGGGCTTGGACAACAGCATGCGCACGCCCATCCACATCAGGTACGCCGCGCCGATCCACTTGAGCACCGTGAACGCCGTGGCCGAGGTGGCCAGCAACGCGCCCACGCCCACCGCTGCCGCACAGATGTGCACAAAGCACCCGGCCGTGATGCCCAGCCCCGCCACGATGCCCGCGCGCGTGCCGGAGCGCAGCGCGTTGGTCACGATGTAGAGCACATCGGGGCCAGGCGTGAGGTTCAGCAGCCAGCCTGCGGCGATGAACATCACCAGCTGGTGGCTGTCGATGATCATGTGCGCTGCTCCAGAAAGTTCTTGAGCATGGCGTGGCCGTGCTCGGTCAGGATGCTTTCGGGGTGGAACTGCACGCCTTCAATCGCCAGCGCCCGGTGGCGCACGCCCATGATCTCGCCGTCAGCCGTCCAGGCCGTCACCTCCAGCACATCGGGGCAGGTGGCGCGCTCGATGGCCAGCGAGTGGTAGCGGTTGACCGTGAACTTTTCAGGCAATCCGGCAAACACGCCCTTTTGCGTGGTGGTGATGACGCTGGTTTTGCCGTGCATCAACTCTTGGGCGCGGATGATGATGTTGCCCCCAAACGCTGCGCCAATGCTCTGGTGACCCAAACAGACACCCAGGATGGGCAGCTTGCCCGCAAAGTGCTTGATCGCAGCCACCGAGATGCCAGCCTCGGCCGGTGAGCAGGGGCCGGGCGAGATGACCAGGCGATCCAGCTTGCCAGCATTGAGGCGCGCTTCGATCTCGGCCACGGTGATCTCGTCGTTGCGGAACACCTCCACCTCTGCGCCCAGCTCGCCAAAGTACTGGACGATGTTGTAGGTGAAGCTGTCGTAGTTATCGACCATCAAGAGTTTCATGCGGCGCTCCCGGCAGTGGCGGGCTCGCGCAGGCGGGCGAACTCGCGGTGTTCATAGGCAATGCAGGCTTCCATGAGGCTGCGGTAGATGGCTTCCATCACATCGGCGTCGCCGCCTTCGGCCAGGGTCTGCTCGCGCACGCGGTCCACAATGGCCTGGATGCGGGCTTCGTCACGCACCTGGGCAGGGTCTTGCTTGATGCGGGCGGCCTGGGTCATGTAGCCCACGCGCTCCACCAGCAGGGGCACCAGCACGTCGTCCAGCGCGTTTACTTCACGGCGCACATCCTGCATCGTTTGGCAGTGTTTGATTTTGTCGATTGCGCGGGTCATTCGAGGCCCTCCTCCACCAGTTCGGCCGCACGCAACAGTGCGCGGGCCTTGTGTTCAGTTTCTTTCCATTCCAGCTCAGGCACAGAATCGGCCACCACACCGGCAGCGGCCTGCACATACAGCGTGCCGTTCTTGATGATGCCGGTGCGAATCGCAATGGCCACGTCCATGTCGCCCGCGTAGCTGAGATAGCCGCAGGCGCCGCCGTACAGGCCGCGCTTGGTGGGCTCCAGCTGGTCGATCAGCTCCATCGCATGCACCTTGGGCGCGCCCGTCAGCGTGCCGGCGGGGAAGGTGGCCTTGAGCACGTCCATGCTGGTCATGCCGTCGTGCAGGATGCCTTCCACGTTGCTCACGATGTGCATCACGTGGCTGTAGCGCTCCACCGCAAAGGCTTCCGTCACTTTCACGGTGCCGGTCTTGGCGATGCGGCCGATGTCGTTGCGCGCGAGGTCGATCAGCATCACGTGCTCGGCGCGTTCCTTGGGGTCGTTGATGAGTTCGACCTCGGTGGCCTTGTCCTTCTCGGGCGTCGCCCCGCGCGGGCGGGTGCCGGCCAGCGGACGGATGGTGACCTTGGTGCCTTCGTCGGTCTTCTCCTGCCGCACCAGAATTTCAGGGCTGGCGCCCACCACATGGAAGTCGCCAAAGTCGTAGAAGTACATGTACGGCGACGGGTTCAGCGAACGCAGCGCGCGGTACAGGGAGAGCGGGCTTTCGGTGTAGCGCTTGTGGATGCGCTGGCCCACCTGTACCTGCATGAAGTCGCCGGCGGCAATCAGCTCCTTGGCACGGTCCACGGCGGCCAGGTAGTCGGCCTTGGCAAAGTCGCGCTGGGCGGGGTGGCTTTCGGTCGCCTTCACCACCGGGGCGCTCACCGAATACTTGAGCTGGTCCTTCAGGTCGCGCAGGCGCTTCTTGGCCTTGGCATACGCCTCGGGCTGGGCAGGGTCGGCGTAGACGATGAGGTAGAGCTTGCCCGACAGGTTGTCGATGACGGCCAACTCCTCGCACTGCAGCAGCAGGATGTCGGGGCAGCCCAGGGTGTCGGGCGGGCAGGTGGCTTCCAGCTTTTTCTCGATGTAGCGCACCGCGTCGTAGCCGAAGTAGCCGGCCAGGCCGCCGCAAAAGCGCGGCAGGCCGGGGCGCAGGGCCACCTTGAAGCGCTTCTGGTAGGCCTCGATGAAGTCGAGCGGGTTGCCCTCGGCGGTTTCGACCACTTGGCCATCGGTGACGACCTCGGTGCGTGCCGTCGCGCCAAAGC
>LNFM01008473.1_pt1 | contig 15513 bp, 9 predicted proteins | sample 596031 | NCBI WGS metagenome assembly LNFM01 (sample SAMN04254537, study PRJNA301005) | activated carbon metagenome | isolation source: dual media filters at the Ann Arbor, Michigan drinking water treatment plant | place: USA: Ann Arbor | reverse complement strand
CCGGATTACGGTTTTCCAGAATGCGGACCTGACGACTGAAACCCGGATCTCCCAGACCGGCTCGATCACGTTTCCGCTGGTCGGCGAAGTCGCATTGGGGGGGCTGACGCCAACTCAGGCGGGGACGCGGATCGCGGAACAACTCAAGCGCGGCAATTTCATCGTCAATCCGCAGGTTTCGGTCGCGGTGGTCCAGGTGCGCAGCCGTCAGGTGTACGCGCTCGGACAGCTCACCAGGCCGGGCAACTATGTACTCGACGATACCGGTTCGCGTCTGACCGACATCCTGACCCTTGCCGGCGGCATCAACGCCACCGGCGCAGACCGGGTGACGATTCTTTCGGAGAACGGCGGCAAGCCGGTCAAGCGCGAAATCGACGTTCCGGCGATCTTCCGTGATGGCGATCCGTCATCGAACATCCAGCTCCAGAACAACGACATCATTTTCGTGGAACGTGCGCCGGTGTTCTATATCTACGGCGAGATCCAGAGAGCCGGCGCCTATCGGCTGGAGCCGGGCATGATCGTGATGCAGGCCATGTCGCTCGGCGGCGGATTGACCCCGCGCGGAACCGAGCGCGGCATCGGCATTCATCGCCGCCTGCCCAACGGCCAGTTCACCAGGATCGCGGCCAGTCTGACCGATCAGATCCGGGCCGACGACATTGTGTTCGTGCGTGAGAGTCTGTTCTAGCCGTGAGCCTCCGACAATTCCTGCTGGCTCTGCGCGCCCGTTTCGGCGTATTCGCCCTGATGCTGGCGGCGACCGTTGTCGCCGCCGTTGCGGTGAGCCTGCTGCTGCCCAGGTCCTACAAGGCGACGGTGTCCCTGCTGGTGGACGCCCGGGACGAGCAGTCGCTCAGCAACAACATGCGTCCGATCATCCTGCCGCAGGAGCGGCTCAGCTACCTGCAGACCCAGACCGACATCATCGGCAGCAAGAAAGTCGCGCTCAAGACAATGCAGGACCTGCAACTCGCCGCCAATCCGGCAGCACTGGCGATCTTGTCCGATGATCCGGAAAGCAGCGCACCGATCGAGGATCGGTTGATCGAGAACCTGCTGAAACGGCTCAAGGTGGAGACCTCCCAGAGCAACGTCATCCATGCCAGTTTCTCCTCCCCCGATCCGGCGTTCTCGGCACTGGTCGCCAATGGCTTTGCGAAATCGTATATCGACACCATGCTGGAATTGCGGGTGGAGCCGGCGCGCGAAGCCGCCGCATGGTTCGACGAACAGTTGAAGGGCCTGCGCGCCAACCTGGAAGATGCCCAGGCCAAGCTCACCAGCAACCAGCAACGGCGGCAGATCGTATCGGCCGACGAGCGCTTCGACGTCGAGAGTACCCGCCTGGCGGCGCTTTCGGACGAAGTAGTCAGGGCCCAGGAAAAAACCTTTCAATGGAACAGCCGGGAGCAGCAGGCCCGGAACTTCATCGAGCAAGGGGCCTCTCCGGACCGGCTGCCGGACATACTCGAGAACCCGTTCATCCAGAAATTGAAGGGCGATTATCTCGCGGGAGAAACCCGGCTTCGGGAGATGGCAACCCAGTACGGGGAAAACCATCCGCAATACCAGCGCCAGGTGTCCGAGAACCGGAGCCTGCGCGAGAAGCTCGATGCAGAGATGGCGAAAGTGGTGTCGGGAATCGAAAGCTCGGCGAAGCAGAGCCGCAGCCGGGAGGCGGCGCTGACGCAGGCGATGTCGTCGCAACGCTCGCGTCTGCTGGGTCTGAAGGAAACCCGCAACGACCTTACCGTGCTCATGCGCAACGTGGAATCGGCGGAACGGGCTTACGACACCGCCATGCAGCGCTCCGTGACCAGTCAGGTCGAAAGCCGGGCCAGCCAGACCAATGTCACGGTGCTCAATCCGGGTCGGCGACATGCTCGGGATCGGCACCGTGATGCTGCTGGAACTGTCCGACCGCCGGGTGCGTTCGCTCAACGACCTCGACAACGCCGAGAACGTGCCCATGCTCGGCGAGCTGAAACCCTGGAAACCTGCGAATCGCCTGCTCGGCCGGGCGGGAAGAAACAATCGCGCACTGCCGAGCCCAGGTTGACAAAAATGCCGATGAGCACCAGCGAGAATGTTCTTCCGATCGAGGGCGCCGGCCATGTCATCGTGCGGCAGGATGGCAGGCTTGGCAGCATTCTGATCGAGGACGGCAAGATCGAGTCCGACGACATCGAGCCGATACTCGACGTACAGCGGGCACAGGGACTGCGTTTCGGCGAAGCCGCACTGCGCCTGCGCCTGATCACCCGGGACGATTTGCGCGGCGCGGTCGCCAAGCAGTACGGGCTGCCGCACCTGCTGCCGGGCGGCGAGAGCATCAGCAGCGAGCTGGTCGCGGCCTACGAGCCGTTTCACCCGCGCGCCGAGGAGTTGCGGGCACTGCGTACGCAGCTTCTGATCCGCTGGTCGAACGCCGGGGTCAGGCACAGGATGCTGGCGGTCGTCAGTCCGGGCTCGCGCGAAGGGCGCAGTTATGTGGCCGCCAACCTCGCCGCGGTGTTCTCCCAGCTCGGCGAACGCACGCTGTTGATCGATGCCGACCTGCGCAAGCCGCGCCAGCACCGCATTTTCAACGTTCCTGACCGGGTCGGACTTTCCGCCGTGCTGTCGGGACGGGCCGGTCACAGCGCAGTGGTGCCGGTGCCGGCGTTTGGCACGCTTTCGGTGTTGCCGGCCGGCGCCTGTCCGCCCAATCCGCAGGAACTGCTGCTGCGGCCGTCACTCACCGCGCTGCTGGGCGGATTGCGCAACGAATTCGACGTCATCCTGTTCGATACGCCGCCGGCCACACTTTATGCCGACGCGCAGAGCCTGGCTTTCCGCGCCGGCAGCGCAATTGTGCTGGCGCGCAAGGACCACACCCGGATCGGCGACACCGCCACCACCATCCGGGTGTTGAGCGATGCCGGCACCCGTGTGGTCGGCACCGTCATGAATGCGTACTGACTGACCCGAGCCGAGCACAATGTCCCTGGCTCTGGAGCGACGCATCTTTCCCGGGCTGGCGGCCGTATGGCAACGCGGCACGGCGGCCTTTCGCGGCACAGCCGGTAACGCTGAAACCGATGCAGACGCAAGCGCTGCGGAGACAACCGCAGCCGCGCAAGGCAACCGCTATCATGTCCTGATTCCGGCGGGCATTGCGGCGACCGGCATGCTCGCAGGCGCGGTGGTCGCACTCGCGGGCCTTAATGCCCTGTATCTGAGCATCTCGCTGATTGCCTGCGGATTCATCCTGTCCGACTTTCGCATCGGGGTGGTGCTGCTGATCGTGCTGATGCCGGTATCGACCACCAGCGTCTTTCCCCACGCAATGCTCGGGATTACCGGCCTCAATCCGCTGAACCTGCTGCTGTTCGGCACGCTCGGGGCCTGCCTGTTGCGCGGGCTTACTGACGGCAGCCTGCGCCGGTTCCTGCCGCGTCCGCTGCTGTGGCTGTACATCGTGCCGATCCTGGTTGCCGGAGTGCTGGGCGCGCGCCATGTCGGTGAGATCCTGCCGGCTTTCTACATTCATGAACTGATCGACTTCGTCAGCGCCGGCGGATACTTTCGCGACATCGTAATCAAGCCGCTGTTCATCGTGATCTTCGCGCTGCTGGTGGGCGCGGCGGTTTCGCGATCCGCGCAGCCGGAGAAGTTCCTGGTGCCGGCACTGGTCTCGATCTGGATCATGGGCCTGCTGGTGGTCGTCTACGTGGCTCTCTCCGGTGTGGCGCTCAGCCAGCTCGCCGGCAGCGATGCGCGTGCCTTTCTGTCCACACTCGGCCTGCATGCCAACGATCTGGGGCGGCTGTTCGCGATCGCCTATGCGCTGCTGCTGTTCACCTGGTACGAGTCGAAGGATGCGGGGATGCGGTTCGCGCTGTTGGCGTCGATGGTACTGGTGGTTGCGGCGCTGGTGCTGACGTTCTCGCGTGGCGCCTTCGCCGCGTTCGTCCTGGTCAATCTGGTGTTCCTGGTCTGGCGCCGCAGCATCAAGACCCTGATCGTTTTCGGGCTGCTGGCCTCGATTGTGTTGCTGGCGCTGCCCGCCGCGGTCTATGAGCGGGTGCTTGCCGGGGAGGGACAGGGGCTGAACGCAATCAGCGCCGGCCGAGTCGAGGGCCTTTGGCTTCCGCTTCTGCCCGAAGTCATGCGCAGCCCGGTTTACGGCAGCGGCCTCGGCTCGATCATGTGGTCCGAGCCGATGCGCACCGGCGGCGGCGCGAACGTCCTGCAGGCCACGCATCCGCACAATGCCTATCTGCAGGCACTGCTCGATATGGGAATCGTCGGGCTGATTCTGCTGTGCGCCTACTTCCTCCATGTCTGGCGGGGCTTCAGGACACTGGGCCGGGATCCGGCCCTGAGTCCCGCCCTGCGCGGTTTTTTTCTTGGGGGGGCGGCGGGATTGCTGGCGCTGCTGTTCTCCGGTGTAAGTGACGGCAGTCTCGCACCGCGACCGGAACAGGCATTCCTGTGGCTTGCCATCGGCATGATGTACGGCCAAATGAACCGGCGGCCGGCGCCCTGATGTCCATGAGCCGTCGTGTCGAGGCAAGCGTCCGCGCCGAATCTCACGGCGGCCCATGGCCCGGCAGCGCCGCCGAAGGCGCCGGAAAAGCCGCGCCGGCGACGCCACCGCTGGGCCATCGCGCGCTGACGCTGGGTGCCGCGAACACCATCGAGTTCGCAATCCAGTTCCTGCTGCCGGTGGTGCTGGTGCGATTCCTCGACCCTGCGTCCTTCGGCGAGTACCGGTTGCTGTGGCTGGTGGCGGGAACGGTCCTGGCGGTCGCGACCCTGGCCATGCCGCACAGCCTTTATTATTTCCTGCCGCGCTCGGACGCCGTGGCCAAACGTCTGTATATCAACCAGACGCTGGGTTTCCTGGTTGTGGCCGGCCTGGTATCGGCATGGGCAGTCAGCGACTGGAATCCGTGGCTGCCGGAAAAGCTGCGCGGCATGGTGCAGCATCACGCCATCCTGCCGGCCTTCATCGTGCTTTGGGTGATCTCCTCGATGCTCGATCTGCTGCCCGCGGCCGAGGAACGGGTGAAGTGGCAAGCCAAGGCGACCGTCAGTCTTGCCCTGCTGCGCGCCGTATCGCTGTCGGCGGTTGCGGTGCTTACTCGTGAACTCGGGCCGGTGCTGCTGGTCCTGCTGGGCTTCGTCGCATTCAAGGTTGCCGTGCTGCTCGGTTACGTGGCCCGGTTTCACGGGCTGCGCGGTCCGATTCTGCGCTGGCCGGTCTTTGTGGACCAGTTGCGCTATGCCGCACCGCTCGGTGGAGCGGGCGCGTTGTACGGATTGCGAACCCAGGCGGATTTGTGGGTGGTGGCGGCGTTGTTTCCGCTGGGCATGTTCGCGTCGTTCTCGATCGCGGCAGTGCTCGGCTCGCTGATGCACCTGTGCCGCCAGTCCGTCAACATCGCCTTTCTGCCGACTATGAGCCAGCGCCAGTCCAACGGCGACATCGCCGGCATGCTTGCGCTCAACAGCCGCGGCAACATCATGGTCGCGGCGCTCGCCTTTCCGCTGTTCGCCTTCGTGTTCGTCTTTGCCGAGGAGCTGGTCACGCTGGTTTACACCGCCGCCTACCTGGATGCCGCCGGGGTGATGCGAGTTTACATCGTCGGCATCGTGGTCCTCGCAGTCGAGCTGTCGAACATTACGATGCTGCTGCGTCAGTCCGTCTTCGTGATGGCGGTGAACGTCGTGGCCCTGATCCTTGCGGTGACACTGAACTGGTACGCGGCGGTCCGGATCGGCCTCGCCGGCGCGGCGGTGGGAAGCGTGATCGTGATCTATCTCGACCGGCTCGCAACGCTGTGGCGCATCTCATCGCTCACCGGGGTATCGGTGCGGCGGCTGCAGGACTGGAGCACGCTGGCCCTGCTGGGCTGCTTTGCCGCGGTCGCGGCCGCTATCGCCTGGGGCATGGTGGCGCGGTTCTTCCCGGTCGGCGGAGAATGGATCCGGCTGCTGGTCGGCGTGCTGACCCTGAGCTCGGCATATATCGCACTTGCCGCCACCTCACGTACCTGCCGTGCCTGGTTCACGGCAATGCGAAGCCAGCGTCATGTCAGTTGAGTCGATGGAACCCGGCGGCAGAAATTATGAGGTTTTGCCATGCGGCGCCTGATGTTCGTCACCGGTTCGCTGGGCCATGGCGGCGCCGAACGCCATTCGATCACGCTGATGAACCGCCTGGCGGAGCGCGGGCATGAGTGTCACGCGGTTTATGTCAAAAGCGGCGACGGCCAGCTCGATCGCATTCGCCTGCGCGAAGGCGGCAGCGTCCACTGCCTCGGCGCGGCACGCTATCTCGACCTGCGCGCGGTGAGGGACTTCGGCGCGCACATCGGCCGCATCCGGCCCGCCGTGATCGTCGCCGCCAATCCGTATGCGGCGCTGTACGCAAGGCTGGCGTTGAGCCTTTCGGGCTGGCGCGCGCCGCTGGCGGTGACTTTTCACAGCACGCTCCTGCCAAATGTTAAGGAGTGGTTGCAGATGCTCTGCTATCGGCCGCTGTTCTGGACCGCGGACCGCCTGGTGTTCGTCTGCGACGCGCAGCGCCGCCACTGGCTGCGCCGGCTGGTGTGCGCCCGCCGCAACGAGATGATCCATAACGCTGTGGACTCTGGCCACTGGCACCTCCCGGAAGAGCGCGAGCGCGCGGCACAACGCGCACGCCTGGGCTTTGCCGGGAACGAGCTGGTGATCGGCATGTGCGCGGTGTTCCGGCCGGAGAAGAACCATCTGCAACTGGTCGAGGCAATCGGCGCGCTGCGCCGTCGCGGCATTGCCGCCCGGGCACTGCTGATCGGCGACGGCGAAATGCGCCCGGCAATCGAGACGCGTGCGCACGAGCTCGGCGTGGCCGACGCGGTAACGATCACCGGATTCCAGGCGGATGTGCGTCCATTCCTTGCCGCCGTCGATGTCGCGGTCCTGTGCAGCACCGCGGTGGAGACATTCTCGCTCGCGGCACTCGAAGCGATGGCGCTCGGCAAGCCGGTGGTGCTGAGTGAAATAGGCGGTGCGGCCGAGATGGTCTTCCCGGGACATAACGGATTTCTGTTCCCCGCCGGCGATACCGCTGCTTTGGTCGAAAGCCTGGCGGTCCTCGCCGAGCCCGGCAAGGCGGCAAGCATGGGCAGAAACGCGCGCGCAGTGGTGGAGACCCGGTTCTCGGAGGCAATCATGGTGGACCGATACGAGAAAACCCTGCTGGAACTCTGCGGCACACATACGGAAACCGCAGCAGCAGCGGTCCGCTGAGGGGCCCTATCTACCAGAACCGGCAACGGTCCATACGGACCATGCCGGACCCGCACGACACTACACAGTGCACCCGCAGTATCAGTTCCTATGCCCTGGCGCGTCGCGGTTGCCCGCACGGCCCGGCTCATGACGATCAGGCGACCCCGGAAAGGAGCAGGCAGGGAATGCGGACATACGAAGTATTGCAGGAGCGGCTCAGGGCGGAGCCGGCCGCCTGGCTGGTGACCGGCGTTGCCGGATTCATCGGCTCGAATCTGCTCGAAAGCCTGCTGAAGCTGGATCAGAAAGTCGTCGGCCTGGACAATTTCGCCGCAGGCAGGCGGGAGAATCTCGCCGAAGTCGAGGACGCCGTCGGGCCGGGCCGGTGGAAAAACTTCCGTTTCATCGACGGCGACATTCGTTCGCCCGGAGATTGTCGCCTGGCCTGCCGCGGCGTGCACTACGTGCTGCATCAGGCGGCGCTCGGCAGCGTGCCGCAATCGATCGAGGATCCGCTGTCCTACCACGACACCAACGTCAGCGGATTCCTGAACATGCTGGTGGCCGCACGGGACGCCGGCGTTTCGCGGTTGGTCTATGCCAGTTCAAGCGCGGCCTACGGCGACGACGTCGCGATGCCCAAGGTCGAGGTGCAGATCGGCGCCGCCCTGTCGCCTTATGGGCTGTCCAAATACATGGACGAGCTCTACGCCGGGATCTTTGCGCGGCTCTACGGGTTCGGTTCGATCGGACTGCGCTACTTCAACGTGTTCGGTCCGCGGCAGGATCCGAAAGGGGCGTACGCCGCGGTGATTCCGCAATGGGTGGCGAGCATGATTGACGACGAGCCGGTCTATATCAATGGCGCCGGGCAGACCACCCGCGATTTCTGCCACGTCGACAACGTGGTCCAGGCCAATCTGCTGGCAGCGACTGTCGCAGACGCAGCCGCGGTGAATCAGGTTTACAACATTGCGCTGGGCGAGAAGACCACGCTCACCGAGCTGTTCGAGATGATCCGTCAGGCCCTGGAACCGCGCTATCCGCATCTGCGCGATTTGCGCCCGATCCATCGGGACTCGCGTCCCGGCGACGTGGAACTGTCGCAGGCCGATATTGGCAAGGCCGCGCGCCTGCTTGGCTACCGGCCGGAGAACCGATTGGGCGAGGGGCTGGCGGCGACTGCCGGGTGGTATGCGCAAGCGCCGCTGCCGCTGCATGCGGCCGGCAGCGGCGTGTCGACAAGACGGTACGGTGCCGGCGCACAGCCCGGAACGCAATCCGTGACGGACTCGCCCGGATGAACAAGGCGCCGGCGCACGCCATCATGAAGCGACCGGTCGTTCTTCTTCTTGGTCCGGCTCGCGGGGCGGTGAGCGGTGTCAGCACGCACCTGAATACCCTGTTCAGCTCCCGGCTGGCCGAAGAATTTTCCCTGGTTCACTTCCAGGTGGGAAGTGAAGGCCGCGCGCAAACCGGGCTCGGACGGATGGTGCGCCTGCTGGCCAGTCCGCTGCGACTGGCGGCGGCGATTCTCAGGCGCCGAGCCGCGATCGTGCATATCAACAGTTCGCTCAACACCCGCGCTTACTGGCGGGATCTCGGTTACATGATCGTGGCAAAAGCATGCGGGGCACGCGTGCTGCTGCAGTTGCATGGGGGGCTACTGCCGCAGGAATTCTGCCGGAACAACCGGGTGCTGGCGACACTGCTGCGCGGAACCCTGTTGCTGCTGCCGGATGCGATCGTGGTACTGGCCAACTGCGAACTCGACACCTACCGGAAATTTCTCGGCAGCGCGCAGGTCGTGGCGCTGCCCAACGGCATCGATATGACGCCCTTCGCCGGGATGAAGCAGGTGCCCGGACCGCCCGGCCCGACGACGCCGCTGCGGCTGGTATACCTGGGCCGGCTGGCGAAGGACAAGGGCCTCGACGAACTGCTGACGGCGCTGGCGCTGGCACGCGCCCGCGGCGTACAGGCCGCGCTGGTCATTGCCGGCGCCGGTCCGGAGGAAGCGCATCTGCGGCACCTGGTTGCCGCCGCCGGACTCGGCGGCGCGGTCTCGTTTTCCGCGCCCGTATTCGACGACGCCAAGGCGCAACTGTTTGCAAGATCGGATGTGTTCGTCCTCGCCAGTTACGGCGAGGGCCTGCCATATGCGCTGCTGGAAAGCATGGCGGCGGGCGTTCCGGGGATCGTGACCCGGGTCGGCGCGATGCCGGACGTCGTGATCGAGGATGTCCACGGACTGTTCGTACCCTTGCGCGACCCGGGTGCGATTGCGCTCGCCATCGCCCGGCTGGCCGCGGACCGGACATTGCTGGCGCAGATGAGCAGCGCATGCCGCAGGCGCATCGCCGGACGCTATACCGCTGAACGGATGGCCGGCGATATCGGCCAGCTCTATTCGGATCTCTTCGACGTGAAACAAGCCAGGGTGCTGCGCCGGTCCTGACGGCGCGTATCGGCAGGGAGCCGCATGTGTGGAATTGCAGGATGGATCGCGCGACCGGAAGCGGGCCTCAACCAGGACACGCTGAAGGCGATGCTGCGCGCGATCGCCCACCGCGGGCCGGACGACGAGGGTATCCGGCAGTATCGCTGCCAGGGCACCGGACACGACGTTTATCTCGGACACCGGCGCCTGGCGATCATCGACCCGGACGGTGCGCGACAGCCCATGTGCGATGACGGCGCCGGCCTGGCGGTGATCTTCAACGGGGAAATCTACAACTTCCGCGAATTGCGGCAGCAGTTGTCCGGACTGGGCTACAACTTCGTGCGCGATTCCGACACCGAGGTGCTGCTGCGGGCCTACCAGCACTGGCAGTGCGATGTGGTCCACCATCTTCGGGGCATGTTTGCATTCGCGATCTGGGATGCACAACGCGAACGGCTGCTGCTGGCACGCGACCGCTTCGGCGAAAAGCCGCTGTTCCTGCACCAGAACGCCAACGGCCTTTACTTCGCCTCGGAGATCAAGGCGCTGCTGCCTGTTCCCGGCGTCAAAACCAGGGTGGATCTCGACGCGGTCGGCGAGTACCTGACCTATCGCTATGTGCCGGGCCCGAAGACGCTGTTTTCCGGCATCCGCAAACTGTTGCCGGGGACCACCGCCGTGTGGGAGCGCGGTCAGCTCACCGAGACGCGCTACTGGTCGCCTCCGGATCGCCTCGCTCTCGACTCCCGGGAGACGCCGGCCGGTGTCGTCGAAACGTTCCTGTCGCGCCTGGACCAATCAGTCCGGCTGCAGATGGTGAGCGACGTGCCGTTCGGCGCGTTCCTGTCCGGCGGACTGGATTCCTCGACCATCGTGGCGCTCATGAGCCGCCACAATTCGAAAGTCAACACGTTCTCGGTCGGCTTCGGTGACGCCCGCTACAGCGAACTCGGCTATGCCGCAGAAGTGGCGCAGCACTTCGGCACCACCCACCATGAAATCACGGTCACGGACCGCGACCTGATCGACCGGCTCCCGGCACTGGTGGCGTTCCGCGATGCCCCGGTCTCCGAGCCCTCCGACATTCCGATCCATATGCTGGCGTGCGCAGCCGCCCGCAGCGTCAAGATGGTACTGACCGGCGAAGGCAGCGATGAACTCCTCGGCGGCTATCCGAAGCATGTGGCCGAACGCTTTGTCGGCCCCTGGCAGGGGCTGCCGGGCGGCATCCGCAATCGCCTGATCGCGCCGTTGGCGCAGGCGCTGCCGTACCGCTTTCACCGAATCAAGACGGCGGTGACCAATCTGAACATGGAAGACTGGCGCCAGCGCTACGTGCGCTGGTTCGGCGCACTCAGCGTTGCCGAACGCGACCGGCTGTCGGTGCTGAAGTTTGCGCCGGCAGCGGCGGACGCCAGGTCCCTGTCAGATGCAGCTCCATTCGATGCGGCGCCGGGCAACAGTTCGCTGCGGCGCATGCTTTACTTCGATCAAACCAGCTGGCTGCCGGACAACCTGCTCGAGCGCGGGGACCGGATGACCATGGCGGCGTCGATCGAATCGCGGGTGCCGTTTCTGGATCACGAGCTGGCCGCGTTCGTATCCTCGCTCCCGGACCGTTGCCGCATCCGCGGCCGGAAGACCAAATGGATACTCAGGTCGGCGGCACGGCATCTGCTTCCAGAACGCGTCCTGACCCGGCCGAAGGTGGGCTTCAGGGTGCCGGTAAACGATTGGTTTCGCGGACCGATGCGCGACTTCCTGCTGGAACATCTGCAAGGCGCTGCCTCGATGACCAGGGCCTACTACGATCACAGGGTACTGGACCGCATGCTCGCCGATCATCTGAGCGGCAAACAGAACCGGGAGAAGGTCCTGTGGACGCTGCTCAACATCGAGATCTGGCACCGACACTATGCCCAGACATGATCTGGCGGAACCCGGCGGCCGGCTGGAATCGGGCACCACTTTCGCGGAAGTCCGGGAATGGGTGATCTGGCGTGCCAATCGGCTGCGCTGCATGTCGCCCGTGGAAATCCTGCATCGGCTGGTGCGCGCGGTTTCGACGCAGGCGCAGAGCCTCGGTCTGTTCCCGGGATGGCTCACCGCTCCGGTACCGGACCTGTCCGTGAGCAGCCGACACTGGGTGCACACGCCGTCAGGCGTGGATACCGCGCGCTACCGGGACGCGGCCGACCGGGTGGCCGCGGGCAGGCTGGATGTGTTTTCCCTGCGCGACATTGAGGTCGGCCCGGTACCGCACTGGAACCAGGACCCGAAGTCCGGGATCGAAGCGCCGCTCGATTTCGGCAAGCGCCTCGACTATCGCAACCCGCGCCTGGTCGGCGACATCAAGTATCTTTGGGAGCCGAACCGCCACCTGCATCTGGTGACGCTGGCGCAGGCCCATGCGCTTGGTGGCGGACCGGATTATCTGCGGGTGATCCGGCAGCACCTGGAGTCCTGGATTGCGGCCTGTCCCTGCCCGATGGGGCCGAACTGGTCGAGCGCGCTGGAGCCGGCGATCCGGCTGATCAACTGGTCGGCTGCCTGGCAACTGCTTGGCGGCGTACGCTCGCCGCTGTTCGACCACGCCGAGGGCGCGCGCCTGCGGCAACGCTGGCTGGAATCGATCTATCAGCATGCGCAATTTGTGCGCGGCTTCTTCTCGCGCGACTCCTCGGCCAATAACCACCTGATCGGTGAAGCCGCCGGCCTTTTCATCGCGGCGCTGACCTGGCCGCACTGGCCGATTGCGAGGAAATGGCTGGCGACGGCCAAGTCGATTCTGGAAACCGAGGCGCAGCGACAGAACGCGCCCGATGGCGTGAACCGGGAGCAGGCGGTGGCCTACCACCAGTTCGTGCTTGATCTTCTGCTGATCTGCCTGCTCGCCGGCAAGGAGAACGGCGTCTGGTTTTCGGTTGCCTACGAAACCCGGGTGGAGTCGATGCTCGAATACCTTGCCTCGATCATGGACGTGAGCGGCAACGTCCCGATGTTCGGTGACTCCGATGACGGCCAGGTGCTGCGCCTGGCGCCGGGCGAAGGCTTATCGCCGGCCCGATCGCTGCTCGCAACCGGGGCGATCGTATTCCGCAGCGGCGAGTTCAAGCGCAAGGCCGGCACGCTCGACGACAAGGCGCGATGGCTGCTGGGCAGCCAGGCCGACGCCCTGTTCAATGCCCTGAGCGTATCGATCGTGCAGTTGCCGCCGCACCAGAAGTTTCCGGCCGGCGGCTATTACATCCTCGGTTGTGATTTCGAGACTGGCCATGAAGTCAGGCTGGTCGCCGATGCCGGCCCGCTCGGTTTCCGCAGCATTGCCGCGCACGGGCATGCCGATGCCCTGTCGTTCACCCTGTCGGTCGGCGGCTTCGAGTTCCTGATCGATCCCGGCACCTTTGCCTACCATACGCAGTCCGCCTGGCGGCGCTACTTCCGCGGCACGGCGGCGCACAACACCGTGCGGGTGGATGGCCGTGACCAGTCGGAACCGGGCGGCAATTTCATGTGGCTGAGGAAGGCGCGCGCCAGATGCACCCAATGGGAAAGCACGTCCGAAGAAGACGTGTTCGAGGGCTGGCATGACGGTTACCGCCGGCTGCACGATCCGGTCACCCACCGGCGCCGGATCGTCCTGCGCAAGACCGAAAGACTGGTAACGATCGAAGATACGCTGCAGATGGCGGGACAGCACGACATCGAGCTGCTGTTCCATTGCAGCGAGCACTGCAAGGTCGAACCCGCGCCCGGCGGCTATGCGCTGACCCAGGGCGGCAGGACGCTCCGGCTCAAACTGCCGCGCATCGCCGCTTCGGGTTCACAGGTGTTCAACGGCAGCGTTGCGCCGATATTCGGTTGGATATCGAGACGATTCGACGAAAAGCGGCCCTCCCCGACCATCGTCTGGCAGGGCCGGTTCGACGGCGATGTGGTCCTGCGCTCCGAGATCGCCTGTTGATCCGGCTTCCGGACGGGCTTCGCCGCCTCCCTTTTCCACGCTGATCCAACCGGACTACACGCGGGCTTCAGCGGCGTCAAACGTGGCTTTGCATACTGTAGTCGAGGTCGGGTGTGCGGGCGGATGCGCACGCAGTAATCACCTGAGCGGATATCGGCATCCGGCCGGTCCGATCTTTTCAAGCACCATTCTTTCGAGCATCAAGGAGAGCCATGAGAATCTGCGTTCTGGGTCTGGGGTATGTCGGCACTGTTTCGGCGGGTTGCCTGGCACAGCAGGGTCACGAGGTGATCGGCGTCGATCCGGAGCCGCGCAAGGTCGATCTCGTCAACGCCGGCAAGTCGCCGATCATTGAGACCGACATCGGCCGCATCATCGAGCACCAGGTGGCGTTGGGCAGGCTGGCCGCAACCACGGACGCGATCGACGCCGTGCAGCGCAGCGACCTGATCCTGGTTTGCGTGGGAACGCCGAGTCGTGCAAACGGCGATATCGACCTCACCTATATTCGCCGCGTGGCCGCCGAGATCGGCGAAGCCATGCGCCACCATGCGGGCGCTCCCGCGGTGGTGATTCGCAGCACCATGCTGCCCGGCACGATGCGCGAAGTGGTCATTCCGATTCTCGAAGCCTCTTCGGGCCGCCGTGCCGGCGCCGAGTTCGGCGTCTGCCTCAATCCGGAATTCCTGCGCGAAGGTACCGCGGTACACGATTACTTCCATCCGCCCAAGACCGTGATCGGCCAGTTCAACCAGGCCAGCGGCGACCTGCTTGCGAGCCTCTATGCCCATCTCGATGCGCCGATGATCCGCACCGAGATCGAAACCGCCGAGATGGTCAAGTACGCCGACAACGCCTGGCATGCGCTGAAGGTCGGGTTCGCCAACGAGATCGGCAATGTCTGCAAGGGCCTGGATGTGGACGGCCACCGGGTGATGGATATTTTCTGCAAGGACACCAAGCTCAACCTCTCGCCCTATTACCTGAAGCCCGGCTTCGCCTTCGGCGGATCCTGCCTGCCCAAGGATCTGCGCGCGCTGCTTTACAAGGCGAAATCGATGGACATGTCGCTGCCGATCCTGGCGTCGATCCTGCCGAGCAACGAACAGCAGATCGACCGGGGGGTGCGGGCGGTGATCGACAGGGGCGAAAAGAAGGTCGGCGTGCTCGGGTTCAGCTTCAAGGCCGGGACCGACGACCTGCGCGAAAGCCCGGTTGTGGAACTGACCGAGCGGCTGATCGGCAAGGGCTTCGATCTGAAGATATATGACCAGAATGTCAGCATCGCCTCGGTGCATGGCGCCAATCGCGACTACATCCTCAATCATATTCCGCACATTTCGCGCCTGATGGTTGCGAGCGTAGACGAGGTGCTGGATCACGCTCAAACCATCGTCATCGGCAATGCCGCACCCGAATTCCAGGATGTACCCCGGCGCCTGAACAACAGTCAGAACGTCATCGACCTGGTGCGCATCAGCACATCACGCAGCGTCGCCGGGGTTTACGAGGGGATCTGCTGGTAATGCGCAGATGAAGCCTGGATCCAACCGTAGCAAGGGAAAGCGGGTTCTGATGCTGGTGGAGAACCTGCCCAGTCCGTTCGATCGCCGGGTGTGGCAGGAAGCCACGACGCTGCGCGACGCCGGTTACCTGGTTTCGATCATCTGTCCGACCGGCAAGGGCTGCGAGAAGAAGTTCGAGATCATCGAGGGCATCGCCATCTGGCGCTATGCCCTGCCGGTGGAGGCTGAAGGCGCGCGCGGCTATGCAATCGAGTACGCGTCGGCCCTGTTGCAGACCTTCGTGTTGAGCTGGCGGGTGCTGGCCACGCGCG
>LNFM01008472.1_pt1 | contig 15515 bp, 18 predicted proteins | sample 596031 | NCBI WGS metagenome assembly LNFM01 (sample SAMN04254537, study PRJNA301005) | activated carbon metagenome | isolation source: dual media filters at the Ann Arbor, Michigan drinking water treatment plant | place: USA: Ann Arbor | reverse complement strand
CGGTGGCCAAGGTCGAGGCCTTCCTGGCGGTGATGAAGGAACTGCACATCCACCCCGAGTTCGAGTGTTTCGACGTCGGCATCGTGCGCAGCGTCGGCATGTACCTGCAGGCCGGCCTCTTCAGCGGCGTACCCGAACTCAACTTCGTGATGGGCGTGGCCAGCGGCATGCCCTGCGACGCCGAGTTGCTGGCGCTGCTGCCGAAGTACGCACCGCCCGGCGCCGTGTGGCAGAGCACGCTGATCGGCCGCGCCGAGATCTGGCCGGTGCACCAGCGCACCGCCGAACTCGGCGGCATGCTGCGCAGCGGCCTGGAAGACACCTTCTACCTGCCCGACGGCAGCAAGGCCGGTGGCAACGGTGTGCTCATCGAGGCGCTGGCGCGCTGCGCCCGCAACGCCGGGCGCGAAGTGGCCAGCCCTGCCGAGACACGCGCTCTGCTCGGCCTGGCGGGAGCACCGGCATGACACCGGCCCCGCGCAGCGCCGAGGAACAGGCGCGACTGGACGCCGCGCTCATCGACCTCTACGAACGCAAGATCACCTTCAACGAAGTGCTGGGCCTGAAGATCGCTTCGGTGCGGCCCGGTGACGTGCGTGGTCTGCTCACGATGAAGCCCGAACTCGTGGGCCACTACACCTACGGCCGCCTGCACGGCGGCGTGATCTCGGCCGTGCTCGATGCGATGGGCAGCCTGGCGCTGATGGTGGGCATCGCCGAACGCCACCCGCACGACAACACGCTGCAGGTGATGCAGCGCTTCAGCAGGATGGGCACCATAGACCTGCGCGTCGACTTCCTGCGCCCGGGCCTGGGCCGCCACTTCGTCGCCACGGCCGAACCCACGCGGCTGGGCGGGCGCATCGGCAGCACGCAGATGCGGCTGGTGAACGACGAAGGCACGCTGGTCGCCACCGCCGCAGCCGCCTACGTCGTGGCCTGAAGGGCCGACCGCGCGGCCTTCTGATCGAAGTCAAGCCACGGCGCGACGCTGGTGCGGCGGCCCCGCGACCTTCGGCTACATTCGCCGCGAGCACCCGACACACGATGGCCAAGATCCTCCTGCTGTATTCGAGCGTCTATGGCCTCTCGCGCCGGATCAGCGAGCGCCTGCAGGCTCACCTGTCGCGCCAGGGTGTGCAAGCCGAGGTGGCGGCGATCACCGACGCGGTGCCCGACCCGTCGGCCTTCGACGCCGTCGTCATCGGCGCCAGCATCCGCCACGGCAAGCACAACCCGGCCGTGATGGACTTCATCCGCAAGCACCTGGCGCTGCTGCAGTCCAAGCCCAGCGCCTTCTTCTCGGTCAACCTGGTGGCCCGCAAGCCCACGCGCAATACGCGCGAGACCAACCCCTACCTGCGACGCTTCATGGCGCAGAGCCCCTGGCAGCCCAAGCTGCAGGGCGTGTTCGCAGGTGAACTGGACTACGCACGCTACGGGCCGCTGGACCGCCGCATGATGCAGTTCGTGATGTGGCTCAACAAGGGGCCGACCGACCCGACGACCAAGGTCGAGTTCACCGACTGGAACGCAGTCGAGGGTTTTGCCGCGCAGGTGGCCGCGCTGGCCCGCGGGCCAGGCGCTGCAGCGGGGTGAAAGCGCTGCTGGAACGCCTGTCCGGCGCGCTGCACCTGACGCTGGCCGTCGCCTGCCTGTGGCTGCTGGCCAGCAGCCCGTGGCTGCGCATGGTGCGCCAACTGCCGGCATCACCCGACTTCGTGAACCTCGCCCACGTGGTGCTGGGGCTCACGGTGACGCTGCTGTTGCCGGTCTACCTGGTGCATTGCAGCCTGGGTGAGCGCAGGCAACTGTGCTTTCCGTGGTTGACCGGGCACATGGGCGCCGTGAAGCGCGACATCGCCGGCCTGGCGCGTGGCCGCCTGCCCGCAGCCGAAGGTGGCGGCCTGCTGGCAATGCTGGAAGGCCTGCTGCTGCTGGCGCTACTGGCCACCGCGCTGACGGGCACAGGCTGGCTGCTGGTGCAAGGCTCGCAGGCGGCATTGACCTGGTACGACCTGCACGTGACCAGCGCGCGGGTCTTTGCCGGCCTGCTGCTGCTGCACGTGCTGGGCGTGTCGCTGCACCTGCTCGACTTCGTTCGAAGCTGACACTGCACGCCGCGCGCCTTGATGCGCGGCGACCCGCCCCCATCTGGCGGGGTCCGGCCTCGTGCCGCCCATGCCGCCGCCGCACCGCGCCCATGAAAGCCCTCACCTCGCCCAGCAAGTTCACCGTCGCCGCCGCCGCCCTGCTGGGCGCTGCGGCCGCCTTCTTCGCCGTGCCGGCACTGGTGCAGAGTCGCCCCGAAGCTGCACCCCGCGCCGTCGCGCCGCGCGGCCCGCTGGCCGCCGACGAACTGGCGAACATCGAGCTCTTCCGGCGCGTGTCGCCTTCGGTGGTGCACATCACCAGCCTGGGCGTGCAGCGCGACCTCTTCAGCCTGAACGTGCAGCAGGTGCCGCGCGGCGCCGGCACCGGCTTCGTCTGGGACGACAGCGGCCACATCGTCACCAACTTCCACGTCATCCAGGGCGCCAACGGCGCGCGCGTGACGCTGGCCGACCAGACGACCTTCGACGCCATCATGGTCGGCGCCTTCCCCGACCGCGACCTGGCCGTGCTGCGCATCCAGGCCCCCAAGGCCAAGCTGCCGCCCATCGCGCTGGGCAGCAGCCGCGACCTGCAGGTGGGCCAGCGTGTTTACGCCATCGGCAACCCCTTCGGCCTGGACCAGACGCTCACCACCGGCCTGGTGAGCGCGCTGAACCGCGAGATCGAGTCCTTCAACAACCGCACCATCCGCGGCGTGATACAGACCGACGCGGCCATCAACCCCGGCAACTCAGGCGGCCCGCTGCTCGATTCGGCGGGGCGGCTGATCGGCGTCAACACCCAGATCGCCAGCCCCAGCGGCGCCAGTGCCGGCATCGGCTTTGCGATACCGGCGGACGAAGTCAACCGCATCGTGCCGCGGCTGATCCGAGACGGACGTTTCGTGCGCCCGGCCATCGGTGTCTCGGCCGGGCCGGCCGGGCTGCAGCAGGCGCTGAAGCTGCCCAAGGGCGTGATCGTCGTCGACGTCGGCCGCGGCACGCCGGCGGCGCGTGCCGGGCTGCAGCCCTTCCGGCGCGGCAACCGCGGCGAGGTGCTGCCGGGCGACGTCATCACGGGCATCAACGGCGAGCCGGTGAACGACTTCGACGACATGCTCACCGCGCTGGAGCGCCGCCAGCCTGGCGAGACCGTCACCCTGAGCGTCTGGCGCGAAGGGCGCACGCGCAGCCAGGCGCTGGTGCTGGCCGCGCCCGAGTGAGGTGGAGGCAGGGGTCTGTCGCGCATGACCCCGGCGCTGTATCACGCAGGGCGCGGCGTCATCATGCCGGTGCGCCGACGCTGAAAGATCCGGCGCCGTGGGCCGACCCATACCCAGCGACACCGAGGAGACCCGCATGACCCGCCGCCAGTTGATGAACCTGTTGTCTGCCATCGGCATCGGCAGCGCCGCCAGGCAGGCCGGCGCCGCACCTGCGGCGCGCAGCGACCGCGTCGAGCTGCCCGCCGCCGAATGGCGCCGCCGCCTCACGCCGGCGCAGTACGCGGTGCTGCGCGACGAAGGCACCGAGCGCCCCTACAGCAGCCCGCTGAACGACGAAAAACGCCCTGGCCGCTACCTGTGCGCCGGTTGCGAACTGCCGCTGTTCGACCACGCCGCCAAGTTCGACAGCGGCACCGGCTGGCCCAGTTTCCACACGCCGCTGCCCGGTGCGTTGGGCACGCGCACGGACTTCAAGATGATCCTGCCGCGCACCGAGTACCACTGCGCACGCTGCGGCGGCCACCAGGGCCATGTCTTCGACGACGGCCCGCGGCCCACCGGCAAGCGCTACTGCAACAACGGCGTGGCCTTGCGTTTCGAGGCAGCAGCGGCATGACGCGCCTCGGCTCTTTTGCGCTGCTGCTCGGCGCGTTGAGCACCGTGGCCGGCGCCCAGACACCCGCACCGGCGGCCACGCCCACGGCTGTGGCCACCTTTGCCGGCGGCTGCTTCTGGTGTGTCGAGGCCGACTTCGACAAGCTGCCCGGTGTGCTGTCGACGACCTCGGGCTACACCGGCGGCACGGTGGCCAACCCGAGCTACGAGCAGGTCTCGGCGCAGCGCACCGGCCACGCCGAGGTGGTGCGCATCGTCTTCGACCCGGCCAAGGTCAGCTACGAAACGCTGCTGGGCAAGTTCTGGCGCAGCATCGACCCGACGACCAAGGACCGCCAGTTCTGCGACAGCGGCAGCCCCTACCGCACGGCCATCTACACGCACGACGCCGCGCAGGCTGCGGCTGCCAAGGCCTCGCTCGCAGCGCTGGAAAAGAGCAAGCCCTTCAGGGAGCCGATCGTGACGACGATCGAGCCCGCAGCGGCGTTCTACCCGGCGGAGGCCTACCACCAGGACTACTACCGCAAGAACCCGGTGCGTTACGCCTACTACCGCGCGTCCTGCGGGCGCGACCTGAGGCTGCAGCAGCTGTGGGGCGGGGCGAAGTAGCGCGGCAGCCCCGCTGCCGCGACGGCGGTCAGAGGTAGTACAGCGCCAGGTAGCCCAGCAGCAGCACCATCACCCACAGCGCCATCGAGCGCGTGGCCCAGGTGCGTGCGAGCCGGCCTTCCTCGCCGTGCGTGCGTTCCACCGCGTCCAGCACGCCCTGGCCCACCGCCTTGGCCGGCTTGGCGACGACGGCGCGCGCACCGGCGTAGGCGTGGCGCACGCCACCCCACAGCGCCGGGGCGGCGCGACGCCACAGCCAGTCGGTGTCGAGCGTGATGGTCAACGTGCGCTTCAGCCAGGGCAGCATGACGAAGAAGGCCAGGCCCGAGAACAGCAGCAATTGCAGCTGGGTGACGACGTGGGCACCGGTGTAGGGCACGTAGTTCACGGTGTAGGGCAGCAGTGCATACAGCGGCTCGGCCCACACGCCCATCGCGATGCACAGGAAGGCGAAGAAGACCATCGCCCAGCGCATCGACGCCGGCGGCTCGGCCGGGCGCAGCCCAGAGTCCTTTTGGAAGAACACGAACCACGGGAACTTGATGCCGGCGTGCAGGAAGACGCCGGCCGAGGCCGCGGTGAGACCCAGCCACACCCAGAGCAGGTGCCCATCGGCGGCAGCCTGCGAGACCATGGACTTCGAGATGAAACCCGAGGTGAGCGGGAAGGACGAGATGGCCAGCGCGCCGATGGTGCCGCAGACAGTCGTCAGCGGCATGCTGTGGAAGAGCCCGCCCAGTTCAGAACACTTGCGCCGGTTCGTCATCAGCAGCACCGAGCCCGCCGACATCAGCAGCAACGCCTTGTAGATGATGTGCGTGAAGGCGTGCGCCGCGGCGCCGTTCAGCGCCATCTCGGTGCCGATGCCTATGCCCACGAGCATGAAGCCGACCTGGTTGACGATGGAATACGCCAGGATGCGCCGCATGTCGTTTTCCAGCAGCGCATAGACGATGCCGTAGAAGATCATGAACAGGCCCACCCAGATGAGCAGCTCGGTGCCCGGGAAGCCGCGAATCAGCACATAGACCGCCGTCTTGGTGGTGAAGGCCGACAGGAACACCGTGCCGCTCCACGAGGCTTCGGGGTAGGCGTCGGGCAGCCATGCCGACAGCGGCGGCGCACCGGCGTTGACGAGGAAGCCGATCAGGATCAGCCAGTGCGCCGGCGAGTCGACCGCCATGCGCGTGAAGGCCACGTCGCCGGTCTGCACGACGTGGCCGGTGACGCCGGCGAACAGCACCACGCCACCCAGCAGGTGCACCATGAGGTAGCGGCGCGCAGCGCGATAAGCACCCGCTTCACCCTGGCTCCACAGCACCAGCGTCGAGCCCACGGCCATCAGTTCCCAGAAGACGAAGACGGTGACCAGGTCACCCGCCAGCGCCACGCCGATGGCCGAGCCGGCGTAGACGAAGGCGGCCGGCACCTCGACACGGCTTTTCTGCCCCATGGCGAAGAGGCCACCGCCAGCGGCCATCAAGGCGAAGATGGTCGCGAACAGGCGCGAGAGCTTGTCGCCCTGCAGCGGCGTGAGCGTGTGCTCGAGAAAGCGCGCCTGCCATACCGGGCCGTCGGGCACCTGCCACACGAGGGCCAGCGCGACCAGCGGCAGCAACACCACCGCCGCCGCGCGCAGCGGGCCACGCAGCAGCGGCAGCAACAGCGCGCCCGCGATGAGCACCAGGCCGGGGTGCAGGACGGTGTCAATCATCGCGTCGGCCGTCGTAGTAGGTGTCGGTGCGCTTGAGCAGCAGCGCCAGGCCCTTGGCGAAGACGATCATCGCGGCACAGGCGCCGAAGCCGAACCAGGCGTGGAAGGCGAAGACCCCTTCGATGCCGAAGTGCGGGTGCAACTGCACGGCCAGCTCGGCGGCGACGGTGAGCGCCAGCACGACGAGAAAGCCGCGCCACAGCCGCTGCACGTTGCGCGGGTGGTCCAGCCAATGCGACGGCGGCGGGGGTGTCTGGGACATGGTCGGGGCCCCTCAATGGCCGACGAGCTGGCGCGCCAGCGCCAGCGGCACGTCGGGCAGGAAGAACAGCAGCACGGTGGCCATGGCAGTCAGGCTGAGCGCCAGCACCATGGGCCAGGGCGCCTCGCCGTGCGCGTGGGCATCGTGGCCGTGCGCCGGCGCCACGAAAAACGCACGGTAGACGATGGGCAGGAAGTAGCCCGCGTTGAGCAGCGTGCTGACGGCGATCACCATCACACCCAGCCAGTGCTGCGCGGCCATCGCGCCGGACAGCATGTACCACTTCGAGATGAAGCCCACCGCTGGCGGCAGGCCGATCATCGACAGCGCGGCGATCGTGAAGGCGATCATCGTCACCGGCATGCGGCGACCGATGCCGTCGAGCTGGCTCACCTCGGTCTTGTGCGCCGCCGTGTAGATGGCGCCAGCGGCGAAGAACAGCGTGATCTTGCCCACCGCGTGCGCGGCGATATGCATCACCGCGCCGATGATCGACAGCGGCGCCAGCAGGGCCGCGGCCATCACCACGTAGGACAGCTGGCTGACGGTGGAATAGGCCAGCCGGCGCTTCAGGTTGTCGGCGCCCAGCGCCACGACCGAGGCCGCGACGATGGTGAAGCCGGCCACGACCACCAGCCAGTCGGCCGACCCGCCCAGGCCGGCACCGGCCAGGTTGTCGACGCCGAAGATGTAGACGATGACCTTCACGACGGTGAACACACCCGCCTTCACCACCGCCACCGCGTGCAGCAGCGCCGACACCGGCGTGGGCGCCACCATGGCCGCCGGCAGCCAGCGGTGGAAGGGCATCAGCGCGGCCTTGCCGACGCCGAACATGCACAGTGCCAGCAGCGCCGCGGTGCCGTTGTGGCCGAGCTTGCCTTCGAGGATGCCGCCGGGGGTGAAGTCGGTGGTGCCGGCGATGAACCAGATGAAGACCAGCGCCGGCAGCAGGAAAGCCACCGAGGTGCCCATCAGGTAGCCCAGGTAGATGCGGCCGCCGGCGCGCGCCTTCTCGGTGCCGCTGTGCGTGACCAGCGGGTAGGTGATGAGCGTCAGCACCTCGTAGGCGATGAAGAGCGTGAAGAGGTTGCCCGCGAAGGCCACGCCCATCGTCGCCCCCAGCGCCAGCGCGAAGCAGATGTAGAAGCGCGTCTGGTGCTGCTCGCGGTTGCCACGCATGTAGCCGATGGAGTACAGCGAATTGACGATCCACAGCCCCGAGGCGACGAGCGCGAAGAGCATGCCCAGCGGCTCGACCGTGAAGCTGATCTGCAGCCCCGGCAGCACCGTGAACAGCGTCAACGTGGGCCGTGCGCCGGCCAGCACGTGCGGCAGGATGGACAACACCACCCCCAGCAGCACCGCCGCCGTGACCATCGTGACGGCGTCGCGCAGGTCGGGCATGCGCGAGGTCGACCACATCAGCAGCGCCCCGGCCAGCGGCACGGCCATGGCAGCGAGGATGCCGAGTTCGGGCGTGAACATCAGCGCGTCCCGAGCAGCATGACGGCGGCCGCACGGGCCGATTCCAGCACCACCGAGCTGTACAGCCCGGTCACCACCGACGCGCCCACCAGCAACAGCGCCGGCAGCGCCATCGACCAGGGCACGGACGCTTCGGCGATGTCCTTGCGCGGTTCACGGAAGTAGGCGGCCTCGATGAAACGCCAGACATAGGCCGCGGCGATCAGCGACGACGCAACGATGAGGAAGGCCAGCCACCACTGCCCGCGTTCCAGCGCGGCCAGGATGAGGTGCCACTTGCTGATGAAGCCGCCGGTGCCCGGCACGCCCACCAGCGACAGGCCGCAGATCACGATGCCCAGGCTGGTGAAGGGCATGCGGTAGCCCAGGCCCTGCACACGCGCCAGCGTCGTGCCGCCCATCACCAGCACCACGCCGCCCAGCAGCATGAACACCGCCGCCTTGGCCATGCCGTGCATCGCCAGGTGCACGATGGACGCCGTGAGGCCGTTCACCGAGTGGAAGGAGATGCCCAGGATGATGTAGCCGATCTGTGCCACGCTGGAATAGGCGAACAGACGCTTCAGGTCGGTCTGGAAGACGGCGATGGTGGAGGCGGCAAACGCTCCGGCCAAGCCCAGGATGAGCAGCATCTGCTCGGTCGGCACGATGGCGAAGGCCTGGGCTTCGCTGAAGACCGAGTAGTAGAAGCGGATCATCACGTACACCGCCACCTTGGTGGCCGTGCCGGAGAGGAAGGCCGCGACCGACGTGGGCGCGTAGGTGTAGGCGTTGGGCAGCCACTGGTGCAGCGGGAACAGCGCCAGCTTCAGCGACAGGCCCACCGTCAGGAAGGCCAGCGCGGCCAGCACCGGCCGCGGGTTGTCCACCCGCGCCAGGCGCTCGCTCATGTCGGCGATGTTCAGCGTGCCCGTCACCAGGTAGAGCAGGCCGACGCCGACCACGAAGAAGGTGGCGCCTATGGTGCCCATCACCAGGTACTGGTAGGACGCGAGCAGCGCCCGGCGGTCGCTGCCCAGCGCGATGAGCACGTAGCTCGAAAGCGACGAGATCTCCAGGAAGACGAAGATGTTGAAGGCGTCGCCGGTGATGGCCATGCCCAGCAGACCGGTGAGGCACAGCACGAACATGGTGTAGAAAAGGTAGTGCTGCTCGCTCGAGACCTCGGCCTCGATGCTGGCGCGGCTGTAGGGCAGCACCACCGACGCCAGGCCGGCCACCAGCACCAGCACGAAGGCGTTCAGTCGGTCGACGCGGTATTCGATGCCCCAGGGTGGCGGCCAGCTGCCGATGGCGTAGGACACCGTGCCCCCTGCCTCGACCTGCAGCCACAGCAGCACCGCGATGACCAGCGACGTCCAGCTGGCCACCAGTGCCACGCCGAAGGCCAGGTCGCGCCGGCGCAGCAGCACCGTCAGCGGCGCGGCCATCAAGGGCACGACGACCTGCAGCGCCGGCAGATGCGCCATCACGCTCATGACGAACGCGCCTCGGCCTGCTCGTCGAGCGCCAGGATCTCGTCTTCCTCGATGCCGCCGTAGGCCTCGCGTATGCGCACCACCAGCGCCAGGCCCAGCGCCAGCGTGGCCACGCCGACGACGATGGCGGTGAGGATCAGCACGTGCGGCAGCGGGTTCGAGTAGACCGTGAAGGCGTCGCTGAGGATGGGCGCCGTGCCGCCCACCAGCTTGCCGGGCGCGATGTAGAGCAGGTAGACCGACGTCTGGAAGATGCCCAGCCCGACCAGCTTCTTGATGAGGTTGTTGCGCGCGATGACGATGAACAGCCCCACCACCATCAGGAACACGGTGACGAAGTAGGCGAAGTGCCCGCCGAGCGTCATCGTCGACGTGGCCGCGCTCATTCGTCGACCCTGCCGCGGTCGGTGAACATGTAGAAGATCTTCAGCATCACGCCCGAGACCGTGGTGGCCACGCCCACTTCGACCCAGAAGATGCCTCGGTGCTGGCCGAGCACGGGGTTGGGGTCGAGCACGAAGTAGTCGAGGAAGTTGCCGCCGAGCAGCAGGCCGGCGACGCCGACACCGGCGTAGATGAGCACGCCGATGGCCATCATCGATTCCACCAGCGCCTCGGGCACCAACTTGCGTGCCGCGGCCAGGCCGTGGATCAGCGCGTAGAAGATCACCGCGGCAGCCAGGATGACGCCGGCCTGGAAGCCGCCGCCAGGCCCGAAGTCGCCGTGGAACTGCACGTACAGGGCAAACAACAGGATGAAGGGAATCAGCAGCTTGGCGGCCAGCCGCAGGATGAGGTCGGACTTCACGTCGGCCCCCCGCCCTGGAGGTCACCAGGCAGCGTGATGCCCGGCTCGTCGGGCACCGGCGCCGGTGCGACGGCACGGCGGCGGCGGCGCAGCAGCGCCACCACGCCGGCGCCGGCGGTGAAGACGACGGTGGTCTCGCCCATCGTGTCGTAGCCGCGGTAGCTGGCCAGCACCGCGGTGACGACGTTGGGCACGTCGACCTCGGCCTTGATGTCGTTGAGATAGCGCGGCACCACGTGCTGGTGGATGGCGGCCTGCGGGTCGGCAAACTCCGGCAGCATGAAGGTGCCGTACATCAACGCCCCGCCCACCGAGACCGACACCGCCAGCGGCAGCCAGGGCTTGCGTATCGGCCGCGCCTCTTCGCTCTTGCACAGGTAGAGCGCGCCCAGCAGCAGCACGGTGGAGATGCCCGCGCCCACCGAGGCTTCGGTCATGGCCACGTCCACCGCGTCCATGGCCACCAGCACGGTGGCCATCAGGAAGCTGTAGATGCCGCCCAGCACGATGACGCCGAACAGGTTGCGGCTGCGTGCGATGACGACGACGGTGACGCACATGGCCACCAACAGCACGTTGATGATCAGGGTTTCGATGGCAGGGACCCTTCATCCTGTCCGGGCGTCGGCGCGGGTGGCGGTGGCGCCAGCAGCGGCTGCAGCCCGCGCACCATCGCGGCCCTGGCCAGCGCGTGCGACGCCGTGGGGCTGGCCACCAGGATCAGCAGGCCGATGAAAAGCAGCTTCACCGCCACCAGGGTGGGCCCGGCCTGCAGCAGCAGGCCCAGCAGCACCAGTGCGGCGCCCACGGTGTCGACGATGCTGGCGGCGTGCATGCGCGTGTAGAAGTCGGGCATGCGCAGCATGCCGAGGGCGCCGACGACGCAGAAGAAGCCGCCGGCCAGCAGGCAGGCCCAGCTCAAGAGGTCGATCACCAGCGTCATCGAGCAGGCCCCTGGCCGCCGGCGGCGTCACCGGCATCACCCAGGTCACCGTGGCGGAAGTACTTCAGCACGGCGATGGTGCCGATGACGTTCAGCAGGCCGTAGGTGATGGCCAGGTCGAGGAACTCGGGCCGCCCGTCCAGGAAACCCAGCACCGCCAGCAGCAGCATGGCCACGGTGCCTATGGTGTTGGCGGCCTGCGCGCGGTCGAACACGGTGGGGCCCAGCGCCCCGCGCACGAGTGCCAGCGCCAGCGTCACCAGCAGGGCGAGTGCGGCGGCGGCAAACATCAGTGCGCCCTTTCGCCCGCGGCGACGCGGCGGTCCATCTCGCTGTCCACGGCGCCCTGCGCCGAGTCGCGCGTCAGCCCGTGCACGAGGAACTCGCCGGCGTCGGCCTCGATGGTGATGGTGCCCGGCGTCAGCGTGATTGAATTGGCGTGCAGCACCAGCCCGGTCTCGGTCTTCTGGCTGGGCTTGAAGCGCACCAGCGTAGGGCTGATGGGCAAGCGGGGGTCGAGCACGATGCGGCTGACCGACCAGGCCGACTTGGCGATTTCCTTCAGCAGCCAGGGCAAGTAGGTGAAGGCCCGCAGGCCGATGTGCACCCGCCCGTTGGGCGCCTGCGGCCCGTTCATGCGGCGGGCGAACCACACCACCGCCAGCGCCGAGCCCACGCCTGCCGACATCAGGAAAGCCGTGAAGAACCCCGACAGCAGCAGCCAGAAGAGGTAGAGGAAGAAGAACAGGCTGACCGAGTGCAGCACGCAAGTAACCCCACGGAGATGAAGGATTGTAGGCGGCTCGCTGACGCCAACCTGTCGGGTACGGACCGATGGCACGGTGCGTGCGCCGGTGCTGCACCTGTCCCGCGCTAGCATCGCGCCCGTTCAGGAGCTTCCATGCAAATCGTCTGCCTCGACCTCGAAGGCGTGCTCGTGCCCGAGATCTGGATCGCCTTTGCCGAGCGCACCGGCATCCCACAATTCCGCCGCACCACGCGCGACGAGCCCGACTACGACAAGCTGATGCAGTACCGCCTGGCGCTGCTGCGCCAGCACGGGCTGAAGCTGGCCGACATCCAGGCGGTGATCGCCGGCATGGCGCCGATGGAAGGTGCCAAGGACTTCCTCGACGACCTGCGCACCCGCTACCAGGTGCTCATCCTGTCGGACACCTTCTACGAGTTTGCCGACCCGCTGATGGCGCAGCTGGGCCGGCCCACGCTGTTCTGCCACCGGCTGCTGACCGACGAGGAGGGCTTCGTCGCCGAGTACCGGCTGCGCCAGCCGAACCAGAAGTTCCATGCCGTCAAAGCACTGAAGGCGCTGAATTTCCAGGTCATCGCCGCGGGCGATTCGTACAACGACACCGGCATGCTGGGCGCCGCCGACGCCGGCTTCTTCATCCACCCGCCGGCGGGCATCGTGGCGCAGTTTCCGCAGTTCCCGGTGCACGACAGTTACGCTGGGCTGAAGGCCGGCATCGACGGTGCGGCCGAGCGGCTTCGCGCGGGCCCCTGAAGTACAGCCGGCGGGCAACCGATGCCTCGGAAGCACCTCGAACTGCTGGCCCCGGCGCGCGACGCCGCCATCGGCATCGAGGCCATCAACCACGGCGCCGACGCCGTCTACATCGGCGGCCCGGCCTTCGGTGCACGCGACAAGGCCGGCAACCCGCTGCCACAGATCGAGAAGCTCTGCCGCCACGCCCACCGCTACGGCGCACGCATCTTCGTCACGCTCAACACCATCCTGCGTGACGATGAACTGGACCAAGCGCGGCGCATGGCCTGGGACGTCTACCGCGCCGGCGCCGACGCGCTGATCGTGCAGGACATGGGGCTGCTGATGCTGGACCTGCCACCCATACAGCTGCACGCCAGCACGCAGACCGACATCCGCACGCCTGAGAAAGCACGCTTCCTGCAGGACGTGGGCTACTCGCAGATGGTGCTGGCGCGGGAGCTGGACCTGCAGCAGATCCGCGCCATTGCTGCGCAGGTGCAGGACGCGACGCTGGAGTTCTTCGTTCACGGCGCGCTGTGCGTGGCCTACAGCGGCCAGTGTTTCATCAGCCACGCCCACACCGGGCGCAGCGCCAACCGCGGCAGCTGCAGCCAGGAGTGCCGGCTGCCCTACACCGTGACCGACGGCCAGGGCCGCATCGTCGCGCACGACAAACACGTGCTGAGCCTGAAGGACAACGACCAGGGCGCCAACCTGCACGCGCTGGTGGACGCCGGCATCCGCAGCTTCAAGATCGAAGGTCGCTACAAGGACATGGGCACGGTGAAGAACGTCACCGCGCACTACCGGCAGCTGCTCGACGCGCTGCTGGAACAGCGGCCGGATCTGGCGGCGTCCAGCAGCGGCCGCTGCCGCACCACCTTCGCGCCCGACCCCGCCCGCGCCTACAACCGCGGCGCCACCGACTACTTCGTCAACGGCCGGCAGATGGACATCGGCGCCTTCGACACACCCAAGCACGCCGGCATGCCCGTGGGCCAAGTCGCAAAGGTGGCGGCCGAGCACTTCGACGTCGACGCACTGGCCGGCGAGATCACGCTGAACAACGGCGACGCGCTGACCTGGTGGGACCTGCAGAGTGAACTGCAGGGTGTGCCGGTGAACGTGGCCAAGCCCCTGGGCGGGCGCGGCTGGCGGGTGTTCCCGAACGCGCCCGTGGCCACGCTGAAGGACCTGCGGCGAGGTGTCGAGATCAGCCGCAACCGCGACATGGCCTGGGAGCGTGTGCTGGCGCGGAAGTCGGCCGATCGGCTGATTCCGGTTGACCTCTTCCTGTCAACCACCGCCGACGGCTACGCACTCGACATCACCGACGCCGACGGCCACCACGCCCGCGCCACCTGCCGGCAGGCACACGAACCGGCGCAAGACGCCACGAAGGCACGCGAGACGCTGGCCGTGCAGCTGGCCCGCCTGGGCGGCACGCTGTTCGAGGCGCGGCACGTGCAGATCGGCTTCGATGCGGCGCTTTTCGTGCCGGCCAGCGTGGCCAACGCGCTGCGCCGCGACGCCGTGGCCGCGCTGGAGGCCGCGCGCGACGCGGCCTTCGAACGCCTGCCGCGTGCCCGGCCCGTCGCGCCGCCCGTGCCCTACCCCGAAGACACGCTGAGCTACCTGGCCAACGTCTACAACCGCCAGGCCGCCGCCTTCTACGCCAGGCATGGCGTGAAGGTGGTGGGCGCCGCCTACGAAAGCCACGAGGAACTGGGCGAGGTGCCGCTGATGATCACCAAGCACTGCGTGCGCTGGTCGCTCAGCCTGTGCCCGAAGCAGGCCAAGGGCGTGATCGGCGTGCAGGGCACGGTGCGCGCCGAACCATTGACGCTGGTGCACGGCACCGACCGCCTGACCTTGCGCTTCGACTGCAAGCCCTGCGAGATGCACGTGGTGGGCGCCATGCGCAAGAACGTGCTGCGCGACACGGCGCGCGAAGCCCGCGCGGCGCTGGCGGCCGGCGAGGCGCCGCTGCGCTTCTACCGCACGCGGCCGCCGCCGCGCATGCCCGGGGCGACCTGAAGAACCCGCCAGTGCGCGCGTTCGCGGGATGGCCCTTTGCTTGCACATGCCCGAGCATCGCGCACACGCACGGCAGCGCGCAGAGCACCACACGAGGGACCGCCAGCGATGATCAGCCTGAAGATGGTCAAGGGCGCCGAGATGGCCGAAGGCGTGCTCACCGAGCAACGCCTGCCCGAGCTGCTGCAGCGTTTTGTCATCGGCCGCGACCCCGGCGCGAACTGGCCCATCCCCGACCGCACGCTGGCCCTGTCCGCCCGCCATTGCGAGATCGTGGCCACGCCGGCCGGCGTGGTGCTGCGCGACCTGTCGACCAACGGCACCTTCGTCAACGGCGCGGTGGCGCGCCTGGCGGGTGAACACCCGCTGCAGGACGGCGACCGCTTCGAGCTGGGGCCCTACACCATCGTGGTGCAGGGCGGCCTGCCGCGCGCCGCCTCAGTGCCTGCCGTGGCTGCACCGGCACCGCCGCCACCGGCGGCACCGCGGCCCGCGTCGGTGGAGGCGACAGCGCCGCTGCGCGGCGGCGATCCGGCGGCCATGCTCGCCAGCGCGGCGCCGGCGCGCGAGGGCTTGACCGAGATCCTGCGCGCGGCGCCACCGGCCGAGGATGCGTCGGTCGAGGTGACGAAGATCCGACTCGCGCCCAAGGGCGCCGGTGCGCCTGCGGCGCGGCCCGCAGGCAACACGCCGATGCCAGCGGTGGCCGTGACGGCAGCTGCGGCGCCGGTACCG
>LNFM01016259.1_pt1 | contig 15519 bp, 11 predicted proteins | sample 596031 | NCBI WGS metagenome assembly LNFM01 (sample SAMN04254537, study PRJNA301005) | activated carbon metagenome | isolation source: dual media filters at the Ann Arbor, Michigan drinking water treatment plant | place: USA: Ann Arbor | reverse complement strand
TGGGATGATAATATTTGTCTTTGATGATCATCATCTTTTCCGGAGTTGCTGTATTAATTACATCATGATCGCCAATGGGATTTTTTCTTGTCACTAAATCCCCCCAGGTTTTTTTCTGTGTTTCAATCCAAATCTGGAACCACGGGTCACTTTCTGCCCGTTGAAATTCTCCATCTACTACCGGACGTTCTTTTTGCATATCCTCTGTTCGGTAAATAGGATAACGGATAGCCGCATTCATAAAACGAAGGCCGGCATTCAAACTATCTTTATCAAATGTGAAATAGTAATTAACTCTCTCTACATTAGTAGTTCCGTTCCAAATCATGCCTAATTCTTCTGTTCTTTTTATAAATTTTTCCTGGTCAGGATAATCTTTGTTGGCTTTAAAAAACATGTGCTCAAATAAATGTGACAACCCACTGTATTCCGGACCTTCCGTGTAAGCACCGTTTTTTACTGCCATTTCAATGGTGGCAAGTGGCACTTTATTATTTTCAATAACAACAATTTCGAGTCCGTTACTTAATTGTTTCCAATAGTAATTTTTTGGCAACCGTGGGGCTGGTAAGTTTTTAGGTTTGGGCAAACCATCCGGACGGACTTCGATATTGGAGGTTCTATCATTTCCTGAAGTTCCTTTTTTGGAATCAACGGGTTGTTTTTTTTCTTTATCAGGGTCTGTTTTTTCTGCTTCTTCCTTTTTTTTATTTGCTTCTGTTTCCTGCTTCTTTTTTATTTGCTCTGCTGTTTCTCCTTTTTGGTTTGTAAAAGTTTGTGCAGAGGCATTTGTAATAGCAACGATTCCCAACAGGAAAATCCATTTTTTACGCATATAAAATAAGTTAAGGTTAACGAAATGTGGGTTGTAAGTTACGAAGCGGGCCGCAAAAAAAAGCAATTACCTGATGAATGCAGCGTTTCTAGTTTTTGCGGTAGTTTAGGGCACATGTTTTTCGTGCCAGATATTGGTAAACTCGCCTATGATGGCGACATTATTGCGGAACTGAAGTTTTGGAAGCTGTAGTAAATCAATATCCTGCTGGCTAACTCTTCTGTGCATTGGGTGCATAGTGCCCCCTTTTGTACCGGCTGGTTTATCAGGTTCGTATTGATAAACAGCGTCTACCAATGTTCCTCTTGGATACATAATGCCGGGTACACCAAAGCCACGAATATCCAAATTGTCAGGATGTTCCAATCCTAAAGTGTGGCCATATTCATGTGCCGCAGTGGTAGAGCCTTTGTATAAATTTTCGAATTTGAAATACCCGCTGTTGCAGCCCAAACCATCAACGAATGAAATATTTCCGTGTGCAAATTCTTCGATTCTAAAATAATTATTATGGGGATCAAGGTTCTGATAAATTTCTATATCCGTTATAGCGGGTTGAAACGAGGCGGTAATTTGAAAACGAACATGCATTGTTAAACCATCGAAGTTTAAAACTCCTTTTGGTTCATTCCACAGGGATTCTATTTCATCCCGGATCATTTCTGTAATAGCGTCATCAGCGGCATTGCCGTAAGTGATGATGTGTGATTGAATAATAAGTTGTTGATTAATTAACTCCGCTATTCCCATACGTTAATTTGCGGGTATAATTTTTACTGCTGTCTTTTTTATCCAGCCGTAAGTGAGTTTGCCGGGTGAAGGGATAAACTCGGTGTAAACTGTTTTTTCAGTTTCAGCAATATTAATCAGGTTATCGCCTTTGTTAAAATATTTTTTTGGTACAAAGGAGTGAAGGCAACCTTCATCCTGAAAAACTTCAGCATTTGCTGCAGTGATAATTATTCGGGGAGAATTGTAATATTCTTTTTTCAGCCAATCGTTATTTAATGCGGGCTGCACAGCCAGCTTAGTATAGTTTCCATCTGCATTTACACCACTTCCAAAGCCACAATTAAAAGAGCTTGAAAGGCTGTTGATATTAATAGTATTGCCTTCAATCTTAAATTTTAAAATACAGGGATGCGTTGCTTCTTCAAATGTATTATCAAACGAAGCTGTATCATTAGAAAATATGATGGTACCATCAGTTTCCCCGACATGATAATTGGGCCAGCCTAAACCCACATCCAGCCAGAACCTGTATTTGTTGCCATCCATTCTTAGCAAAACCAATTTACCGGTTGGGCCTTTATTGGCCTCTGTTTTTGGTGGATCGCCTTGTGGTTTAAATGAATAACCATAGGTGCCGGATAAATTTGTTTGTGCTGTCAGGCAAAAGGCGACCGAAAATAATAGCGAACTGAAAAAAAGCTTTTTCATGTGTAAAGTGTTTAATGGTTTAAATTTTTCACATGGTAGGGCTTAAGTCAAATTGCTCTTAGGGCAACAATCATGCACTATTTGAAGTAAAGCTTAAATGCATCGGATAGCCGGGCAAATTCTTTTTTTACCTGGTTCATCCCAATCAATCCACCGGACATGCCAGTTGAATCTTTATGAAGCATGACAGAGAATAGCTCTCCTTCATTTTTTATGATTACCGACTGTTTGTGGTATTTTACAAAAGCACCAAATAGAATTCGCATTACCCGGTTGCCTTTTGTATAGGTATGTGTTTCTCCTTCGGCAGATTTTAGTTTATATCCTTCCGAAGTAAAGAATAGATTGAGTTTGTTTTCCAGTTCTTCTTTACTGGTACCAGTAATATTATATACTACCCGGTCTTTGGCGAAATCTACAACAGTTGCTTGCATGATTAGTTGGTTTTAAAGTGGCTTATTAAATGTACTAAGAAATTAATAAAACACTTTGGCCTAGTTGCGAATAGGCCTTCCGCTCTTTAACACACTTTGTATTCTTTCCAATGTTTTCTTTTCGCCACATAAAGAAAGAAAAGCTTCTCTTTCCAGATCTAATAAGTATTGTTCAGACACCAGAGTTTGCTCACTCAAATCGCCGCCACACATAACATAGGCCAATTTTTTTGCAACCACGGAATCATGTTCTGTTGCATAATTAGCAGTACGCATAGCATGAATACCGGAGTATAATGCGCCTAATGCAGATTGCCCCAATACTTTAATATCCTTTCGTTGCACAGGAGCTGTGTAGCCACTGTCGTAAATTTCAATCACTGATTTTTTTGCTTCTGCAATTCGTCTTCCCTGGTTTATTACTACTTCATCCAATCCTTTTCTGTATACACCTAATGCAAAACCTTCTTGTGCTGAAGTGGCAACTTTAGCCGTAGCAATAGAAAGAAAACGATTTTTTAGTGTAATGGTTTCTGGTTCGTCTTCATGCATTTCGTCCGATGCTCTTAATACAAATTCTTTTGTACCGCCACCACCGGGAATAAGACCAACACCTAATTCAACAAGGCCAGTATAGGTTTCCGCAGCAGGGCAACATTTATCGGAATGCAAACTCAATTCACAAGCACCGCCTAATGCTAAACCATGTGGTGCAGTAACCACGGGAATAGAAGAATACCTTGCCCGTATCATGGTGTTTTGAAACATACGGATGGCCATATCGAGTTCATCATATTCCTGATCAATGGCAAGCATAAATATCATTCCCACATTTGCACCGGCAGAAAAATTGGGACCTTCATTTGCGATCACTAATCCTTTATAACTTTTTTCTGCTTTGTCGATAGCTGTTTGCATGCCACTTAATACATCACCACCAATACTTCCCATTTTGGTGAACCATTGCAGACCGAGCACATCATCTCCTAGGTCATACAAACGGCAACTTCCGTTTTTCCAGATCTGTTTGTCCGTGTAATTGCTCATTACAATAAAGGCTTCACCACCTGGAAGAACTTTGTATGTTTTTGAAGCTGGATCGTAGCAATATTTTTTGCCGCCTTCTACTTTATAGAATGATTTATTTCCGGCAGCTATCATTTCGTCAATCCATGGGGCTACTTTATAACCAGCTGCTTTCATGGCTTCAGTTGTTTTAGCAACGCCGAGTACATCCCAGCTTTCAAAAGCACCAATTTCCCAGCCAAAACCAGCCATCATTGCATCATCAACCCGATACAGCTCATCGCTTATTTCTGGAATACGGTGAGAAATATAAGAGAACAAACCGTAATGGAATAAACGATAAAATTCGCCGGCCTTATCTTGCCCGGCTACCAGCATTTTCAACCGGCTGTATAGATCATCAATTGGTTTTGCTGCTTCTAGTGTGGCAAATTTTGGTTTTACTCTTGCACCATATTCCATGGTATCAAGATTTAATGTCAAAATTTCTTTTTCGCCGCCTGCACCTTTTGTTTTTTTGAAAAATCCTTGTCCTGTTTTATCACCCAGCCAATTGTTGGCTACCATTTTATCTAACCAGGCAGGAATGTTGAATTGATCTTTCGCTTCGTCATTGGGACAATTATCCGCAACACCTTTTGCTACTTTTACTAATGTGTCAATACCCACTACATCTGCCGTGCGGAATGTAGCAGATTTTGGACGGCCGATGATTGGTCCGGTCAGCGCATCAATTTCATCAATACTCAGCTTCAACTTTTCTTTTACATTCATAATTGCCATCATACCAAACACACCAACACGGTTAGCGATAAAGGCAGGGGTGTCTTTGCATAACACGGTTGTTTTACCGAGGTACAGGTCACCATAGCTCATTAAGAAGTCAACGATCTCCGGATCAGTATGTGGAGTTGGGATAATTTCCAATAAACGTAAATACCTTGGCGGATTAAAGAAGTGGGAGCCGCAGAAATGTTTTTTAAAATCATCACTTCTTCCTTCGGCCATCATATGAATGGGAATACCGGAAGTATTGGAAGTAATTAATGTTCCGGGCTTGCGATATTTTTCTACCTGTTCAAATACTTTTTGTTTGATGTCTAATCTTTCTACCACTACTTCAATCGTCCAGTCGCAACCGGCGATGTCTTTCATATTATCATCAAAATTGCCGGTGGTTATTTTTTTAATAACATCTTTGGTATAAACAGGAGAGGGGTTGCTTTTGATAGCTGCCGTCAATGCATCATTCACTATTTTATTTCTTTCGGCTGGCTTGGTACTTTCAGCAGCTTCTTTAGGAACAATGTCTAATAATAATACCTGCACACCGATGCCTGCAAACACCACTGCCTAAAACGGCTACTTTTTTTATACTTCTTTTTGACATACGATAAAATTAGTTAGTTATGCAACTATTTCGTAATCGAAGATAAGCGTTTTTGGGAAAGTATAGGCTGCCGTTGTTCTTTTCCTAAGCCTTTGGCAGCATGAAATTTTAAAAATTTGCTTATAAATGAGAATGTACTCCTTTTATGATTGATAATTTTTTTTGAAAAAAATCTTCAACTCGTTCTTAAATATAATGTGAGAAAGTAGTACGGGAGGATTTAACTTTGGATAATCTTTTTTTATATTAAAATAAATATCATTTTCATCTACAATTATTATTGTGGTTTTGGACCAAAGACCATTCCATGAAAGTTCACGTTCTTTATTGATTATAATAACGTTTTTATCTGCACAAACAATAGGTATGTTTTTTTCCTTTAGATAAAGTTCCAATAAGTATTTGTTTTTACTTTTTGTATAGCCTGTATGGAGATAGCTAAGATGCGAACCTACTAAAACCCTATAAATACTATATACGGATAATGAGAATACGGTTAAACAAATGAAAGCAAGCACACTAAGCTTTTTACTTGTCTGAATATCTTTCCAGAAAAGCAAAGTAGAGCCAAAAGCCAGTGAAACCAAAAGAAAGAGTATTGAAATATTATTAATTATTTCAAGCCAACCTTTTTTTCCAACTAATTTTTTAGCAGCAATACTATTATTTAAATCAAATCCTGTTTGAACTCTCATAAAATTATTAGTAATAACCTGAGCTACGTAAAATTAATCAAATGGAATGGTTTAAAATTTAAGACTGATTAAATATTGCTGAATAGAATTACAGAACGTACAAGAGTGCGACGCAACTGGGTTGATAGTAGTACAGGAGCCGGGCAAATAATATTTACTGATCTAGAATAAACTAATCAAGTTCTATTGGAGGTAAGCCTCGTTTCTCCAACTCCTTTTTGTATTGTTTTATTATTTTTTTATTCCTCTTCACACCGGCGCTGCTCGACATTCCACTAATAGCAATTTTGATAAGATAATTGATAGCCGATCTGTCACGGTCACGGATAAAAAAAACATTCCCCATTCTGCTTTTATTCTTTTTGCGGATGACAAAAGTGTTGGCAGCAAAATTCATTAATCGGGTGAGTAAGGTCTTTCTGCCTTCTTCTCCATTCTTTAATATCTGGATTTTCAAGCCTTCATAGAACATGTTCATTTCACCGAGAGCAAGATATTCTCTGCCAATGGCCCGCATGTTTAATGTATCAAACTGTCCTGATAAAACTTTTACTGAAGCTAATGGTATTATTGCAGGATTTAGAACGGTGATGTCACCGGGTTTCATTCGCAGCGTCATTAAAAATCCGCCGAGAGAATCGGTGTAGGATTCTTTTACCTGCAACTTCGTCCAGATAGAATCCATTACATAACCCGTTGCTTTAATAGTTAAACTATCGGTTGCTGAAAAATCATAATTTTTTACATTTATCAGCGTTGCAGAAAGTCGTTTTACGGGAATGGTTCCCGCCATTTTTGTTTTATCGCTTACTTCTGTGTATTCAATTTCGGCGTTGGTAAATGAAATGCTATCAACCGCCAGTTGCAGGGGCAATTGTTTTAATAATCCCACCGGCAAAGGTTTAATGATACCAGCATTGAAGGGAACTTGTTTGTCCTTATAATCTGTAAACCGAAGTTTATCGATGGTTATTCGTTTGCTGTTAAGAATATTATTTTGAATATAATTATCAATATCCAATGGACCGGCTTTAATAGAACCTACCCGAAGAGTGATATAATCTTTTTGGAAAGTTTGATTTGCGAGGAAAGAATCTATTGGTTGTATGGGGATCAATGAAAATGAATCAAGCGAAAAAGTATTATTGACACGGTTGAAACCGGCATTGTACCAACGGAAATTATTATCACTACCTGTATATTGACCGGTAAATTTTTCGAGGCGGAATGATTTATTAGCTGCCATCAGCTTCCTGATATTGCCAATAGAAGACGAGTTGAGATGGAATTCTTGAATGTGGCCGGTGTTCAATGCCACACCAATTTTCCCAATGCCGATGCTATCCAGTTGAAAATCTTTTACATCAACATTGCTAACGGTTGCCGACCATTCGGCTTCCTGTGCTGCATTTTGTTTGAGATTGATATTTCTCAGGCTGGCTACTATTTTACCATTACCACTATTCAGCATATTTCCTTTCGGGGTGGTATAAGTAACATCAGTGAGATTTACAGCCAATTGGTTAAGTGATAAGGAGCCTTCATTCGTTATTAATCCATTTAGCTGTAAAAAATCAGCGGCATTTTTAGCTCCTGCCCAATTGAAACGAACATTACCGCTATCAGTTTCCTGGGTATAATTTATTGCCGGATTTATAAGTTTTACCTGATCAATTTCAATTTTTGGAGATGCCGAAGATTGCTGTCTTGTTCCTCCCGAAGATTTTGTAATATCAATCACAGGTTTTGTAATTGTTATAGCATCCAGTGCAATTGTACCATTCAATATTTTCTGAACATGTGGTACTATGCTAATGTTGGGTGCAAGCACCGTAACACCTGTTTTATTTGTATTGTTTTTATAGCTTACTTCATTGAACAATGAATTTTGGTTATCTATTATATTATAATTGCTAACAGAAGCGTATAATTTTTCATCTTTAATTACCAGATCGCTTCCTTTTATAGCCAAACCTTCCAACAGCAATTTACTGTCGGGTTTTTTTACCAGTTCATTAAAGGATACAGTTGAAATAGCAGTAGAGATTGTTTTGCCACCTGCTGTAGCATTAATAGTGGTATTATAGCCTTGTACATTTCTTAATTCAAGTGTGGATGTATTTGGTTCATCACTGTTTTCTCCGGGAAAAGCTTTGATCGTAATATTCCCTTTTTGCCAGTTTACTCCATCAGCGAAAATATTTCCGGCAAATTCATCAACCTGCATTTTTTCTACAGCTACTTCTTCTAGTAATACCGATAGCTTTTTTGATTTGTCACTTACTGAAATATTACCAGCACTAAAACGTCCACTTTTCCCCGTGTAGCGGATATCATTCAAGTCTATATTAAGGTTTCCAGCTTGGACACTTCCATTTTTAAAACTTAGTTGTGTAAGCGAATTTTTAATACCTGCTATTTTGGTAGACGTTAGCAACGAATTGCTTTGAACTGATACATTGGCATTTTGTAATTGTATGCGAACGTTTTTCTTTAAGTTTAAATCAATTGAGCCATCTACTATTTCGAGATATTGCAAATCCATGTATTCATTAACAGCTCCAAGTGATTGAAATATGGTTTGCTTTTCTTTAATGCTTGCTTTGTTGGAAGCCGTATAGCTGATTTGGGGATAAAACATAATGGCCTGGTCAGCCTTCAACCTGTTTTCAAACACCAGGTCATCCCAGGAAAGCCCCTGTAAATTGAATTGCGGAATACTGAAAGAATTCATCGTTTTCCCATTTTCTAATTTAGTGAACAGGAAATTGCTCAATGTGATACGGTCGTCTTTAAAAAGTACACTGTCGAATTTTATATTATAAGCACTGTCTTTAATAAAATTATCATAGTTGCGGATTGCCATCACAAAGCTTTTCACTTTAATTGGTTTTTTGCTTTCCTGGTCTATACTTAGACCCTGCATCTCAAAACTATTTTTACTAAATGTAAAGGAACTGGGAACATCATTTTTTATGGATTTAATACTAAAGTCTGCATTACTCACAATTACATGTTCCAGTTGCAGATCGCCGGTGAGTTGCTTTACGATATTTTCCAATTTAGGAGGATTTTTTGTGCCCGTCTTTTTTCCAACTTCTACTTCCAGGTTAAACTTGGGGTTAATGCAATAAACAGAATCCGCTTTAATGACTTCTGCTTTATACAAGGTATCAAAGTCAATGTTGGTCAATTTCAATACATCAAAGAAAACATTAAAGGAAGCATTATTGTTATCGGTTTTTATAGCAGCAATGGTACAACTATCAAATTGCACTAGCTTATTCTGTAAGTTGATTCGAAAACTGCTGAAGCTGAGCCGGTGTCTTCCATCCGGAAAAAGTATGTCCTGGTTGGTGCTGCGCAGCACTACATTATCACTAAATAAAATCTTACCATCTTGTCCTGAATTTTTATTGTTTACCTGCAGGTTGTCAATATGAAAATGAAGGTTAGAGATTTTTACGGGCAATTGGTCGGGTGAAATTTTATTAATAAGCGTAAAAGTTCCATTGTCTATCTGAAAGCGTTTTATTTCCAACAATTGCAAGGCATCCTGAATGGAGGAATATATCTTTCCCATTTCCTCAGGTATGGAAACATCGTTTTTCTCAACTTGCTCTTTCTTCTCTCTTGCTCTTAACCGGGTAACTTCTATATGCGGACTTAATAAACTAAGAGAATCTATTTGTAATTGATTTTGGAAAATAATAGGCAGAACCGCTTTGGCTTGCAATTTTATTTTATCCACTGCAAAGCGATAGGCAGTTCCGGTTGTTATCGTATCGGTGCTTATGAAAACAGCATTTTCAATTTCAATTTTTCTGCTGAAGTAACTAAAGCGAAGTTTCTTAATTTTTAATTTCAGTTTATTATTCGATTTGGACTCCACCAAGTCTTCAATCATACCCTTAGCATGGGCTTGAAACCAAAAATGAAACCCTGTCAGCAATATTATAAGTATGCCGAGGATAATACCTGTGATTTTGAGAAATTTTTTTCCAGAACGGGTTGCTGCCAAGGTGCGGAAAGAATTTAAGGTTGAATTTACTGAAATTCAACGGGCAATAAACCTGCCACACCACTTTATAAGGAGAACTCTCTCTTTTTAGGTTTAAAAAACAATAGTTGGGTAAATTTTTACCGATTAACTAACGTTTGAACCTGGAGATACTGCGTTTTCAGGTTTCAGCAATTGTAATTTTCCATCGCTGTCTTCCGCAGTCAATATCATCCCCTGGCTTTCTATTCCTTTCATTTTGCGGGGTGCAAGATTGGTGACCACTACCACTTGTTTACCCACCATTTCTTCGGGAGTATAATGCAATGCAATGCCAGAAACAATCGTTCTTTTTTCAGCACCCAAATCAACTTCCAACTTCAATAGCTTATCTGCTTTGGCAACTTTTTCGCAGGCAGTTACAGTCCCAGCCTTTAATTCAAGCTTTGCAAAATCATCATATACTATTTCAGGTTTCGGATTTGGTGTCTCGGCTTTTGGTGTTTCCATTTTAGTGTTTGTTTCGGGTTTAATAAGTCCGCTTTTCAGTTTTTCAATTTGTTCTGCTATTTCCGTGTCTTCAATTTTTCTAAACAGCAATTGTGGTTCCCTTAAACTATACCCTACACTCAGTAATTTTAATTTACCTGCATTTTCCCAATCAAGCATTTTGTCTACGACCTTCATCATGTGCAACATCTTCTTAGCCGTATTGGGTAAAAATGGATTAATTAGTACAGCAAGATTGGCACACAACTGCAAACAAATATGTAAGCTATTGTCAATTTGCTTTTGTGCGGCTGGATTCTCTGCTAGCTGCTTTGCTACAATCCAAGGCTCTTTTTTCTGCATATATTGATTGCCTTTTCTCGACAGATCAATTATTTGAAATAACGCATCTTTAAAATGATAGTATTCTATGGCCGATTGAACTTCTGCTTTTGTATTCTCAATTTCTGCGATCAAAAACTTGTCATTATCATCCAAAACATCTTCATGTAGTGTAGGAACTTTTCCGCCGCAGAGTTTATGCATTAATACAAAAGTTCTGTTCACATAATTACCGAATACAGACACCAACTCACTATTCACGGCATCCTGAAAACCCTTCCACATAAACTCGCTGTCTTTTGTTTCAGGAGCAATTTGTGTAAGGTAATAGCGAAGCATATCTACACATTGTCCGCCGCCATTTTCTTTCTTTACAAAGTCAGTAATGTAATCTCTCATTTCAAGCTTCCAGTTACGGCTGGTGCTCATCTTATCACCTTCAAGATTTAAAAATTCATTTGCCGGAACATTGTCTGGTAAAATATTTCCATGCAGTTTCAGCATGATGGGGAATATGATACAATGGAAAACAATATTGTCCTTACCGATAAAATGAACCAGCTTGGTGTCTTTATCTTCCCAATAAGGTTTCCAGTCCTTTTTATTATCTATTGCCCATTGTTTTGTTGCACTTATATAACCAATTGGCGCATCAAACCAAACATATAGGACTTTCCCATCCGCATCTTTCAACGGAACTTTCACTCCCCAATCCAGATCTCTTGTTACGGCTCTCGATTGCAAGCCACCATCTATCCAACCTTTGCACTGTCCGGAAACAGTTACTCTCCAATCATCTTTATGTTCTTCCAGTATCCATTCCCGTAAAAACTGTTCATGTTTTCCTAACGGCAAATACCAATGCGTAGTTTTTTTCTTTATCGGCGTAGCCCCACTTAAAGTACTTACCGGGTTTATCAGCTCATCCGGACTTAATGTAGTACCGCAGTTCTCACATTGGTCACCAAAAGCCCTATCACTACCACAATTTGGACAAGTGCCTTTAATGTAACGGTCTGCCAAAAATGTTTTAGTGCTTTCATCGAAAAACTGCTCGGTTTCCTTCGTTTCTAACTCGCCTGCATCATTCAGTTTGGTAAAAAACTCCTGCGCTGTTTCATGGTGCAAAGGAGAACTGGTGCGATGATAAATATCGAAGCTGATATCCAGGTCGTCAAAATCTTCTTTCATTGCCTGGTGATACTTATCAATGATTGTTTGGGGCGTAGTTCCCTCCTTCATCGCCTGGATAGGAATGGCGGTTCCATGTTCATCACTGCCACATACAAACACCACATCTCTTTTTTGTGCCCGCAGGTAACGGGCATAAATATCTGCAGGAATATAGGCACCAGCCAGGTGGCCAACATGTTTTAGTCCGTTGGCATAAGGAAGGGCAGAAGTAATCAAATATCTTTTTGGGTCAGTCATAATTTTTATTTTTCCAGCTGCAGTGCTACTAGCATCGTCCGTTGCGTCGCACACTTGTACTTCATATCGTTACTCAGCATTTTGCAGATAGTCTGTAAGTTTGCAAAAATACCGGAATAGCAGGCATTGCCCAAAATGAACGAATTGGAATAACTTTAGGGCTTACTGATTAACTATGATTAAAATACCTCCCTACCTGCAAAAAGGCGATACCATTGGAATAGTTTGCCCCGCTGGGTTTATGATGGAAGAAAAGGTACAAACCTGTGTTGATACATTACAGCAATGGGGCTACCTGGTAAAACTGGGCAAAACTGTTGGTGGCGATTCGACAACTTATTTTTCTGGCACCGATGAAGAAAGATTAAATGATTTTCAACTAATGTTGGATGATGATGAAGTAAAAGCAGTGTTGTGTGGAAGAGGCGGCTACGGTATGGGTCGGATAATTGATAAAATTGATTTCAAAAAATTCAAGAAACAACCTAAGTGGATCATTGGTTATAGTGATATAACTGTTCTTCATTCTCATTTATACAGTAACTATTACATTTCATCGCTGCATTCACCAATGGCAGGTGCATTTAATGATGAGGGGTATAAAAATGAATTTGTTCTTTCTTTAAAAAATGCATTGGAAGGAAAAAAAATAAAGTACAGCTGTACTCCCCATGAGTTTAATAAAAAGGGAGAAGCTGTGGGAGAATTAGTTGGAGGAAATCTTGCTTTACTTTCTCACCTGGTAGGGACAGATTCCGACTTAAAAACAAGAGGTCGAATTTTATTTATTGAAGATGTAGGGGAACAACTCTACAATATTGACCGCATGATGCACCAGCTAAAGCGAAGCGGTAAGTTGGCAAAACTGGCTGGTTTAATTGTTGGCGGTTTTACAGACAATCAAAATACAGAAAGACCATTTGGAAAAACCGCCTATGAAATTATTAATGAGCTTATCAATGAATATGACTATCCTGTTTGTTTCGATTTTCCGGTGAGCCATTCCGATAGAAACTATGCGCTGAAAGTGGGTGTTGGATATAAATTAAAGGTTACTAAAAGCAAAGTAACTCTGGAAGAATAGGTCTAATAATTGGAGGAAAGAATAAATCTACCGCCACCATTTATTTTGTAATAGCTCATATCGCCATATGATTTTTCGTTGACGATGATCTGATTGTCTTGAACAATCTGATAATCTTTATACAACCAGGAAGAAATATTGTAAAAAGATCTTTTGCGGGTTCCCGTTACTGCTACTTCCAGCGAAGAAATATAAGTGCCATCTTTTTTTGTGCTTACTAAATAAACTACCTGAACACTTGCCGTATCATCTCTTTGTTTTTGTTCTTGCACCAATAATAAATCAAAATTTGAATGAGATGTGATTTTTCCAGTAAGGCAGTAACTGCGGTTCTTTAATCTATTATTACTACCGGAAGGCAGTAAACGGGAAAACCATTTTTTTACTGAATTGGTATCAAGCAATTTCATCTCTCCTTGACCTGCATTTATTTGAACACTATCTGTTAACCGGAGTTCAGATACTGATTGCAAAAGATTGGTATAAGTTGTACTATCCTGGCTTTTAGCGAACAAACAGGAAAAAGTGAAACATAAAAGGATAAGGTGTTTCAGAAGTCAATACCCCAAATGTGGTATATTTCTCTACTAACGAAGTAGAGAATCCAGCTTCTGTTTGTATAAAGGAAACTCACTCAGGTTGTTATGTTTTCCCCTCTCAATTACTATTAATTCTGTTCCGGGCTTCTTTTGTGCTAACCATTTAGCCTGTTTGAACGGAATTACCGCATCTTTTGTACCATGGAAAATACTGATAGGAGCTTTGATATATTTAAAATGCTCAAAAGTAGGTAATGAATATTTCGACATTGGCATTACAGGATACATAAAGAAATAGTGTTTTGCCAACGCATCCATACTATAATAAGGAGTTTCAAGAATCAGTTTTTTACAATCTCTTATAGAGGCTAATTGTGCAGCAATGCCGGTACCTAATGATTTGCCATAAATAATTATATGCTCGGCAGATACTTTGCTGAGTGCCATTTTATAAAACGTCAGTGCATCCTCATATAAAACCTGCTCGGTTCTTTTGCCTGTTGATTTTCCATAACCCGGATAATCGATCATCCATACCTCATATCCTTTGCTGGTAAAATCAGGTGCATACTTTGCGTAGCGGCTTATATTGGCACGGTTGCCATGAAAATAAAGTACAATGCCTTTGCTAATAGAATCCGGTACGGTGAATTGAACAATACTCAGGTTTTTTTTATCCGTTATTGGAATATTTATTTCTTTAAAGGGGATATCAAACTGGTACTGGTAATCAGCCGGTAACTTTTTCGGATGAAAAATAAACTTCTCTTGCAAAAAATATAAAGCAGTACCTATCATAATATAAACGAATGCTGTGATCCGGAACCATTTCCAGTATTTCTTTAATCTTGCCTTATTCATGAGGCGCAAAGATGGAAATAAAAAAGGACATGCAGTACATGTCCTTGCTCAAGGCGTATAATTTAATTTAGAATCGGTTGAAGTAGTTTGCAATTCTATACCGGGCATCGTTACCAATTTGTTCCAACAGAATTCGCATAATTTCACTTTCTGGTGGTGCAAATTCCTGTCTGCGGTTTACCAATTGCTTCTCTGTTTCACTTAGAGCTCTTGAATCACCGGTATACGTTGCAAATTCAGTTGTCCAGCTATGGTTACCAGAAAAATTGTCGCTCCACAACCAACGACCATCTGCACCCCTTACTCTCACTTGTAACATTGCATTTGAGCTCATTGTTCTGCGGGTAGTAATTATATCAGCATAAACTTTTGCATATTCTCTTACTACTGAGTCAGGCTTATACACCGTTTCTTTTACCACAATTTCTTTCATAACTCTTCTGTTACTACGGTTATCATAATGACGGCCAATGTTTACATTCGCCAGTTGCATATCAACTTCCTGGTCTACTCTTATATTCTGACTACGGGCATCCCAACCAGCATAAAATTTTACAAACTCGTTGCCACTGTTATATTGAAGGTCTCTTATCAACTGGTCGTCAAAATTATTACCACCAATACTATACGAACTGTACACATAACCGCCATATTGCTGCATAGGAAGAATAACCACATTTGTTACTGCATAGTCGTATGCTTCGTCCATTTTTACAATGATATCTCTATGGCCGGGTTTAAATTTTAGGGCCGCCTGAAATTCACGGTAGGCGTTGCGATAACTTTGTTTGTCGTAACGGTTCATAAAGGTTAATCCTCTATCATAGCGGATATCACCAGCTTTTTCTGCATAGGTTACTAAGTATGAAGAGTAGTTAACTGGATTTACAATATTAAATACTGAAGGCACTCTGTAAATCGCATCATACAACCGTTGCAGGGAGATATATTCG
>LNFM01008470.1_pt1 | contig 15521 bp, 13 predicted proteins | sample 596031 | NCBI WGS metagenome assembly LNFM01 (sample SAMN04254537, study PRJNA301005) | activated carbon metagenome | isolation source: dual media filters at the Ann Arbor, Michigan drinking water treatment plant | place: USA: Ann Arbor | reverse complement strand
CGCGGTTTGCCGAGATATTTCTCGATGTAGACGGCGTCGCTGCCGAAATTGGCCTTGGCTTCCGAACGCGCAGTCGACAGCGCGCCTGACAATTCCTCCGCCGTGCGTGCGACGCGCATGCCCTTGCCGCCGCCGCCGGCGGCAGCCTTGATCAGCACCGGATAGCCGATCTCGTTCGAGATGCGCGCGGCCTCAGTATCGTCGGTGACGCCGCCGTCGGAGCCGGGCACGACCGGGATGCCGAGGCGCTTGGCGGTGCGCTTGGCTTCGATCTTGTCGCCCATGGTGCGGATGTGTTCGGCCTTGGGACCGATGAAGTGCAAGCCGTGATCGTTGAGGATCTCGGCAAAGCGCGCGTTCTCAGACAGGAAGCCGTAGCCCGGATGCACCGCGTCGGCGCCGGTGATTTCGCAGGCCGACAGGATAGCGGGTACGTTGAGATAGCTATCTTTGGCGGCCGGCGGGCCAATGCAGACGCTCTCGTCGGCAAAGCGCACATGCATGGCGTCGGCATCGGCGGTGGAATGCACCGCGACGGTTTTGATGCCCAGCTCCTTGCAGGCGCGCAGGACCCGGAGCGCGATTTCGCCGCGGTTGGCGATGAGGATTTTATCGAACATGGCGTCTGCCCGGCGGCGTAAATGCCGTCACTCGATGATGACCAAAGGTTCGCCGAACTCGACCGGCTGGCCGTCGTCGAACAGGACCTGCGTCACGGTGCCGGCGCGCGGGGCCGGGATCTGGTTCATCGTCTTCATCGCCTCGATGATCAGCAAAGTGTCGCCGATCTTGACCTGCTGGCCGACCTCGACGAAGGGCTTGGCGCCCGGCTCGGCCGCGCCATAGGCGGTGCCGACCATCGGCGAGGTCACGGCGCCGGGGTGCTTGGCCGGGTCGATCGGCCGGGCGATCGATTCGACGATCGGCTGCGGGGTCGCGGGCGCCAGGGCCCGGGCGGCGGGCGCGGCGGCGGCGGTACCGCGGGCAACACGCACCCTTTGTCCGTCCTGCTCGATTTCGATTTCGGTCAGGCCGGTTTCGTCCAGGAGCTTGGTCAGCTCGTGGATCAAAGCGTGATCGACCATGGAAGCTTTCGGCGTTTTTGCCATGCGTTTTTTCCGACTTTACTTTTCTTTGGCGCCGATCATGCGGGCAAGCCCGGTGATCGCCAGCGCGTAGCCGTCGATGCCGAAACCGGCCAGCACCGCTTTGGCGATTTTCGAGACATAGGAATGATGGCGAAAGCTTTCGCGCTGGTGAACATTGGTGATGTGGATTTCGATCACCGGCAATTCCGACAGAGCGAGCGCATCGAGAATGGCGACCGAGGTGTGGGTGTAAGCGGCCGGGTTGATGACGATGCCGGCGGCTTTCTTGATGCGGGCCTCCTGGATCCAGGTGACCAACTCGCCCTCGATATTGGACTGGCGGAATTCGACGGCGAGGCCGAAGCGCTGCGCGGTGTCGCGGCACAGCTTTTCCACGTCGGCCAATGTGGAATGGCCGTACTTCTCCGGCTCGCGGACGCCGAGCATATTGAGATTGGGTCCGTTGAGGACGTAGATCGTCTGAGTCATTGAAATCCGGCGGGTTTCTATTCGCTGGCGCGGCTTTGAATCAATGCGCCTAGAACTGTGGCGCTTTATAGGTGCCCCCGGGGGCAAGGGGAAGCCCGGATCGGGGCTGCGGGCCAGCCATGCGGCGGGCTTAAGATGCCTATTTGGCGGCCGCCAAGGCCGCACCCAAAGTCTCTTGGCCGGCCCAGTCAATAACGTCGTGAATCGCCGTTAACCGTCGCCGGCCGGCCGCCCTGGCCTCGTTGAAAATGCCGATCTGGCGGTCGGCGCTGGTTCCGCCGCCGATGATTCTGGCGAGGTGGCCGATCTCGCCCCGGCAGGCGAGGGCGTCGATATCGGCCTCGACGAAGGCCAGCACCTGGTCGAGCCACTGGCGGATGTCGATCGGCACGCGCGAGAACGGATCGATGAAATTGGCGGCGATGCCTGAGCGCTGGGCGTGCCATTTGTTCTCGGCGGTGATCGCGCGCCCGACGCGGTCGAAGCCGGCGTTAATTCCGCGGTTGCGATCGAGCGCACGAACCAAGCAACGAAACAAAGCGGCGATGGCCAAAGCGTCCTCAAGGCGGGTGCAGCTATCGGCGACGCGCAACTCGATGGTCGGGTGCTTCAGCGACGGGCGGATCGCCCACCAGATGTAACTGGCGTCCGGAATGATTTTGGCGCCGACCAGGGCGGCGACATAGTCGTCGTAATCGGCATTGGTGCGGAACAGTTCGGGCAGGCCGGTGCGCGGCATCTCGTCATAGGCGGCCAGCCGATAGCCGGACAGGCCGGTGAGTTGGCCCTGCCAGAACGGCGAGGACGTCGACAGCGCCAGCAGCAACGGCAGATACGGCGTCAGCCGCATCATCAGGTCGATACGGACGTCCGGATCGGGAATGGCGACGTGGACATGCATGCCGCACAGCATGTTGCGGGCGCCGATCATTTGCAGGTCGTCCATCAGCGCGCCGTAGCGTTCCTTGCGGGTCGCCTGCTGTTCGGTCCAGAAGGCGAGCGGGAAAGTGCCCATGGCGGCAATGCCGAGCTTGCGGTCTTTGGCCGCCTCGCCAAGGCCGCGGCGCAATTCGGTAAGCTGGGCGCGCGCTTCATCCATGGTTTCGCAGGGCGCGGTCATGACCTCGATCTGCGATTGCAGCATTTCGGTCGAGACCCGCTCGCCGAGTTTTTTCTTGAGCGCGGCGAGGAATTTGCGATCGGCGCGCCGCAATGCACGGCGCGTCTTCGCGTCGTAAACGAAGAACTCTTCTTCGATACCGATCGTGTACATGCGCGCGACAACCCTCCCGCACCGTCAGAGTTCCATTTTTATAATGGGCAATGCAAGACCGCCGAGCGAGATGCCCGGCGGTTGTGGATGAACAGACGTTAAAGCGCCGCCACTCAGCAGGTCGGCTTGCCGCAGCGCGTCATGTTGACTTTTTCGCGGAGCGCGTCGAGGCCGACCGCGCCGACAACAACACTGTCGCCGATGACGTAGCTTGGCGTGCCGTTCATGCCGAGTTGCTCGGCGAGCTTGAAGCTTTCCTGCAACGTCGCCTTGACTTCCGGGCCGGCCAAATCCTTTTCAATCCGCGCCATGTCCATGCCGATATCCTTGGCGACGGCCAGCGCCGTGGCCTTGGTCGCCTGGCCGCGTCCGCCCATCAGCTTTTCGTGAAACTGCTGATATTTCTTGCCGGTCTTGTCCTGCATGTTGACGGCGATCCCGACCTGGGCGGCTTCGACGGAGCCGGGTCCGAGCACCGGGAATTCCTTGAGCACGACCTTGAGCTTGGGGTCTTCCTTCATCAGCGCGAACATGTCCATCATCGCGCGTTTGCAGTAGCCGCAATTGTAATCGAAGAACTCGACGAAGGTGACGTCGCCTTGCGGATTGCCGAGGTTGACCTGGCGCGGGGACGAGAAGATCGCCTGCGCATTGGACTTGACCGCGGCCTTGTGTTTCTCGGCATCTCCGGCGGCCTGGCGTTTTTCCAACTCGGCCATCGCTTCTTGCAGAATTTCCGGGTGCGAGACGATGTAGTCGCGCACGATCTTTTCGATCTCGCTTTTCTGCGGCGCGGAGAATTCGGCGGCGTGCGCCTGCGGCGTCAGCGCGAGCAGCGCCATGCCAAGGGCGGTAGCGACGATCTTGAAATTGGTTTTATGAATCATGGGAGTTTCAAATCCTGTTGGCGGTCAGTTTTTAGCGTTTGGTTTGAGATTGACGATGTCGTCGGCCTGCACCCAGGCTGGCGTGCCGATGGGCAGCCGGGTCTTGGCGCGCGAGGCGAGCTGTCGCGCGGTCACCATGTCGCCGCGGTTGAAGGCGGCCTGCGCCGAGGCCAGATCGGCCTGGGCGAGATCGCCCTTGCGGCCATAGGCCATCGCCAACTGGCTATAGGCTTCCGGCGCTTCCGGTTCGCGCAACAGCGCGCTGCGGAGCAGAGCGACGGCTTCCTCCGCGGTTTGCTTGTTGTTGGTGCCGATGAGGGCCTGCCCGAGCATGATCTGGATCAGCGGCGCATTGCGCGACAACTGCACGGCCTGACGCAGCGGCGCGACAGCCTCGGCGGCGCGGCCGCCTTCGAGCAGCGCCTGGCCTTTCAGTTCATAAAAATAGGGATTGGCCGGTTGGGCCGCGATCAGCGCATCGATCTGGGCAACGGCCTGACGCAAATCGGAATGGCGATAGGCCGAGATGGCGCGGGCGTAACGCGCCGGCATGCTGTGATCGCCAAGCGGATAACGCCGCGCCACGGTGTCCGGCCGTTCCAGGAAGCCGGACAGTTTGGCGCGCATCATGTCGTGGCGCGCCTGCAAAGCGTCTGGGTCTTTGGCATTGAAATGCGGGCTGGCGCGGACCAATGTGTCGAGCGCGGCGACGCGCTCGGCCGGCATCGGATGCGACTGCATGTAGGGATCGATGAAGCGCGAGTTGAACATCGACTCGCTGCTCAGCCGCTTGAACAGTTCCAACATGCCGCGGCCGGACTGGCCGGTGGCATTGAGAAACTTGGCGCCGGCGTGGTCGGCTGAATCTTCCTGGGTGCGCACATAGGCAAGCAGCGTCCGCTGGATAGCCTGCTGCGGCGCCATGATCGCGGCAGCGCCGATATCGCCGCCGCCGCTGCCGGCGCGCGCGCCGGCGACCGCGGCGCCGACGCCCAGCAGCAAGGCGACGATCGAGGCGGTTTGTGCGGTGGCCAGCTGTTCGCGCAGCTTGAGCAGATGGCCGCCGGCGAGATGTCCGGTTTCATGGGCGAAGACGCCGATGACTTCGTTCGGCGTCTTGGCGTCGAACAGCGCGCCGGTGTTGATGAAGATGTGACGCCCGTCCATGACGAAGGCGTTGAAGGCGCGGTCGTTGAGTACGACCACCTTGACGTTCTGCTTGGCAAGGCCGGCGGCCTTGAGGATCGGCTGCGCGTAGTCGCGCAACAATTGCTCGATCTCGGTGTCGCGGATGATCGGCATGGCGCGCCCCTGCGCCTGCGCCGGCGTAACCGCGGCGGGGCCGGCGGCGGTGGCGAGCGCCATGGCCACGGCAAGCACGCGCGCCGCTGGCGCGGTTCGCCAGCCGCTGATAGATGTCCGTGGAGCGGAGCGGGGCTCGATTTTGCCGGGTTCGGTCACGTTCAACTCTTCACGAAATCCTGGTTTGAGGCTGGACTAAATCAGGCGCCGGCACGGCCGGTCAACGCAACTCGATATCACGAAAGCATCATGGAAACCGTTATCAGGCGCGCTGCAAACAAGCATTTTGAATGCGGCAACAGCGGGGCGGCAGCTTGCGCGGGGAAGGGCGCGCCCCATGCTTAGGAACGCCAAAAGGCTGCTCCTGCCGTCGAAACGCAGCGAAGTGCCGCCGTTTATCGTCATGGACGTGATGGCGGCGGTGGCGGCGCTGGAGGCGCAGGGCCACCACATCGTTCATATGGAAGTGGGTCAGCCGGACCGGCCGGCCCCGGCCACCGCGCTGGCGGCGGCGCAGGCCGCGCTTGGCGAGCGTATTGCCTATACGGAGGCGCTCGGCATGCCGGCCTTGCGGCTGCGAATCGCCCGGCACTACCGCGACGCCTACGGCTTCGACCTCGACCCGGCGCGGGTGGTGGTGACCACCGGTTCCTCCGGCGCCTTCATGCTGGCCTTCCTGTCGCTGTTCGAACCGGGCGACCGGGTGGCTTTGGCCAATCCCGGATACCCGCCGTACCGGCATATCCTGACCGCGCTCGGCTGCGAGCCGGTGCTGATCGAAACTTCGGCTGAGACGCGCTGGGCGCTGTCGCCAGAGGCGCTCATGGACGCGTACCGCAAAAAGCCGCTCGCCGGGTTGCTGGTGGCGAGCCCGGCCAATCCGACCGGCACGATGATGGAAGCCGCCGCGCTCAAGCGGCTGATCGCGACCGCCGAGGCCGCAGGCATCCGCGTCATTTCCGACGAAATCTATCATGGCCTCGATTATGCGTTTCCGGCCGAGACCGCCGCGAAGCTGTCGGACGACGTGCTGATCATCAATTCGTTCTCGAAATATTTCTGCATGACCGGTTGGCGCGTCGGCTGGATGGTGGTGCCGGAGCCACTGGTGCGCACCGTCGAGCGCTTGCAGCAAAACTTTTCCATTTCGGTGCCGCACCTGTCTCAGATCGCGGCGCAGGCCGCGTTCGATGGCCGCGCGGAAATGGAAGAGGTCAAGCACGGCTATGAGGAGAACCGCCGCATTCTCACCGAAGGCCTCCCGAAAGCCGGGCTCGACAAATTCCTGCCGGTCGATGGCGGGTTTTATCTCTATGCCAATATCGCCGAATTTTCCGACGACAGTCTCGACTTCGCCAAGCGCATGCTCAACGAGGCGCATGTCGCGGCCACGCCGGGGCTCGATTTCGATCCGATCGACGGCCGGCATTATTTGAGATTCTGTTATTCGCGTTCGGCCGACGACATGCATGAGGCGGTCCGGCGGATCGGCGGCTGGCTCAAAGGCTGACGGCCGTCATCGGGTGATTGGGGCTCGTGGTCATGAAGGACTGGCGCCCGAAACTGTCCGGAGATTTTTGCACCGCCGCGCGTCTTCATGCCGGCGACGTCGCGCTGGCGATTGGCCTTTACGCCGCCGCCAGTTTTGCCGCGGGCAGGGCATGGCGTTTTCCTTTCGACGATGAATTGATCGCGTTGACGCAAGTGGAACGCAGCCGTTCCGCGCTGGCATTGATCGGACACTATCTCAAGGCGGGCGATATCCATCCGCCGCTGTCATTTCTGTGGTTTTATGGGCTGAATAACGCGGGGCTGAGTGAGGCCGCCATCCGGCTGTTCAGCATGACGATGACCGCGACGGCCCTCGGCCTATCTCATCTCGCCGCCCTGACGCTGCTGATGCGCCGCCACGATGGCGCGCCGCCGCCGCCGGCGTCGCGGCTGATTGCAATTTTGACTTTCGGCCTGTGTGCGCTGGCGGTGAGCCAGGGCGATGCGATCCGCTGGTATCCGATGTTCGCGGCGCTGATCGCGGTGTTCGTGACGCTTTATGTGTTCGGCGGCAATGACGCGGCGCGTCTGTGGTCGGCGGTGCCGCTGGGCCTGGCGGCTTCGGTGAATTTCATCGCCGTTCTGGTGGCGGTGCCGTTCGCGATCTACCGCTATCTATTGCAACGCCAATTCAATCCGCAGTTCGATGCCGCGTTTGCCGCCGTGGCTTTGCTGTTTGCCGGCTTCGGCGTGGCGTCGGCTATTGCCGTCGTCAGCAAGCGGCTGGCGGCAGTTGTGCAGAGTGAATTCGGCCACGGCGTTCTGTCCGCGGTGTTGGCCGATGTGCTCGGATTTTTCGGCGGCGCGGCGCTGGGGGTCGGCCAGGCCTGGATTGTGCTGCCGGCGATTGTCATCGCCGTGCTGTCGATCGTAGCCGCGCTCGATCGGGCGAGGCCGGCCAATCCCTTGCATCTTCTGGTGCTGATGCTGGCGGCCGCCGCCGCCATGGCTTTGGCCGGTTTTGCCAAGCCGCGTTCGTTTCTTTATCTGGCACCGGTGCTCGGCGTGCTGACGACGCTCTATTTCGACAGCCTGTATCAAACCCGACGCGCGGTGGCGGCGTGGCTGGCCGTCTTGTCGGTGATGGTTTCCATCACGGCCATTGCCAATATCGAAGCGGGCAGGCATCCGTTCAAGCGTAGCGCCGTGATCCCTTATCAGGACGTTCTGGATTTCATCGGGACGAAAGGGCATGGCCGCGTGCTGGTGCTGTCGAGCGAGCCGGTCATTCCCTGGGTCATGCGCCACCGGCGCGACGACGTTTGCGCGGCTTATTTATTTGGCGCTAATACCTGCACGGCCGGCGGCGTTCGCTACGATTCAATATTCATCGTTGGCGGACACGCGCATGCGTCCGGCCGCCCGCGCGCCATGCGCGCTTTGGAGGCGCGTATCGAGGCCGCGATCGCCGGGCGGCGCAAGATCGAAAGCCTTCAGGTCGGCCGTGATGACGATGCCGGGCTCAAGAGTTATCTGACCGGCGTGCCGCTCGACCGGCATCTGCTGACAGTGGATATCTACCAGTGAGCACTGACGCCGCGAACACGATCCAGTAGATGTCGAGATAGGTACGGTGGCTGGTGTGAGCGAAGAACACCACGCTGACGGCGATGAAGGCGAGATACAGCATCACGATCAGTTTCGTCTCCGGCCGCCGCCGCGCCAGCACCATGCCGATAATTCCCAAGCATGCCACCGGAACGTAGGACAGCGCATAGGCCCACTGGGCCAGCGCGCCGCGGTATGGATTGAAGGTCCAGGAGAACGCGGCGTTTAATTTGCGCGCGGCGCTTTGCAAAGTGCGCCAGGGGTCGTCGCGCATGTAATCGATGGCGCGCTGCTTGTACCAATCGCTGACCGCGACCTTGTCGCGCGACAATTGCCGCAGTTCGGCTTGGTCGTTTGGCGGCAAGGCGGCCAGCGCCTGATGCGCGCTGATGTCGATGCTTTGCGCCGGGTAATAGGTGAAGACGCCGGCATTGTTGCCTTGCCAGAGCACGTAGCCAGAGTCGGTACTCAATACCGGCGTGCCGGTGGCGCGATAGGTGTAAGCGAGCCACGGCGACACAGTGAGCGCAACGCCGGCGGCGAGGAGCAGCCAGTTGCGCAGCCGTTTTGTGCCCCAAATCATGGCCCACAGCAGAACGGCGGCGATCGTCGGCGCCATTGCGACGCGCACCAAAACGACTGCGCCGAGCGCGACACCGGCGATCAGCCAGTCGCGGCCACGGTCCTGCGCGGCGGCGCGCAAGAACAGCCATACCGCCAGCGCCAGGGCGAAGGTCACCATGGCGGTGTCCTGCAACGCCGTGTCGTGGATGACGTAGTAAGGATAAAACGCGGTGATGGCGCAAGCGATGAGGCCGGCGCCGGTCGTAAACATGTGCCGCCCGATCAGGAAAGTGATCAGAGCAGTGCCCGCGCCCATCGCCGCTTGCGGGATGACGATGAGAAGATAGTTTTTGCCGGCGAACGTCGTCAGCGCGAGAAAGGTGAGATAAAGCGGCGGCCGCTCGCAGTTCGTCGCCGGACAGAAGCCGTCGCCGCGTGCGACGCCTTCGGCGAGGCGATAGAGATACGAATAGCTGTTGGCCCAGAAGTGGGCTTCGCCCTGGATCAGCCGCGCGCCGACGCGCAGCGCGAAGGCCGCAGCAAGGATCGCCGCCAGGATCAACAGCAGGCGGGGAGGCGACAACGTCTCGCCGGACCGGATGAAGGAAAAGGGCGCGCGCATGCGCCGATGTTAATCCGGCGCGCGGCAACCGCGCAGGGAAAAATGAGTGGCTTCAACCGCGCTTTGAATGCGGCCCCTAGAACTCCACATCCAGTTCGACCACTTCGTCCGGCTCGGCCATGGCGCCTTCCTGCCATTCCTTCATCGCCGGCAGCGCCATGATCGCCTTGCAATAGGCGGCGCAGTCCGAGTCGAGCTTGACGTCGTAGGTGATGAAGCGCGTCACCACCGGCGCGAACATGGCGTCGGCCATGCCCGGCGTCGTGCCGAACAGATAAGGGCCTTTGCTGGCGGCAAGGCTCTCGCGCCAGATGCTGATGACGCGGTCGATGTCGGCCTGCGCGCCGGCCCAGATCTTGAAGCCGGGATGGCGCGCCTTGAGGTTCATCGGCAGCGCGGAGCGCAAATTGGTGAAGCCGGAATGCATCTCGCCGCAGATCGAGCGGCAATGCGCGCGCGCGACTTTTTCCTTCGGCAGTAATCCGGCTTTTGGGAAGGTCTCGTCGAGATATTCGGCGATCGCCAAGGTGTCCCAGATCTTGATGCCGTTATGCGTCAGGCACGGCACCAGGAAGGAGGGCGACAGCAGCAACAGTTCGGCGCGCGTCGAGGGATCGTCGCTGGCGACGCTCTGTTCTTCGAAGTCCAGACCGGCGAGCTTGCACAGCAACCAGCCGCGCAGCGACCAGGAGCCATAATTCTTGCTGGCAATCGTAAGGGCAGCACTGGCCATGGGAAAATCATGTCCCTTCGTCAAAGCAGCCCGGCACTGCGGAGCTTAGATGAAAGTGCAGACTAATCAATACCTTCCCGTGCTGCAAAATGGGTTTTGTCCCCCGCGCCTAATTCGCAGGCACGCCGGCCCAGATTATTATCTCGCAGTGCAGCATAAACTGGTCTAGCCTGTCCGCGCGGCCCGCCGGGGCCGACCGGGGACTGAATGCTTTATCAAGCCTATCAGGCGCAATCGGACATGATGGATCCGTTGCGCAAGTTCGCCTCGATGGCGGCGGAAACCGTGGGGGCCAAGCTCAACGGTTCGGCGCGGCCGTCCGGCCTGAGCACTCTCAACGCTGCCTACGAAGATCGCGCGCGCCGGCCTGACCCATACGCGGCCGGATTACGGTATCGACAGCGTCACTGTCGGCAACCGTGAGGTCGCGGTGACGGAAGAGGAAGCGCTGGTCACGCCGTTTGCGACCTTGCGCCATTTCAAGAAAGACGTCGATCAGGAGCAGCCGCGCGTTTTGTTGATCGCGCCGCTGTCGGGCCACTTCGCCACGCTGCTGCGCGCGACCGTGCGCACGTTACTCGCCGAACATGACGTCTATATTACCGACTGGCACAATGCGCGCGACGTGCCGCTGGCCGACGGGCCGTTCTCATTCGATAGCTATACGTCTCATCTGATCAAATTTCTCGAGAAGATCGGGCCGGGCGCGCATATGGTGGCGGTATGCCAGCCTTGCGTCAGCGCACTGGTCGCGGCAAGCGTGATGGCGATGAGCGATCATCCGGCGCAGCCGCGCTCGATGACCTTGATGGCCGGGCCGATCGACACCCGCGTTAACCCGACCAAGGTCAATGAGCTGGCCAAAAGCAAGCCGATGGAGTGGTTCGAGAAGAAGATGATCGCCACCGTGCCGGCGCGCTATGCTGGCGGCGGCCGCCGGGTCTATCCGGGTTTCGTGCAGCTTTCCGCCTTCATGGCGATGAACATGGATCGCCATGTCAAGGCGCACCGCGAACTGTACGAGAACATCGCTAAAGGCGAGACCGAAAAGGCGGCGACGACCAAGGCGTTCTACGACGAATATTTCGCCGTGCTCGATCTGGCCTCCGAGTTTTATCTTCAGACCGTCAAGCTGGTGTTCCAGGATCACGCGCTGCCGCTCGGCGAACTGACCTATGAAGGCGTCAAGGTCGAGCCGGCGGCGATCAAGCGCACCATGCTGTTCACGGTCGAAGGTGAGAAGGACGATATCTGCGCCGTCGGCCAGACGTTGGCCGCGCATGACCTGTGCACAAGCCTGCGGCCCTATCGCAAGCGCCACCACATGCAGGCCGGCGTCGGCCATTACGGCGTGTTTTCCGGACGGACCTGGCAGAACCAGATCTATCCGATGGTCAAGAACGTCATTTTGCAAAGCGATTAGAGTCACCGCCGGCCGCCGGTTACCAGCGGTGATGAGCGCTGCTAAACTCTAGCCAGCGCCTGCGAGTCGCATGCGCTGGTGGATGACACCCATGGCCATGAGCACAATACCCATTTTAAGCCCGGTCACGACCGGCTATCGCGACGCCTTCGCGGCAATCCGCGCCATGCCGATATTGGCCGTTGCAGCCTTTTTGATCATGCTGTCGATCAACCTTTCGGAACATATCTTGCCGACGCGCGCGATCGAAAGCATCGTTGCCGGCGTCATCCTCAGCCTGGCCGTCAGCGCGGCGCAGAATTTCTTTCTGACGCCGGTCATGATCGCGGTGCACCGCTACATCATTCTCGACGACGTGACGGCGAAGTATGTTCTCGAGCCGGGGCAAAAGACATTCCGCGCGTTCTTCGCCTGGCTGATGGCGTTGTCGGCCTTGGGGCTGTTCGTCTTCGTTTTCGGCGCGCCGAAAAACGAGCAGGCGCTGGCCTCGCTCGGCATTGTTATGGTCGGGCTTGTGGTTTTGGTCGTCGCCAGCACGCGGCTGTCGATTTTGTTTCCGGCCATTGCCGTAGACGCGCCGGGCGCGAGCGCGGTCAATGCCTGGGCCGATAGCACGGGACACACGCTGCGGATTTTCCTGATTTTTCTTCTGGCGGCGCTGCCGATCCTGATTGTCGCACTGATTGCTATTGTGCCTTTCGTCTTGAGCGAGGCCAACCAGAACGATGCGCCGCCGGGACTTTTCGCTATGCTGGCGATATCGGCGGCGCAGATGTTTTTTCTGGTCTTGTGCGTGGCGATCGCGTCAAGGCTTTACCAGGCGCTGGCCGACCGGCTGCTCGGCGCGCCGGCTTTGCCGCCGCAATAGAAAAGCCCCGCCGGTTCATCGCCGGCGGGGCTTTTGCTTTTCGTTTTCGTCAGATGCCGCCGAGCAGCATCAAAACGATGATCAGGCTGAACGGAACGCCCAGCAACCAAAGCAAGATAGGCATGTCTGTCTCCTTCTTCCGGTGAGGGTTATTCGGCGGCGACGCCGACGCCGCGTGTGCGGTTGCGCTCGGCATCGGTGAGATACCAATCGCGGTTGCGCAATGAACCGCCTTCGATGGCGGCGAGGGCGGCCGACAAAGCGCCGGCCAGCATGGCGAAGGCCAGCCAGAACGAGAAGTTGCGCGCCGACTTGCGTGCGGTATCGGCCGCGGCCTTGGCCTGCGTTATCGTCTGATTGACGCGCTGCTCGGCTTCCTGCTGCGTCAGGCCGGTGCGGGCGGCGATGATGCTGGCAAGATAGCTCTTGTCGACATCCGACACCGAGCCGTTGCGGCCGAGACCGGACGCCAGAATGCGGCCGATTTCTCCGCGGTTGACGCTGCCTTGCGGCGCCGGGGCGGTGATCGCGCCGCCTTGCAGATTCGGCGTGGTCTGGCCGGTCGCGATTGGCGAGGTGGCGGTTTCTGTCGCTTGCTGATTGGCCTGCGTCTGGCTTTGGCCGGCAGCCGCATTGGCGCGGTTGGACGCCGGACGCAGCAGGGTGTCGACATAGCCGTCAGTCATCGCCGAACGGGCCGCCGCCGGTGTCCCGGCCGCAAGGCCGGCGCCGGTGGCGCCGATGATCGCGGTGGTCGCGCCGCCGAGAACGGCCGCGGTCACCACCGTCGCCAGCGCCCAGGTGACGACGCCATGGGCGGAATCGCGGAAATAGCGTTCGTGCTCATGTACGCTCTGCCACTGCGTGCGCAACCGCCCGGCGAGATAGCCGCCAACGGTCGAGGACAGCATGGCGATGACGATCAGATAGATGCCGGCACTGATGGAGAAGGTGGTGGCGGAAATGCCCTGGTCGCTCCACGGCGACACCACGGAAAATCCAACGCCGGCGCCGAACGCCACAAGAACCAAAGTGATCGCCGCCGACGTCGTTGCGCCCGCGAAGATCGCCTTCCAACTGACGGCCGAAGGCGCGTCATCCACTATCCCGGTCTGCGTAATCATAGCTCGTTGCCTCCAAAGACGCGGACTTATTCCGCGTATTGGCGGTCAACCGTTGCTTGGCCAGATAGTTCCCGAAGGATGTACGCCGATAACAGCCGTCGTGACTAGAGCGTATAGGCGGTACGCAGGCCGCCCCATTGCTTGCCGAAAACACGGATCGGCGCGCCGATCTCCCACATCATGACGATACGATCGCCCATGTCGCGGGGATAATTCTGAATGAGGTAGGGCCGCACCACGCGCCCTGCCGACAGGCCGGCGCGGTCGTCGAAGATGCGCCGGTTCCGGCAATGGGCGGTGTTCCAGACCACTTCACCGCGGCGCTGCGGCCTGGAGTAGATGGCGTTGTGCACCGGAAGGTAACCGTTGCGATCGACCGCCGCGCAAAACACCATGCGCTTGTCGCTGGCCAGCAGCGGTTCCTGGATGGACGGCAGCAGGGTCTCGGTCAGCGCGAGGAAGCGCGTCGTGTACTGCGGCGGATTGGTATCGGGGATCAGCACATAGGTATTGTCGAACAGGTCGTCGAGCGTGATGCGGCGTTCGCTGACCGCCTCTTCGAACAGGCGCGAGATGCGATCGGCCGCCGCGATGGCGCGCTCGATGAACTCGGTATTGTCGGAACGGATCGCGGCGAGCCTCGCATTCAGCCGCGCGCGCGTCAGATCGTCAAGCGCTTCGAAGGCCAAATGCAGGCCGAGCGCCGACTGGTTGACCAATCGCAGGCGGCCGTTGCCGATGCCGGCGATCTTTGCATCGAACGGCGCGCCGGTTACAAGCTCGCGCGGCTCACGCATACGCACCAGCAGGCCGCCCTCGGAAATATCCGCGGTCTGGCCGTGCAGCATGACCGATCCGGTCTGAAGCTCGACGTCGAGTTCGCAGGGCAGGCGTTCGTGCTGACGGCGGTCGCCGATTTCGCTCAGGCGCAGGAAAATCACCGCGCGGGTTTTGAGCCGCTCGGCGAGACGGCCGACAGCCTGACCGGAGTGGTCGACCGCCGCGCCATACGCGGTTGCATCGACGGCGGCGGTCCTGATTTCGGACGCCCCGTCCGCCACGGCTCCGATGAAGCGCGAATTGTCGCTGGCGTTGCGCGACAGGCCGTCGGTGGTTTCGACCTGGTGCTCGATCGCGCCGGCTATGGTCGAGAGCACCGGACGCACCGCCTTGGTCGCTTCCGATATGCGATGCACGGCCGCGATCGATATTGCGGCGGCGTTTTGCAGCATGTCGATCTTGCGCTTGATTTCCTCGGTCGCGGTCTGCGTCTGCACCGACAGCGCCTTGACCTCGGCGGCGACGACCGCGAAGCCGCGGCCGGCAGCGCCCGCGCGGGCAGCCTCGATGGTCGCATTGAGCGCCAGCAGGTTTGTTTGCCGCGCGATATTGGCGATCAGATTGACGACCTGGCCGATTTCAGCGGACGAGGCTTTCAACTCGTCGACACTGCGGTTGGCGGCGAGGGCGGCGTCGCCGGCGTCGTCGGTCAGCCGACCCGCGGCGCGGACCTGTTTGTCGATTTCGTTGGACGATTGCGCCAGTTCGACGGTGGCGCCGGCGACCTGGTCGGCATCGCGTTTGGCATCCCGCGACTGGGCGGCGAGTGTCTCGGTGCGCGCCTGAATGGCGGCGAGCGCGCCGGCGGATGCGCTGGTGCCGCTGCGCACGGCGGTTGCGGCGATGGCCACGTCGCGGATCATCGCGCTGAGGTCGAGCTCGAGCAGATCGATGGTTTCGCGGATAGAGGCCGTACTGCTCGCCGGCGCGGGTTCGGTGGGCGCCAGGCCCGGTGAAACGGGCAGCGCTTCCGACAAAGTTTCGGCGTCTCGCGGGTGCGATTTCGTTAAAAAGGGGAATACCGGCATGCGGTACAATCATTACCCGGCAAGGTTAATGAAGCCCTATGGTGGTATTAGAATCCCGTTTTTGCGTTCTGCGACATCCCGCCCACACGCGATTTCAATCCACATTGCCATCCGGGCTTATGGTCCCAGAACACCGTTACTTAGCGGATTACCGGCATTGTAGGTGCAGGTCAGAGCTATT
>LNFM01008468.1_pt1 | contig 15523 bp, 15 predicted proteins | sample 596031 | NCBI WGS metagenome assembly LNFM01 (sample SAMN04254537, study PRJNA301005) | activated carbon metagenome | isolation source: dual media filters at the Ann Arbor, Michigan drinking water treatment plant | place: USA: Ann Arbor | reverse complement strand
CGGCGATGCGGCGGTAGTCGCGCTGGAAGATCGCCATGAAGTTCTCGGCCAGGTAGTACTGGTCGCGGCGGTCGAGCTGGCCGACGATGCCGAAGTCGATGGCGATGTAGCGCGGATTGGCCTGGCGCGTCGCGTCCACCCAAATGTTGCCGGCGTGGGCGTCGGCGTGGAAGAAGTTGTCGCGGAACACCTGCGCGTAGAACACGCGCACGCCCTTGGCGGCGAGGGCCTTGCGGTCGATGCCGGCGGCGTCGAGCGCGGCGATGTCGTCGGACGGGATGCCGCGCACGCGCTCCATCGTCAGCACGGTCTCGGTGCTGTAGTCCCAGAACACCTCGGGCACGTACAGGTCGTCGCTGCCCTGCCAGGTGCGGCGCATCTGGCTGGCGTTGGCGCCCTCGCGCTGCAGGTCCAGCTCGGCGTACAGCGTGGCGGCGATCTCCGAGACCACTTCCTGCGCGCGGATCTTCTCGGCGTTCGGGTGGTGGCGGTCGGCCAGCGCGGCGAGCGTGCGCAGCAGTTCGATGTCGGCGTCGATGCGGGCGCGGATGTCGGGGCGCAGCACCTTCACCACCACCTCGCGGCCGTCGTGGAAGCGCGCGGCGTGCACCTGCGCGATCGACGCGGACGCCAGCGGCGTGAGGTCGAACTCGGCGTAGATCTCGCCGACCGGCTTGCCCAGCGCGGCCTCGACCAGCGCGCGCGCATCCTCGCCCGGGAACGGCGCGACGCGGTCCTGCAGCAGCGTGAGTTCCTCGGCGATGTCGGGCGGCAGCAGGTCGCGACGGGTGGACAGCACCTGGCCGAACTTCACGAAGATGGGGCCCAGCTCCTGCAGCGCGTGGCGCAGGCGCTGGCCACGCGGCAGGTCGGCCGCCTCGCGCGCCGGGGTGATCGGCTTGAGCAGCCACAGCCAGCGCCGGAAGGCGGTATCGCGCAGGAAATCGTCGAGCCGGTGTCGCAGCAGCACGCGGGCGATGCCCACGGCGCGCAGCGTGGCGGTGACACCGCGCGAGCCGCCGCGCACCAGGCCGACCGCGCTCACGCGCCTTGCCCTGCGTCGATCCGGGCGAAGCGCGCGAGCAGGCGCTCGGCGCGATCGCGCAGGTCATCGACGTCATCGTGGAAGGCGGCGAGCTCGGCCTTGCCGACCAGATCGCGCGATTCCTCGGTGAGGTAGTCGACGGTGTCGCGGCTGAAGCCGCGGGCGAATTCGCCGCCGGCCTTCAGCGCCTCGCCCAGCACGCGCGCCACCTGCGGGCCGATGACCGGACCCAGCAGGTCGGCGAAGGGCTTCTCGAAATCAGGATCGAAGCGCTGCGCGAGATGCTGCAGCGTGCGCGCCAGCTCGGCGTCGCCGTTGATGCGGACCTTGCCGACCGGCGGCGCGCCACTGGCGCGGAAGAAGGGAAGCTGGGACAGCACGCCCGAGAGCGTGGCGCGGATGCCGAGGTCGGGCTCGTCGGTGGGCGGGCCCACCTGCAGCCGGCCTTCGTGAACCTTGATGTCGAGCGCCACCGGCGGCGCCTCCAGCGCCAGGCCGATACGACGACCGCCGAGGCGCGTGAGCGCCCCGGCGGTGTCGGGATCGAGGGCAACCAGTCGGTTGAGCGCCAGTTCCAGCGCGCGGCCGGCCAGGGGCTTGAGGGCGTCGAAGGGGGAGGCGGCAGGCGTCATGCCGCCATTCTAGCCATCCGGCGTGATGCCCGGGGATGAACCGTCAGGTTGCCTTCTTGAGGAAGGACACGACCGCCAGGATGAGGAAGACCACGAACAGGACTTTGGCGATCGTGGCAGCCATGCCGGCCAGGCCACCGAAACCGAGGACGGCCGCAATGATGGCGACCACGAGGAAGATCAGCGCGTAATGGAGCATGGTTGCTCTCCTGTTATTGGGGGGATGCCTCTGATGGGCAACCCGACCCTAGCCCCCGCTTCCTGACCCCGGTGTTAAGCGCGGGATCGTCCTCAGGCGCGGTTTAGACTCGCCTTCACGCGGAACTAGCGAGCGCCCGCGCGCCACCAGGCCGCCAGGCGCGCCAGGCCTTCGGCGGTGGACACCTTGGGCACGTAGCCGAAATCGCGGCGGGCGGCGGAAATGTCGTACCAGCGCGGCGTCGAAAGCTGCTCGGCGAGGAAGCGCGTCATCGGCGGCTCGCCCTTGAGGCGCAGCAAGGTCCAGACGGCTTCAAGCACGGCGCCTGCGGCGTAGGCCACCGCATACGGCACGCTGCCGGTGACGGGCGGCACGCCGGCCGCGGCCAGCATGTCGTTGACGATCTGGCGCACGGGCCGCGGTTCGCCGTTGGAGATGAAGTAGGCCTTGCCCGCGCAGGGCGCACCCGGCGCCAGCGCCTTGAACGCATCGACGTGCGCCTGCGCGGCGTTGTCGATGTAGGTGGTGTCCATGCGGTTGTGGCCGCCGCCGACGAAGCGTAGGCGGCCCGCGTTCGCGCGTTCGACGAGGCGCGGCAGCAGCTGGGTGTCGCCCGGGCCCCAGATCAGGCGCGGACGCAGCGCGACGGTGGCGAGCGTGGCGTCGTTCGCGGCCAGCACTTCCTTTTCCGCGATGAGCTTGGTGGCCGGATATGGCGCTTGGAAATGCTCGCCGTAGGGCGTGCCGTCCTCATCGCCGCCTTCCACCGGCGTGCGGCCGCTGTGGGTGACGCTGGGCGTGGAGGTGTACACCAGCCGCGCGATGCCGTGCGCGCGCATCGCCGCCAGCACGTTGCGCGTGCCGGTGACGTTGGCGCTGAAATAGCTCTCCACGCTGCCCCAGGCGCCGGCCTTGGCCGCGTTGTGGAAAATCGCGTCCTGGCCTTCGAAGGCGGCGAGCACCGCCGCGGCGTCGGCGAGGTCGCCGCGCACCTGGCGCACGCCCATCGCCTCGAGCGCCGGCGAGTGGCTGCGCTGGAAGCTGGTGACGTCGTGGCCTTCGGCCTGCAGCGCCTTGCACAGGGCCTGGCCGAGGAAGCCGGCGCCGCCGGTCACGAGTACCTTCATGCCTTCCTCGGCGCCACGCGCGGCTGCTTGGCGGCCCAGGCCGCCAGCTGCTCGCGGCCGATCTTGGCGTTGTGGCGGATGTCCACCGGGAAGCCCGGATGGATCAGGAAATCCTGGATGCGGGCGGTGTGCACATAGCCCATGCCGAGGCGATACAGATCGTCGAGCACGCGCTCGTGCTCTGACATCGGCAGGTTCGGCGCCATCTCGACGCAGAGCACCGGACGCTGGTCGCTGCTCTCGCCCACGCCGACCAGGGCGGTGCGCGCCACTTCGGGGTGGGTGTTGAACACGGGCTCGACCTGCTCGGTGTACAGGTTGCCCAGCGCCGTGCGCACGCGATGCGACTTGCGGCCGCAAAACCAGAGCCGGCCCTCGGCATCGAAGCGGCCGAGGTCGCCCATGCGGTGCACCACGCACGTGCTGCCATCGGGCAGGGTCTCGCGGATCTTCGCCAGCGCGGTGGCCTGCGGGCGGTTGAAGTATTCGTCGGTGGCGGTGGGGCCGGCGACGGTGATCTCGCCGATCGCTTCGGCGCCCAGTACTTGCACCTGCGACCAGTCGGCGATGGCTTCATCACTGATAGCGATGATGCGCACTTCGTTCGGCGGCACCGGGCGGCCGACGCAGGTGCCGGCGCCGTGTTCGGTGGCTTCGCGCGTGGACTGCAGCTCGCGGCCTTCGATCACGGCGACGGGCAGGCATTCGGTGGCGCCATAGGGCGTCCAGAACTGCGCGTCGTCCGGCAGCAGCGCGCGGATGCGCGCCACCACGTCGGCGGGCACCGGCGCGCCGGCGGAGGTAACGCGCTTGAGACCGTCGAGTTTCTGGCCGTGGTCGGCCAGCACCTTCATCAGCGCGGGCGAGCCGAACAGCTGGTCGACGCCGAAGGCCTGCATCGCGTGCAGCAGCTTGCGCGGGTCGGCCTTGGCGGGCTGCGTCGGGTCCATGTCGGGAATGATCGAACTCAGGCCCAGGGCCGGGTCGAACAGCGCGAACGGCGGGAAGGTGGGCAGGTCCACGCCGCCGGGCTGGATGCCGAAGGCCTCGCGCAGCAGGTCGATCTGGGCGACGAAATGGCGGTGGCGGTAGACCACGCCCTTGGGCACGCCGGTGGAGCCGGAGGTGAACAGGATCGCCGCGACGTCATCGCCCGCAGTGTCGGCCAGCTGCGGGCCCGCGCCGGCGCCGCTCGCTTCCACGTCGGCCAGCGTCGCGCCGCCCCAGAACCAGCGGCGCCCGACGGTGATGCGCGTGCGCGCCGACGGCGCCCAGCGCAGCAGCAGCCTCGCGAACTGCGCCAGCGGGATGCCGATGAAGGCCTCGGGCTTCGCTTCGTCCAGGCACTGCTTCAGCGCGCGCTTGTCGATGCCCGGGTCCACCAGCACCGGCACCGCGCCAGCCTTGAACAGCGCGAACATCAGCAGGAAGAACTCGGGCGAGGGCCGCACCATCACCACCGCGCGGGTGCCGCGGCCGATGCCGCGCTTCGCCAGGCCCGCCGCGATGGCGTCGGAGCGCTGGTCGAGTTCGCGGTAGCTGAGCGTGAGGTCGTGGCGGGCGAAGCCGCCGGGCCCGCGCGAGCCCGGGCAGCGCATGGCGATGCGGTCGGGCGCCTCGGCGGCCAGCCGCGGCAGCGCGGCGGCGATGTTGCAGGCCGCCGTCATCTCACAGCAGGTTGCGGTCGAGGAAGTCGCGCAGGCGCGGCACCAGCACTTCGTGCTTGTCCTCGAGCACGTAGTGGCCGGCGTCCTCGTACACCTGCTTCTCGGCGCGCGGCAGCGCTTCCTCGAAGCCCTTCAGGAAATGGTGGTCGAACACGAAGTCCTGCAGGCCCCAGCCCAGGTAGGCCGGGCGGTCGGCATACGAAGCCAGGCGCTTGCCGGCCTCTTCGACCAGGTCCCAGGCGCGGTCGCCCGGCGCCAGCGGGATGTCCTGCACGAAGCGCAGGGTGGAGATGCGGTTCTTCCAGCTGTCGTACGGGGCCTCGTAGGCCTTGAGCACGTCGGCGGGCATCTTGCGCACCACGCCCTGGCGGGTGGCGCCGGCGGCGAAGGCGTTGAAGCCGCGGATGGCGAGCGCGCCGAGGTTGTAGTCGCGGCCCAGCTTGAGCTGCCAGGGCAGCGGCTTGTTGGCCGGCAGCGGGAAGGATGCGGTGTTGAGGATGATCAGGCGCTTGATGCGGGCGCCGTGCTTGAGCGCCCAGCCGAAGCCGATCATGCCGCCCCAGTCGTGCACGGCCAGGGTGAGGTCGTCGCCCAGGTCGAGGTGGGTCAGCAGGCGGTCCAGGTCCTGGATGCGGCTGCGCAGGGTGTAGCTGTAGGCGGTGTCGTCGGGCTTGTCGGACAGGCCCATGCCGATGTGGTCGGGCACGATGCAGCGGTAGTCCTCGCGCAGGCCCAGCACCAGGTGGCGCCAGTAGTAGGACCAGGACGGGTTGCCGTGCAGCATCAGCACCGGGTCGCCCTCGCCCTCGTCCAGGTAGGACTGGGTCAGGCCGTTCGGGTGCACGAAGGACTTCGGGGTGAAGGGGTAGTCCGGGAACGGACCCTTGGCGAGGACGCGGGCCTGTTCGGCGCTGAGGGTGGTCTGGTTCATGGGCCCGGATTCTACGAGGAAAAATGTACCAGGTTCATTTATTCGGGCCGGAGGCAGGCAAAGCCGGGCGATCCCGGCCGGATAGATGAACCTGGTACATTTTTTCCCGGCATCACCGGGCGAGTCGCTATCCTCGGCGGAGCACACTCCGGAGCCCGTCCATGAAGCGCCCCCTCGTCCTCGCCGCGCTGGCTCTGGTCGCCGTCGCCCTGGCCTGGTCCGGCCTGCAGTCCCTGCGCGGCCCGGTGCTCGACGGTTACGAGGTCACGGCCCGTCCGCTGGTGCAGACCGTGGTCGCCACCGGCCGGGTGGCGGCGGTATCGCGGGCGCAGGTGGGCAGCCCGGTCACCGCCGTAATGCTGGAGCGGCGGGTGGAGGAAGGCGACGTGGTGCAGCCGGGCGATGTGCTGGCCGTGCTGCGGGCCGACGACCTGGAGGCCGCCGTGCGCGAGGCCGAGGCGGCCCTCGCCCAGCTGCAGCAGTCCACCCGCCCGCAGGCACAGGCCGCGCTGCGCGAGGCCGAGGCCCGGCTGGCCCAGGCCACCCGCGAGGCCGAACGCCGCCGCGACCTGTTCGCGCGCCAGCTGATCGCCCGCGAGGCCCTGGAGCAGGCCACCCAGGCCGAAACCGCCGCCCGTTCCGCCGCCGAGCAGGCCCGCCTGGCCGCCCGCACGCTCGCGGCCGGCCAGCCCGCCGAGGCGACGGCGCGCGCCCGGCTCGAGACGGCACGGGCCCAGCTGGCCAAGACCACGATCCGCGCCGAAGTGGCCGGCACGGTGCTCACCCGCAACGCCGAGCCTGGCGATCTGGTGCAGCCCGGCCGCGTGCTGTTCGAGATCGCCCGCGCCGGCGACACCGAGATCCTGCTGCCGCTGGACGAGAAGAACCTGGAGGTGCTGGCGCTGGACCAGCCCGCGATGTGCGTGGCCGACGCCTTCCCCGCCCGGCCCTTCCCGGCGCACGTCAGCTTCATCGCGCCCAGCGTGGACCCGCAGCGCGGCTCGGTGGACATCCGGCTCACCGTGTCGCCCGCGCCCGACTTCCTGCGCCAGGACATGACCGTGTCGGTGAACGTGGAGACCGGCCGCCGCGAGCGCGCCATCGTCGTGCCCAATGACGCGCTGGCGATGGCCGAAGACGGACGCGCCGAGGTGTGGGCGGTGGTGGACGGCCGCGCCGCGCGCCGCACGGTGACGCTGGGCCTGCGCGGCCTGGCGATGGCCGAGGTCACCGATGGACTGGCCGAAGGCGACCGCGTGCTGGCCGACGCCAAGGCCCCCGTGGCCGAAGGCGACCGCGTGCGCCTGCGCGAAGGCGCGCTGCCCACCGAGGCCGCCGACGCCGCCACCCGCAACGAACTGCCGGCCAAGCTCGACTGACGCCGATGTGGATCGAATGGACCATCGCCACCCGCTTCCTGCGCGAGGGCAAGGCGCAGAGCACGCTGATCCTGGTCGGCATCGCCACCGGCGTGGCGGTGATCGTGTTCCTGACGGCGCTGATCACCGGCCTGCAGGGCAACATCATCAACCGCACGCTCGGCACGCAAGCGCACATCCGCGTGCAGCCGACCGAGGAAACCAACCGCATCCTGGCGCCCGCCGACGGCAGCGTGCAGCTGGTGCTGGAGAACAAGCGCGCGCAGCGGTTGCGCTCGATCAACAACTGGCAGCAGGTGGGCGACGTGCTGGACACGCTGCCGCAGGTAACCGCGGTGTCGCCGGTGATCTCGGGCCCGGCGTTCGCGCGCCGCGGCGAGGCGCTGGAGTCGGTGGCGCTGGTGGGCATCGACGCCGAGCGCTACCAGCGCATCATCCCGATTCAGGACGACGTGGTGGCCGGCGTGTTCCGCATCGGCGCCGGCGACACGGTGATCGGCAGGCAGCTGGCCGCCGACCTCGGCATCCGCGTCGGCGACAAGCTGCGGCTCGACGGCGGGCAGGGGCGCGAGACGGTGCTCAACGTGGCGGGCATCTTCGAGCTGGGCGTGCGTGAGCTCGATTCGCGCTATGTGTACCTGGACATGAAGCAGGCGCAGTCGCTGCTGGACCTGCCGGGCGCGGCGACGGTGATCGACGTGACCGTGGACGACATCTTCGCGGCCCGGCGGATCGCGGCGCGCATCGGCCGGCTGACCGGGCTCAAGTCGGAGAGCTGGATGGAAACCAACGCGCAGCTCATGAATGCGCTGCGCTCGCAGAGCCTGTCTACGCAGATGATCAGCCTGTTCGTGGCGCTGAGCGTGGCGCTGGGCATCGCCAGCGTGCTGTCGGTGAGCGTGGTGCAGCGCACGCGCGAGATCGGCATCCTGCGCGCGATGGGCACCACGCGGCCGCAGATGCTGCGGGTGTTCCTGATGCAGGGCGCGATCTTCGGGCTGGCGGGGTCCTTGGTCGGCGGGCTGGCGGGCTATGGCCTGGTCGCTGCATTCAACACCTTCGGGCCCAAGCTCTTCTTCATCCCGGTGGATCCCTGGCTGCTGGTGGGCGCCGCGGCGCTGGCCACGGTGACCGGCATCGTGGCGGCGGCGGTGCCGGCGCGGCGCGCGTCGGGCCTGGACCCGGTGGAGGCGATCCGCCATGTCTGAGACGCATGACGCCGCGCAGGAAGTGCTGCGGCTCGAGGGCCTGCGCAAGAGCTACAACGTCGGCAAGCCGACCGAGGTGGAGGTGCTGCACGGGCTGGACTTGCGGCTGCAGCGCAGCGATTTCGCGGCGCTCGTCGGCGCCTCGGGCTCGGGCAAGAGCACGCTGCTCAATGTGATCGGCCTGCTCGACCGCCCCACCGACGGCGAGCTGTTCCTGCTGGGCCAGCCGACCCGCGGCATGGACGACGCCGGCCGCACCGCGCTGCGCGGCGGCGCGATCGGCTTCGTGTTCCAGTTCCATCACCTGATCCAGGCGTTCACGGCGCTGGAGAACGTGCTGATGCCGCTGATGGTGGCGAGCGGCAAGCCCACGCGCGAACAGCTCGACCGCGGGCGGGCACTGTTGGCGGACGTGGGGCTGTCGGGCCTCGAACACCGCAAGCCCGACCAGCTCTCCGGCGGCCAGCAGCAGCGCGTGGCCGTGGCGCGCGCGCTGGTCACGCGGCCGGCGCTGCTGCTGGCCGACGAGCCGACCGGCAACCTCGACAGCAAGTCGGCGGCGGAAGTGTTCGAGCTGTTCCGCAAGTTCAACCGGGAGTTCGGCTGCGCGGTGCTGCTGGTGACCCACGACCCGCGCCTGTCCGAACGGTGCGACCGCACCGTGTCGCTGGTGGACGGCCGCATCGACAGCGACACCACGCAGGACGCGACGCGCAGCGAATGAACCAGGTTCATTTGCCCGGACGAACGGTTCGGGCCAGTCACCTCAGGCAACTGGACCTGGTTTATTTGCTGTCAGGAGGTGGGGGAACTGGCGTGGCTGGGAGCGCAGGTACTGGGGTGGCGCCGTGACGCTCGCGCCCAGGTGCGCCGCGGCGTGCCAGGGCCAGCGCGGGTCGTAGAGGATGCCGCGGGCGATGGCCACCAGGTCGGCGTCGCCGGTGGCGACGATGGCCTCGGCGTGGTCATAGTCGGTGATCATTCCGACCGCGACCACGGGGATCGCCACGGCCTGCTTCACGGCGCGCGCGTGCGGCACCTGGTAGCCGGGGCCGACCGGGATCTGCTGCGCGGGATGCAGCCCGCCGGTCGAGACGTGGATGGCGCTGCAGCCCCGCGCCTCGAGCGCCTTCGCGAAGGCCACCGTGTCCTCGGTCGACCAGCCGCCGGCCACCCAATCGGTGGCGGACACCCGCACGCTGACCGGCTTTTCCGCCGGGAACGCCGCACGCACCGCATCGAAGACCTCCAGCGGGAAGCGCATGCGGTTGTCGAGCGATCCGCCGTACTCGTCGTCGCGCCGGTTCGACAGCGGCGACAGGAACTCATGCAGCAGGTAGCCGTGCGCGGCGTGGATCTGCACGGCGTCCAGGCCCAGGCGCGCGGCGCGTCGCGCGGACGCAGCGAAGGCATCGCGCACTTCGTCCATCTGCTCACGGGTCATGGCCACGGGCGGATTGTCGGTGTCGTGGAACGGCAGCGCCGACGGCGCGACGGTTTGCCAGCCGTGGGCGTGACCGGGTGCGATCTGCTTGCCGCCGAGCCACGGCAGGTCGGTCGATGCCTTGCGGCCCGCGTGGGCGAGCTGGATCGCGATCGGCATCGACGACCAGCGGCGGACGGACTGCAGCACCGTCGCCATCGCCGCCTCGGTGGCGTCATCCCACAGCCCGACGTCGCCGTAGGAGATGCGCCCGTCGGGCCGCACTGCGGTGGCCTCGATGGTGAGCAGGCCGGCGCCGGAAAGCGCCAGCTGGCCGAGGTGGATGGTGTGCCAGTCGGTCATCTTCCCGTCCACGGCCGAGTACTGGCACATGGGGGCGATGACGATGCGGTTGGCGAGCGACAGCGCGCCGACGGAAAGCGGTTCGAAGAGTTTCGGAGTGTTCATGCCGGGGTGCCTCGGGGAGTCATGCGCCCTTGATGGGGTGCGGCGGGTCATCCGCAAGGTGCGGACTGCCGCCGGTATGCGCCCCTGCCGTGGACGCTGTGTCGCAGTTTGCCGCTTGCCACGCCGCCAGCCGCTGCTCGTAGTGCGCCAGCTCCTCGGCATAGATGTCGTGGACGCAGCGGTCGCAGCCGCTGTCGCAGCAGTCGGACGGCAGCGGCTTCTCCGGCGGCAGCGGTTTCGCCGGCAACCCGCTCATCCGCGCAGCGTCCGCAGGTGCACGCTGGTTTCGCTGGCGCTGACGCCCTCGATGCCACGGATGCGCTCGAGCGTGGCGGAGAGCTCGGCCAGGCTGCCCACGCGCAGTTCGGCCAGCAGGTCCCAACGGCCGTTGGTGTCGTGCAGGGCGGCGACGCCGGGTTCGCCGAGCAGCGCGCGGATGACGCGGTGCTGGTTGCCCTCCACCGCCAGCGAGGTCCAGGCGCGGATCTCGTCGGGCGTGGCGTCGGGCCGCAGGCGCAGGGTGTAGCCGGTGATCACGCCGTCGCGCTGCAGCCGCGCCATGCGGTTGGTGATGGTGCCGCGGGAGACGCCCAGCGCCTTGGCCAGGTCGGCCACCGGGGCCCGGGCGTCGTGGCGGAGCTTGGCGATCAGGCGCTGGTCGAGGTCGTCCATTCGGACACTCCGGCATTTCGTATTGGCTTTTTAGCAGGTTTCTGGCAAAAACATAGCATTACTGCCATTTCGCGCTGTCGCCCCGGTCCGGACAATGACGTTACCGATCCGCCTACCCGGAGAACCCCGATGGCCATGACCCAGCTCACCACCCAGGACCTCACCCGTATCGTCGCCGCGAACGGCCTGCCGACCCTGCTCGGCCGCCTGGTGGACTACCTGGAGGCGGACTTCCGGCGCTGGCCCGAGTTCGACAAGAGCCCGCGCAGCGCCGCGCACTCGGCGCTGGGCGTGATCGAGCTGATGCCGGTGGCCGATGCCAAGGAATACAGCTTCAAGTACGTCAACGGCCACCCGGGCAACACCAAGCTGGGCCTGTCGACCGTGGTCGCCTTCGGCGTGCTGGCCGACATGGACACCGGCATGCCGACCCTGATCAGCGAGCTGACGCTGACCACCGCGCTGCGCACCGCCGCCACCTCGGTGATGGCCGCCAAGCTGCTGGCGCGCAAGGACTCGAAGACGATGGCGCTGGTCGGCAACGGCGCCCAGAGCGAGTTCCAGGCGCTGGCCTTCCACCACCTGATGGGCATCAACGAAGTGCGCGCCTACGACGTCGACCGGGCGGCCACCGACAAGCTGGTGCGCAACCTGGCCAGCGCCGCGCCGAAGCTGCGTGTCCTGCGCAGCGACAGCGTGGCCCAGGCCGTGCGCGGCGCCGACATCGTCACCACCGTCACCGCCGACAAGGCCAACGCCGACATCCTGACGCCGGAGATGATCGAGCCGGGCATGCACATCAACGGCGTGGGCGGCGATTGCCCGGGCAAGACCGAGCTGGCGCCGGAGGTGGTGGCGATGGCCTCGGTGTTCGTCGAGTTCGAGCCGCAGTCGCGCATCGAGGGCGAGCTGCAGCAGATGCCCGCCGAATTCCCCGCCACCGAGCTGTGGGAAGTGCTGACGCTCAAGGCCGCTGGCCGTCGCACCGCGGCTGAAGTCACCCTGTTCGATTCGGTCGGCTTCGCGCTGGAAGATTATTCCGCGCTGCGCCTCGTGCGCGACTGCGCGAAGGAGCTGGGCCTGGGCCGCGAGGCCGGCCTGATCCCGGAGCTGCGCGATCCGAAGGATCTGTTCGGCGAGCTGGCGGCGGCGCCGGCGATTGCGCGGCTCAAGGTGGCCTGAAGCGCGAAGAGGCGGGTATCGGATGCGCTGGCTCAGCGGCTTGGGTCGGCCGTGAGCGCCGCGTCCGGTGCATTGCGCCGCGCGGCGCGCCAGGCCGTCGGCGTCAGTCCCGTGGCCGCCTTGAAGGCGCGGTTGAAGGGCCCCAGCGACCCGAACCCGCTGTCGAGGCTGATCTCGAGCACGGTCCTGCCTTCATGGGAGGCCAGCTGCCGGCAGGCGTATTTGATGCGGTAGCGATTGACGAACTGGTTGAAGTTGCGTTCGCCCAGGCCCTGCGTAATGGCGCGGCTGACCTTGTGCTCGACGCTGCCCACCGCCGCCGCCAGGTCCGCCACCTTCAACTCGGGCTCGCGGTAGAGCGCCTGTTGCTCGAGTACGCGGCGGATGGCCGCCGCCAGCGCCAGGTCTTCCTCGCTGGCGCGCGGCCGCATCGCGGCAGCGTCCGATGAAGTGGAAGCCATCGGTGTCGCCGGGACCACGCCGCCGCGCTGGCGCCGCCGCAGCAGCAGCGCGACATGGGTGAAGCCCAGGATGGCGGCACTGCAGCCCAGCACGGCGGCGCGATGCACCGGTGCCCACGCCGGCTCACTGGTCGCCATCGCCCCCGACACCGTGCCGCCAACCACGCAGCCGCCGTAGAGCAACAGGTAGACCGCACGCAAGCGCCGCTCCGGGACCGAGAGGCCGGCCCATCCGCGCAGGGCTTCGGCAAAGGCCAGCACCAGCACCGTCGAACTGGCCAGCGTGAGCAGGTCGCCCAGCACCGCCAGGCCGCGGCCGATGCCCGCCGCTTCGCCGGCCCGATACAGCACGATCAGCACCGCGACGCCCGCTGCCGCGGCCACGTGCCGCCGCGCCACCCCGCCATCGCCGCGGAACAGCGCGCGCGCGACCAGCCAGTACACGTTGCAGGTGGCGCAGGCGCCCAGGGTCACCAGCGCGGTGATCGCCACGGGCGCGTCGCCGAGGGTGGGCCGCAGCAGGGCCATGGCCAGCGACCCACAGAACACCGCGAACAGCAGTTCCGCGTCGCTCTTGTGGCGCCTGCCCAGCAGGACCAGGACCGAGGCCAGCGCCAGGCCCACCACCGCCCACGTCATGCCGTCGATAGCCGCCATCACCGCCTCCGCGTCCCTTTCGTCACCGCCCGGAAATCGTGGCACCGCGCGGTCACCCGCACCACTGCCAGCCGTCACGGCTGAACGGACGCCTTCCGCCGAATCGCCGGCGGGAAATGCGGCTGGCCGATTTCCGATCCGGCAAGACAGGGCACGGCGCGGACGCCAACCCTGCGGCGTCATCCCACCGGAGCCCGTCATGACGCCGACCATCCCCTTACAGCCCAACCTCCTCACCGAGTCCCGCCGCCGCCTCCGGACGGCCGCCGCCACCTGGTTCGCCGTGGCGGTGGCCGGGCAGTGGGCCTTCGTGGCCTTCATCGTCCTGTACTTCACCCCGCCCCTGCTGCAGGGCGACCCGCTCGCCATGAACACCAAGCCGCACATCACCGGCTGGGCACCCGGCGACGCGGTGGGCAACTTCCAGTTCGTGGGGCACGTGTTCCTGGGGGCCCTGGTCACCTTCAGCGGCGTGCTGCAGCTGGTCCCCGCCCTGCGCCAGCGCTGGTCGGCCCTGCACCGATGGAACGGCCGGGCGTTCATGCTGGCCGCGCTGGCCGCCAGCCTCACCGGGTTCTACCTGACTTGGGTGCGCGGCTCGCAGCTGAACCTGCCCAGCGCGCTGTCCACCAGCCTCAATGGCGCGCTGATCCTGGTCTTCGTCGCGCTGGCCTGGCGTGCGGCGTGGCGGGGCGACATCGCCCTGCACCGCCGGCACGCGCTTCGGGCCTGGGTGCTGGTGAACGGCGTCTGGTTCCTGCGCATCGGCATCATGCTGGCGGGCCTGGGCCTGGCGCCGTTCGGTGTCCGCATGGGCTACGACAGCGCGGTCTTCCTCGGCGTCAGCTTCGCCAGCTGGATCGTTCCGCTCGCGCTGGTGCAGCTCTATCTCGTCGCCGAGCGCTCGCCGCGGGCCGCCGTCCCGAACGCCATCGCGGGCCTGTTGTTCTTGCTTGCCGGACTGACCGCCGCCGGCGCTGTCGCCGCGGTCGCCTTCATGTGGGGGCCGTACCTGTAGCCGTCGCGCCCCGCACCGTCGCCGTCGGCGAAATCGAGCGGGAGTTCCGCATTTTTGCTCCGGCCGGCATCCGGCGCGCTCCCTTGGTCATCGCGCTGCACGGCCACGGGCAGACCGCGAGGCAGATGGAACCCATGACTGGCTGGAACGCGGTTGCCGCGGAGCACGGCGCCGTAGTGGTTTACCCGCTGGCCCGCGGCGGGCGCTGGCGGATTTTCGGCCCGGAAAGCCCCGACGTGGATTTCCTGGTCGCGTTGATCGATGCGCTGGCGGCCGAGCGGCTGGTCGATCCCGCGCGTGTCTTCGTCAACGGCTACTCGGGTGGCGCGCAGATGAGTTGGCGCTTCGCCTGCCAGGAACCGACGCGCGTGGTCGCCGCCGGCTTCGTGGCCGGCGCCGCGCCGGATGGCTGCGGCCTGGGCGGCGCGCGCGGGCTGCCGGCCCACCGCTGTCATCGAGGCACTGACCGAGGCGAACCAGCGCGCGGAGGGCGTGCGCCGGCACCGCTGGGCCTGCGACGACGACGCACCGGTGGTGCTCTACAGCTTCCGCCGCGGCGAGCACGACTGGCCCGGGCATGCGCGCAGCCACGGCAGCCGGTCGGTGGATGCGACGGCGGTGATGTGGGCGTTCTTCGAGGCGCACGCGGGGCGCTGAGGCCCTTGCCGGAAACGAGAAGCCCGCCGGGTGGCGGGCTTTCGTGGCGAGGTGGTTGCCCTCTCCCCGGCCCTCTCCCGGAGGGAGAGGGAGTGGGTCAGGGGGTTACCAGACGACTTCGGCCATCGAGCAGTTGAGGCCGGAGCCGATGCCGAGCAGCGCGACGCGGTCGCCCTTCTTCAGGCGGCCCATCTCGCGCAGCTTGCTGAGCACGATGGGCACCGAGGCCGGGCCGATGTTGCCGTGCTCGTTGAAGATGGTGAGCACCTTCTTCGGGTCGATGCCGAAGGCCTTGATGAAGGCCTGGGTGTGCACCTGCGAGACCTGGTGGATGACGAACTCGTCGAGCTCGTCGACCACCCAGCCCAGCGCCTGGCGGGCGGCGCCGAAGGTGGCGGTGGCCAGCTTCAGGCCTTCGATCAGCAGCATGCGGGTGTCGGTGACCATGCGGTCGAGGTTGCCGCGGCACAGGGTATTCCACTGCGTGGCGGCCTTGGTGACGCCGCCGCGGTACTTCGGCGCGTCGGGGGTGAGCTCGGCGCGCGAGAGCACCATGGCGGCGGCGCCGCAGCCCAGGGTCAGCGTGGCCAGTTCGTTGCGGAACTGCTCTTCGGTGACATCGGGGGCGCTCAGGCGCTCGATGGTTTTCTTGTAGGCGAGGTTGGCGGTTTCGCCGTCGACGACCAGGGCGTACTCGATTTCACCGCGCTCGATCATGCGGCTGGCGATGTCCATGCCGTTGAGGAAGGCGAGGCAGGCGTTGGCGACGTCGAAGTTCTGGCAGTTCTCGCCCAGGC
>LNFM01008467.1_pt1 | contig 15525 bp, 11 predicted proteins | sample 596031 | NCBI WGS metagenome assembly LNFM01 (sample SAMN04254537, study PRJNA301005) | activated carbon metagenome | isolation source: dual media filters at the Ann Arbor, Michigan drinking water treatment plant | place: USA: Ann Arbor | reverse complement strand
GACCAGTTCCGCGAATTTTTCCGTATGGTGCGCCTCGGTCTTCACCACGGGTCGCATTTCGTGCAGCACCACCGGGACGCCCGCGTTCGCCAGCGCCCACGCCGCTTCCGATCCGGCCATACCGCCGCCGACAACATGTACAGGTTTCATGGGCGATCACATGCCGCGCCCGGGGCGCCGCTTCAAGCCTCGCGCGCCGTGAGGCCGTGTGCGATAGGGGCGCATGGCTACCGCACCTACACCGCCCACGCCCGCCCGCGACAGCATTGGCGCCGCGCTCCGTTTCGTGCGCGATCGCTGGCAATTGATTGGTGCGACGGCGGGTGTGCTGGCGTTAGCGCAGCTCGTGGCGATGCTGCTGACTGGGCCCTCGCTGATCTGGATGGTTGTCGTGTTCGGTGGCTTCGCCGCCGCCTACGCGATCTTTACTGGCGCTGCGCTCGGCGCCGCGAATCCGCGCCAAGGACTGCCGGGTCACGCCGGTCGTCTCGTGCTCGGCATGGGCATCATCGTGTTCTTCGCCGCGATCGTGATGATCATGGTGATGTTCGTCGCGATGAGTGTGCTGATCGCGCCTTATGGCCCTGAGGTGCAGGCGGCGGGAGAAAATCAGGAAGCGGTGCGAGCGATCATGGATCGCGCAGCGGCCGCCCAGCCCGATGTGCTCTTCTGGTTTCTTATGGCCGGTTTGGTGCTTCTGTTTGTGCTCACCACGCGCTTCTATTTTGCTGCGCCCGCCAGCGTGGAACGGCAGCGTGTCGTGGTGTTCGATAGCTGGCGGCTGACGCGTGGTTCATTCGTGCGCATCGCGCTGTCGCGGATCGTATTGCTTCTGCCAGCCTTGCTGTTCACTGGCGCGCTGCAATCGCTCGCGGCAATCGGGCTCGGAGCGCCGTCTGACGTGCCGGGGCTTGTCGCGTACAGCCAAAGCAATCGCGTGGGTTTTGCGTTGATCTATGCCTTCGCGATCTTCTTCCATGTCGGCTTCTTTTCCGCACTCGAGGCGGCGCTTTCGGCCAATCTTTACCGCGCGTTGCGACCCGCGGACCGGCCGCCCGCCGCCTAAGGCTCGACCGACTCGTTTCGCTCCGCTAAGAGGCGCGGCCCCATGACCGCCTCACGCTCCTACGTGCGCGACGTTTTGCGCCTCGCCGGTCCCGTAGCGCTCGCGCGTCTGGGCATTATCGGCATGGGTCTCGTCGACGTGATCGTCGTCGGGCAATTGGCGGCGGATGAGTTGCCGTATCAAGCGCTGGGCTGGGCGCCGACGGCAGTGTTTCTGGTTGCGGCGATTGGTTTGCTGCAGGGCGTGCAAGTGCTCGCTGCGCGTTCGCTTGGTGAAGGCAATCCGCAGGGCGCAGGTGTCGCGCTGCGGCGCGGTTTGGTGCTGGGCTTGATCGCGGGGCTTATCTCAGCTGGCCTCATGTGGCTCGGCGGCGAGAGGCTCTTCACGACATTCGGCATCAGCGAGGAACTCGCTGGGCCATCGACCACGATCATGGCGATCTTCGCCATCTCGATCCCGCTGCATCTGCTTTATGTAGCCGGCACATTCTTTCTGGAAGCGATCAAGAAGCCGGGCATCAGCACTGGCATCATGTGGGCCGCGAATGCGGTGAACTTGGCGCTTAACTTGTGGTGGGTGCCCGAGTACGGCGCTGTGGGTTCGGCATGGGCGACAGTCGGCGCGCGCGTGTTTCTCGCGGGCGTCATTCTGCTTTGGATTTACGTGCTGCTGCGCGATCGCAAGCACTATGGCGTGGGCGCCAAGAACGCTGTTGGGCCGAGCTACCGCGCTTTGCTGGGCGTCGGCATTGCGGCGGCTGTGAGCCAAGCGGTCGAAGCGGGCGCGTTTTCTGCGATGACGGTGATAGCCGGCCGCTTAGGCGCGGACTTTGTTTCGGCCTATCAGATCGTGCTCAACATCATGGCGCTTGTGTTCATGGTAGCGCTGGGCGTGGGTGCTGCGAGTGCGGTGCTGGTGTCAGAAGCGATAGGACGGCAAGCGCCGCAAGATGCCGCAAGAGCTGGCTGGACCGGCATCGGCATCAATGCGGTTGTGATGATCGTTGCTGCGGTGGCGATCCTTGTCTTCGCGGAGCCCATCGGGCGCGGCTATACCGCTGATCTCGCGATTGCAGGCTTGGTGGCGTCACTCATGTGGGTGGCCGCGCTCGTCCTCCATCCTGACGGCGCGCAAGTCGTGATCGCCTCTGTCTTGCGTGCGCGCGGCGACAATTGGTTTCCGACGTTCAGTCACATCGCGGCCTATGCCGTGGTCATGCCCGTGCTCGGCTTCTGGCTGGCCGAGCATCAGGGCATGGGCGTTGCGGGCCTGTTGTTCGCAATCTTTTGGGCAAGCGTGTTGAGCGCCGCGGTGCTGTTGCTGCGCTGGTGGGCGCTGGCGCGCAAACTGCCGAAACCAACTGACGCCGCCTAGGCGTTCACGCCCAAGATCCAGCCTTCTTCGCGCTCAACCGCCTCGCGGCGGGGATCATCCTTCGCAGGCCCGAACAGCGCGCCGAGCTGGCCTTTCTCGTCGAGCGCCGCGAAGCGTTCGCACGCGCCGCGCACCTGCGCCTGGTCCTTGATCTCGCCCGCATTCGGCTTGGTGGCGAAGAGCGACGGATAGATTTCGGTGAACACGGCGTCCGTGTCTTCGAGGTCGGCAGGAGTGAGTGGCTTCCAGCCTGTTTCGAACGGCCAGAGCTTCACCTGTCGCGGATCGCGCAAGCGCTTGATGATCGGCAAACCGGTCAGCGCTTGGCCGCCAACGGAGCCTTGATAATAGAGCTTCCAGATCGAAGAGGGGCCCTTGATGGCGTCTTCGGTCAAGCGGAACTCCGGCAAGTCATCCGGTCCATGCTCGCGGACGCGCTTCGCCGAGAGCATCGTTTGCTCGTCGCGTGCTGGGGCGCCCCAGAACGGGAAGGCTTCGCCCGTCATCAGCCGGTTCATCTTCGCGCCGACTTGGAAACGGTTGTTGGTGTTGTCCGGCTTGTCCTTCGTCTCTTTCGCCACGAAGTCGAGCAGCGCCTTCCACGGTTCGCCGGGCAGCTTCAATGCCGCTGCCGTGCCGCGCGGAAAGCTCAGCGGAAAGTCGAAGCCAACCAGCGCACGCTCGCGCTTGCGCTTCAAATCATCGAGGATCGCATTGAGTTGCTGTTCGGCCGCTGCGCGTGTTGGCGGATTGTGTGATTCAAACGCCATCTGAAAGCGCACATTGCGCTTCAGCACGCCGATCCAGATGGAGTCAGGTCCCGTCGTCGGCTTCGCCGCGGCGCTCCAGTCCACCATGACATAGGCTTGGAACAGTCTCTGCTGCATGATCTTCTTCGTGCTTGATCGTTTGCGCTCCGCCGTGATCGACCGCGGAGCGCTGGAGGATCACGAAGCGGGTTCTAGTCCAGTTTCACCAACATCTTGCCGGTATTGGCTCCGGTGAAGAGGTTGAGGAAAGCTTGCGGCGCCCGGTCGACGCCGTTCTCGACCGTCTCTTCCCATTTGACGCGGCCTTCCTTCACCCACTGGCCCATCTCAGCGAAGAACTGATCGCGCATGTCGATGAAGTCCGATACGATGAAGCCCTGCATCTTGATGCGTTTGCCGACAATGTAGGCCATGTTCCGCGGCGCCGCCGGCGGCTCCTTGGCGTTGTAGATCGAGATCATGCCGCATTCGATGAAGCGTGCGAAAGGACGCGCTGCTTCGAGCGCGACTTCGAGATGCTCGCCGCCGACATTGTCGAAATAAATGTCGATGCCTTTCGGCGCCGCTGCGCGGACGTTCTCGAGCAGATTGCCGACCTTGTAATTGATGCCTGCATCAACGCCGCGCGTGCGCAGCCAATCGAGCTTGCTGTCGGAGCCCGCCATCGCAACGACGGTGCAGCCGCGGATCTTCGCGATCTGGCACACGGTCGCGCCTACTGCGCCGCCAGCGGCGGAAACGAGAACGACATCGCCGGCCTTGGGTTCGCCGATGCGATGGAAGCTGGAATAGGCCGTCATGCCTGGCATGCCGAGCACGCCGAGAAACGCCTGCGCCGGCACGCCCGTTTGCGGCAGTTTGTTGAGTGCGGCCGCCGGAGCGACGAACGCTTCGCGCCAGCCGAACATGCTGTCGACCAGATCGCCCTCGGCGAACTTGGGATCGTTGGACTTCACTACCGTGCCGACAGCGCCGCCTTGCAGGGCTTCGCCCAGTGCGAACGGCGGCACGTAGCTCGGGCGGTCATACATGCGGCCGCGCATGTAGGGATCGACCGACATCCAGGAATTGCGAACCAGCACTTCACCCGGGCCAGGATCAGGGACCTGCACCGTCGCGACCTCAAAATTCGAGGCCTCCGGCATGCCGACCGGGCGGCTCTTCAAACGGACTTCGCGCGCCGTGGTTGGCATTTGTTCGCTCCCTATCGTCGATTGGGGCGCGACCATAGCGAAAAACGCGGGCTGTGGAAGGTTTGCCCCGGTGGCCAGCTTTGCGCCTCCGGCGCTGGACAGCCCCGCCCGGGGCGCTCCATAACCCGGCGCTTCCAACAGAAGAAACTAACCTTATGTCCATCCGCCTCCGCTTCGCGCCGTCACCGACGGGCCGCATCCATGTCGGCAATGTGCGCACCGCGCTCATGAACTGGCTGTTCGCGCTGCGTCAGGGTGGGCAGGTGCTGCTGCGTATCGACGACACCGACCTCGCGCGTTCCACCAAAGAATACGAGCAAGCGATCGAGGACGATCTGCGTTGGCTCGGCCTGCCGTGGAATGAACGCGCCAATCAGTCGGCGCGGTTCGACGTCTATGAGAAGGCGGCGCAGAAGCTGAAGGACGCGGGGCTTTTGTATCCGGCGTACGAGACGGAGGATGAACTCGATCGTAAGCGCAAGATCGCGCAGGCGACGGGTAAGCCGCCCGTCTATGATCGCGCTGCGCTCAAACTGACAGACGCCGAGCGCGCACAACTCGAAGCCGAGGGCCGCAAGCCGCACTGGCGCTTCAAGCTCTCAGGTGCGCGCAAGGATTGGGTTGACCTGGTCCGCGGGCCGCAGTCGATCGACACGGCCTCGCTCAGCGATCCGGTGCTGATCCGCGAAGATGGCGCGTTCCTCTACACGCTGCCCAGCGTCGTCGACGATATCGACTTCAAGATCACGCACATCGTGCGTGGCGAAGATCACGTCACCAATTCCGGCGTGCAGATCGAAATCTTCGAAGCGCTCGGTGGCGACGTGCCGGCGTTCGGGCATTTCCCGCTGCTCGTTGGGGCCGACGGCGCGGCACTCTCGAAGCGCATTGGTTCACTTGGCGTGGGTGAACTCGGGGTCGAAGGTTATGAGCCGATGGCGTTGCTCTCGCACCTGGCCAAGATCGGCACGTCCGATCCGGTTGAAGCGCGGCTCACGCTCGATGCGCTCGCGGAAGAGTTTGCGTTCGAGAAAATCGGCCGCGCGCCAGCGCGGTTTGATCCGGAAGAGTTGAAGCGCGTCAATGCCGCTGTCGTGCACCAGTTGGAGTATGCGGCGGTAAAGGATCGCTTGGTGAAGCTGGACGCGGACAAAGGCGAGGCCTTTTGGCTTGCCGTGCGCGCCAATCTCACCCTGCTGCCGGACGTTAAAGAGTATGCGCAGATCGTCGATGGCCCGATCACGCCGGTGATCGCTGACACGAGCTTCGCTGCGACGGCCGCCGAGTTGCTGCCAAAAGGCGCCTACGATGCAACCTCGTGGCAAGCCTTCACCAATGCCGTGAAGGAAAAGACCGGCGCAAAGGGCAAAGCGCTCTTCATGCCGCTCCGCCAAGCGCTCACCGGCATGGATCACGGCCCGGAAATGGCCGCGCTCTTCCCGTTGATCGGCGAAGAGCGTGCGCGCAAGCGGTTGATGGGTGAGGCGGCGTAGCTTTACCCAGGAAGTAATTGCTCGCTTGACCGTCTCAACTACTCTCAGCGCAAGGAGTGTGCGTGATGAGTAAGTTCTGGACCGGTTGGCTCAACGTGTGGTGCGCCGTGGTTTTAGCGTTCGGCGCTTTTCTTGCGTTGGCCGCCGTGCCCGCGCTCGATGGCGGCGTGCGCCTCGTGCTCTCGTTGTTTAGTGGCGGCTCTGTCCCGCCAGAGGCGCTTGACCAACCGATCGTTCGCTTCGGCATTGGTCTGCAAGGCGCGCTTACGTTGGGCTGGGGCCTGACGATGATGGCATTGATCGATGCAGCGAAGACGTTGGGCGCGCCGATGTGGCGGAAGCTCACCATTGCACTCGTGGTTTGGTACGTCGTCGACAGCGCGATTTCGATTGTGACTGGCCTTACTCTAAACGCCGGATCCAACACGGTTTTGATGGCTGGATATCTCATCCCCGTGCTGGTGTCCGGCGTTCTCAGAGATCAGCGCGCCTGATCAAGCGCCGCGATCTCGCGATCCAGGCGTTTTACCGCCAGCGCGTTGAGCCATCCTACGGCCGCGAACACAACGCCCGTGAAGCCCACACCGGTGGCGAAGATGCTGAACCGGGCGGCGAAGGGCGCCTCTAACTCCGGTGCAAACGCCACGCCGGCCAAGAACACGAGCAAGCCGGGTACAAACGGTCCAAGATACCAGCGCCACACCGTGCTCAACGCCGCGCGCTGGCGCGTGAGTTCAGCGCGGTGGAAATCGGCAAGGCTCGAGGCTTGATCTAATTCTGCCTTCGACGCCGCGCGCCCAAGTTCGTTGAGCTTCCAGCACACATAGAGTGCGCCAGCGACGATCAGGGCGGCGCCGGCCTGCACCATTGGCTCTGGCACAGTGAACGCCATCCAGCCAAACGCCACCACCACAAGAGCAGCGGCAATGTACTCGGCAGCGTTACGCCAACGGATGCGCGTTTGAAACCGTGCGGCGTGCGTGTGAATTTCGGCAAGCGACATGGTGAAAGGCTCCTCTGGTTGATTGGTCCAGAGGGATTGAAGGGGATCGCGGTCAGACATTGGATTCACTTGGGGCGGTCTCATGAAAGGATTTGGCGAGTTGCGCCTTGAGGCGCGAAATGCGGGTGGCGACAGCGCCGGGTGTGAGGCCGGTGATCTCAGCGATCGCGGCGGCGTCCAGCTCTTCGAGGTAGAGCGTCAGCACTTGCCGGTCGGCAGCGGGAAGCTTGCGGATGAGCGCGTTGAGCTTCTCGATTGCGTCGCTTTGCTCGACATCGGCACTCAAGCTGCGCAGATCGGGCAGATGTTCGATGTCTTCGATCGGCGTAGCGCCGACGCGCCCGCGCCGCTCGCGATCAATGTGTGAAGCGGCCACGTTGTGCGAGACGCGATAAACCCACGTGCGCATCGAGCAGCGGCCGTCAAACGCAGCGAGGCTTCGCCAGAGCGCGACGTGCATATCTTGCAGCAGATCGCGGCGGCGTTCCGCGTTCGCCTCGCTCGCCCGCGCTAGACGCTGCATGGCAGCGCCGTACGTGGCGGCGGCGTCGAGGTAGCGCGCGTCCTGATCGGGATTGGGCCTCATGACCGCTATAGTCTAGCGGGCCCAGGCTTTCTTACGAGGCGCTACTCACCGCGGCGCATCAAGGCGCCAAAGGCGGAGCGCGCGGCGGAGAAAACGGCATCCTTTGCCTGGTTTTCCGCCTCTTCTCTCATCTCGTCCACGATGGCCTGAAAGCCGGTCGGCTCTTCGTCACGGGCTGGCATTGCCTGAACCGGCTCATCCGTCGCGAAAGGCGAACGGGCGTGCGGGTCCTTTTGCTTCTCCCACGCTTCAATAAGGCTCCGCGCGAACGACATGGCGAGGCCCTTAACACGGAGCTGCACGTCTTCCCGCGCATCTGCGAAGGCGGCGAAATTGGCGGTGAGTTCGGCTTCCTCGGTCGTACGCTTCATTGCGGCCCGGGCGGTGATCATGAACTTTTCCGCAGCCGTTACGAATGCGGGCACGTTGCCGTTTGGGTGAAGCGCGATGTCCATGACGATCGCGGTGCGCTCGTCCCCGGCCAGGAAGACGACGTTCCAGTCATCGTAAGGGTAGAGATCCAGAGACGTCATCAGGAACGTGCCGCTTTCGCCGTTCCAGATGGGATCAGGGATGAGGAAGAACGGCCGCAGCTGCGCGCCGGGCATTTTCGCTTGCGCGTTCGATTGTGCGGCCGCTAGCCGCTCGTCAATCCGGCGTTTGCCATTTTCGAGCCTGGCGTTGATCGATGACGCGTTCGGGACGAGGTTGCTTTCGTCAGTGGGCGAGAAACCAAGCTCACGCAGCATCGCGCCTGATTGGCCCTGCCACACCGCATCGGGAAACACTTTGCGCCGGTCATGCGGATCACCGCCAGCCGGCGGCGGCGCCGCCGCAGCAGCCTGAGCAGAGGCGGTCGATGGTCTTTTGCCGAAGCTCATGAGTCGCCCCGTGGAATCCTGTGGAGGTTAAAGTCTTGGCGTTAATGTCTGGTTCAAATCTGATGACCGCTAACCGCGGTCATGGCCGGTGCGGTTGGTTGGCCCGGCGCCATTGCACGGGCATTTCCCCGCCTCTAAGTGCTCTTGCGAGGATTATCCAAGATGGCGCGTGGTGAAGGCAGGACGGTTGCGGCGGCAGAGCCCGCTGCGGATCCATCGCCGCCAATGCTCCGGACAATTGGCCGGCTGATGAGCCTCATTGGGGGTCTCACCGGGCGTGGCGTGCGTGCGCGCATCGTCGTTGCCTTTGTTTTGACCCTGCTCGGCAAAGTGTTGGCGGTGTTTTCGCCGCTTGTGCTGGCGGATGGCATAAATGCCCTGAGCGCGGGCGACGCCTCTGGCGCGTTGCCGCTCTTCCTGGGCATGGCCGGATTTTGGGCAGCACTTCGTTTTGCCTCAACCGCGGGTCCGCAAATTCGCGATGCGATCTTTCAGCCCGTGAGTGAAGAGGCGCAGCGGCGCGCCGGCACGAACGTCTTTTCACACGTTCACCGGCTCTCCGTGCGGTTCCATCAGTCGAAGCGCACGGGCTCGGTTTATCGCACGATCGAACGCGGCGTGCGCGCCATCGATTTTTTGCTGCGCTTTCTGGCGTTCAACATCGCGCCGACGCTGATCGAGTTGCTGCTCGCGGCCGCGGTGCTGGGCGTGCGTTATGGCTGGCAGTTCGCGCTGATCGCCGGCGCTACCGTGTTCATTTATGCCTGGATCACGTTTGGCGTGACCGAGTGGCGCTTGAAGCATCGGCGCGAGATGAACGAAGCCGACAGCGAAGCGGCGGGCCGGGCCGTGGATTCGCTGCTCAACTTCGAAACCGTGAAGAGCTTCGCTGCCGAGCAACGCGAGAGCGAGCGTTATGATCGCGCGCTGGCGTCGTACGCGAACGCCGCTGTGCGCTCAAACACCTCGCTCGTTCTTTTGAACGTGCTGCAGACTTTGATCATGAATGTCGGTTTGGTCGGCATGGTGATCGCGGCGGGATATTTGGTGGCGAGCGGTCCGATGGGGCCGGGCGACATCACCGCCGTCATCCTCATCATGACGAACCTCTACGCGCCGCTGAACATTCTGGGCTTTGCCTATCGCGAGATCAAACAGACCTCGATCGATATGGAGAAGATGTTCACGCTCCTGGACGAGCCGCCTGACGTGGCGGATGCGCCGGGCGCTACGGCGCTGAAGCCAGCGCGCGGCGAAGTCGTGTTCGAGAATGTCGGTTTCGCGCACGAAGGCCGCGATGTGGGCCTGGACGCGGTATCGTTCACCGCGCCCGCAGGCCAAACGACCGCGATCGTGGGCCCCTCCGGCGCTGGTAAGTCGACGGTGCTGAAACTGCTCTTCCGATTCTACGATCCGGCCGCAGGCCGTGTGCTGATCGATGGGCAGGATTTGCGCACCGTGACGCAAGCCAGCCTGCGCTCAGCGCTTGGCTTGGTGCCGCAGGACGTCGTCCTGTTCAACGACACGATCCGCTACAACATTGCCTACGGCAAGCCGGAAGCGACGCAAGCCGAGCTCGACCAAGCGGCGGCGCGTGCGCAGCTGCTCACGTTCATCGAAAACCTGCCGCAAGGCTGGGACACGCGCGTGGGCGAGCGCGGGCTGAAATTGAGCGGCGGTGAGAAGCAGCGCGTGGGGATAGCGCGCGTCGTGCTGAAGGACCCGGCCATCCTCATTCTCGATGAGGCGACCTCGTCGCTCGATAGCGTCACTGAGGATGAGGTGCAGAGTGCTCTGGAAGAGGCGTCGCGCGGACGTACGACGATTGTCGTTGCGCACCGCCTCTCAACCATCGCCAACGCCGATCAGATCGTGGTGCTAGAAGCAGGCCGCATCGTCGAGCGCGGCACGCACGCGGCGCTGATCGCGCGTGATGGGCTCTATGCCGATCTCTGGAAGCGCCAAGCAGAGGAGCCGCAAATCGCGGCGGAGTAGCTCACCGTCCCAAATCCTTCTTCACGACCTGCGCCGCGTTATGCCCAGGCGCGCCAGTGACGCCGCCGCCAGGATGTGTCCCTGAGCCGCACATGTAGAGCCCAGCAATTGGCGTCCGGTAATCGCCATGCCCCAGTACCGGGCGCGCGCTGAACAATTGGTCGAGCGATAGCGCCCCGTGCATGATGTCGCCGCCGACCAGGCCGAACGTGCGTTCGAGATCGAGCGGCGAAAGCACTTGGCGGCCAAGCACGCTTTTCGCAAATCCCGGCGCGTGTTTGTCGACAGTCGCGATCATGAGATCAGCAACCTCGTCCTTGTGATCATCCCACGAGCGTCCGCCGGAAAGTTCCGGTTGAACGTGCTGGCAGAAGAGCGACGCAACGTGCTTGCCTGGCGGCGCCAGCGTATCGTCGAGCGTCGACGGGATGAGCATTTCGACGATCGGTTCGCGTGACCAGCCGTGCTGACGCGCATCGTCGTAGGCGCGCTCCATGTACTGAAGCGAGGGGGCTATGATGATGCCCGCGGTGAGGTGATCGCCCGGTTCCGGTTTGCAGGTGAAGCGCGGCAGCTCCGACAGCGCGACGTTCATACGGAACGTGCCGGAGCCGACCTTGTAGCGCGTAATGCGTTCGCGGAAATCTTCGGGCAGGGCGGCTTGCGGCGTGATGCGACCGAAGAGGAGCTTCGGATTGAGATTGGAGATCACCGTCTTCGCGCGGAAGCTCTCGCCGGTCTCAGTGATGACGCCCCGCGCGATCGGCGTCTCTTCCATCACGACACCGCCCGCGCGCCGCGCTTCGCGTTCGACGATCAGCTCTTTTACACCAACGCCGGTGCGGATCTCAACGCCGCGCTCACGGCAGCACGCCGCCATCGCTTGCGTGATCGCGCCCATGCCGCCAATGGCGTGACCCCAAAGCCCCTTCTTGCCGTTCACCTCGCCGAAGACGTGATGCAACAACACGTAAGCGGAGCCCGGCGTGTAGGGGCTGGCGAAATTGCCGACGACAGAGTCGAAGCCGAACAGCGCTTTGACCGGCGCGCTCTCGAACCAAACGTCGAGCCACTCGCCGGCGGATTTAGTGAAGAGATCGAGCAGATCGCGCTTGGCCGTGAGATCGAGTTTGTTCAAACGCCCCGCGAGCTGTGCTGCGCGCAAGCCTTCCTCGATCGCGCCGACGATGCCGCGTTCCGTCAAGTTCGGCGGTTGCTCAAGCAGCAGCGCGCGCATCACATCGGCGATCACCTCAAGCCGGCGCTCATATTCGGGCAAACGCATCGCGTCGTGATTGGAAAAGCGCGCCACTTGCGCCTGCGTGACGCCAGGCGCGGACATGAAATAGCCGCCGTCAGGCAGCGGCAGAAAGTTCGAGACTTTACGCTCGACGATCTTCAGCCCGTGCCTGTGCAGATCGAGATCGGAGATCACTTTCGGATTGAGCAGCGAGACCGTGTAACTCGCGACCGAGTTACGGAAGCCTGGATGGAACTCCTCCGTTACCGCTGCGCCGCCCACAACGTTGCGCCGCTCAAGCACGAGCACTTTGAGACCCGCCTCGGCCAAATAAGCCGCACAAGTCAGGCCGTTATGGCCAGCGCCGATGATGATGACGTCGTGCAAATCGCCCTCCCGCGAACGTCTTGGCGGATTGGTATTGGGTTTGTCGAGGGCGGTGAGGGCGAGTTCCAGCCGCTTCCCGCGCTTCCCGGCGGGGGACGCCGCTGCTATTCAAGATTGCAGAATTGGGGGCGTGAATGACGCGGGCGTTGAGATTTGGCGAGCATGTGCTGGAACGGGGCGAACCGCAGGATGCGTTTGCTCCGGGTGTTGTCGTTGCCCAAGCCGAGGAAGAGGACATTGCGGCCGGTACGTCCACGACGGCGGTCATCACTGTCAACGGCGACCCAATCTCGAGCACGATTGGCAGCGCAGGCGATCAGGACTGGTTCCGCGTCACGCTTGTTGCTGGTGAGAGCTATGTGTTCTCACTGACGGGGAGCGGCGGCACACCCTTGGCGGATCCGTTTCTGCGCGTGAATACATCGTTCGGTTCGTTGCTTTCGGTCGATGACGACGGTGGCGTCGGCGCAAACGCAGAGATGCATTACACAGCGACGTTCAGCGGCACGTACTATATTTCGGCCGGCGCCGCTGGCAGTGAGATCGGCGACTATACGCTCAGTGTTTCGACCGGTGCGCCGCAAGACCCTGTCGATACGTTGGATCTGGGTTTGACGTTCGCCACGACCACAATCGAAGTGTACTTCGCCTCATCAGGTCAGCAGTTCGGACCGTTGGCTGCGGCGTCGGCGAGTTGGAGTGCTAGTCAGATCAACGCCGCGATGAGCGCGCTGGCGACGATTTCGAACGTCACCAACGTCACGTTTGTACGCACCACCAACGCCGCGAATGCTGAATTCATCTTCGCGCTGACGCCGCTGCCAGCGGGTGTTCTTGGTGAAGCCTGGCCGACGCCAACCCGCGCGCACATTGCGTTTTCACCCACGGCGCCTGGCTGGAGCACGGCGGGACTCCAGCCTGGCGGTTTGGGCTATTCGGTGATCGTCCATGAGGCGCTGCATGGCCTGGGCCTCGATCACCCGCATCTCGACGGCGGTGACAATCAAGTGATGCAAGGCGTCACGGCGATTTTCGGAGACGTAGGCGATTTCCTTCTGAACCAGGGCGTTTTCACCATCATGTCATACAATGATGGTTGGCCGATTGGCCCCGACGGCTTGGCGCCGAGTTACGATTACGGATTTTCGGCCGGGCCGATGGCGCTCGATATTGCCATGTTACAGCGGCTCTACGGCGCAAACACGACGTACAATTCCACAGACACCGTCTACGCATTGCCGCTAAGCAGCACGGATGCCGCATATCGCACTATCTGGGATACAGGCGGCATCGACACGATTTCGTTCGCTGAATTTGGCGCATCAACGATCAACCTCAACGCTGCAACGCTGCTCAATGAAGAGGGCGGCGGCGGTTTCGTTTCCTACGCGACCGGCGTGTTTGGCGGCTTTACGATTGCGCATGGCGTCGTCATCGAGAACGCGATCGGCGGCACGCACAATGATCGCATCATCGGAAACGACGTAGCGAATGTCCTCACCGGCGGCAGCGGCAACGATTGGATTACCGGCGGCGGCGGCAACGATACGATGCTGGGCGGCAATGGCGATGATCGCTTCGACGTCGCGGCCGGCGATAGTGTTGATGGCGGCCTGCAGACCGACTTCATCGATTTCGATCTCTCAGATCAAACCGCAGACCTGATCATCGATCCTGCCGCTGCAGCGAGCAGTACTGGCTGGTCGATCGCTGGCGGCGTGATCAGAAACGTCGAGCGCTTCCAGCTTCATACCGGCTCCGGCAATGACACGCTCCTGCTGAGCGCCGTGGTCACAGGACAGAGTTGGTGGTGGGGAGGCGAGGGCGTTGATGGGATCGTCGCGGATTTCGCGCTCGATACAGCTGGCGTGACCGTCAACCTGAGCATGGCGGCCGGTATTGAAGTGTTCGAGGTGGAATGGCTCACCGCAACGGGCGGCTCCGGAGACGATGCATTCCGAGGTGGTGCGCTGGTAGACTCGCTGATCGGCAATGCGGGCAGTGACTCGTTACACGGAATGGGCGGCGCCGACACGATTTACGGCGGAGTCGGCGATGACCGGATATCTGGCGGTGACGGCGCGGACCAGCTCTGGGGCGGCGATGGCGCCGACGTGATCGAAGGCGAAGGCGGCAACGTGATCCCAGGCCAGGCCGGCGCGGATGTTATGCGCGGCGAAGCCGGCGACGATGTGCTCTACCTCGGAGAATTCGATTGGGCCGACGGCGGCGATGGGCGCGATCGCTTCAGTTTAACGATGCATACCTTGAGTGCGCCGATCGTCTTTGTGGCGGCGCAGGCGGCAACTGAAACCGGCGTTTACTTCGCTAACGGCGCCAGTGTCCGCAATGTCGAAGCTTTCGACATCAACACCGGCAGTGGCGACGACCTCGTCTTAGCTGACCACACGCACTATCAGTCGGCCTGGAACGCGTACGAGGGCGTTGACCGCCTTCAGCTTGATCTCTCTGCGCTGTCCGCGCCAATCACGATGACGAGCGCGCCCCTCTATTACCAGATGACGATATCGTGGGGCATCACCTTCAACTTCACGACGTTCCGCGTCGAGGCGTTTACACTGTCGGGTGGAAGCGCTAACGACTCGCTAAGAGGCATCGAAGGTGACGACCTGCTGAACGGTCGCGCCGGCAATGATACGATCAACGCGGGCGCCGGTCTCGACGCGCTTCATGGCGGCGACGGCGATGACACGCTCGCAGGTGACGCCGATGCGGACTTCCTCGATGGCGGCAATCACAATGACGCACTGAACGGCGGTGATGGCGACGATGTGCTTTATGGTCGGGCGGGGAACGATGCCCTGGACGGCGGCGCCGGCGCGGACGCCATGTATGGCGGCGCGGGCGATGATGTCTACCACGTCGATCACGCCGCCGACGTCGTGGGCGAGAGCGCGGCGTCAGGCAGTGACACGGTGATTGCAAGCGTCACGTTTGCGCTCAGCGCCTATGTCGAGAATCTGACTTTGAGCGGCGTCAGCGCCATCAGCGGCGCTGGCAACATTCTCGCGAACACGATCACAGGCAACGACGCAGCGAACACGCTTTCGGGCCTGGCTGGAGCCGATACGCTTGCTGGCCAAGGCGGTGACGATGTTCTGCTCGGCACAAATGGCGCAGACACGCTCGATGGTGGCGATGGCGCCGACCTGCTCGACGGCGGCAACGAGAACGACAACGCCAGCGGCGGCGGCGGCGCCGATACGCTTTATGGCCGCGTCGGCGACGATACGCTGGATGGCGGCTCTGATAACGATGCGCTTTATGGCGGCGACGGCGCCGATGTGGCGATCGGCGGCGATGGCGCCGATCTGATCGATGGCGGCAATCACAATGACGTGCTGAGCGGCGGCAGTGGCGCCGACACGCTATACGGGCGTCAGAACGACGATACTCTCGATGGCGGCGTCGACAACGATACGCTTTACGGTGGCGACGGGAATGACTCGATCTCGGGCGGCAGCGGCGAAGACTATCTCGAGGGCGGCAATGGCGCGGATCGCCTGAATGGTGGCG
>LNFM01008466.1_pt1 | contig 15525 bp, 13 predicted proteins | sample 596031 | NCBI WGS metagenome assembly LNFM01 (sample SAMN04254537, study PRJNA301005) | activated carbon metagenome | isolation source: dual media filters at the Ann Arbor, Michigan drinking water treatment plant | place: USA: Ann Arbor | reverse complement strand
AGGACAGACTGCGGGTTGGTGGACGGATTGTAATGAGGCGCTTTTGGGGGCTGCATGCGTGTAAGCCCTTAGCGAACAAGGGTTTACCCGAAATTCCCGTGCTGCATCGGCGCTTGCATCAGCGCGATTGGGAACGCATTAGTTATTTTGATCGTTGCGTTTTTTGAGCTCGCGCAGCTTATCGGCGATGCGCAGCTCCAGCCCGCGGTCCACCGGACGGTAGAAACCGGGCTCGGCCATGCCCTCGGGCAGGTAGCGTTCGCCGGCGGCAAAACCACCCTCTTCGTCGTGCGCGTACCGGTAGCCCTTGCCGTGGTCGAGCGCTTTCATGAGCTTGGTCGGTGCGTTGCGCAGGTGCATGGGCACCGGACGTGTGCCGTCCTTCTTGACCCAGGCCTTGGCTTCGTTGAAGGCCTTGTAGACCGCGTTGCTCTTGGGCGCCACGGCCAGGTAGATCACGCATTCGGCCAAGGCCAGCTCGCCCTCGGGACTGCCCAGGCGCTCGTATACCTCGGCCGCGTCCAGCGCCAGCCGCAGGGCGCGCGGGTCGGCCAGGCCGATGTCTTCAGCCGCCATGCGGATGAAGCGCCGCGCCATGTAGCGCGGGTCGGCACCACCGTCGAGCATGCGCACGAACCAGTAGAGCGCTGCGTCCGGGTCGGAGCCACGCACGCTTTTGTGCAGGGCGCTGATGGTGTCGTAGTTTATACGGAGCGCACCATTCGATGAGTATCCCAAAACAAGCAAAAATGCGCCCTGTAGCTTCATCTAACAAGCAGAGCGTTAGATGAAACGAAGTTGACTGGACCTCATCGTCCTTTCCATCTAAGAGGGCCGGCGGTGCAACGGCGTGTCCGCAACCAGCGAGCAGTAGTCCGACTCACGGCGTCAACGTCTATTCCAAGGTGACCGCACACGTGCGGTCGGCTGCCCAGTCGGAATAGCTCAAGTAGTAGGCTGAAACGTCGCGATGCCCAGCGGCGACCGCCGCCAGAGCGGCCAGCGCAGCCCTGCCGCCTGCGTCGCAGTGCGTGACCACAGGTTTATCCAAGTCCACATTTGCTTCCTGCAGGCTGGTGCGCAGCTGACTCGGGTTCTTGAGCGTTCCATCAACGCTGAGCAACCCAGCATGCGGTAGTGACTTCGCACCTGGTAGATGCCCTCCGCGCGAGTTGGAGCGCAAGTCCGCCCCCGAGTACTCAGAGGCGGTTCTAGCATCAAGAACTTGCACATGCCCAAGCAAGCTATCGCGCAGTGCTTGGCGTGTGACCAGCTTGACAGCTGGTTCGTGACCGGCGGGGATGCGATAGGTCGTCGAGCCGGGCACGTGTTCAGCCATGTCCGGCCCCGACGGTGGCAGTAGCTGAGCCAAGGACTTCCAGCCGCCGTCGATGACATGCGCATCAACACCATGCAGCTGGAGAATGAACCAAACCCGCGCTGCTTCAGTCATGCGGCCATCGTCGTAAATCAGCACTGGCGTCGACCCGTCGATACCCAGGCGGCCGAACTCTCGCTCCCATTCGACCGCTTGGTCCAGTGAATGACCTGGAGTTCGCGCAAGGGACTCCCAGTGCTTCACATCCAGCGCGGAAGCGTCGGGCCAATGTCCCTCCAAATATGCGGACTCGCCTCGTACGTCCCACACCTGGGTCGGACGGAGGTTGCGAGCATCCTCAGCAGAAATCAAAGGTTTCATGGGGCTCCTCCAGCAGTTAAAAAAAGCAGCAACGGAGATGGTTGCTCAGTGCGGTAGCTTGCATCAAGCTACCGCCCAACGCCCAACTCACAACTTGCATTTGAAAATGCGAAACATATAATATCGAACTTCGATAACGATGACCGATACAGTTCGAGACATCCTACTAGCGTTCGTGCGCGTGCACGTGCTTCATCACGCCGTCGTCGAGCGCATCTACGGCGCCGGAATGGCTGAGGAATTGGCTCGGCACGGCTATCAGCTCAGCCCCGGCACTCTCTATCCGCTGCTCCACCGCCTCGAGGAAGACGGCCTGTTGATAAGCGAGTCCGAGGTCGTGAGCGGGAAGGTGCGCAAATACTACGTAGCCACGGCAAAGGGCCGACAGGCCCTGAAGGATGTGCAGCCCAGGCTGGCTGAATTGGTTGATGAAGCCCTTCCTGAGGACTCCAACAATGGCACCCGACCCAGCAAACGACGCAAGCCCAGCCGCTGAACCTGCTTCTCGCGGCTCGACCCTCGAGGTCTTTCTTGCTTTCCTGAAACTCGGCCTAACGTCCTTCGGCGGGCCCGTCGCCCACCTCGGGTACTTCCGCATTGAGTTCGTTGAGCGGAGAAAGTGGCTCGATGACAAGAGCTACTCAGACTTGGTCGCGTTATGTCAGTTCCTACCTGGTCCGGCGAGCAGTCAAGTGGGCATAGCTCTCGGCTTGGGCCGAGCTGGCTGGCTCGGCGCCATAGTTGCCTGGCTGGGCTTCACCATGCCGTCGGCCATTGCGCTCATCCTGTTCGCACTTGGTGTTTCGCAGTGGACCAGCCTAGCGTCCTCCGGTGCTGTCCACGGACTTAAGGTCGTTGCGGTGGCCGTGGTCGCGCAGGCGGTCTGGGGGATGGCAAAGTCCTTGTGCCCCGACCGACTTCGCTCAGGCCTTGCGGTCGTTGCAGCTTTGCTGGTTCTCGCGATACCGACCGCTCTTGGCCAGCTTGCCGCCATCGGAATCGGAGGACTTGTAGGGCGTTGGGCTCTGCAGCTCGGCCACCTCCCGCCGTTACAGCATCGCGACTACGGCGTCAGCAAGCGGGTCGGCACCCTCATGCTCGTACTGTTCGGAGCGCTGCTCGTGCTGCTGCCCGCTATTGCTACGTCCTCGGGCTCACTGGCCCTCTCGGCCATCGCGGTCTTCTACAAGGCGGGGGCTTTGGTCTTCGGCGGCGGCCACGTGGTGTTGCCACTTCTTCAGGCCGGCGTGGTGCCGCCCGGCTGGGTCAGCAACGATGCGTTCCTCGCGGGCTACGGAGCTGCGCAAGCCGTGCCGGGACCGCTCTTCACATTTGCCGCGTATCTCGGCGCGGTGATGCCGGCTCCATTGGGCAGTTGGACGGGAGGTCTCGTACTGCTGGTCGCCATCTTTCTGCCAGCATTCCTCTTGGTGGTCGGAGCGTTGCCATTTTGGGAGTCCATGCGTCAACGTGACGACGTGCAGCGAGCGATGGGCGGCATTAACGCAGCCGTCGTGGGCGTGCTGGCTGCCGCGTTGTACGACCCCGTGTGGACCAGCGCGATTCACTCGAAGGCCGATTTCGGCCTTGCGCTGGCTGCCTTCGGACTTTTGGTCTACGGGCGGGTCTCACCGGTCCTGGTAGTCGTTGGCGCAGCGCTCGCTGGGTGGCTGATGGCCACTTGAGAAGGTGCGTCCTGAACGCGGCACGGTAGCCTTGCATCGTCCCCACTTCAATCGTCGTAGCACTGCGCGCCAGTCGACGAGCGAACCCTAAGATGCCGGAAGGTGTTTACACGCTCCATGGACCTCTTCACTACAGCCCCCAAGCCCCCGCTCGCAGAGTTACTTCGTCCACGAACATTGGACGAGGTAGTGGGTCAGTCACACCTGCTCGGCCCAGGGAAGCCGCTCCGGCGCACCTTCGAGGCGAAGAAGCTGCACTCATTCATCCTCTGGGGTCCGCCCGGCGTCGGCAAAACAACTTTGGGTCGGCTCGCCGCGAGCGTCAGCGACAGTCAATTCATCGCCATATCTGCGGTTCTGGCCGGCGTGAAGGACATACGCCAAGCTATCGACACGGCGCAAGCAGCTCTGGACCGCAATGGTCGCTCGACGGTTCTGTTTGTCGACGAAATCCATCGCTTCAACAAGGCTCAGCAGGATGCTTTGCTGCCCCATGTCGAGTCCGGTTTGCTGACTCTTGTAGGTGGGACAACTGAGCATCCCGGCATGGAGGTCAACAACGCCCTCCTTTCTCGCGCACAGGTCTACACGCTGCTTCCGCTTAGCGACGATGAGCTTCGGCAACTCTACGAGCGAGCCCTGCCACATATCGGGGGCGTGACGCTCGACGCCGAAGCGCTTGCGCTACTGGCTGCGTTCGCCGACGGCGACGGCAGGCGCTTCTTGAACCTTGTGGAACAGGTGTCGACCGCAGCATCCGGCGCCGCGGTTGACATCGTCACTGGCGAGTTCGCAAAGACGTCGACAAGCCCGTCGCTTCGACGGTTCGACAAGGCGGGAGACCAGCTCTACTGGCAGCTGTCGGCCTTCCACAAGTGTCTTAGAGGTTCGCAGCCAGACGCAGCCTTGTACTGGTTGGCTCGAATGCTCGACGGTGGCGGCGATGCGAGACACATTGCAAGGCGCATGGTGGCGATGGCGAGCGAAGACATCGGCAACGCGGACCCGCGAGCGTTGCAGCTCGCGCTGAACGCCGTAGAAGCATATGACCGGCTCGGCTCTCCCGAAGGAGAGCTTGCTCTCGCGCAAGCCACCACCTATCTTGCGATGGCACCGAAGTCCAACGCCGCGTATCTTGCTTGGAGCCAAGCTAAGGAATTCGTGCGCCAGGACGGCTCACGCGCCGTTCCAATCCATCTACGCAATGCCCCGGCAAAGCTTATGAAGGAGATGGGATACGGCGAAGAGTATCGCTACGCTCACGACGAACCGAATGCGTATGCCGCTGGTCAAAGCTACTTCCCCGATGACGTCGAGCCACAACGCTGGTATCAGCCGACCGACCGTGGCCTAGAAGCCAAGATTGGGGAGAAGCTGGCATGGTTGCGCTCGCTCGACGAAGCCGACAAGAAGGCCGGCGAGAGCTCCTAGAAATCCCCATCCCCCCGCCCTTCCCCTGTCGGGGAAGGGAGCGCTCCCGCCGGGCCGCAGGGCCCTCGGGGCAGCCGGATACGGGCCTGAAGGCCCTCACTCCGTCTGCCCTCCGGGCAAGGCTATCTGCCTTTGCGCGCGTCAATGGCAAGCCCCGTACTCACCCGTTCGGTGCTCGGCCTGCGGCCTCCGCTCCGCTGCGGCTTCCGTGCGGGGGCAGGGCCAAGCCCTGCCCATTGACCCGCTCCAAGGCGGGGGCGGGGTGCGAGCGCTGCAATGACACAGCAGGCACGACGAAGCCCGTCGTGCGCTGGGTTCGACGCGCGATGGCGTCCGCCAGGGCTGCGTCGTCACCCACCAACAGCACGAGGTCCTTGCCGCGCGTAATGGCGGTGTAGAGCCACTCTCGGGTCACCAATCGTGAGTCCTCGACGATGACAACCACGGCAGGCGCCGAACTGCCCTGGGATTTGTGGCACGTGATGGCGTAGGCCAGTTCCACGTCGCCTTCGGCTTCCGTCGACAGCGAGCGTGGTTCGTCTTCTCCGTCCCACAGCACTTCGATGTTCGGACCGTCGATGGCGGTGACCACGCCCAGCAGGCCGTTGAAAAGCCCATCCTGGTAACGGTTCGCAGTGACCACGACAGGGTCGGCCACGGCGACAGTTGCCAGGGGACCTAGCCGCCGGGTCGGCGCACCAGCGGGCCGGCTTGCGAACGACTCGGTGTCGTTGATGTCCTCCACGGTAGCCCGTTTGGCAGCCACGACCATCAATTCGCCATGAGCCCGCAGGCGACGTTGAACGGCATCGCGCTGAGCGCGCGGCACGAGGAAGACTCCCTTCGCTTCGCCGTTCCAGACATCCACCTTCGGAACGAGCCCTTGGCGAACCAGCAAGGACACCTTCGGAATGTCGCTGTCGGCCGCCTGACGCAGTACCTTCGTCAGTCGGGCAACGCGAGAGCCCTCGGCCACCAGGTCGTGGAAGACCTTCCCGATACCCACCGGAGGCAATTGCCCTTCGTCGCCTGCGAACAGCACCCGTGCCCCTTCGGGCAGCAGACCCAGCAGCGTGTGAAGACTGGGCGTGTCCAACATGCCCGCCTCGTCGATGACCAACAGCGTGCGCGGGGTGAACGTGACGTCGGACGACGGTCGCTTGCGCTCGGGGTCGGCCTCCTGCCCGTGCTGGCGCTGCAGCATTCCGATGAGCCGTGCGATGGTGTAAGCCAGTCGCGGACGGGCGGGTGACGAGGCGCCACGCGACAAGGTCAGCGCCGCCTTGCCGGCGAGTGCGCCCATCACGACATCGCCGCCGGCGAACTCCCAAGCCGTGGCCAGAACCTTCATCACGGTCGTCTTGCCAACGCCGGCGCCGCCTTGCAACGCGGCCACCGGCCGGTCCAGCAGCGTCACCACCGCAGCGTGCTGTTCGTCGGTCAGCTGCAAGCCCGTTGTGCTCTCGGCGTCGTAGACCAGCGCGTCCAGCGCGTCGCCCGGAGGGAGGGCGATGCTCGGCTCGCGTCTTTCGATGGCCGAAAGCGCTGCGCTGACCTGGTCTTCCAGCCATGCGGCACCCGGCACCCTCAGCAAGGCACCAGAACGCCGCAGGAGGCCACGTTCGGCTGCAAGGGCGAGGGTGGTAGCGGGCTCGGCGCCGCGGGCCTCCAAGAGCGTTTCAATGCGGTCTTGGGTCGCCGCAGTATCTCCATCGCTGAGCAGCTCGCGCCAAGCGCTGTTCAACGCACCCAGCAGACGGCTGGGGTGGGCGTTCAGGTCCGAGCTCTCGTCGGCCGCGCGCAGCAGCCGCAGGCCGACACGGTCGGCCTGCTTCCAATCCATCAGGCTAGCCGGAACATAGGGGTTGCGACGAAGTCGGTCGACGGCGTCCACGCCGGCCATGAAGCGCCACAGCTGACCAGCGACGCGAGACTCTCGGATGCCCAGCTTCTCCAAAGAGGTGAGGAACTCGACCTCCGCGGCCTTGACCTTGTCGGCGCCTGCCTGCGAGGCCACGGCAGCGTAAACCTGCGCCGCTATCTTGGCTGCGAGCGCCGGTTTGTCGGGCTCGATGAGGGCTGCGACTTCGCCCATGCGCGTGGCGTCTGCGAGCACGGCGGCCAGGTCGTGGCCGAAGGCGTCCACGAGGCGCTGCGCGCGTACGCCACCGATGTTCGGCAGTCGCTCCAACCACGGACGCAGCAGGTCGCCGCGGTGGATGGTGCGCTTCATGCGCTTGCTGTCGACCTGCGCGACGGACTTGCCGAAGCGGTCTCGGTAACTCGACAGCTGTCCCTTGACCTCGAAGGCGTCGCCAGGCAAAGGCTGGGTGTCGCGACCCGCGAACTTTACGCGCAGGGTGCTGCCGTCTTCACGTCGGCCCGTGAAGATGCAGCCGCCATCGAGCTGGGACAGCACCCGCTCGACGACGACGGTGCCCGCGAAGTTCTCGCTCAATCCTCGACCCTCACGAACATCCCGCTGTGGATGGCATCGAGCTGAGCATGCAACCGAGCGTTCTCGGCCTTGAGCATCTCGATGTCGGTCACAGCCGCTTTAAGCTTGTCCAGCAACTCGGCGTGAACGGCCTGCGCTTCGACCGCAGCCTGGGCCGAGGCCTTTGCCGTCTGAGCCTGACGCACCATGCGCTCCTTGAGCGCCTTGTCGCCAGCCTCCTGCATGAGCCGTGCACCGATGGGCAGCAGCCCTTGGCCTTCGGCCATCAGGTTGATGAGCTGGCTCAGTTCATCGCGTTCGTAGAGGTACTTCTCCTGCGTGACCTTGAGGTCGATGGCCTGGGCGACCGCGCGCACGTTGACCTTGCCGTCGGGCGTCGCCGGCAGCGTCGGCGTTCGATGCTGGTCAGGCTGGGCTAGGTATGCAACCTCGCGCTCGTTCAGGTACGCCTCAAGGCGTACTCGCACTTGGGGTATGACGCTTGGCCGTGCCATGTTCAGCCCTTCTTGCCTCGAAGGGGCACGACCTTGCCGCCAGCATGCGCCGTTGCGAACGCCTGGAGGCGTTTGTTCTCCGAGCGGAGCTCTGCAATGGTCATTTGTGCTTCCTCGACTTGGCGTTCCAGTTCTTGCAGTTCCAACTCGGTGTCCCGATGCGACTGTTCCAACCCCTTGTATCGGTCCTGCCAATCCGAGAGGCGGTCAACCAAGCTCTTTCTCGCCTTGACGCTACCGACCACCTGTTTCGTGGCAAGGTCGGTGAGCCATTGGCGAACTTCCTCACCCAGGTCTTTCAGCTTTGGCGTATGGAGGGACGTGGGGTGCACGTCCGACCGGCGAGCAACCTCGGCTGCCGACAGAGCTCCGTTTCTGTGCGGGTAGATGCCGCCGTTGGTGGCCATCTCCTTTGCGATGGCGACCATCGTCTCGCGCACTCGCGTGCGGACCTCCTCGGTCCGCTTGTCACCGCGCTTCCTGGCCGCTTCATGCGCAGCGCCGCCCACCGTTGTGAGCTGCTTCTTCGGCTTTGTCTTCATGCGAACTCCTCGCTGCCTTGCTCGGCAGCCAGGACCTCCTGGACAGTCGGATTGGTCGACCACGTGGCGGCTACATCCTCGAAGCGACCAAGGTGCACCTTGACTTGGCCTGCCCAAAAGGCTTGCACCAAGTCATTGCCCTTCTGTCCAGCCTCGCAGTAAGCGTCGACGGACTCGCGCAGCGACGCCTCTACATCGGCCCTCAAGAACGGCTCTTCAAGCCGATGCGTGCAGTGGGTTTGGCACCTCGCAGGCTCCGGGGCACCTTTGCTCTTGTTGCAAGGTCCAGATTCAGTGCCCGGGAACTTGGTGCAGAAGATGCCCGGCCGAACCATTTGCCAGGCCTTGCCCCGCAGCGTCAGTATCTCTGCAAGCTCCCTCGCAGTCTCAGCTCCCCACTCTTCACCACGCTTGTGGAGCCGCTCAAGGTGCACGTCAACGGCCTTGGAGACCATTGCAGCAGCCGGACCGCCGAATCCACCGAGTGGTTCTTGAACACGGTCCTCGGCTGCCACCATCGCCTCCACGGCCTCTTCGGCCTTCATGACACGAAGCTCGCGCGACACTCGCTCAATGTCGACCTGCAAGTCCTTGTCCGCGAGGATGTAGTACAGGGTCATTTCAATGCTCTTATGCCCGAACACGTCCTTTAGAACCTTCGGCGCCTGGGTCATCGCGAGCGCGGCCAGACGCGCTATGGTCTTCCGGAAGCGGTGCACGCGCAGTCCTTGACCGCCAGGCTCTGCGTCCATGCCGAGCGCCGCCGCGAACCACCGCAAGGCACGAGGCGTGTGGATGAGAGGCTTGGTGTTGTCGGAGTTGGCGATGCCTACTTCCGCCCAAAGGTGGTCCGGAGCTTCGGAAGCCTGGCTGTTTCGACGCGGTACGCGCGGTCCAATCCCATCGACGAGCTTCACAAGTCGCAGTTGCTGCTCGACCGCATGCATTGCGAAGTCGGGCAGTACCCAGTCACGAACTTCGCCATCGTGGCGCTCAATCAGTTTCCAGGTTCGCCCGGTGGCATACGGCATGCCATTCGTCGAGTACTCGACACAGCTGCGCTTCAGCGTTGTCAGCTCAGACTTGCGAGCGCCCATTGACAGCCCGACGACAAAGAGGTGCGCCATCTGGACAAGCCTGAGCAAGTAGATGAAGTCGCTGAAGCGAGTCGGTGGCCAACGGTTTGCGTGGGTACCAACAGAGCCATGGCCAAACCTAAGCGCCTGAATAGGCCGACCTTCGCAGTCGAGCCACTTCGCCTCTGCTAGCAGCACCCCGATAGCGTCGTCCCTGCGCTGGGCGACCGCCCCCGGCGTGCGCGTTGGGTCATCGGTCGCGAGCCACAATGCCCGCACTTTCTCTGCGACGGACAGCACCGCAGGGGCGAGTTCTTGAATCAGCCAATAGCAATGGCGCCCCATCTCAGAGACATACTCGTCCGGCAACGGGAGGTGAGGGTCAGTCGTCCCTTCGGGCTCCGGCGGCTCCGCCTCTCCGGCAACGCCAGTTGTTCGAGTTCGAGGGTCATCCAGCAACACCACGTCGGACCACAGACCGCGCTCGGACAAGACGTGCAGACGCTTGACCTCGGTCTCAAGGCGAGCACGGACTTTGGAACCGAGACGGTCAAAGTCCTCAGCCCTGACGTAGGCGAATAGGCCCGAGCCGTCCGCTGCGTCGTGGTTTGACAGAGACCGCAACCTGCGCGAGAGACCCATCGCCAGAATCCGCGGAAGCTGCGCGTAGGCAAGCTTTGCAAGTGTCGAAGGGTCCAGAGATTTCCCCTTTCCCTTTCTGCCAATGCCCGCGGGACCGACCCTGCACAACACCAACAGCCTCACGGCACTCTCCGTCGCGTGAGAAAGCAACCGATGCGCCGGGGTGGCAAACGCGGGGATGAGGTCGACGCTTGCAGACTCCGCCGCCTTGCGCCCCTCATCCATGTCCAACAGAAGCTCTTGGTGTTCCTTCGGCAAGTAGCTGATGAGGCGAGCACGAATGTCAACGTCCAGCTCGGAGCCCCGGGCCATAGGGCTCCACTTTCGCGGCGTCTTCCACTTCCCGAAGTCCTGACCATGCTGCAGCAGCATCTGCAGTCCAAGCAGGGAACTCGAGTCCATGTATTGAACTTCCTCCGCTGCAAATGACAGCAGCGCGCGGTTCCTCGTGGACTCGATTTCGGTTTCGGCTGGCAAGCTGCTGTCGAGAACAGCCTCGGCACTCTGCCAAGGTAGCGAACCTGCGGCCGGCATGGTCGGGGTGGTCTTGTTCACTTCAACGTTCACTCCATAAGTTCAAGATGCACGGGTCTATGGGTTCCGTCTGCAATCCGGCGCTGCCAACGCTGCACGGCATCGGACACTGCCGAAGATTGGAACCCCAGAAGCGCAACCCGCGTGTTGTGTAGCTCCTCGGCGAAAGAAGTCTCTGCGAACGTCGCTGTCGGCATGTTGGCCTGCAGGTAGAGCAACTCGGCCAACCGCATCGCAAGGCCGTCCAAGCTCTCGGGCAGGATGACCGCGTTCTCGAGGCACAGCGTGCATCGGTGAGTCGAGCACTGCTTCTTGCCGTCTGGCCGGAAGGTCGGGGCGACTGCGCGGGAAGGGTTCGTGGGACTCTTGCACCCAACGCCAAGCCGGCTTCGCTTCAACGCTCGGTAGTCCTCCAGTCGCTTTCGCTCGCCCTCGGACACCTGGCCGTCTCGACACCACTTGGCAAGCACAGTGGGGTCAAGGCGGCCGTGGACCCGAATCTCGACCCAGAGGGAGTTTGCGAAGGTGCGGAAGATGCGTGCGCTCTCGTCATTCAGCAGGCTGTTATCCAGATACCGCTGCGTGCTGGAGAGCCTCTTGTGACCCAGTACCCGCATCACGTACAGCACCATTCCGCCGCTCTCTTGGTAGGCGTATGCCGCGAACGCATCACGGAAGTCGGTTGCAGTTATCTTGGCTACCTGATGGTCGGGCGGCCGCTTTGCATTGACCTCCTGAACCAGTCGGTCCAGGTAGCCCACGTTGCCATCCCGGTGGTAGTTGTCACCATTGAGCCAGCTCACGGCGCCGTCTTCATCGGCAAAGAGCCACGGCGACCGAAGGCCCTCGTCGATTTGGCTGAGCTGCTCTCGCTTCTCATCGACCAAGCTCATACGGGCTCTCTGCTTTACGAGAGCACTCAGCTCGGCTTCGACGGTGTTCCGTTGCGCTTGCAGTTGAACGCGCAGAGTCGCCGTCCTACGCATCAGCGTCAGCAGAACTACACCGGGCGAGCGCTGACTCTTGTACAACCCCTCTGTGACCTGGTCGGTCTTGGAGCGCTCCTTGAAGCCTGTCAGCAGATAGCGCGTCTCATCTTTTGGGTGGGGTTGGATGAATTCAAGCCCGACATCTAGTGCAAGGAAGGTCTCGGGGTTCCATCCGGTGGTGACGAGGCACAAGTGGAACGCAGCCTTGACATCCGCGATGCCAGGGAAGCGGCTTCGCATGACTTCGGTCTTGTACCCTTGCTGGTAGAAGAGCGACATGCTCTTGCCCAGCCAGAGTTGCGCTGACGTTGGCCACGCTCGACCATGCACCTCCGCCGCCTCCGTGAGTCGCCGGTAGTTCGTCACCTGCTGCGCTTCTTCCTCCGTCTGCGGAGGAGTTCCAGCAATAAGCGAGTCCGCGCGTTCCCAACGGTCCAAAGCCGCGTACCAACGACGCTTCAGTTCGTCGCGTATCGGCTTGATTTGAGAGAACGGTGGCAGGTGCCGCTTTCGTGTCGGCTCCTCCGGGCCTACCCAGTGCAGAGGCCGTAGGCCCATGGCACGCCTCGTGAGGTCACTCACTCGAGCGAACGGCCCGAACATCGCGCGTGATATGCCGGCGTCGAAAGCTAACTGCCGATGCACCTCGACAAGGTCTTCCACACCGTTGACAGCGGGAACGCGTACTGCAGCGTCAGTGCCCAGGGCCTCGATGTGGTCGAGCAGTCTCCACCATGTGCGAAGCGACGTGAGCACCGTCGTGACCGTCGGCTTGGATGCGGTTAGGTACGTCTCTTTGATGGCGGGCGCAATCTGCGCAATGAGGCGCGGGCGACCTTTGATGGCACCGCCCCACTTCCCACGCGGGGCAGTCTCCTTGCCATCACGGAACTCTGTGAGGTCGATGAAGCCTGGCTTCTTCTTGTGGTGAGTGAGGAAGCGGAGTTGGTCGCCGTCCTCCTCGGGCTCCGTCGGGGACGGCACAACCGAAAGCGGTAGCTGATGACCAGCCAGGTGGTCCTTGTTGACGTGTCGAATGCTCATGCGCTACGACCTCACTCGTTCGAATTGCCTTCGAACGAGGCGTCGTAACGTATGGACAGCGGGACACCGAAGTAGTCCGACACCCACTGGAGATAGATGAGCGTGGTGTTCTCGCTCGTGTGCCCCAGTTGTGGCTGGATTCGAAGTCGTATGACAGACACCGCGGTCGCTTCGATAAGTTGTGCCGCCACGCCCGGCCCCATCGTTTTGAGGTGCTCGAGCTTCTGCACTTCCTGCAACAAGGTCGAGCAGGCCCACCAGTCTCTTCCCAGGTGCGGCGACCAAGCTTTGAATGGGAGCTTGGCGCGCTTCCACGCCCTGTAAACGTTGTCGGCGGTCAGACGCTTGCCGCTGCTTTCATGGAGGAACAGGTGGACCGCACCGGCGATGCGTTGCTTCTTTTCCTTCGAAGTCGCAGCACCATCAACCCACTTCTTCAACGCATCATTGCGATAGCGGTCTCGATACGCATGCCACTTCTTTGCCAGCGCCATGGGCACACGGATTGTTCGCTCAGGACCAATCTTGTCGCCGTGGTCTTCCCCGTAGTCCGGGCCTTTGGCGCCGAATTTAATCGCGACAAGGACCTCCTGCTTGTCCACTGGCGCGTCGGCGTTCGTGACATGCCACTCGCTCTGCTCCTCTGGCAATGTATCCATTCGAAGAGCAACCGCCTCTTCGAGGCGAAGCGCCGTCAAGATGATGGTCTCGCACACAAGCCCAAGCACTTCGCCATGCTGGGACTCAACGCTCTTCAGCCACTCTCGGACTTGGTCGTTGGACGGCATGCGCAGACTGCGCTTGTTCTGACGCACCTTACCAATCCGTCGCGTGACCTCCATCGCGCGGTGGCCTACGGAACTTCGCGCGCTGCCCACCTTGATTTCGACTGTCTCGGTGGGCACCTCGAACGGTGTGCGCTCACCCTTGTCGCCGAGCCACGTCAGGAAGTCGCATGCCTGCTGCACTCTCGCATTGACGGTCGCCGGCTCCAGGGGTCGTCCGTCAGCTGACCATCGACCCTCCAGCATGTCCTTTTGGTAGCCATCCTGGAGGTGCTTGGCGTAGTCGCACTTTTTAATCGTCAGGCGCCGGGCCTCCACCCACTCGAGGAAGTTGGCGAGCCAGTACGCGTAGTTCTCGATGGATTTCTTGCTCGGCCGTCGCGCCCGAGGGCCTCGCCCTCGAGTCGCCGGATTCCAGTATCCGAGTCCACGGTCGATAAGGTATCGACTACCCCAACGGTGGTACCCGGGCCGGTTGTCCATGAGGAACGGCAGGCGGGCCACCTTACCGAAGCCGGCTTTCGTGGTTACCTCAGGGTCGGAGTAGCAGACCTTGTAGCTCATTAACGAAATATGTCATCCGTATAAGTTTATCAGTGTAACAAAAAAACGGGCCCGTAAGGCCTTCGTCGAAGATTTGCAACAGTTCCATATAACGTAGAACTGGTCGCCGCCTTTGTCGTAGCGGCGCATGCGCTCGCCCAGCACCTTGAGCAACCAGGCGTCGGTGATCTCGGTGAGCTTCTCGCTGCCAGCCGCCACCGCCAACGTCTCCAGCGTGTTGAGCAAACGGCGGGCGTCGCCGTCGGCGTAAGCGATCAAACGGTCGATGGCGGCCGATTCAATGGCGGGCACCGCGTCGATGCCTTGAGCCTTGGTCACGATCAGCTTCAGGTCGTCTTCCGACAGCGGCTGGAGCACGTACACCGCGGCGCGCGAGAGCAGGGCCGAATTGACCTCGAACGACGGGTTTTCGGTGGTGGCGCCAATGAAGGTGAACAGGCCGCTTTCCACGTGCGGCAAAAAGGCGTCCTGCTGGCTCTTGTTGAAGCGGTGCACCTCGTCCACGAACAGGATGGTGCGCTGGGGCGAAAGCCCGGTGCGTGCCACCTCGGCCCGCTCCACCGCCTCGCGGATGTCCTTCACACCACCGAGCACCGCGCTGATGGTGAGGAACTGCGCATCGAACGCGTCGGCCATGAGCCGCGCGATCGTGGTCTTGCCCACACCGGGTGGCCCCCAGAGGATGCAACTGTGCGGCTGGCCGGACTCAAACGCCAGGCGCAGCGCCATGCCCTCGCCCAGCATGTGTTGCTGGCCGATCACCTCGGCCAAGGTGCGCGGGCGCAGCCGCTCGGCCAGGGGCGCGTGGGGACTGGGCGCGGGCACGGAAATCAGGGCCGCATGACCGAAGCGCCCGCCGGCGGTTCGAACTTGAAGTCGGCGGCCTTCAGCGGCGCGTTGGACTGCCAGCCGTTGAAGGTGAGCACCGAGCGCTGGCCCAGGCTGTCTTCAATGTCGAGCACCGAGAGCTGGCCCTGCTTGAAGCCCACGCGCACCATCTGCAACTGGCCGTTGCGGTCTTTGGGTTTGGCTTCCAGCCACTCCAGACCGTCTTTGGCCACGCCGGGTTTGAGGTCAAACGCGTCCGACAAACCCTTGAGGTCGGTGCCCGCGGCAATCAGGGCCGCAGGCGTGCTGCCCAGCACCTCTTTCTGGCTGCGCGCGGTCACCTGGTTCAGGTCCACATCAAAGAGCCACAGCGTCTGCCCGTCGGCCACGATGGTCTGCTCAAACGGTTTTGTGTACTCGAACCGGAAGCGGTTGGGCCGCAAGAATTCGAAGGTGCCGGTGGACGTTTTGCTGCGCGCCACGGTGTCGGTGGCACGCTTGGGTGAGGTCACCACCTGGGTGAAGCCGGCCTTGCCGCTGCTCACTTCGCGCAGGAATTTTTCGAGGTCTTGCAAACCGTCTGCGGAGGCAGCGAAGGTGGCAAGACCGAGGGAACACACAAGCAACAGTTTTTTCATCATGGACATCGGATCCGGTTGGGCCGGCTCGGTTCAAGCCGGCGTCATTCGCCGCGTGCCGGCACCAGGATGTCCCGCTGCCCGCTCGATGTGAGGGCACTCACCAGACCCGCGTT
>LNFM01008465.1_pt1 | contig 15527 bp, 19 predicted proteins | sample 596031 | NCBI WGS metagenome assembly LNFM01 (sample SAMN04254537, study PRJNA301005) | activated carbon metagenome | isolation source: dual media filters at the Ann Arbor, Michigan drinking water treatment plant | place: USA: Ann Arbor | reverse complement strand
TACATGTTTCGGTCTTGCCGCTGACGGTTTGCATGGCTGGCCAGTGGCGGCGAGACGGAACCGTATTGGGGCGTCCGCGATAAATTGAAGCACTCCATCCACCAAGCACCGATATTGATCCTTCGTGGAAATAGCGTCGGATTAGTAACATCAAGATAAAGAGATGGCGCTGGATGCCTTTTAATCCATTGATTTATTTAATTATATATGTCGACAAGCGGAAACGGCTGTCGACAATATGCACCCATAATCCGAATTCATTGCTCCAAACATAGCGTTGAACTGGCTTCGAGTGCGGAACATCTGCGGCTCGCCGTTATCGGAATAGCAGTTCGCAATGTTTCGTCCCCAGATGCCTTTCTGGGGCGGCCCGCGGCCGAAGATGGCCGCGGTCGGGTGCTATCGCGCGGCGCTCCGCCGCGCGACCGAGCCCCGCCTGCGGGTCTCGGCCCAGTCGGGTGACGCCCCCTCCGCCAGGTCCACGATGGCTCTGATGTTGCGCGCATCCGCGGCCAAGGCGCAACACTATAATCTCGCCAGTAATGCCCTGATGCCCCGGCATTTCCCCATTCTGCCACCGTACTTGTGGCCGTCAAGACCAAGCCTGCGGCGGCTGGTGCAGCCGGTCTTGACGGCCACTTGCGCGCGGCGGCGCGCGCCCTTCGCAGGGTCGAGGCGGAAGGATGGCCCAGGTCGAACAAAAGGATCGGCCTTGCCGCCGATCCTGGATCGCCCGTGAGGCCTCATAGGCACGCAAAGAACTTTTTAGGATTTGCACTACTGAGGAGAATAGGACCCGGCGGGGTCCGAAATGGAGTCAAAACACGATCTGTAAAAGATCTTCCGGAAACGACCTCGATCTAGCATTTATTCCCAAAATTCCCTATTTACAAAATGGCCTGGAGAACGCACCATGAACACAGCGTTTGCAATTAATCACGGAGGAAATGTCATGGCGTTCACTCCGCTGTTGCGCCCGATCAGCGCTACGGCCTTTCTGGTGCTGTCGGGCGCACCATGAAAACGAAGATCGGCGTATATCTGACCGACGATGTGGCGAGACGTCTCGACCGGGCCGTGCACGCCGGCGGCACCAAGTCCGACATCGTCAACGCAGCCCTTGAGCGCTTCCTCGATCCAGCGTCCGCGAAGGGACCGTATGCCGAGGTGCTCGCACGGTTGGACGCGCAGAGGAAACTGCTTCGGCGCCTCCGTCGCGAAGTAGAAGTGACAGCCGAGACCTTCGCGATATTCGTGCGCTACTTCCTGATGGTCACGCCGCCACTACCGGAGAGCGAGCAGGAGGAAGCCCGCCAGCTCGGGCACGCACGGCTCAAGGTGTTCATCAAGGAGGTCGGTCGGCGGGTCGTCTCGGACGGTGGATGGGTGGCGGACGTCCTGGAGACAGCAGCGCGGACATATGGTGCCGGCGGCTTCAAATCTCGGCACCCAGCCAATTCACCAGAGCCGGCGGACCCGGCCAAGGACGGTGCGCATGGCTGAGCACGAGCTGCCGCCCGCGCGAGACATCCTCTGGTTGATGAGCCGGCTCAGCGCGCTTTCGCCCGTTGCGGGCGCCGCCGCCACCTTCGGCACACTGGGCGCGGTGCACATGGCAGCAGCCGTGTTGATCGGTGTGCTGGCGATATTCATTGCTTTCGCCGGGGTGCTCATGCTCTCCGACTGGCAAGCCGATGTGCTGAGCCGTCACAACTGGGCAGAGATTGGACTGTCGCCCACGCATTTGAGACTGACCGTCGAGACTGGCCCTGCGAGCGACATCGGTCCTCGCTATCTGGCCACTGGAAGCAACGAGGCGGTGCCACGGGTGTTCCGCGCTTATCGCGTGGCCGCGCAGATAGCGAGCAATGCCCCGCGCTCCGCGCAACCGGCAGAACAACCATCGTCACATCCTGAATGGGATCAAGGACGCGCCGCCGCGGCGCCATTTGAGGCTCATGCGTTCGAGCACGCTTTGCGACCAGTGGTCGGCGCGCCCTCGCGCGTCGCATCCGTCGTTGCACGCGACTGGAAGCGCAAGCAACGAAAAGCAGAAATTGCACCGCGGCTGCGTCTTGTCGCCAACGGTGATGCTTGGCCACTCTGGACGACGCGCGTCGGTCCGGCAGCACAAGGAGCTGCTGAAGTTATTGTTCTGAGCGCCGGCCAGAACGATCGGACACAGTCCCAGCCGGAGGCCTCCATTGACCCGAGCAAAGCCGATAGTATGGCGCAGCCCACGTGCCGCGGCCCGCCACGGTCGAGCGCGCGTCGCTCGACCGTCCCACTCGATCCCGTCGTCTGCAACAACTTCGGCCCCAGGCTCCCGATCGGCCGGGCGGAGCTCGACGTGATCGAAACCTATCTCGAGCGGGAGCTGCGCGAGCTGCTTGGTCACGCGAAGCAGGCTGACGACAGTGAGAAGGCTTGAACGCCACCCTTGTCCTGCCCGCTTCCATGGCTAGCCTTCGTTCGTGGGCCTGAATGTGTGCACGGGAGGGACGTGACATGGACGACATCGAGGCGAAGCGCATGCCGGCGCGGTCTGCGCGAACGCGCGGTGCTCCGCAAACGCAGGGTGCTGAAAGGCCCGCTTCGGCCCTCCGCGCCGCCGCCTATCTGCGCGTCTCGACGGGTCGGCAAGCTGAGCACGACCTGTCGATCCCCGACCAGAAGGCGCAGACGACCGCATGGGCTTCCGCACGGGGCATGGAGATCGTGGCCGAGTACGTCGAGCCCGGCGCCTCGGCGACCGACGACAAACGGCCCGAGTTCCAGCGCATGATCGAGCGCGCCTGCGACGGCGAGAACGCGTTCGACGTGATTGTCGTGCACTCGTTCTCCCGCTTCTTCCGCGATGCTTACGGCCTCGAGTTCTACCTCCGCAAGCTCGCCAAACATGGTGTCAAGCTGGTCTCCATCACCCAGGAACTCGGCGACGACCCGGCCCAGGTCATGATGCGGCAGGTCATCGCGCTCTTCGACGAGTATCAGTCGAAGGAGAACGCCAAGCACGTCCTGCGGGCGATGAAGGAGAACACACGCCAGGGCTTCTGGAACGGCTCCCAGCCCCCGCTCGGATACAAGGTGGTCGAGACCGAGCGGCGCGGCGGTCGGGCCAAGAAGAAGCTTGCCGTCGACCCGGTGGATGCGGAGACCGTCCGGCTCATGTTCAAGCTGGTCCTCGAAGGTGACCAGGGTTCAGGGCCGATGGGGATCAAGGCCATCACCGTCTGGCTCAACGCGCACGGCTATCGCACCCGCACCGGCGGCCTGTGGGGTGTCGGCCGCGTGCACGGGCTTCTGACCAACCCAGTCTACAGCGGCCGGTTGAGGTTCAATCGCAGGAATGCCCGGACGGGCAAGATCAAGGACGAAGTCGAGCACGTCCACTGCGACGCCGAAGCCATCGTCGGCGCGACCGAGTTCGATGCCGTCCAGAACGCGCTCGCGGCCCGCAATCCGCGCGTCACTCCGCCGAGAGTCGTCAGCGGTCCCATTCTGCTGACCGGTATTGCGACCTGCGCCACATGCGGAGCCAGCATGGCGCTGCGCGCCGGCACGTCACGATCGGGCGAGGTCTATCGCTATTACTCCTGCAACAGTGCCCTGACGAAGGGCAAGACCGCCTGCAAAGGGCGCTCGATCCGCATGGACAAGCTGGACAGGCTGGTGACCGGGCATCTGACGGACCATCTTCTCGACCCCCAACGGCTGGCGGAAACGCTGGCCTCGCTTGCCGAGAGGCTGGCCAACAAGCAAAGCGCCGTCGACCGGCGGATCGCGGCGCTGGCGCGCGAGGCGGAGGATGCGAGCGAACGGCTCCGGCGTCTCTACAGGCTCGTCGAGGAGGGTGTCGCCCCCATGGACGCCATCCTGAAGGAGCGCATCGCCTCCCTGAAGGCCACGCAGAAAGCGGCGTTGGGGGCGCTCGAACGCGCGCAGTCGGGGACACGTGCGACGGAACGTATCGGCCCGCTCGCCCTCGATCGCTTCGCCCGGCTCATGCGCGAACGCATCAATTCGGGCGAGATCCCGTTCCGCAAGGCCTACATTCGCTCGATCGTCGACCGGATCGAGGTCGACGATGCGGTGGTGCGGATCATGGGCCGAAAAGACGTTCTGGAACAGGCCGTTCTGTCGGGCGGAGCGGCGCCGCCGGTGGTTCACAGTTTTGTACCGAAGTGGTGGGCCCGGCAGGACTCGAACCTGCAACCAGACGGTTATGAGCCGCTTTGGCAGGGCGCCTTCTGGCGTCCTATCCGCGTCCTCCAGGCGTCCTACGAGGGCGCTTGCTGTCTGAATTAAGCCAGCTGTACCATGCAGTTATTCACAGCTCGGCGTCTTAGAAGGACGCCGAACCTTTCCAAGAAGGACGCCATCAGGCAAGGTTAAGCAGGTGTCAAACGGCACCTAGATGGCACCTAGAGGGCTTGGGGGGCGTGATGCCAAAGTTGGAGTTGACGGACAAGGCCTGCAAACGGAAGCCGATACCCGGCCAGCAGTTGGACCTCATCGACACATTGGCTAAGGGCCTCGTGCTGCGGATCTCACCGGGCCGAGACGTGCGCGCTTGGCGGTTCCATTACCGTTGGCAGGGCGAGCGCAAGATGCTGCCTTTGGGTCATTACCCTGACACCGCGCTCGTCACCGCACGCGAGCTGGCCAAGGACGCTCGTATCAAGCTGGCGGCTGGCATAGATCCGGCTGCGCCGGCTCGCGCGGCGGCCGTAACCGTTACCGACCTAATAAACTCGTACGTCCGGCTCCACGCCAGCACTAAGCGCACGGCCAGCAAGATCGAGCGACGATTGCGCAAGAACGTGGAGGCGCTGATCGGCGATGTGAAGCTGGCCGTGCTGCACCGCAGAGACATCACGCGGTGCCTAGACGCGGTGCAGGCGCGAGGTTCGATGATTGAGTCAGCCCGCGTGTTTCAGGATGCGTCGTCCATGTGCCGATGGGCGACGGCGCGCGGCGACCTTGACCGCAATCCGATGGAGGGAATGCGACTGCCCGCAAAGAGCACGCCCAAGGAGCGGGTTCTGACGCCAGAAGAGATCAAACATGTTTGGGCGCGCCTGCCACACGAGCCCATGGGCGAAAGCCTAGCCAATTGCCTCAAGCTCATTCTGGCGACGGCACAGCGACCGGGCGAAGTCTCGGGCATTGCCATGGAAGAGCTGGATCTCGCGGCCAAGCTTTGGGTCATCCCGCCGGAGCGCCACAAGTCCGCTAAGGAGCACGTAGTTCCACTTTCGGCATTTGCCGTTCGTCTCATCGAGCAACAGCGCGCGGCGGTGATTGCGCACGCCGCGCAAATGGAACGCGAACCCGGCCCTTGGTTGTTTCCGTCGTACCGCAGGACACGCGGCGCCTCTCAGACTTTCGGCCCCTTACTTTCCGGCGGACTCAGCCACGCCGTGCAGCGGCGCGGCGAACCTAGCACGACGATGGGCATTCCGCGCTGGACCGCGCACGATCTACGACGGAGCGCGGCGACGCATATGGAAGAAGCCGGTACGAACGCATTCATCGTAGCGCATGTGCTGGGCCACATATCCGTTACCAAGGCAAGCGTCACGAGCCTTCACTACGCCAAACACGATTACCTAACCGAGAAGCGCGCGGCGCTTGATGCGTGGGGAAAGAGACTTTCGACGATGGTCGATGAGCGCTCCAGGCGAAACAAATAACGCGGCGATTACAGGCGATTGCGCGTGTTTCAACTCTTATCGTTGCATGGACTAGTTTTCTTTCAGAAGACTTCAAGGCAAACTGCTCGGGCTAGATGGTCAAAGACCATCCCTGCGCAATCTACAACAGAGCTCCACCGTCGGATTAGCCACCGACACAGAACTCTTACTCCTGCCAAGGAGGTTGTAGTTATGCGCGCGCAATCCGCCGCAAACAAAAAACCGTTCGGCTCTCTTACGGAGAGTCAGGTCGACCGCGTCGCTGAGCGCGTGGCCGACCGTGTTGCTGCGAAGCTCGCAGAGCCCCAGCAACCTAATGTGCGGCCTGATCAACTAATCGACTGGGAAGGCGTCAGCACGCTCGAACACAGGCTGCGCCGCGCGCCGGACGCACCATACGCACTACGCCAAACAATTTGGCTTTGGGTGCGTAAGGGCGTCTTGCCACGTCCCGTCTTGCTTGGCCCCAGATCGGCCAGGTGGAGATACGGCGACGTCGTAAAGGCATTCACTCCGAAACCCTGATCTCCGGAATTACCGGAGAGAAGTGCGCCTGCTCCGGTGACGGACGGGAACGGCCGAACTGTGCGCGCACAAAACGAAGGACGGAAATGATGACAAAGTTGCTGCAGATGCAGACTCGATCGTTGGAAGCGTCGAGAACCCGTCGCGACTATATAGAGCAGGATTTCTTATCTGCGCTCATGAGTATGTGTGCCGACATCGCACCACGGCACGAGGGTCTAGCAGTTCTGATCCGAGAAGCCGCTTATAGGGCGCATCTCCTAGAGGAGTCGCCCTATGGCGGAGACGATGAGGACGCCTATCGGACATACCTACGGCAGGTGCGCGAGGATATGCCAAGTAAGATCTTCCACTTTTGTTGTGAAGCAGCGACGCTGCTGAACCGGAAGAAATCTACATAAAAAACCCTCTCACAGCAGCTGCCGAGAGAGGGTTTTAGGTCGAGAACACACGACCGGATTCTCTCTCGGATCCACCCGAAAACAAAATGTTTTAAATGCCCCGAGGGGACACCGTGCATAACCACGACAAGAACAGGCAGCGCATCAGCGCCGAAGACCTGGTTACAGAGTTTCTGGAAGGCGGCCATTGGCAAGGCCACTACGGCTACGCGCGATGCCCGGTGCATGACGACAATGCCGCTTCCCTTCAGGTTACCGAGAGCGACAAGTACTGGGAGGGATGGGGTGTTCATTGCAGATCGGGCTGCGACGATCTTGAGGTCAAGGCAGAGATAAATCGGCTGCTCGATGCAGCGGGCTATGGCACTGCCAGCTACGTCCCTCCGACCGAAGAAGAACGCGATCGCAGGCGGCAGGAAGCGCTCCAGCAGATCGAGGAAAACAAGCAGCACGCTCTCGCCCTTTGGGAACGGTGCGGCAAGCTGAGTTCGAGTTCGTTGAACTATCGCATGCTGCGATGCCTGGAACCCTTCGACGACATGCACGAGGTGCTGCGTGATCGCTCGACCGGGGGTGATGCCACCAACCGTAGGCTCCACAAAAAGGTCAAGGCCGCGCCGATCGGCACCGCTGGCATGCTCGTGGCGCTTTACCGTAACCTCGAAACGAACGAGCCAGTCGGCGTGCAGCGGTTCTTCCTAAATTACAAGCAAGAGAAGCTCGACAAATGGATGCTAGGGCCGACGAGTCTAGGTGCCATTAAGTTCGGGCCGATGGCCGATGGACAATTGACGGTCTCCGAGGGCTGCGAGTCCGGTTGGACAGCGCACACACGCGGCCTCGGACCTGCATGGGCGCTCGGCAGCGCGGATGCCGTGGAGAGCTTTCCGCTTCCGGCAGGGCTGAAGCAACTGACCATCTGCTACGAGCACGACGAACCGAACAAGAAGACAGGTGTGCAGCCGGGCGCCAAATCAGCAGCCGCTCTAGCCGCGCGTGCTGTCCGAGCTGGCGTGCGAGTGCTCGTGCTCGATCCGCTTCAGGGTGACATCAACGATCTGATCATGAAGCGCGAGCGCCATAAGGGCGACGCTGTGAAAGAACTCGGCGAGCGGGGGCTCGTGGTGCGCGTGCTGCCGGAAACGGAGGTGCCAGAACAACTCAAGGGGGCAAGGATGATCGAGGTCACAGGGACGACGGACGAGGAGCAAATCAAGCAGCCAGATAACGAGCGTGAGGTCGGCGATATCGTGCTGATCAGCGCGGACGAGATCAAGCCTGAGAATGTCAGTTGGCTCTGGGATAAGCGCGTACCACTCGGCAAGGTCACTGGCCTCCAGGGCAATCCTGGAGGCGGCAAGAGCCAGGTCACCTGCTATATCGCTGCCAAGGTCACCACAGGAGGTGCATTCATAGATGGCACCGCTGCTCCGCAGGGTTCGGTCATCTTCATAACCTGCGAGGATGAACCAGCCGACACCATTGTGCCGCGCCTCATGGCCGCTGGTGCCGATCTATCCAAAGTCAAGATTCTGCGGTGGACGATCCAGAAGGACAAGCAGGGTAAGAAGCAGAAGGTGACGTTCAACCTGACCGAACATGCGCAGCATGTTCGCTCCATGATCCGGCAGCTCGGCGATGTGAGGCTGATCATCATCGATCCTGTCAGCGCCTTCATGGGCAAAGCCGACACTCATAAGAACTCTGATGTGCGAGCGGGCTTCGCGGAACTGCAAGTGGTCATCGCAGAGTTCGATGTGGCGCTTATCGCTATCAACCACATGAGCAAGGCGGAAGGTCTTTCGGCCATCAATCGTGGTTCAGGGTCGGTGGCCTTTAATGCGCTGTACCGCGCGGCATGGCTGATCTGCGAGGATCCCGAGGATCCTTCACGGCGCCTCATGATCTCGATGAAGGTCACCAACGGCAAAGCAGGTAATGGCCTCGCCTATCGCATCCACGATGCGATGGCCTGCGACAGAAATGGCAAGCCGGTCCTTGATGAGAGGGATGGCAAGCCGATCGAAACTAGCAAGGTCATCTTCGAGGACGAAACTATCTCGATCTCCGCAGATGACGCCTTGAAGCCGGCTGCCAAGGAGAAGGGTCTGCCGCCAACTGTGCGCCGCGCCAAGCAGTGGCTCGAACAGAAGCTCGGCGACGGCAATGTGCATCGGTCAAAAGACATCCGAGCTGAAGCCGACGAACTCGGCATATCGGACTCTGCGTTGAAACGGGCGCGCGCCGAGCTGCGTGAAGAAGGCAAAACCCGCACAGAAAAGTCGGAGGAGATCGATGGCCAATGGACCATCCAGCTCGTGCCGCACGACGAGCAGCGGATGTAGCCGACCCGCATCGACCCACGAACCCCTTCGACCTTCTTCGACCTTCTTCGGCACTGTCCCTCCAAATTGGAGTGGAGACCGAAAAGGAAAACCTCCACGGGTGGGAAGAGGGTCGAAACATTAAGTAATTGATATATAACCGGAAAGAGAAGGAGAAGAAGGAAATTGCTGATCGATAGAAAACGAAGAGGTTCGAAGAAGGTCGAAGGGGTTCGTGGGTCGAAGGAGACCCACACAACTGCAGAGCTTCCTTTTCCGGAACCTCCTTCAGGCGTCGCCGACGCCCGACGCCTGCGCCCGACCCCCGCCCTAGCGGCCGAGCCCGAAATCGCCGCCCTGGACCACGCCTGCAAGCCGGCCACCCTTCGTAGCCAGCGAGCGCGGGCTGCCCGGAAGGCGGGTATCGTCGCTCACGCCCAGGTGCCCGTTACCGCCGCGCTCGTGGACGCGCTGATCGAGGCGCGCCCGCCCTACCTCAGCCACTGCGACCGCCGCAACAAGCGCGCTATCGCCGCTGCCGTCGCTGCATGGTGGAAGGCGGCGCACGGCCTCTAAAGTTATCAACTGGTCCGCAACGCCGTTGCCATCGAGGCATTGGGTTCGCGACGTTCCGAGCGAGGATTCTCTCAAACGCTCACGGGGTGAGCAGAGGGGGATTCATGAAGTCGCCGCAAGAAGCCAGAGACGCGCAGCACCGTGCCGAGGCGGGCCAATTCCTAAAGTACATCCGCTGTCTGGCGCTGGCCGGCGAGGGCGGCCTACCTGTCGCGCAGGTGATCGCCAAGGAGTCGCGCGCTGCGGACCGGGTGCTGGAGGTTCTGAAGGAAGCTGTCGCTGCCGGCTCCACCAATCCAGCCAACTGGGCCAGCCCGCTCGTTTACGAGCCCATGGCGACAGCTTGGCTAGCCAGCAACAGCTACGGCAGCTTCCTCGACACTTTACTGGAAAATGCAATGCCCGCCGCGCCTCACCAGCCCATGCTCATGGTGACGGGCGGCGGCGCTGTCGGCTCCGAAGTTGGCGAGGGCTTTGCGCGGCCAATCCTCGAGTTCAGCTTTGAACTCAAGAGCGGCATTAGCGAGTCGACCATCGAGGCCATCACAGTGGTGACGGCTGACTTGCTGAAGATGGCCACGCCCAAGGCCAACGAGATGTTGACTGGCGAGCTGCGGCGCGCCCTGCGCCGTTACCAGGATACCGCCGCTCTGGCCAAGCTCGTGCCCGTAGGTTCGCCGGATCCGAGCATTGACTCCACCGGCACCACGCCAGCCGGCGCCCACATCGATCTGCGCAATCTGCTGGAGGAGATGGCGCTGGACGCCAACTCGCGCGTCGTGTTGGGCGTCTCGCCCACCCGCGCGCTGCGCATGGCCACCTGGACTCACACGGATGGCCGCCGCGCCTTCCCAGAAATGTCATTCCTCGGCGGCGTTGTTGTTGGCGTTCCCGTCACTGTCTCTGATCGCATCGGTGACGACGAGGTAGTGGCAGTCGATGCTAGCGGTGTTGCTGGCAGCGCAGGCACCGTCGTGCCGAGCATCGCCACCAAGGCCAATGTGCAATTTGAAACAGCACCCACCGAACCCACCGTCGCTAGCACGGTCTTGATCTCGCTGTGGCAGCGGAACATGCGCGCGCTGCGACTCACCCGCCGCTTCGCCATCGAGCGCGTGCGCGAGAACGCGGTGCGCAAGTTGGCTGGTGTGGCTTGGAACGATCCGGCTTGAGGAGTGCGCTCGTGAGCGACGTCAACGAGTACGTCAAGGACATGGCAGCCAAGGCAGGCGCACCGGCTGAGACCAAGCCGCAGAAGAAGTTGCTGTTCCACGCCAAGCGCGAGGACGGCAGCGTCGTCACCGTTGATCTGGAGAAGTGGAAGAACTTCATCCTGAAACTGGGCAGGAAGCGCCTCAACAAGGACTTGGATACATTCGCCCACGCGATCAAGGAAGGTATCACGGATCCAATCACCGACACGCTCATGCCGCGCATCCGATCTCTGGAGGCCGACAACAAGAGCCTCACCGATCTCGTCGGCGAGCTTGAGTCCAAGATTGCCATTCTGGAGAAGCGCGCATGATGACCCACGCACAGCGCGCACGGTTCGAGGCGGAGGTGAAGCGTCTCTGCTGCCAGTTCAACCAGGCCTTTCAGGACCATCTAGTGAGCGTGCTGTCGGCCATGAAGCGCGACGGCGTGAGCGCCGCTCAGCGTCGTATCTTCCGAGATGCTTCCATTGCGCGCTATCTGGAGTGCGAGGGCGAATTCGCAAGGATGCTTGAGCGCAACATCCTCACTAACGATCGCGACGACGACAGCTCAGTGCGCGTGAGCAGTGAGTTCCTGGCTGAGTTCAAGCAGATCAAGGATGCGCTGTCATCGTGACCGGGGGGTCCACATTTACTCTGCAAACACAATCTTCGCATGCCGGCGGCCCCAACAATTTCACAGGCATCCTCGCGATAATTATCTGCTGAAACCCATCTGACTCAGGAGCATCCCTTGACGAAATCCCGGTCACCCGACATCGATATGGCACAAGTCACTGGCGCAGCGCTCAAGAACCCTTCTCGTTTCCGAGAGCAGCGCGGCGGCATTCACAGCCCTGCTTTGGGCGGTCCCTCTGCTTTTCTGGACGCGGCAGGCAAGGCCTGCTGGCACAAGTTCAAGAGCGAACTGCCGCACTTGGTAGAGGCCGACCGCTGCATCGTCGAGATGGCCTGCGTGTTGCGCTCGAAGGTCGAAGCCGGCAATGCGCATGCCGCGTTGATGAGCACCTATAGAGGTGTGCTCAAAGAATTGGCTGCGACGCCTGCGAGCCGTGCGCGCGTGAAGACGGCGCCTCCCGAAGACATCGGCAAGGGCAAGAACTACTTCAGCTGAGGTATGGGAGCAGAGGCCGCTGCACTAGCTCGGCATTGTTTCATCGGCGCAAGATGAGGTTTCTGGCGAGCATCAGTGCGTCGGGCTAAGCAAACGCTCAACGGCGGCTACGAGCGCGCCTGGCAATGCCGGCTTCGATAGTAAGAAGCCGCCTTTGCGATCATTCTCGGGAATATCGTGGCAGGTATAGATGACGAACGGTATGCCGAACTTGCTGAGGCGATCATAGAGGTAAGAGCTGTTTCCCTGACCGATCGAGTGGTCGAGAATGGCTGCGGAAATGTCACCCTGCTCCAGGTGGAGCGCAGCGTCCTGCAGCATGGTAGTTACCTTCAATTCCGCGCCAGTGGCTGCAAACTCGGCTTCGATGTCAAATAGAAGGAGAGGCTCGTCCTCGAGTACGAGGAGAGTGCGCCCCGCAAGGAGTTGATGTGGCATGTGGTGAACCTAGGCGCGGCAAAGCGCAATTGCCTAAGGCAGAGGCGGCCTCTTGTTGGGCCGCACGGTGTCGCAAGCTGCCGATCAATCCAGGAACACGCAGCAAGGAGCGATGATCGACTGAGAAGGCCAAGCGCGGTTAGCAGACGCGCGGGTGCTGTTGCATTAAAACCATAATCCAATCTTCTACGGTATCAGCTAACCTACATTAGCGTCGATCGCGTCAAGACGCCGAACAATGCTACTCCCACCGCGCAGAGCCGCAAACTTGCGGCGCTCCCCCCGTTACTTTTGCGCGGTGGGGCGCCCACCACCCGATGTGCGCTCAGAGGGCAGCGCACATCGGTCTTTCACTATTTGGGTCGATCCATGGGTCCAAATCCGCAGGAGCTACTTTCGAGTCAGCTGCCCTATGGGCACGATGCTAACGATGACGCAGCGACCAACCTTCTGCTTCGTCACGTGGCCCGCGGCCTCAGCCTTGCTGATCAACCGACTGGCCTGCACCATCGTAATCCCGAGTTCGCCCGCCAGTTCGCCCACGGTCTTGCGCTCGCCGCGCATGAGCTGAAGACGCAGCGAGCCAATTCCGGGCATCAATTTCTGGGCCGTCGTTTTCGGCACATTCTCTGACTGTTTCGGTCGGTTTCTTGTGGTAACCGGCACGTTCTGTACGGTCGGCGAAACTGTCGAAACTGCCGTCGGTTTCCACAGCCGCGCGAAAAGACCGGCTTTGCTGGGCGTATTCTCCGTGGTATGATTCATATCGTTTCTCCATGTTAAATCTGATCAGGGGCCTCCGGAGTCAGGCAACGCCGGGGGCCTTTGGATTCGCTCCGCCTGCACAGTTACGCGCACGGCTAGAGCGTAGATACAACTCAATGCTTTCCCAGGTGAAACCAGCGGCTGGAATCACCCGTTCGCGCTTCTCATCGATCAGCTCCACGCGGCCATAGTTCCGGGCATTGCGGTCTTTAATGCGCCGCGCCCGGACCGTGAGGCCCTGGCGATCGGCCATACGCCGTACACGGTTCTTCATGATGCCGTCTGGGGTAGGTTGGTTGGCCATCGCCCATTCTCCTTAGGTTGCCGTGGCCAAATCGCCACAACCTAAGGATGCGCCAGTCGAGGCGCCATGGAAAGCTAAATCGTCCGACTACGGACTAACGCCTTGAGATAGAGGCCGAAATTGTTGCTGCGCCTAACCGATCATTAGCTGACCATATTTGGTATTTGAGCCAGATACGCCACTCTCGGGCGGCCGTCTTTGATGAAGAAGTTCACGCGTTCTGGAATAGCGAGTTCGAATTCCTCAGGCTTAAAACTTGGGTGGGCGCTCGCGGCAGTGCCACGAAATGAAGTAATTTCCGCATTGTTAAACTTTATCTCGAAGGACTCTGCCGCTTGCTCCATCGTCTCGATGACGTGCGCAGCCGCCGCTAGCGAAAGGCGGAGTTTCAAAGCAAATCTGAAGTGCCCATACGGAGGGACTTGTAGTCCACCTGTGTCGATGTCTCGGTCATCGAGTGTCCGCAACTCGATCTTTTCGTGAAACTCCTCACCGCCAATAGCGACGCGCCCGGTAGCCCAAAACAGTCTGATAGGCTCCTGTAAGCCGTTCACCGCGTAACAGGTAAAAAACAGAATGGGAGCAGGTCCTTTGAGCTTAGGACTGAAAGTCATATCGACGAGCCGTACGGCTATCGAGAGAACTCTGGGCGGCGGTGGCGGCCCTGCCGGTTTGGCGGGCTCCGCGGGCACGTCTCGGTGCAGGTAGATAGGCCAGCGGACGCGGACCAACTTCAGGTGCTTGCGCATCCGAACCAACGGTCCCCATTCCGATTTCAGGAGCCCAAGTGCAATACCCCAGGCGATCAGTAAGTATCCTACTGCTCTGCCAATCGCCTGAGTCCCTTCGGTATACTGTCCAAAATCGACAACGAGGCCGATTCCCACCGGGATCAGAAGGGCCACCCATGGATGTTTCATGCGTCCAATTGTGAGGCCGATTCAATGCCAACGCCAAGAGGCAACGAAATGAGGCTGTGAATTTCCTCAGATTGAGTGTTGCTCGGGTTGATTTGCAAAATGTGAGGAATCACCCACTGTGATTGCGCGGTCCCGGATAGGATTCAGTCACGATCAGCTGAGCTCCGTCCGGCCCACCGCATCTCTCGTGCCTGTGAGCCTGGCGAGGATACGCTGGAACACCTCATGGGGATCGCACGAGATCGCCTGCGGCGCATAGCTAGCGCACGCGGGCGAGGCCATGAACCGATGAACGGGGCTTGGATACCGTTCGATCGGGCGCTTTCTCCAGCCTTTACGGGTTGGGCGCGCCTGGCCCGGAGGGTTCATCATGACCGTCCGAGTCACGGTTACGATGACGGTGGACGCAGCGAAGTGCCTATGGGCAATCGCGGCGATCCTCGCGGTCATTATCTGACGGAGCGGCGGGGCGGCTCAGGCTGACCCCGCCGTTTCCTTATCCCTACTGCGGCATCCCTCTCCTGGCGGCAAGTTCTGCTTCCAGCTCCTCTGTGCGACGCTTGGTGAGCGCGCTTGCTTCGGCAGCTTCAATGTAAGGCTGCATGGTGCCGCCATTCCACGGCGCACCGGCCATCCTGACCATGCTGTCGCGATACGTAGCCCACGCGAGCTGCGTATCGGCTAGAAGCGCCCGGCCATCATCATCCAGTTGTCGTTCGAGTTGGTCGATTGTGAAATTCATCTTCCGTTCCAAGCGCAGCAGGCGAGCCTCCTGGGCCCTGTTGAGCGCCTGCTGTGAATCAGCGCTTTCAATAGCCGCCAGCTCGGCCTCCTCCTCTCTATCTCGAGGCTGCAGCGGTGCGGCGGGTGGCCTCTTGGGGTCTATCCGCGCAAGGAGAGTGTCTACCTCGTCCATGCCCACGCCTTCGCGGCGCAGGTAAGCTATCAAATTGGCGGCGCGCTCCTGCCTCTGCATCTCCTCGGTTACATGATCCTTCTTGAGCCAGCGAATGATCAGCCAACCAACGCCCGTAGTTGCGGCGCCGAGCAGGTACATGACCACCTTCTCAATCATCGCTCGTGTCCCCCATTTCGGCACCTAGATGGCACCTAGTTCCAGCCAGTCGGCGCTATCTCGCAGCTAAGTCGTTGATTTAATGGTGGGCCCGGCAGGACTCGAACCTGCAACCAGACGGTTATGAGCCGCCGGCTCTAACCATTGAGCTACGGGCCCCGCGATGCTCGGCTGC
>LNFM01010989.1_pt1 | contig 15532 bp, 15 predicted proteins | sample 596031 | NCBI WGS metagenome assembly LNFM01 (sample SAMN04254537, study PRJNA301005) | activated carbon metagenome | isolation source: dual media filters at the Ann Arbor, Michigan drinking water treatment plant | place: USA: Ann Arbor | reverse complement strand
CTCGACCCGCTGCGCTGGGGCCTGCTGTTCGAGCGCTTCCTCAATCCCGAGCGCGTGTCGATGCCGGACTTCGACGTCGATTTCTGCCAGGACAAGCGCGACCGCGTGATCCGCTACGTGCGCGACGAATATGGCCACGACCGGGTCGCCGCGATCATCACCTTCGGCAAGCTGCAGGCGCGCGCCGTGCTGCGCGACGTCGGCCGAGTGCTGGGCATGCCATACGGCCAGGTCGACCGGATCTGCAAGCTGGTGCCCAACAACCCGGCCAAGCCGGTGACACTCGCCCAGGCGCTGGAAAGCGAGCAGCTCCTCAAGGAGCAGTATGCCGGCGACGAGGAGATCAAGCGCCTGATCGACCTGGCGTTGCAGCTCGAGGGCCTGTACCGCAACGCCTCGACCCATGCCGCCGGCGTCGTGATCGGCGATCGCCCGCTCGATCAGCTGGTGCCGCTCTATCGCGATACCGACAACAAGGATTCGCTGCCGGCGACCCAGTTCAACATGAAGTGGGTCGAGACGGCCGGTCTGGTGAAGTTCGACTTCCTCGGCCTCAAGACGCTGACCGTCATCGAGAAAGCCTGCGCACTCGTCGGCAAGGCCAATATAGACATTGCCAAAATACCTCTGGACGACGAGCCTCTTCCAGATGGAAGGCAGCGGCATGCGCGACATCCTGGCCAAGCTGAAGCCCAACCGCTTCGAGGACCTGATCGCGCTGGTGGCGCTCTACCGGCCGGGCCCGATGGACGACATCCCGACCTACATCAGCGTCAAGAACGGGCTGGAGAAGCCCGACTACCTGCACCCGTCGCTGAAGGGCATCCTGGAGGAGACCTACGGCATCATGGTCTACCAGGAGCAGGTAATGCAGATCGCCCAGGTCCTGTCGGGCTATTCGCTGGGCGGCGCCGACCTGCTGCGCCGCGCCATGGGCAAGAAGATCCAGGCGGAGATGGACGCCCAGCGCGCAACCTTCGTCGACGGCGCCCGCAAGAACAACGTCGAGGAGGCGCGCGCCTCGATGATCTTCGACAAGGTGGCGAAGTTCGCCGGCTACGGCTTCAACAAGTGCCATTCGGCGCCATATGCCCTGGTCGCCTACCAGACGGCATACCTGAAGGCCAATCACCCGGTCGAGTTGCCGACAAGATCGGCAATTTCCGGCGCGAGCTGGAGAGGCTGCAGATTCCCCTGATGCCGCCGGACATCAACCGGTCGATGGCGGAGTTCGCCGTCGAGATGACGGCCGAGGGCAAGAAGGGCGTGCGCTACGCCCTGGCCGCGATCAAGGGGGTGGGACGCGACGCGATGGCTCGCCTGGTCGAGGAGCGGCAAGCCAATGGCCCCTTCAGGGACCTGTTCGATGTCGCCGAGAGACTCGACCAGCGCGTGATCAACAAGCGTCTGCTCGAGAGCCTGGTCAAGGCTGGCGCCTTCGATTCGTTGAACAGGAAGCGCGCCCAGACGTTCGGCGCCGTCGAGGTCCTGTCGCGCCATTCGCAAGCGACGCACGAGGCGCGCGCCAGCAGTCAGAACAGCCTGTTCGGCGACGACACTGCCCAGCGCCGGCCGCAGCTTCCCAACTTGCCCGAGTGGGCGCCGATGGAGCGCCTGCAGCACGAGTTCTCGGCGATCGGCTTCTATCTGTCGTCGCATCCTCTGGCGGCCTACGAGCGCAGCCTGAAGCGGCTCGGCGTCAGCCGTGCCGCCGACCTGGGCGCTTTGCTCGGTCGGGGGGCGCCCGGCCGGATCAAGCTGGCCGGCACCGTGATCGACCGTCAGGAGCGGACATCCGCCAAAGGCAATCGCTTCGCCTTCGTTCAATGCTCGGACCAGTCCGGGGCCTTCGAGCTCACGGTGTTCAGCGAGCTTCTGGGAAGCAAACGCAGCCTCCTCGAAGCCGGTCAGGCGATCCTGGTTTCAGCCGACGGCCGGCTGGACGGGGAGCAGGTCAAGCTGACGGCACAGACGATCGACAGGCTGGAAGAGGCCGTGGCCAACGCGGCGGCGGGCCTGCGCGTGGTCGTGTCGGATCGGGCGGCCGTCGAACCGTTGCGCAGGGCGCTGGACGGCAAGCGCGGCCGCGGGCGGGTGACTCTGGTCGTGCCGATGGCCGACGACGATGCCGAGGCGGAGGTTACTCTGCCCGGTGCCTACGCCATCGCCGGTGGCTTGCGAGATGCCATCGGTGGGCTGCCGGGCATCAGGCAGGTGGAGGAGATTTGAGCCAGCAGGCCGAGCTGTTCGCTCGACCAGGCCCGTCGTCGAGACGGGCAGGGGAGGTCCGCCCGGTATCCGATTCGCCCCTGCGCCTGGCACCGCCGCTGCCCCCCGGGATCAGGCTCGGGACATCATCCTGGTTCTTTCCCGGATGGCGCGGCCTGGTCTACGACCGCCTCTATGCGGAGACCAGCCTGAGCCGCCATGGGCTGGCGGCCTACGGCGAGATCCCGATGCTGCGCACCGTCAGTCTCGACCGCACGTTCTATGCGCCGATCTCGGCGGCCGACTACCAGCGCTATGCCCGGCAGGTGCCGGACGATTTCAGCTTTGTCGTCAAGGCGCCAGCCCTGGTCTGCGATGCCCAGACCCGTGACGAGCAGGGACGCGGCAGGGTCGCCAATCCGCATTTCCTCGATCCGGGCCTGGCCGCCCGGGAGTTCATCGTGCCCTGTCTCGACGGGCTCGGCCGTAAGGCCGGGCCGCTCGTCTTCCAGATCTCGCCGCTGCCGCGCGACCTGATCGAAGATGCGGCCTCCCTGGTCGAGCGTCTGGCGGCGTTCTTCGCCACGCTGCCGGATCGCCTCGGTTCGAACCATCCGCTTTATGCCCTCGAATTGCGCAATGGCGAGCTGCTGACGCCGCGCCTGATGAAGATGCTGGCCTCGGCTGGCGTTCGGTACTGCATCGGCCTGCATGCCCGCATGCCCGAGGTCGAGCGCCAGGAGGCAGCGCTGCAGGTGCTCGACGGCCTGTCGCCGGGCCCCTTGGTCGTGCGCTGGAACCTCCATCGTGGCTTCCGCTACGAGGCGGCCAAGCAGCGCTACGAGCCGTTCGACCGACTCGTCGACGAGGACCCGGAAACCCGGCTTGTTGTCGCCCGGATGGCCGCCCGGGCTATCGCCAAGGGCCAGCCAGTCTGGATAACGGCCAACAACAAGGCCGAGGGGAGCGCGCCCTTGTCGCTTCTGAAGCTGGCTGAGGAGATCGCCAAATTATCGCCTTAACCGGTTGATTTTGCTGGTACTTGCAATGGCCAGGCGAAGTCGTTAGAACCACGCCCACTTCGCACGCGGGTTTGCGGTCGACGGGGAGACATCCCGCCGCTCGCTCCGGTGTCCTTCGCGCCTTCGGGCAAGGGGACGGCGCCCGCGGAGGATCAACCGGAAAAGGAGAAACGGCATGGCTATGCCGACTTTTACGATGCGTCAGTTGCTGGAAGCGGGTGTCCATTTCGGTCACCACACACGGCGGTGGAACCCCAAGATGAAGCCGTACCTGTTCGGGGTGCGCAACGGGGTCCATATCATCGATCTCACCAAGACGGTCCCGCTGCTCGAGCAGGCGCTCCTGCAGGTTCGCCAGATCGTGTCCAACGGCGGGCGCGTGCTGTTCGTCGGCACCAAGGCGGCGGCGGCTGAGCGGATCGCCGATTCGGCCAGGCGCTGTGGCCAGTACTACGTCAATCACCGCTGGCTGGGTGGCATGATCACCAACTGGCAAACCATTTCGGCATCGATCAAGCGCCTGCGCGAGCTCGATGAGCGCCTGAAGGGCGACGTCGTCGGCCTGACCAAGAAGGAGCAGCTCGACCTGACGCGCGAGCGCGACAAGCTCGAGCGGTCGCTGGGCGGCATCAAGGAAATGGGCGGTACGCCCGATATGCTGTTCATCATCGACACCAACAAGGAGGCCATTGCCGTCCAGGAGGCGCGCAAGCGGGGCATCCCGATCGTGGCGATCCTCGACAGCAATTCCGACCCGGACGGCATCGACTACCCGGTGCCGGGCAACGACGACGCCATCCGCGCCGTGTCGCTCTATTGCGAGCTGCTGTCGGGCGCGGTGCTCGACGGCATCCGTGCCGAAATCGCGGCATCGGGCGGCGATCTCGGCGAGATGGGCGAGCCGATGGGCGAGGACCTGCCGCCGCTGGCAGACGGCGAAGGCGCCGAAGCGACGGCGGCGGAGTAAGCCGACACTTCATCTTCGAGTGTTATCTTTCGGGGATTGAGGGGGCCGGTCTGAGAACCGGCCCCAATTGCGCCAACGGGTGCATGAACGGAGCGAGACATGGCTGAGATCACGGCTTCCCTGGTCAAGGAACTGCGCGAGAAGACCGGCGCGGGAATGATGGATTGCAAGCGGGCGCTCGGCGAGGTCCAGGGTGACCTCGAGAAGGCGGTCGACTGGCTGCGTACCAAGGGCCTGTCGGCGGCCGCCAAGAAGGCTGGCCGCGTGGCGGCCGAGGGCCTCGTCGGCGTGGCTGCGCGCGGCAACCGCGGCGCGGTCGTCGAGGTGAATGCCGAGACCGACTTCGTCGGCCGCAACGAGACCTTCCAGAAGTTCGTCGCGGCAACTGCCTCCATCGCCCTGGACAGCGCCGCCGACATGACCAGGATCGCCGCGGCGCCGTTTCCGGGCACCGGCCGGGACGTCCAGGGCGAGCTGACCAACATGATCGCCACGATCGGCGAGAACATGTCGCTGCGCCGCGCCGCCTCGTTGTCGGTGTCGGACGGCGTCGTCGCGGCTTACATGCACAACGCGGTCGCGCCGGACCTCGGCAAGATCGGCGTGCTGGTGGCGCTCGAGTCGACGGGCGACAAGGCCAAGCTGGCCGGGATCGCCAAGCAGCTCGCCATGCATGTCGCGGCGGCCAATCCGCAGTCCCTCACCGTGGCCGAGCTCGATGCCGCCGCGATCGAGCGCGAGCGCGCGGTTCTGGCGGAGAAGGCCGGGCAGACCGGCAAGGCGGCCGATATTGTCGCCAAGATGGTCGAGGGCGGCCTTCGCAAGTTCCACCAGGAAGTCGTGCTGCTCGAGCAGCTGTTCGTCATCGACGGCAAGACGCGCGTGTCGAAGGTCGTCGACGACGCGGCCAAGCAGGTCGGAGCCCCGGTGCGGCTGGCCGGCTTCCTGCGCTTCGCGCTCGGCGAGGGAATCGAGAAGAAGTCGGAGGATTTTGCGGCCGAGGTAGCTGCTCAGCGCGCGAAGGCCGAGGTGGCTGCTCAGCCCGAGAAGTAGTATGAGTTCGACCCCGGCGCGCGGGTGGCTTGCCCGCGCCGCCCAAGAAATCGCATACAGAGGCAAGTGATGCCGTCGGCCCCTCGCTATCGCCGTGTCTTGCTGAAGCTCTCGGGCGAGGGGCTGATGGGCGATCGGGAGTATGGTCTCGATCCGGCCATGGTCTCCATGGTGGCCGAAGAGGTGAAGGCCGTGCACGACCTGGGGGTGCAGATCTGCCTCGTGATCGGGGGCGGCAACATCTTCCGCGGCGTGTCGGCCGCCGCGTCCGGCATGGATCGCGCGAGCGGCGACTACATGGGCATGCTGGCGACGGTGATCAATTCCCTGGCGATGCAAAGCGCGCTGGAGCGGCGCAGCCTGCAGACTCGCGTGCAGTCGGCCATCCCGATGACCACGGTCTGCGAGCCGTACATCCGCCGGCGGGCGGTGCGCCACATGGAGAAGGGGCGGGTCGTGATCTTTGCGGCCGGAACGGGCAACCCGTTCTTCACGACAGACACCGCGGCAGCCTTGCGGGCGGCGGAGATGGGTGTCGATGCCATGCTCAAGGGCACGCAGGTCGACGGCGTCTACTCGACCGACCCGCACAAGGACAAGAACGCCCGGCGCTACGATTCCCTGACCTACATGGACGTGCTCTCGCGCGACCTTCAGGTCATGGATGCGTCGGCAATCTCGCTGGCGCGAGAGAATCGCATTCCGATCGTGGTGTTCGATATCCACAAGCCCGGCGCTTTCGCCCAGACGATGCGCGGGGAGGGGACTTTTACCATCATCAAGGACGAGGCCTGAGATGAGCGCGGACCCCAAGGAACTCGAGAAACGCATGCATGGCGCCGTGGACGCGATGAAGAAAGACCTGGCCGGCCTGCGGACGGGGCGGGCATCGGTCAGCCTGCTCGATCCGGTCATGGTCGAGGCCTACGGGCAGCGCATGCCGCTCAATCAAGTCGGCACGGTGAGTGCGCCCGAGCCGCGGCTGCTCACGGTCAACGTCTGGGACAAGGGGCTGGTCGTGTCGACAGCAAAGGCGATCCGCGAGGCGGGTCTCGGCCTCAATCCGGCGCCCGACGGTCAGATGATTCGCGTGCCGATCCCCGATCTCACCAGCGAGCGTCGCGCCGAGCTGGTCAAGCTCGCCCACAAGTATGCAGAGCAGGGCCGCGTCGCCGTGCGCAACGTTCGCCGCGACGGCATGGAAGCGCTCAAGAAGGCCGAGAAGGATCACAAGATCTCGCAGGACGAGCACCGCCAGAGGTCGGACGAGGTGCAGAAGCTTACCGATCGATTTGTCAAGCAGGTCGACGACGTGCTCGCGCACAAGGAAAAAGAGATCAAGACCGTCTGATGTCGACCGCGTCACTGCCCGCCCGTTCCGATCCGCCGCCTGGACCGCATCACGTCGCCATCATCATGGATGGCAACGGCCGGTGGGCGAAGGCGCGCGGCTTGCCGAGGGTCGCCGGTCATCGCCGGGGGGCCGACGCGGTGCGGCGGGTGGTCCGAGGCGCGGGTGAGCTCGGCATACCGGTCCTCACCCTGTTCGCCTTCTCGACCGAGAACTGGGCACGCCCGGCCGAGGAAGTGAACGATCTGATGGGGCTGCTGCGCCACTACCTGCGAAGCGAGCTCGACGAGCTGCACCGCAACGGTGCGCGCCTGCGGGTAATCGGTAACCGGTCGGGGCTGGCGACGGACATCGTCCGGGATATCGACCGCGCGGAGGCGATGACGCACGCCAACAGCCGCATCGACGTCAACATCTGCGTCAATTACGGGGCGCGCGACGAGATCCTGCGTGCTGCCCGTCGTCTTGCCGAGCAGGTCGCAGCCGGGCAGCTCGACGCCGATCGCATCGACGAGGGCCGTTTCGAGCGCGAGTTGCTGACCTCGGGGGTGCCCGATCCGGACCTGCTGATTCGCACCAGCGGCGAGCAGCGCATCAGCAATTTCCTGCTTTGGCAGTGCGCCTATGCCGAGCTGATCTTCGTCGACACGCTATGGCCCGATTTCGGCAAGGAGCACCTCGAGCGAGCGATGTTGGAGTTCCGACGGCGCGAGCGACGTTATGGCGGCGTCGGCGGCTGACACGTCCACGCAGGGATCGGGGCGGTTCAAGGGTTTGATTCTCCGGGCTGTGACCGCGGTCGTGCTGGGACCGTTGCTGGTCGCAGCGATCTGGTATGGCTTCCCATGGCTCGATCTGATCGCGGCTTTGGCCGCGCCGCTGATGGTGTCGGAATGCCTTCGCCTGAGCCGAGGCCGACCGGCAATGCGGTGGAGCGCGGTCGCCTATGTGCTCGCCGCCATCGTGGCGCTTCTCTGGCTGCGCCATCAGCCGGCCTTGGGCCGCGAAACGATCCTGTGGATCGTCTGCTGTACCTGGGCCACCGACATCGGCGCCTATGTCGTCGGCCGGTCGGCCGGCGGCGCCCGCCTTGCACCGCGCATCAGCCCGGGAAAGACTTGGTCCGGGCTGATCGGCGGGATGGCGTGGTCGGCGGTCGCCAGTGCGGCCTTCGGCTATGCATTCGACCTCGGGCAGACCATCCCCCTCGCCGTCATCGGGGCGCTTCTTGCCGTCGTCGGGCAGGTGGGCGATCTTCTCGAATCGGCCATGAAGCGCAGCGCCGGCGTGAAGGACAGCGGCGCCCTGATCCCAGGCCACGGCGGCCTTCTCGACCGCGTCGATGGGCTGATCGCGATCCTGCTGGTGGTGGCATTGGTTCGACTGCTCGGTGATGGAGGTTGGCCGTGGACGTGACGCGCTGGGCGGCGCCCTCGCACGACCGGCCGCGGGGTGTCACCATCCTGGGGTCTACCGGCTCGGTCGGGCAAAGCACAGTCGATCTCATTGCCCGTGACCTCGACTCCTATCGGGTCGAAGCCCTGGTCGCTGGCCGATCGGTCGAAAGGCTGGCCGACCAGGCGCGCCGGCTGCGAGCCCGGCTGGCGGTCGTCGCCGATCCGATGCGCTACAAGCCGCTCAAGGAGGCCTTGGCCGGCACGTCGATCGAGGCGGCGGCAGGACCCGAGGCTATGGCCGAAGCAGCCGCCCGACCTGCGGAATGGGTGATGGCGGCGATCGTAGGCTTTGCCGGCCTGCCGCCGACCCTGGTCGCCGCCGGGCGCGGCGCAATGGTGGCCCTGGCCAACAAGGAGGCGCTGGTCTGCGCCGGCCGCCTGCTGATCGAGGCAGTCGATCGCTCCGGGGGAGCGCTGCTGCCTGTAGACTCGGAGCACAATGCCATCTTTCAGGTGTTCGACCCGCGGCAGCGCCATGCGGTCGACCGTCTCATCCTCACCGCCTCGGGCGGGCCGTTCCGCAACTGGTCGCTCGCCGACATGGCGGATGTCACCCCGCCGCAGGCGCTGGCGCATCCCAACTGGCAGATGGGGGACAAGATCTCGATCGATTCGGCCACCATGATGAACAAGGGTCTGGAGCTGATAGAGGCCCACCTTCTGTTCGGCATACCGGAGGAGCAGATCGAGATCGTGGTGCACCCGCAATCGGTCATCCATTCGATGGTGGCCTATCGCGATGGATCGGTGCTCGCCCAGCTCGGCTCGACGGACATGCGGGTGCCGATCGCGCATGCCCTCGGCTGGCCATCACGCATCGAGGGGCCCGCCGCGCGCCTCGACTTCTCGACGCTTTCGGCGCTTACGTTCGAGCAGCCTGATTCCGGCCGCTTTCCGTCCTTACGGTTGGCCCGTCAGGCTTTGGCGACCAATGGATTTGCACCTATCGTGATGAATGCAGCCAACGAGGCGGTTGTCGCGGCGTTTCTGGAACGACGCATCGGCTTCCTCGACATCGCCCGCATCGTCGAGGACGTCATGGCCGGCTGGGATGGTCTGTCGACACCTGTCGAGGCGCTCCAGGAGGTCCAGGCTGCCGACGAGGAGGCGCGTCGGAGGGCCGTTGCGCGATGTCAGGTCAGGTCGCCAAGCAATTGAGCTGAAATGAAAATCATGGTGTATTGACCTATGCAAGGCGCGATCAGCCTGTTCACGACCTACCTGCCGTACTTCGTCCTCGTCCTGACCCTTCTCGTGTTCGTTCACGAGTTCGGCCACTACTGGGTGGCGCAGCGTTTCGGCATTCATGCCGAGGTCTTCTCGATCGGCTTTGGCCCCGAGCTGTTCGGCTGGACGGATCGCAAGGGCACGCGCTGGAAGATCTGCGCGGTTCCGCTGGGTGGCTACGTCAAGTTCCTGGGCGATGCGGACCAGGCGAGCGTCACCTCGTCGGGAGAGGCTCTCGCGCCCGACCAGAGACGACGCGCCTTCTTCAACCAGCCGCTCTATGCGCGTGCTGCCGTCGTCGTCGGCGGTCCGGCCGCCAATCTCCTGTTTGCGTTCATTCTGCTGACGGCGGTCTTCTACTTCGTCGGCGAGCCTTATTCGCCGCCGGTAGTCGCCGTCCAGACCACCGGCCCGGCGGCCAAGGCCGGACTGCAATCGGGTGACGAGATCATCCGGTTTGGCGACAAGCGGATCGACCGATACGAGGACATCCAGGATTCGCAGCTGCTCTACTGGACCAGGCCGATGCCGGTCGAGTACCGCCGGGGCAACCAGGTCCGACATGGCGAGATCGTCCCTCAGTTCTGCGAGCGAACCGACAGGTACAACAATACCCTGCGCTTCGGTGACCTCGGGATGGACCAGCTGATCAGGCCCGTCGTCGGCGGCTTCACGCCGGGCAGCCCCGCGGAAGCAGGCGGCCTCAAGGTCGGGGACCTGCTCCTCGAGATCGACGGCAAGCCGGTGGATTATTTCTCGCGCATCCCGGAGATGATCGGTGATCGGGCCGGCAAGCCGGTCACCATAACGTACCTGCGCAACGGCCAGCGAGGCGAGGCCACGGTGGTGCCGATTGCCGACAAGGCACTCGACTGCGCCGGCAAGGAGCTGACCGTCGGCCGCCTGCGCGTCCGTCCGGCCCATGTGACGGAGTTCCGACGTGACGGGCTCGTCCACGCGATGGGTGCCGGCGTCCGCCACGTCTGGAGCATGACCAGCATGTTCTATACGTCGCTGATGCAGATCGTCACGGCGACCCGCCCGGTCGACGAGCTGGGCGGGCCGATCAGGATCGCCAAGGCCGCCGGCGAGGCGTCGTACGCCGGCTGGTTCGGGATCCTCAACCTGGTGATCGCGCTCTCGATCGTGCTGGGTGTGTTCAATCTGTTGCCAGTGCCCATGCTCGATGGCGGTCACCTCGCAATGTATCTATACGAGGCCATCCGGGGTCGGCCGCTGAGCCTGTGGGCTCAGGAACTCGGGTTGAAGGTCGGCCTCGTGCTGGTGATTGGCTTGGCGCTGGTGGCGACCTTCAACGACATCAAGCTCTTGCTGCGTTGAGCCGTCTCGGCGTGCGACGGCGTATCCATCTGGGGACAAAAGGGGTGGCTAAGACCTTGCTGCCGGTTTATGAAACTGCGTTCTTGAAACGGGCCGGCGATTGTGAAAGGTGCCGGGGGTGAGAGTGATCCTTCGCTGGGCCGTTCTGGCCCTTGCCACCGTTCTCGTTCTTGGACCGCCCGCGCATGCTCAACGCGCCGGCGGCGGCACAGTAGCGGCAGGCGGCGGGACGATCACCGCCATCCAGATCCAGGGCAACGTGCGCGCCGAGCCGGAGACCATCCGGTCGTACCTTCAGCTCAAGGAAGGCCAGCCTTATGACGTTGCGGCTGCCGACCGATCGCTGAAGGGATTGTTCGGCACGGGCTTGTTCTCCGATGTCGCGATCGACATGCAGGGCTCGACCCTGGTGGTCAAGGTCACCGAGAATCCGATCATCAATCGCGTCGCGTTCGAGGGCAACAGCAAGATCGAGGACGACAAGCTGCGCGACGAGATCCAGTCGCGGCCGCGACAGGTCTTCACGCGCGCGCGCGTCCAGGCAGACGTGGAGCGTATCCTCACGATCTATCGGCGCGGCGGCCGCTACAACGCCTCGGTCGAGCCCAAGGTAATCAGGCTCGACCAGGGGCGTGTCGACCTCGTTTTCGAGATCAACGAAGGCGACGTGACCGGCTTGCAGCGCATCAGCTTTGTCGGCAACGTGCATTTCAGCGACGGCACGTTGCGCGGCAAGATTCGCACGGTCGAGAGTGCCTGGTATCGCTTCCTGTCGTCCGACGACCGCTACGATCCCGATCGCGTCAACTTCGATCGCGAGCTGCTGCGCAAGTTCTACCTCTCGGAGGGCTATGCCGACTTCCGCGTCATCTCGGCGGTGGCCGAGCTCGCGCCCAACCGCGAAGGGTTCTTCCTGACCTTCACCATCAGCGAGGGCGAGCGCTACAAGTTCGGCAAGGTCGAGATCTCGACGCGCTTCCAGGGGCTCGACGTCGACACGCTGAATCGCTTCCTGACGGTCGGGGAGGGCGACTGGTACGACGCCAACGAAGTAGAGAAGACCGTGACGGCCTTGTCGGACGTCGTCGGCTCGCTGGGCTATGCCTTCGTCGAGGTCCGACCCAACATCCGTCGCAACAAGGACAATCTCACGATCGACGTGACCTTCGACATCCAGGAGGGGCCGCGCGTCTACGTCGAGCGTATCAACATCTCGGGCAACACGCGCACCCTCGACAAGGTCATTCGCCGCGAGTTCCGTCTGGCCGAGGGCGACGCCTTCAGCACGGCCAAGGTACGGCGCAGCCAGGAGCGCCTCAGGGCCCTTCAGTTCTTCGAGAACGTCGACATTTCCGCCGCCCCGGGCTCGGCGCCCGACAAGACCAATATCGAGGTCCAGGTGGTTGAGCAGAGCACGGGCGATATCTCGTTCGGCGCCGGCTTCTCGACCACCGCGGGCATCCTGGGCGACATAACGATCAAGGAACGCAACCTGCTGGGCAAGGGCCAGGAATTGCGCCTCGGCCTCTCGATCGGCACGTTGAGCACCTTGATCGATCTCAGCTTCACCGAGCCGTATTTCATGGATCGGCCGATGGCGGCCGGCTTCGACATCTTCCGGACATCGAACGACCGCCAGCAGGTCGCGTCGTACAGCGATGCGAGCATCGGCTTCGCATTGCGCGCCGGCTGGGCCTACAGCGAGTTCATGCGGCAGAACGTTCGCTACACGCTGCGCCAGACCAACATCTTCAACGTCCAGCCTTGGGCGTCGACGATCGTCCAGCAGAATGCCGGCTACTCGACCGTCTCCGAGATATCCGAGACGATCGCCTGGGATTCGCGCGACACGCGCATCAACACGACCAAGGGATTCCTGGTTCGCAACACGATGGCGGTGGCCGGGCTGATCGGGACCGAGCAGTATTTCCGCACGACCGCCGATGCCGTCTATTACCAGACCCTGTACGACGAGATCGTCGGCTCGATCGGCGGGTCCCTGGGGGCGGTGATCCCGTACAACAACTCGTCGCTCCGCCTGAACAACCTGTTCTTCATCGGCGGCGATACACTGCGCGGCTTCCAGGTCGGCGGCATTGGGCCGCGCGACTCGAACACGACCGACTCGCTGGGCGGGACCTACTTTTACACGGCGACGACCGAGCTCAGCTTTCCGTTGGGGTTCCCCAAGGAGATCGGGATCTACGGCAAGGCTTTCCTGGATATCGGCTCGCTCTGGGGGCTCGGCGGGCCGGCGGCCTACAGCAACACCGTGCTGACCAGCAACACGATGCGGGTCTCGACCGGTTTCGGTGTCCAGTGGGTCTCGCCCTTCGGGCCGATCCGCATCGACTACGCCAAGCCGCTGGTGCAGGACCCGTGGGACAAGACGGAAAACATCCGCTTCAGCTTCGGCACGCGCTTCTGATTGGGGACGCCGCAGTCATGAACATCCAGACCGACAAGACGAGCGTGGCCGAGACATCGTCGGTGGACATCAAGCGCATCCTGCAGATGATCCCGCACCGCTATCCCATGCTCATGGTCGACCGTGTCCTCGACATGCAACTCGACCGCAGCGCCGTCGGCATCAAGAACGTCAGTATCAACGAGCCGTACTTCCAGGGTCATTTCCCGACCGAGCCGGTGATGCCCGGCGTGCTCATCGTCGAGGCGATGGCGCAGACGGCCGCAGTGCTGGTGGTTTCCACCTTCGGCAGCGAATCCGAAGGCAAGCTGGTATACTTCATGTCGATCGACGGCGTGCGCTTTCGCCGGCCGGTGGTGCCCGGCGACCGCCTCGAGCTGCATGTCGAGAAGGTCCAGAGCCGCGCCAATGTGTGGAAATTCTCCGGCAAGGCGCTGGTCGAGGGTAAGGTGGCGGCCGAAGCAGGAGGGAACGATGCCTGATACCGCTGCCAACTACCGCATGCTGCACACGATGATCCGGGTGAAGGATCTCGACAGGTCGCTGGCCTTCTATACAGGCCCGATGGGCATGCAGCTGCTGCGCAAGCGCGACGTGCCGGACGGCAAGTACAGCCTGGCGTTCGTTGGCTATGGCGACGAGAAGGAGCATTGCGTCGTCGAGCTGACCCACAACTGGGACCAGGAGAAGCCCTACGAAATCGGAACAGGCTTCGGCCATTTGGCGGTCGGCGTGCCCGACGTCTATGGCCTTTGCGACCAGGTTACCAAGGCGGGCGGCAAGGTCACCCGCGCTCCCGGTCCGGTCAAGTTCGGAACCACGGTGATTGCGTTCGTGGAAGACCCGGACGGCTACAAGATCGAGCTGATCGAGCGGAAGTAGGCACTTTCTTCCCTCCCCCGATGACGGGGGAGAGAGGCGTCCGCCTCAGCTCATCCAGTTGACCGCCGCGATCATGAGCGCGGCGGCCGCCAGGGCAAGCAGCACCACCCGGAAGGCCGCGCTGCGCGGCCTGAAATTGTCGTTCGCCGGCCGTCCGATCCGCATCACGCCAGGAACCTGCGTCGGTCCCTGGAGGACGGTGCCGGGCGCAACGCGGCGCTGCACTTGCGATGATCTGGCCATGTCGACTCGCTTCCGCGCCGCCTGGCGCGCTTAGCCGCGCATGTGCAGCGGCTTGTAGGGGCGCCGCGGACGGCCGATCTTCTGGTCGGGATCCTCGATCATCTCGTTCCACTGCGAGATCCAGCCGACGGTGCGCGCGACGGCGAACAACACGGTGAACATGGAAGTGGGTATGCCGATCGCACGGAAGATGATGCCCGAGTAGAAGTCGACGTTGGGATAGAGCTTCTTCGAGATGAAGTAGTCGTCCTTGAGCGCGATGTTCTCCATCTCCATCGCCAGCTCGAGCAGTGGGTCGTGCTGGATGCCGAGCGAGGTCAGGACCTCGTGGCAGGACTGGCGCATCACCTTGGCGCGAGGGTCGTAGTTCTTGTAGACGCGATGGCCGAAGCCCATCAGGCGGGTGTGGTCGCCCTTGTCCTTCACACGCGAAAGGAAGGCCGGAATGTTCTGCTTGCCGCCGATCTCGTGCAGCATGTTGATGACGGCCTCGTTGGCGCCGCCATGGCTCGGGCCCCACAGCGAGGCGATGCCGGCTGCAATGCAGGCAAACGGGTTGGCGCCAGAGGAGCCGGCAAGGCGCACCGTCGAGGTCGAGGCGTTCTGCTCGTGGTCGGCGTGCAGCATGAGAATGCGGTCGACCGCCTTCTCGAGCACCGGGTTGACCTCGTACTCCTCGGCCGGCACGGAGAACATCATGCGCAGGAAGTTGGCGGCGTAGCCGAGATCGTTGCGCGGATAGACGAACGGCTGACCGACGGAATATTTGTACGCCATCGCCGCGATCGTCGGCATCTTGGCGATCAGGCGATACGACGCGACCATACGCTGGTGCGGGTCGTGGATATCCAGCGAGTCGTGATAAAACGCCGACAGGGCACCGACCACGCCGCAGCACACCGCCATCGGATGGGCATCGCGCCGGAAGCCGCGATAGAACTGGCTGATCTGCTCGTGCACCATCGTGTGCAGGGTGATGTCGCGGGTGAACTTCTCCTTCTGCGCCTTGTTCGGCAGGTCGCCCTTCATGAGCAGGTAGCAGACTTCCATGAAGTCGCTCATCTCGGCCAGTTCGGCGATGTTGTAGCCGCGATAGAGCAGCACGCCCTCGTCGCCATCGATGTAGGTGATGGTCGAGCCGCACGAGCCCGTCGAGGTGAAGCCGGGGTCGTAGGTGAACATTCCCGACTCGCCGTACATCTTGCGGATATCCACCAGGCGCGGCCCGATCGTGCCGTGGATGATCGGCATCTCGTAGGACTTGCCGGTTTCGTTGTCGGTCAGGGTCGCGGTCGCTTTGGCCATTGGGATGAACTCTTTCGGCTCGATTCGGGCAGATGCAGGCGCCAGGCA
>LNFM01019625.1_pt1 | contig 15537 bp, 21 predicted proteins | sample 596031 | NCBI WGS metagenome assembly LNFM01 (sample SAMN04254537, study PRJNA301005) | activated carbon metagenome | isolation source: dual media filters at the Ann Arbor, Michigan drinking water treatment plant | place: USA: Ann Arbor | reverse complement strand
GTTGCCTACGCCAAGGCCAACGCCTAGCCAACAGGACACGCCACATGAACGAAGCATTCGCAACGGCACTCGCCGCACACGGCGCGAGCCTCATCACGCACATTCAGCTCTACAACGCTGGAACGCCGGTAGGTGCAGCGCGCCAGCCGGTGACCTGGACGGGCGCGGGCAGCATCAAGAACCCGAGCGCGAACCTTGTTTTCTCGGGCACGGCCAGCACGCCGATTACCGAATGGCGCGGCTTTACTGCGCTTACCGGCGGCACGGACTACGGCGGCGCGACGATGACGGGCACGGGCTTCGATTCGGGCGGCGTTTTTACGCTGCTGGCCGCGTCCACGAACTTCGACGTTTCGCCGGTTTAAGCCATGACCACGATTACGCTGCCGCCTCCCCCGGAGGCTCTGCCCGCTGATACCTTTTCTGCCCGGCATCGTGCGTGGTGGGAGGCTTGCGATGTCATCTTGCGCGAGGCCGCAGTTGCAGCGAGTCAGGCGCACGGCGCTGCGCAAGCATCCACGGCTGTGGCTCTTCAGGCGGGGGTGGCGGCTCAGAACGCCCTCGCTGCGGCGATTGGGCAGACGCCCGCGTCTTCGGGTCTGTCGGAAAACTTCGTGCTTGAGCTTCTGCGCATCGTCAGGGGCGCCCCGGAGCCGGCCCCGTGATTGACGCGGCTGACGAGGCTGTCGAGGGGCTGCGGCTTATGCGCGTGCGGCAGGCCGTCATGGTGGCTGCGCTGTTGAAACTGGGCGAGCCGTTGCGGGTTTCGCGGAAAGACGTTTTCGACACGGCGCGTTTCGATATACAGGTCACCGAAGACCCGTGCGGCTTCGTGGTTGACCTTGTGACGGCGCCTCGGCCCGTGGAGCGGACATGAGCATTTCTTTTGTCGCATCGACCAAGATTGGCGGCACAAACGGCGGCACCACGCCAGGGATCAACACGACCGGTGCCAAGCTCATCGTGATCGGCGGCGCCTACTTCGGCGTCTCAGCCGGCGGGCCTGGTATCGCCATATCGGACAGCCGCGGCAACACCTGGACGCCTCTGACTGAGCGAGGCCCCGAGGGCACCAAGAATGTGCGCTTTTGGTATTGCCTGAATCCCTCTGTCGGAACCGGGCACACGTTCACCTCTGCTGGCACTGGTGCCATCCCGGCGATCTTCGTCACTGCGTGGGCGACCACGACTAGCGGCTTCACGTTCGACGTGGAGAACGGCGGCACGATCTCGGGCAACGGATCTTTCACGGTGGGTGCTGTCACCCCCACCGGGGCAGAGGCGCTCGTACTAAACGCTTGGAGTGTCACCAACTCCCCCACTGTCACCAACGCGTCGGGCTGGACGGTTGCGGAGTCAGAGCCACTTGTTGGCGGCAGCAACTTTGGCGGCGGTGTTGCGTACCAGATCCAGGCCACGGCAACTGCTGTTGCTTCGCTGACGCGTACCTCGAACTGGTCGCTAAGTGATTCTTCCGCGAGCGCAACTGCTGTTTTTAGAGAGGCAGCGCCGACAGACAGCATCACCCTCACGAGCCCCGTTCGCTACGAAGTTCATCAGCGCAGCGGCACCACCGGCAGCATCCAAATCAGTGGCACGGTCTCCGGCGCCACGGATGACCTGGAGGCCAGCTTCAACGGCGGGGCCTACGTGACCATTGCGTCTGCCGTGGCGGCTGGTCCCTTCTCGGGCACGCTAACTGGCCAAGCCCAAGGACAAGGCACGCTGACGGTGCGCAAGAAGACCACCACGACCACATCGGCCACGGTGCTGGATGTTGGTATCGGTGATGTCTTCGTAGTGGGTGGTGACTCGATCAGCGAAGGCCGCGGCACCAATGCGCAGAGCTACACGCACGCCACGCTGAAGGCCGCAAAGTTCACCCAGGCCGACGCGTGGGGCGAGGGCAACGACGGCATCGACACCGGCACCTCCAACGGTTCGCACTGGCCGCTGTTGGCAACGCAGATCATGGCCAGCCAGGGTGTACCCGTGGCCTTCATCAGTGTGGGCACCGGTGGCACCGACGTGGCCGGATCGGCTAACACCTGGGCCAAGCCCGGCGCCGAATACACCGAGCTGACCAACCAAGTCACGGCATCCACGGTGACCAGCGTGCGCGGCGTGCTGATGCACCTGGGCCCCAACGCTGTGGTGAATGCTTCGACGTTGAGCCAAGCTACGTACAACGCGGCCATCGACACGCTGGCGGCGAACCTTGCTGCAGACGTTGCCGGAGCCCCGAAGCTGAACCTGGGCATCTTCGGCGAAGTCAGCACGGGCTCGCCGCCTGACCGCGTTGCCGCCCTCAACAACCTGCGCGCGGCCATCGTTGAGGCCATCGGCGACAACGCGAACATCGAGACAGGCCCGTGCCTGATCGACATCAACTACAGCGATGGCGTGCATCCTCAGAGCGATGCAGACCTGCAGGCCGTAGCCGCGCGCTGGTGGCTGGCGCTGTCGGAAACGTACTACGGCGGCAGCGGTGGGCGGGGGCCTCGCCTGTCGTCAGCAACGTGGAACGCTGGCCGGGATCAAGTCACCGTCACCTTTGACCGCGCGCTGAAGACCGGGCTCACGCACGCCACGGCCTGCTGGGCCGTGAGCGACAACGGCACGCCGATGACGGTCAGCAGCGTGGCGTATCACGGCAGCAACCCGGCGGCCCTGGTCATCACGACAAGCGCGGCGGCAGTCGGTGCTAACGGCACCTCTCGCGTGACGTTCGCGGGCGGCGATACGGCTGTTGGTGTGGTTGTGCCGCGCTCTGCTGACATCAGCATGCCTGTTGGCTCTGCGGTGACGATTCCGGCCGAGCCGTTTTACGTCGCCACGGTGAATGAGGTGGTGTTGTTGAGCGTCACGCTAGACGCACTGGTTGACGAAAGCAACGCGCCGCGCGCTGCATACACGGTGGATAAGGTGTTCGCCGTCCGACTGAGCGATAACACCGTTGTCGCCGTCAAGACCGCGCAGACCACCAACGGCAGCGGCGTGCTGCCTGCATTCAGCGATGCCGCACTGACTGCCGCGCCTCACTTGTTCGTGACTTGGGACGACAACGAAACGCCGAACAACGCGGGCGCCAAGGTCTACACCCCGAGCTAATATGTCGCAGTTTCACGGGGCAATCAGCAGCGTACAGGCGCACACGCAGGGCGATGCGCCAAGCTCATTTCTTGCATCAGGCGGCGCCGGATCTGCAATAAGCATTGCCTCTGCTGGCGATGGTTCGCCTATCTACGCACCGACAGGCGGCGCGGGCGCGGCTGTTTCTGTTTCTTCGGCCGGCTCGGGGACAGGTGCCTACGAAGCCACGGGCGGCGCGGGCGCGGCTGTCACGGTGTCGGCTGCGGGTGCGGGCTCTGGCAGCTTCTTGGCATCTGGCGGCGCTGGCGCGCAGATCACCATCGCGGCGGCGGGTGCTGGCACGGGAATGGGCTTTATCGCCAGCGGCGGCGCGGGTTCGCAGATTCGCATCACGTCGGGCGTCAGATCGACCCGCCCCATTGGCCGCGTGCTGTCTACCGCGCGCCGGCCTGCAAACTTGAACGCGAGGACGCGATGACGCTGAAGCTGATAACAGCCCCGACGACTGAGCCGGTGACGCTGGCAGAGGCGAAGGCGCATCTGCGTTGCGGTGACGATGAAGATGCGCTGTTGGGCGTGCTGATTCAGGCCGCCCGCGAGCAGGCGGAACACCACTTGGGCCGCGCGCTTGTGACGCAGACATGGGAGCAAGTGCTAGACGCATTCCCCGCTGCGGAGATTGAGCTTGGGCTTCCGCCTGTCAGCTCGATTACGCAGATCACCTACATCGACGCGGCCGGCGATGAGCAGACGCTAGACCCTGGGTTGTATGTGCTTGACACGGCACGCGATCCGGGCTGGGCGCTCCCCGCAGAGGGCTCGGCGTGGCCGGAAACGCTGGACACGGCGAGCGCGGTGCGCGTGCGGTTTACCTGCGGCTACGGCGCGGCGTCTGCGGTTCCTGCGGCCATCAAGTCGTGGATGCTGCTGAGAATCGGCACGCTCTACAAGATGCGCGAAGAGGTGGTTGTCGGAAAGTCGGTTGCCGAGCTGCCGGGCGGGTTTGTGGATCGCCTGCTTGACCCTTACCGCGTGTGGGCCTGAAATGCTGAACGCGGGCGAACTTGACCAGCGCATCACGGTGCAGAGCCCATCGGCAACGGTGGATGCACTCGGGCAGCGAGTCGAGTCGTGGGCGGCGGTGGCGACTTTGTGGGCCAAGGCAACACCCTTGCGCGGGCGTGAGTTCTTCGCGGCTGGTGCGATGCAGAGTGAGGCTGTCGTGCGGTTCACGATCCGCTGGCGCGCGGGCATAGACGGCACCATGCGCGTGCTGTGGCGCGGCGTTCCTCATGCCATCGTGGCCGAGCCTATGGACGTAGACGGGCAGAAGCACACGCTAGAGCTGATGTGTGCGGCGGGGGTGCGAGATGGCTGACGGATTCACCAGCCGCGTCGAGGGCATCCCTGATCTGCGCGAGGCTCTGCTTGGCGTCGTGCCAAAACTGCGGGTAAGGGCGCTGCGCAATGCGCTGACGGCTGGCGCGCGGCTGGTGCAGAAAGCCTCCCGCATGGCAACGCCGGTTCTTAGCGCGATGTCGCTGGCTGTTCGGAAGGGCTACCGCAAGCCGGGCACGGTTCGCAAGGCAATCAGCGTGCGAACCAGCAAGGTAGCGCGCAAGTCGGGTGATGTGGGCGTGTTCGTCAACGTGCGGCCGGCGAAGGGCGCGCAGTTCAAGACGACGACGTACCGGCTCGGCGGGCTGGTGACGCGCACGCGCAGACAGACGGCGGTGAGCCAGCGGGGCGCGAAGTCGCCCACCGACCCTTTCTACTGGAAATTTTTGACCTTTGGCACGAAGAACATGCGTTCCTTCGGGTTCTTGCAAAAGGGCGCCGCCCAACTGCCTGCCGCGCTGCAAGTCTTCCTCGCCAAGATCGTGCCGGCCATCGAGAAGCTGAACAAGCCAAAGGCACCAGCCCCATGAAGATTACAAAGATAGACGCTTGGACTCTGCTGATTGGCACTAGCGAGTACACCTTTGTCGCTGACGGCGCCGAGTGGAACGGTATGCGGAAGCTGCGCTGTGTTGACCACCCGGGATACCTGATCGTGATGGATGATCCTGATTCCGGCATGGCTCCGGCATTCGCGCGGCTGTTCGGTGCGCCTAGTTACGCAAACATCGTCGCGGGCTCGCCCGACCTGCTCCATGCTATCAAGTCCATGACCGGGGCGCCATGAACATCAATGCCGAAATCGTCAAGGCTCTCGGCCTGCAAGACCAGAAGGTGACGCGCCTTGTGCTGACCTTTGAAGTTGGCAAGGCGCCGACCGCCGAGGTGACGCGAATTGTGGATGCGAGCCTAGCGGATCGCCTGCTGACGGCGGTGGAAGTGCTCAAACTTAAGCCGGTGGCTGAGTGAGCATCGAAACCGACTTCCGCGCGCTGCTGGCCGAATATGCGCCGCTTGCCTCGCTGGTGGGTTCGCGCATTGCCCTCAACGCAGTGCCCGAGGGGCAAGCATTCCCGCTGGTGGTGTTTGCCGCGAGCCACGATAGGCAGTACGGCATCGACGGGCTCTTGATGTATGACGCCTGCACGCTGTCTGTGCAGTGCTGGGCCAAGTCTGCCGATGTTGCAGACGCTGTGGCCGATGCGGTGATTGCCGCGCTGGCAACCGCACCGGCTGCGCGCTCTGTGACTGTCAGCGAGCGAGCAACTACCTTTGATCCCGAGCTTGATGCCGATGGCACGACGCTCACCGTGAGCTGGTGGCAGACCAGCTAACCGCACCACTTCCCGCAACCGAGCCGCCCTCTGAGGAGGCTTTTTCTTTGTCCAACTGAAAGGCACAAAATGGCAATCACCATCGCCACTGGCACGCAGATCGCGATTGCCAGTACCTACGGCACTTCTTCGGCCATGACGGCGCTGACGAACGCCTCTGAAGCTGTCGCCACCATCGCAACGGGTCACGGCATTGTCGTGGGCGACTTCTTGGAAGTCACATCCGGCTGGGACTTGCTGAACAACAAGATTGTTCGCGTTAAGACGGTCGTTACGGACACGATTACCTTTGAGGGCATCAACACCGTCAGTACCAGCAACTACCCCGCCGGCACCGGAACGGGCTCCATCCGTCGCATCACGGCTTGGACCAACATTACGCAGGTTCAAGGCATCGACACCAGCGGCGGCGATCCGAACTTTGCCGACATCACCACGATTGCCGACCGCACGCAGAAGCAGGTTCCGACCACGCGAAGCGCTCAGCAGATCACGATGACCGTCTTCGATGACCCGTCCCTTACGTGGTATCCGTTCGCAGTCACCGCCAGCGATACCCTGGTGCCGACCGGCCTGCGGATCATCTTCCCCGGCAACTCGCGCCTAGTGGCAAACGGCTATTACAGCCTGCAAAAGACGCCCACTGTGGCTATCAATGCGCCGCTCACGGCCTCGCTGGGTTTCTCGGCGGTGGCCGACCCCGTTCGGTACAGCACCTGATGGACCTGGCCGACATCAAGCGCAAGGCGGAAGCCGCGCGTCAGTTCGTGTTTGAGTCGGCGGGCCGTAGCTACACGCTGCGCCTTCCGACTCAACACGAAATCGAAGTCGAAGCCATCCGCGCACGCCTGCACAACGGCGACACCGACCCCGCGCAGCTCACCGTGATTCGGCGCAAGCTGCTGGAGCGCGGTGTTGTTGCGTGGGCTGGCGTGACCGCTGAAGACCTCGCGCCCGGCGGCGGCACCGATGCGGCAGAAGTCAGCCCCGAGGCTGTCGCGCTGCTGCTGGATGCCGACCCGGTTCTAGCGGCAGCGCTCGATGCCGAATTTGTTGGCCGGCTGGCTGACCGAAACGCAAAGCGGGCCGAAGCCGCAAAAAACTGACCGCGCGCCTCGATTGGGAGAAATCTCAACCCGAGGCGCGGCGCATGGAAGAGCAGGGGTTTGGCGGCATGGCTGCGCCGGCCCCTGTGCTGTGCCTGTCAGCTATGGCGGCGGTGCATTGCTGGCGCTGGTGTAAAGGCTGGATGCCTGAACGCTGGCCCGCCTATGCCGCGCTGCATGACGTAGAGGATTGGGCAATGACAGTCGATCTGTTGGAACACTTGCGGGACATCACCTAAATGGCACTGGCGACACTCTCAGTTGACCTCGTTGCCAAGGTTGCCTCATTCGAGGCCGACCTGAAGCGCGTGGCGCGCACATCCGAGCAGCAGGGCGAGCGCATGGCCGCAGCCTTTGGGCTTGCCAAGAGCGCGCTAGGTGGCTTGGTGGCGGGCCTGACTGTCGGCGCGTCGGTTGCCTTCTTCCGCAACATCGTTGACGGCGTTGACGCGCTCAACGATCTTTCAGACGCCACGGGCAGCAGCGTTGAAAACCTGTCCGCGCTTGAAGACGTTGCAGCGCGCACCGGCACCAGCTTCGACACGGTGGGCAGCGCCCTCGTAAAACTGAATCAGACGCTTGCCAACGCAAAGCCCGGCAGCGATCAGGCGGCGGCGTTTGAGGCGCTGGGGCTGTCGGCAAAAGAGCTGAAAGCACTCGACCCCGCCGAAGCCCTGCGCCGCACTGCTGTTGCGCTGGCCGGCTTTGCCGATGACGGCAACAAGGCGCGGCTTACCCAAGAGCTGTTCGGCAAGTCGCTGCGTGAGGTTGCGCCGCTGCTGAAGGACTTGGCAGAGTCGGGCGAGCTGAATGCGAGGGTGACGACCGAGCAGGCCAAGGCGGCCGAAGCGTTCAACATCCAGATTTTTCAGCTTCAGAAGAATGCGCTTGATGCGGCGCGTGTTCTGAGCGACACCCTTGTTCCATCGCTGAACGGGGTATTCTCGGCGCTGGCTAATATCGGGAAGTTGCGCGACCTTGGGTTTACAGGCGCGGTGGCCGAGGTTCTAAAAGGCAATGTGTTTAGAGATGCTGGCGACGGCGTAATCTTCTACACAAAGCAACTGGAAACCCTCCAAAAGCAGCGCAACGCTATTGCATCAGACCCTAACCCGGTTTCTCGACGCGGTGGGCTGATTGATGTGGACGGCGAGATTGCCAAGGTAAAGGGGCTGCAAGAGTTTTACCGCTCCGTCTTTGCGGCTACTGCAAAAGAAGTTGGGCAGAATGACCCGACAGAACTTGCGCGTCGTGGCCGAGGCGCCAAGCCTAGCGCGCCGGTCATCGGCGGAGGCAAGCCTCCCGGCTCTACTGCCCCATCCGCCAGCCCGCGCAGCGTTGATCCGCTCATCGACCCGGCAACAGCCGATGCACTGGCCGCACTGCAAGGCACTGACGTTGCCAAGATCGAGAAGATCAACGCCACGCTCGATAAGCTATTCCAGATTCGCGGCAGCGGCGAAGGCGGCGGGCCAGAGCTTGATGAAGCCGTGCAGCGTTTGCGCGATGAGCTTCAGAAGCTAGACCCGGCGGCTGTATCTGCGGCCAAGTCTCAGGAAGCCCTGAATGCGCTGCTTGCCGCAACGCCCAGCGCGCAGATGGCCTCCCTCGCGCAGCAGGCCAGCATCCTCGCAATCGAGCTGGCAAAAGCCACCGACCCCGAACGCATCCAGCAGCTCAACGAAGCAATCACCCAAACGGGCGAGAAGATGCGCGGGCTCAACGCAGAGGTGAAACCCGCGCTTGATGAGTTGGGTGTGTTCGCAGAGCAGGCCGCGCGAAACATTCAGGACGCACTCGGCGACACGCTGGAAAGCGCGCTGAAGGGCAACTTTGAGAGCATCGGTGACCTGTGGAAGAGCCTGCTTATCAAGATGGCAGCGCAGGCCGCAGCGTCCCAGCTCAATAACTTCCTCTTCGGCAGTCTCGGCGGAGGCACGGGTACGGGCGCGGGCTTTGTCGGCTCGCTGTTCGGCCTGTCGGGCGCGCGTGCTGACGGCGGGCCTGTCTCGGCTGGCGGCGCTTACCTTGTGGGCGAGCGCGGGCCTGAAATCATGGTGCCACGCACTAGCGGGACCGTGCTGCCTAACGGCGTCGGCATGGGCGGCGTGACGATCAACCAGACCATCAACGTAGGCCAAGGCGTGAGCCGTGGCGAGGTGTTCGCGGCTGCGATGCAGGCCAAGGACGCAGCCAAGGCCGAAATCATGCAGACGCTCTATCGCACGGGCCGGGGGGCATACGCATGACCACGCTGCAATGGCCCGGCTGGGGTGTCTCGGGTTTCGAGCTGCGGCTAATGCCCAACACGCGCTCATTCGTCAGCCCCTACAACGGCAGCACGCAGACTCTGGACCTCGGCGGCGAGCGGTGGCGCGCAATCGTGACGCTGCCGCCTGCACGCAGTCTTGACCAAGGGTTGCAGCGCGAAGCGTTCTTCGATCAGCTCGCGGGCGGCGTCAACACGTTGGCGCTGTGGCACCTGCGCACGCCGCGCCCGCGTGGCACGGTGTTTACTGCCGCGCCGGTTGCGTGGGCGATCACCGATGGCGTCTCGCCTTGGCCCGTGACGGATGGCGGCTCGCCGTGGCTCATCACAGACGGCACGCCGGTACTCAAGGCGGCGGTTGTGGCTGGTGCGAATACCTGCGTGATTCAAAGCCGCAACGGGCGCACCGTCGAGGCCGGCGACATGCTGGGCATTGCGGGCGAGCTGAAGCGCGTGCTTTCCACCAGCACCGCCAACGGCCTGGGGGATGTGGGCGTGACCTTCGCCCCGCGCGCCCGCGCTGACTGGCCGGCATACAGCACCGCGCTGACGACGACGCAGCCCACCGCGACCTTCCAGATTCTCGGAGAGGTGCCGACCTCTTGGGCGCCCGGCCTTGCTGTGGGTGCGAGCTTTGAACTGGCCGAAGTGCCGAACCCGTAAGGATCACCATGCCTGTACCCCACATCCTGGCCGGCACTTCAGGCGGCACTACGGCGCAGTTCGACGCCAACTTCGCTTACCTAGCCGCGCTGCGTGACCTGTTCACGCTCACCGGCAGCCGGCCTGGGCTCAGCGTCACGCCATCGGGCGATTGGGACGCTGGCGGCACAGTATTGCAGTTTGGCCCGTCTTCAGCGATTTACAACCCAGGGAGTCAGTCCCACTCTGTCTTCGCCTCAAACTTGATTTACACGTCCGGCGCGATGTCGGCAAAGTACATCAATTCGGCTGCAGCGGCAGCCTACAACCAAGACAACGGCAGGCATCGGTTTTATCGCGCAGTAAGCGGAACGTCTGGCGCGACGGCGACGCTTCTAGAAGCCATGCAGATAGACAACGCAGGCAACTTTCTATTGATAAACCCGCCTTCTACGCCTCCGGCGTTGGGCGCAAATGGCGACTTGGCAATAAACCCGACCAGCAACACGAACCTACGATTTAGCTATCGCGGCAGCGACGGCGTGACCCGCGTCGGCAACATCGCGCTGGCCTGAAATGCGGGCGATTTCTACGGCTGCGGCAGCCGTTCTGCAGGGTCGTGTTGTTCCGATGGCCGTCCTTGTGGACATGGACCTCAGCATGCCCCTGCGCGTCAGCACCTGGCATCGCCCGCTGACTTGGGATGGCGCGACCTACCTAGGGGCTGGCGAGCTTGGACAAGTTGACGCCACCGATGAGATGCTGATGTTCATCGCCCGAGGCTTTGAGGCCCGCCTTGCCGTCCTGGAAGCTGCCTGACCCATGCGTGACATCCCCGACGCCGCCGCCGCGGTGCTGGCCGGCCCCACGGTGCCGCTGGCCCTGCTGTGCTCGTGGGGCTCGCCGCTGTTCTGGAATGGCACCACCTACCTGGCCTCCGGCACGCTGGGCTCCGTCGACGCCACCGACGAAAGCACCGACCAGCCCCGGCCGCTGCGGTTCGCGCTCAGCGGTCTGCCCAGCTCGCTCATCTCGCTGGCCCTTCAGGAACGTGTGCAGAACAAGCCGGTCCGCATCTACATCGCAGTGCTGGACCCGGCCACGCACGCCGTGGTGGACGCCGCACTGGAATGGCGCGGCGCACTGGACGCCATGAACGTCCGCGGCGACGGCCGCACCGAGACCATCACCGTGACGGCCGAGAGCGCGGGCCTGGATCTGCTGCGCGCGGTGCCGGTGCGCTACACCGATGTCGATCAGCAGCGCCTGCACCCTGGCGACCGATTCTTCGAGTTCGTGACCGACCAGGCCGAGCGGAACGTCATCTGGCCGACTGCCGACTACTTCCGCCGATGAGCCCGCACCAAGACACCGAGCGCCTTGCCAGCCGGTCGGCAGCCATCACCAGCGCGGCCGGCGTGTGCCGCGTTCCCGGCTCTGCAGAGGCGCTATCCCGGCTGCTGGCCGCGCGCTACAGCGAGCCGTTCGCATGGGGCTCGCATGACTGCTGCCTGCTGGCCGCCGACGCCATCGCCGCACAGGTGGGCATCGACCCGGCCCGCGGGCTTCGCGGTCGGTACGCCACCGCCTTGCAGGCCCGGCGCGTCATCGCGATGTGCGGCGGATCGCTGGAGGCCATCGCCACCGCGGCGCTGGGCGATCCCTTGCGCGCGCCGCTGCTGGCCTGCGCCGGCGACATCGGCCGAGTGCGAAGCGCGACGACCGACGCAGATTGCGAAGAGGTGCTGGCGGTGTGCGCAGGCCAGTGGTGGGCGGTGCCGACCCGGCAGGGCCTGGGCATGCGCCCCTTGAGCGCCGGCATTCAATCGTGGAGGGTGGGTTGTGGCTGAAGCAGCGATTGCCTACCTGAGCAGCGCGGCAGGTGCTGCAGCAGCGGCCAACGTCGTCACCTATGCGGTGACCGCTGCAGTCATCGTCGGCTACAGCAACGCGCAGCGCCGCAAGGCCGAGCGCCGGGCGCGTGATGCAGCCAATGCCAGCCTGACTGGGCGCAACGTCACGTCGCGCGGCACCATCGAAGAGCGTCAGCTCATCATGGGCAAGGTGCGCACCGGCGGCGTGCTGGGGTTCATCGGCTCCACTGGCCCGCTGAAAGAGAAGCTGATCGTCGTCATCGCCGCCGCCGCGCACCGCTGCGCCGGCTTCGAAGAGTTCTACTTCAGCGACGAGACCCTGACCCTCGACGGCAGCGGCTATGCAGTCGCCGGCTCCTACCTGAAGTCGAGCGTCGAAGTCGGCGTGGCCACGATGACGCTGACCGACGGCGTGGGCAGCGTGGTGCTGCCGTACCCGCCGATCGGCACGCCCTGGGTGGTGCAGGTGACGGGCGACGATGTGACTGGCGTCTCCGGGCCCGGCACCGTGGCGGGCAACACCGTCAGCGTCAGCAGTTTCGGCGGCGGCAGCGGGGCCAGCGGCACGGCCACCGTGAGCTACCAGTACGTGCTTGACACAGCATCCATCGTCAGCAAGGCCCGGGTGCGCTGGATGCTGGGCACGAGCGATCAGGCGGCGTTCCCGGACCTGCTGACGCAGTTCCCTGACCAGTGGACCGCCAACCACCGCGGCCGGGACGTGGCCTATCTGGTGGCCGAGCTCGAGTACGACCAGGACATCTATCCGAACGGCCCGCCGGACATCAGCGCCGTCTTGCGCGGCACCGACGAGGTGTTCGACCCGCGCACCGGCGCCACCGGCTACAGCGAGAACCCGGCGCTGCTGATGCGGTGGTATCTGCTGCACCCGTTCGGTGGCCGCAAGACGCTGGCTGAGATTGACGAGGCCAGCTTCATCGAGGCGGCCAACGTCTGCGACCAGGTGGTCAACTACGGCGACGGCCCGCGCGCCCGCTTCACGGCCGGGTATGTCGCCAGCACCGATCAGGTGCCCGCCAGCGTGTGCGATGAGCTGGCCGAGGCGATGGCCGGCAGTTGGGGTTACAGCGGCGGCGTGATCCGCGTGCGTGCCGGCGCACTGAGCCCGGCCGTGGCCACCATCACCAAGAGCTGGCTTGCCCAGGGGCAGACCGAGATCCAGCCGCATCTGCCGCGCTCGCAGCTCGGCAACGCGGTGCAGGGCACCTTCATCGACCCGGGCAGCCGCTGGCAGCAGGTGCCATTCCCGCGCGTGCCGCAGGGCGCCGAATACGACGCGCTGCTGGCCGAGGACAGCGGCGTGCCGCTGGCTCAGGAGATGGAGTTCGGCGCGATCACCCACGTTGGCCAGGCGCAGCACGTCGCAGCCATCAAGCTGCGCGAGCAGCGCCAGGGCCTGACCATCGCCATCGACTGCAACATGTCGGCCTACCGGCTGCAGATGTTCGACGTGGTGTGGCTGCGCCTGGAGCGCTACTTCGGCGCCACGCCCAAGCTGTTCGAAGTGCAGAAGCGCGGTTTCACACTGGGCGGCGCGATCCGCCTGGTGATGCGCGAGACCGGCGCGGCGCTCTTCGAGCTTGGCGCCACGGTGCCGGCCGGCGACTTCCTGCCGAACACCAGCCTGCCCGAACCGCGCTTCGTGCCGCAGATGGGCGCCGTCACCGCTACGAGCGGCGCCACGGTGCTGGCCGACAACAGCGTGGTCACGCGCGTGCAGCTCGAATGGGACGCACCTGCCGACGCGGCCGTCCTGCAGGGCGGCTTCATCGAGCTTGGATTCCGCGAGGGCGCCGACACCGGCGAGGTGCAGGTGCTGCGCGCCGACAGCTACACGGGCCACACGATGGTGGGGCTGCGTGGCGGCAAGGCCCATGTGTTCCAGGTGCGCGCCGTGAACGGGCTGGGCGTGCGTGGCAAGTGGGGGCCGCTGACGCTGCACGTTGTCTACGTTGCGCGAGGCCCCAAGACCTTCAGGCAGGCCAGCGCGCCGACGAACCCCGCAGACGATGTACGCGATGAGGACCGCTGGATCGACACCGACGACGGGCTGCACCCATACCTGAGGGTCGCGGGCGCGTGGGTGAGCGTGCGGGACGCGACCATCGCGGCGGCGCAGTCAGGTGCAGATGCAGCGGCGGCAGCGGCGGCAGCGGCGCAGGGCGATGCGAACACGGCGAATTCAGTGCTGGCAGACATCGCCAGCGATAGCGTCCTGACGCCCGACGAAAAGCCGCGCGTGATTCAGGACTACACGGTGATTTTGGCCGAGCAGGCTGGCATCGACGGGCAGGCCACGAACTACGGCGTAACGACCGAGAAGACCACTTACGACACGGCGGTTGCTGCGCTGACCACATACCTGGGGACGCTAACCAGCCCCGTGGCATGGAACAACCTCACCGGCAACACCACGATTGTGGGCGCGACATTCCGCGGCAAGTTCGCGGATGTCTACACCAGCCGGCAGGCGCTGCTGGATGCCATCAACGCGGCGGCTAAGGCAAGGCTTGGGGCGCTGGCTACGCTGAACACTGTGGGGACCGGCGAGATTGGCGCGGGGGCCGCGACAGAGGTGTTTACCGATGAGGCCAACCTTGCCGGCGCGGGGTTCGGCACTACTGGCAATCAGGTTGTGCGCTCCTTCACAGTGACGCCAGCAGTCGCATGTGTGGTCGAGTTCAGCGCTTACATAGAGGCCACGAATGTAGACGGTGACAGCGGCAACGCGATGGGGTGGCAAGTCACGCCTTCAGGTGGAAGCGCCGTGATTCTTGGCAGCCAAAACACGCCAAGCGCCGCCAAGTTCAAGCACACAACCAGCGCGACATATTCAGCGGCGGCTGGCGTGCTGTTGACGTTCGAGCTTCGTTTTTCGAGGCCCGCTCTTAACCCGTCCATGTTGGCTTATGCCAGCTACATGCGCGCAACGCTCATCAAGCGATGAATCAGATGCACTGCTGCGGGTTCGCCTTGCAATCCACCGGGCCGTTGGTGGCGCGCTCGGGTTCGTCGTATGAGCCCCCGCCCCCGCACGCTTGCAGCGTCAAGACCAAGAACAGCGCAGGAATGATTCGTAGCATCTTCATTCCACGCAGGATAGGTGCGAGCCTTGCCCGCGCCAATCCCCCAGAAGATGAGGTTTCCTGAATGCCCGCTGCCCTGCTACCCGCCGACAAGCTGACGCACGCCATCGCAGGCGCCTGCGTCGCCGTGGTGCTGCTGCCGTTCGGCGTGCTGCCTGCAGTGCTGGCTTGCGTGCTGGCCGCAGTCGGTCGCGAGGTGTACGCCTGGCGCCAGCGCGGCTGGACCATGACCCGGAAGCAGGCCATCGAGCATGCGGCCGACATCCTTTGCACCCTTGCCGGCGGCGCGCTCGTGCTTGCTGCGGCGCTGATTGGAGTTTGAGCGTGAACGACGATGCATCTCACTGGACGCTCGACCGGCGCGTGCCTCTGGCGCTACTGCTGGCGCTCTTGGGGCAGTGCGTAGTAGCTGTCTGGTGGGCGCGCGGCTTCGTGTCGGAGCAGGAAAGCCACGAGAAGCGGCTTACGGCGCTCGAGCAAAGCAGGGAGCGAGAGCGCGTCGGAGAGCGCCTGGCCACGCTTGAATCCGAGATGCGCAACGCCGCCACGGTGCTGCAACGTATCGATGACCGCACCGAGCGCTTGGTGCTTTCGAAGGGCGGCCGATGAAGCCGAAGCTGATCCCCAACTGGCGCCGGGCCTGGCGCATGTTCTCCGTGCAGGTTGCGGCGGTGGCAGTGGCTTGGGGCGCGATGCCGCCCGATGCGCAGGCCG
>LNFM01008463.1_pt1 | contig 15538 bp, 16 predicted proteins | sample 596031 | NCBI WGS metagenome assembly LNFM01 (sample SAMN04254537, study PRJNA301005) | activated carbon metagenome | isolation source: dual media filters at the Ann Arbor, Michigan drinking water treatment plant | place: USA: Ann Arbor | reverse complement strand
CGATATGCTTCGCCTCGGCCGAGGAGAACAGGCGCGAGGTCATGATCATCTCGGCGATCGCGGCCGGGCCGACCAGCGCGTAGAAGCGCGCGAAATTGTTCATGTTGAGGATATTCCCCAACGTCTTCGCGATCGGCAGACCGAAGCGCGCCGCGGTGTCGCAGATGCGGATGTCGCAGCACCCCGCGATGCCCAGGCCGCCGCCCGTGCAGGCACCCGGGATCGCCGCGATGATCGGCTTGTTGCAGTTCTCCAGCGCGCCCAACACCTTGTCGATGCGCGCCTCGTAGGCGAGCGCATCCTCGGCGGTCTTGAATTCGCGGAACTGGCTGATGTCGGTGCCCGAGGCGAAGGCCTTGCCGCCGGCGCCGGTCAGCACCCACACACGGATCGACGGGTCCTCGCTGATCTGGTCGGCCAGTTCCTGCAGGCGCTGGTACATCGGGAAGAGCATGGCGTTGCGCGCCTGCGGGCGGTTGAAGGTGGTCCAGGCGATGCCGCCTTCGCGGACCTCGTGCAGAATGTCGTCGCTCATGGCGCGCTCCGTCCCGATGTGTGCGCGCAAGGCGTAGCGCAGGCGCGCGGCGCGTCAAGCGCCCCCCTCCCTTGCCGAAGCGCGGTGGCGATGCCACCACAGGGGCAACCGAGGAGACCCCCCCATGACCCTGCCGCTCGCCCGCTTCACCGTGCTCGACCTGACCCGCGTGCGCTCCGGCCCCACCTGCGTGCGCCAGCTCGCGGATTGGGGTGCCAACGTCATCAAGATCGAGGCGACGGACGAGGTCGATACCGGCAAGGGGCTGGGCGGCGAGCGCGACGGGCCGGATTTCCAGCATGTCCATCGCAACAAGCGCGGCATGACGTTGAACCTGAAGGCGCCCGAGGGCATCGCCGCCTTCCGCCGCATGGTCGCGAAGGCCGACGTGGTGGTCGAGAACTACCGCCCCGACGTCAAGACGCGGCTTTGCGTGGACTACGACTCACTGGCCGCGATCAACCCGCGCATCGTGCTGGGGTCGATCTCCGGATTCGGGCAGGACGGGCCCTATGCGAAGCGGCCTGGCTTCGACCAGATCGCGCAGGGCATGGGCGGGCTGATGTCGGTGACCGGCCTGCCGGGCCAGGGGCCGGTGCGCGCCGGCATCCCGGTGGCTGACCTGACGGCGGGGCTGTATTGCGCGCTCGGCATCATGGTGGCGCTGCTGGAACGCGAGGTGACCGGCCGCGGCCGCTGGGTGCATGTCAGTCTGCTCGAAGCCATGGTCGCGATGATGGATTTCCAGGCGACGCGCTGGACCATGAAGGGCGATGTCCCGAAGCAGGCCGGCAACGACCACCCGACCACCATCCCGACCGGGCTGTTCAAGACCTCCGACGGCGTGATGAACATCGCCGGCGGCGGCCAGGTGATGTGGGACCGCATCGTGAAGGTGCTGGGGATCGAGGCCGAGGCCGCCGACCCAGATATCGCGACGGACAAGCTCCGCAGCCAGAACCGCGTGAAGGTGAATGCGCTGCTGGAGAAGGTGACGATCACCGACACCTCGGCCAACTGGGTCGCGAAGTTCAACAAGGAAGGCGTGCCCTGCGGCCCGGTCTATTCGATGGACCAGGTGTTTGCCGACGAGCAGGTGAAGCACCTCGGCATCGCGATGACCGTGCAGCACCCGCGCCTCGGCGCGCTGGATGTCGTGCGCGCGCCGATGCAGATCGAAGGCGTGGAGTGCGCGAAGAACCCGACGCCGGAACGCGGCCAGCACACCGACGAAGTGCTCGCCGAATTCGGCTTCAGCGCGGAGGAGATCGCCGCGCTTCGCGCCGCCCGCGCGGTCTGACCGCGCTCAGTCGCGCGCGAGGCGGATCTCCACCTCGCGTTCGACGAACGACCATTCCTTCGTCGCGCGCAGGCGGACCAGCAGCGCGTCGAAGGCCGCCTCATGCTCCGGGGCGAATTCGAACCAGGTGAGGAAGTCGAAGGGTTCGCCCAGGTCGCGGCAGTGGATCAGCCGCCGCGCCACCGCCGGCAGGTAGTCCAGGCCGATGGCGATGTGGCGCGATTCCTCCTCGAGCACCCGGCGCCGCGCATCCTGCGCCATGTCCCACCATGCTTCCGACTTGCGGATGGGGATCAGCGCACCGCGCGCCGCCGCCGGCCGGCCGAGGCCCTGCTGCACGCCGGCCAGCGTGGTGCGCTCGGCCTCGGCGGTGTAGCGCAGGTTGCTGGTGACCCCGCGCAGCCGCCAGGTGCCGTCATCGGGCGTCGCGGCGCCATCCTCGACGCGCAGCCGGTCGGCCGGCGGCAAGGTCGCGCCGATGCAGGGACGGATGGCGGTGATGCGCCAGGGGCCATGGACGCCGGCGGTGATGCTGACGGGAAGGGGCGCGGGCATCCGCCAAGCCTAGATGCTGCGGCGCAGCACATGCAACGCCGCAGCGGGGGATCAATCCACGCGGATATTGCCGCGGCGGATCACTTCGCCCCAGCGTTCGCGGTCGCGCGTCATCAGGGCGGTGAATTCGGCCGGCGTGCCGGGCAGCGGCTCGACGCCCTGGGCCGCCAGCTTGGCGATGAAGTCCGGGCGCCGGAGCAGCGCGTTCACTTCCCGGCTCATGCGTTCGACCGCCGCCGCCGGCGTGCCGGTGGGGGAGAAGATGCCGTACCAGCCCAGCGCGTCGTAGCCCTGCAGCGTCTCGCCGATGGTCGGCACGTCGGGCAGCGCGGGGTCGCGGCGCCCCGAGGTCACGGCGATGGCGCGCACGCGCCCGTCGCGGATATGCGGCAGCGCGGTCGGCGTGGTGTCGAACATCATGGTCAGCCGCCCGCCCACCGTGTCGATCATGGCCGGGCCGGTGCCGCGATAGGGGATGTGGGTGATGTCCACATTCGCCTGCTGCTTCAGCAATTCCATGAACAGGTGCTGCGCCGAGCCGATGCCCGACGACCCGTAGTTCAGCTTGCCTGGCTCGGCCCGCGCCAGCGCCAGCAGTTCCGGCAGGGTGCGCGCCTGCACGGACGGATGCACGACCAGCACCGAGGCCACGGCGGCGACCGGCACCACCGGCACCAGGTCGCGGCTCGGGTCGTAGGTCAGGCGGATCAGCGACGGGTTGATCGCCATCGGCCCGGTGCTGCCCATGACCATGGTGTAGCCGTCGGGCGGGCTGCGGACCGCGGCCTCGGTGCCGACCGACCCGCCGGCGCCGGTGCGGTTCTCGACCACCACGGATTGCCGCAGGATCGGTGTCAGTTCCTCGGCGAGCGCGCGCGCCAGCAGGTCCGCCGCGCCACCCGGCGGGAAGGGCGAGATCATGCGGATGCTGCGCTGGGGCCATTCGCCCTGCGCGGCCGCGGGGCCGGCCAGGGCGGTGGTCGCCGCCAGGCCCAGCAGCAGGCGTCGAGTGGTCATGGCGGAAACTCCGATATCGTGGTGCGTCATGGTGCCGGCTTTGCAAGCGGCGCGCCAGACATGGCCGGCCGGCGCCGTGCCGCGCGGATGGTTTGCGCGCCACCCGCCCCACCGCTAGGAAACGCCGCGAACCAGCCGGGGACGTCCATGCGTATCGCCTACATCCGCCAGGGCGTCGTGCCCATCAGCAGCGCCATCGCCAATGCCTACATCGATTTCTCCAAGATGACGGCGAGCGTGGTCGCCATCACCATCGAGGACGGCAACGGGCGTAGCGCCACCGGCTACGGCTTCAATTCCAATGGCCGCTACGCCCAACCAGGCCTGCTGGCCGAACGCTTCGTCCCGCGCCTGGAAGCCTGCGATAGCGCCGCGCTGACCGCCGCGGACGGCACGCTGAACGTCGCCGCCGCCTGGGCCGCGATGATGAAGAACGAGAAGCCCGGCGGCCATGGCGACCGGTCCGTGGCGGTCGGTGTGCTGGACATGGCGCTGTGGGATGCCGCGGCGAAGCTGGAGGGCAAGCCGCTCTGGCGCCTGCTGGCCGACCGCTTCCGCGGCGCCGAGGCCGATGACGCCGCCTGGGTCTATGCCGCCGGCGGCTACTACTACCCCGGCAAGGGCGTGGACGGGCTCATCGAGGAAATGAAGCGCTACCTCGGCCTCGGCTACACCACGGTGAAGATGAAGATCGGCGGCGCGCCCGGCACGCCGATCAAGGACGCGCTGAAGGAAGACATCGCGCGCATCGAGGCGGTGCTGAAGCTGCTCGGCAATGACGGGTCGCGCCTGGCGGTCGATGTGAACGGCCGCTTCGGCCTGCATGCCGCGCTGGCCTATGGCGCGGCGCTGCAGCCCTTCGCCCTGCGCTGGTACGAGGAACCGCTCGACCCGCTGGACTACGCCACTCACGCCACCTTGGCCGAACACTACGCGCCGCCGCTCGCGACCGGCGAGAACCTGTTCTCCATGCTCGATGCCCGAAACCTGATCCGCCATGGCGGGCTGCGGCCGGACCGCGACATCCTGCAATTCGACCCCGCGCTGTCCTACGGATTGGTAGAGTACCTCCGCACGCTGGAGATGCTGGAACAGCACGGCTGGTCGGCGCGCCGCTGCGTGCCGCATGGCGGGCATCAGTTCGCGCTCAACATCGCGGTCGGGCTCGGCCTCGGCGGCAACGAATCCTACCCCGAGGTCTTCGCCCCCTTCGGCGGCTTCGCCTCCGACACGCCGGTGGTCGATGGCCGCATCCGCATGCCGGATGCGCCGGGCATCGGCTTCGAGCGCAAGAACGACCTGTGGGCGGTGCTGAAGGACCTGTGAGCGACCTCGCCGACGCGATCGCGGCGCGCTACCGCGGCCCCACCACGCGCGGCTTCGTGCGCGGCAAGCTGAAGCGCGACCCCGTGGTGCCGGCGCTGCTGGCGCTGCCGCCCTTCGGCGCGGTGCTCGACCTCGGCTGCGGGCGGGGGCAGCTCGGCCTGGCGCTGCTGGTCGCGGGACATGCCACGACGGTGACCGGGCTCGACCTCGATGCCGGCAAGATCGACCGCGCCGCGACGGCCGCGGGCGACCTGCCGGCGCGCTTCGCCATCGCCGACCTCGCCACCGCGCCGCTGCCCGCCTGCGACACCGCGCTGGTGATCGACGTGCTGGTGCAGATGGCGCCCGCGGCGCAGGACGCGCTGCTGGCCAGGCTGGTTGCGGCGGCACCGCGGCGCATCATCATCCGCGCCTTCGACCCCGACCGCGGCTGGCGCAGCGCCTTTGGCCTCGCGGTCGACCGCCTTCGGCGGCGGCTCGGTGGCGACCTCGGCCTGGCCGGCACGGTCGCGCCGCAACCCATCACCGTGCTGCGCGCGCCGCTCGATGGCGCCGGCTATGCGGTAACGGTCACGCCCTGCTGGGCTGGCACGCCCCTGCCGAATGTGCTTCTGGTGGCGGAACGCCCATGACCCTCCGCATCGCCCCCCTGGCCTTCCTCGCCCTCGCCGCCCTGCCGGCGAAGGCCCAGCAACTGCCGGTCTTCGAGGCCGGCATCGCCGGCGGCGGGGGCTTCCTGCCTGCGTATCCGGCATCGGACCAGAACCGCTGGCGGGGCCTCGCGGTGCCATACATCATCTACCGCGGCAACGTGTTCCGTGCCGATGACGGCGGGCTGCGCGCGCGCACCAGCCTGGCGGACGGAATCGAATTGTCGGTCAGCGCCTCGGGCGGGGTGAATGCCTCGTCGGACGACGTGACCGCGCGGCAGGGCATGCCGGACCTCGAATGGCTGGGCGAACTGGGCCCCAACCTGCGCTTCACCCTGTGGCGCGGGGAGGACGAGGCATCCCCGCAGCGCATCGTGGTCGACACGCCGATCCGCGCGGTGTTCTCCACCGACTGGTCCTCGGTGTCGTTCCGCGGCTTCACCTTCTCGCCCGACATCGCATACGAGCACATGCACTTCCTGTCGCCCTTCGCGCGGCTGCGCGTGTCGGCCGGCGTGTCCTTCGGCACGGATCGCTATGCCGACTACTTCTACGATGTCGCGCCGCAATTCGCGCGGGCCGACCGCCCTGCCTACAACGCGCAGGCGGGCTATGTCGGGTCGCGCGTCACGCTGTCCTACCGGCTGCCGCTGAACGAACGCTTCTCGGTGGTGGCCGGCGGACGGATCGAGAATTTTTCCGGTGCGGCCAATGCCGACAGCCCGCTGTTCCGCAACGAGTGGAACTTCGCGGTCGTGGCGGGCTTCGCCGTCTCGCTGTGGCGGTCGGAGGCGACGGTGAACGCCGCCTCCCAACCTTTCGACTGATCAGTGCTGGTGGCCTGAACCACGCGCGCCGGCGGCCTGGACCGCGAGTTCCACCTGCACCTCGCCAGCGCGTTCGAAGCGCAGCGTCAGCGGCACGCGCCCTCCCTGCGCCATCGGCGCGGTCAGGCCGATCAGCATGATGTGGAAGCCGCCGGGGCGCAGTTCGACCGTGGCGCCGGGCGCCACCACGATCTCGCGCACCGGGCGCATCCGCATCACGTCGCCGTCGCGCTCCATGCTGTGCAGTTCCACGACGCGCGCGGCCGGCGTGCTGGCCGAGATCAGCCGGTCGGGCTGAGCCCCACCATTCCGCAGGCGCAGGAAGCCGGCGCCGTTGCCATTGGCGCCGGCGGCTCGCGTCCAGGGATGCAGGATGGCGATGTCGCCGGCGCTGTAGTCATGCGCGGCCGCGGGCAGCGCCAGCAGCCCAAGCGCAGCGCCGATGGCGGCGCGACGGGTCGTATCGGTCATGGCGATGCTCCTCAATTCGCGGCCAGGCGGTCGGGCCAGATCGGCTCGGCCGATCCGGTGCGCGCCTCGATGCGGCCGGCCAGGCGGGCGATGCGCGTCGCCTCGCGCGCGCCCACGGCCGGGTCGCCGGTGGCGCAGGCCTCGTTCGCCAGGGCCAGCGCGCGGTCGAGCGCGGCGGCCTCGGTCGCGCTGGCCTGCGCGCGCACCGCGCCGGCCCAGCCCGCGGCGGGCGTCAGCGCGGCGCGGCACAGCGCGGTCATCTCGGCGTTCATCGCCTCGGTGTCGCAGGCGCGCGCCAGCGGGGGCGCGGCCAGCAGCAGCGCGGCCAGGGCCAGCGCCTTGGGAAGGGGGCTCATCGCGTTCTCCTGCGTCAGCGCGGCACCAGCCGCATCGAGGCGGCCGGGTGAGGATAGTCCGACAGGCGGCGGCCTTCGGCGGGAATCTCGGCCCAATCCACCACGGCACCGCCCTCGCACTCCTGCCGCACGGCGAACCACAGCGTGGTGTCGGGGGTGTTCGGCACGCGGAAGCGCAGCACGAATTCCTCGTAGTGCTCGTTCGGCAGGCGGCCACCTTCCCAGGTGATGGTGCCGAGGTCGCGCACCGCGCCGTGGCTGGTCGGCGCCGGGGCGCCCTCGCGCGGGGTCAGCACCAGGGTCCAGCCGGCCTTGGGCATGGGGCGCGTGCCGGTCAGGCCTTCCGGCAGGCGCACCGTGATGCGCGTGGTGGCGGCGTCGCCGCAGCCATGGGGCACGCGCAGCGCGGCGCGCACATAGGCATGCGGCGCGGCCTGCGGCGGGTCGATGGTGACATGGGCCGCGGCCGGTAGCGCCGGCAACGCGGCGGCGAACAGGGCAAGCAGGGTCTTACGCATGGGTGTTCTCCGTGTGTCGGGGTCAGAAGCGGTATTGCAGGCCGGCATAGACGGCGCGTCCGGTGCCGGGTTCGAACAATTCGGATTGCGCCGTGGCGCGCGGGATGATCGAGGCGCTGGCGATGTATTTCGTGTCCGCCAGGTTGCGCCCCTCGATGAAGGCGGACAGGCCATTGGCGAATTCCCAGCCCGCGCGCAGGCCAAGCAGCACATAGGCGTCGGTCTTCACGGTATTGGCGTTGTCGACGTAGTAGGCCTGCGGCACCCATTCGACATTGGGGGCGATCCAGCCGCCGGACGGATGCGCGTAGCGCAGTTCGGCGCGATAGAGATGCCGCGGCACGCCGGGCAGCTCGTTGTCGCCATAGGTCGGGTCGCCGTCGAAGCGGAAGTCGCTGTAGGTGTACGCTTGCGTGAGCGTGACGCGGTCGCCGGTGGTGACGCTGTCGCGCAGGAAGGTCCAGGCGAAAGCGGCCTCAATCCCCTGGTGGATGGTGCGGTCGGCATTCACCGCGAAGGTGCTGCCATTGCCGAAGGTAAACAGCTGGATCTCGTCGCGGATCCAGCTGCGATACAGCGCAACCTCCCACGAGACGTCGCCGGTCGCGCCGCGCGTGCCGACCTCGATGGTGCTGCTGCGCTGCGCGTCCAGCGTGCTGAACCCGCCCTGCGGCACCAGCGCGATCAGGTCGCCGAAGGTCGGCGGTTCGGTCGCCCAGGCCAGGTTGGCGAAGACCTGCGCCTGCTCCGTGGCCTGCCACAGCACCCCGAGGCGGGGGTTGACCCAGCTCCAGGTGCCGGACCCCGACTGATCGCCATTGGACAGGAATTCGTCGTCGCTGATCCGCCGCGCCCAGCCGGCCGAGGCGCCGGCGATCAGTTGCAGCCCCGGCAACACCGCCAGCGCATTCTCGACATAGGCATCGAGGGTGGTGGCGTTGTCGATCGACCCATAGACCTGCGCGCCGGCACGCCCGCCATTGTTGACGTAGCGGCGGTTTACCAGTCGCCCGATTGCCGCGTTGAACCCGGCGGTCAGGCGGTTGTCGAGCCCGGCCACCGTGCCCTCGATGGTGGTGCGCCCGAACAGGGTGAAGTCGTCGGAATCATTGTCGAGGTACTGGAAGATCGGGTGGTCGAGCTCGCGATGCGCGTAGCCGCCGCCGATCTCCACCAGCGCGCCTTCCTGCGGGCGGATGGCGGTGATGGTGCCGACGCGGAAGCTCTCAATGTTCCGCATGTAGTCCAGCCGCAGGTTGGCGGGATTGGCCATGCGCGGCGTGGTCAGCGCCTGGGTCCGCGTGAGCGAGCCCGGGATCTGCTGCCAGATGTTGTTGTAGGCGGCGAAGATGCGCGTCTCCGCCATCTCGGACCACTGGTAGGCGCCATTGGCGTTGACGCGGTAGGACCGGCCGGCGCTGTGGTCGCGATAGCCTTCCTGGGTCGCGGTGGTGAAGCTGCCCCAGGCGTCCCAGCTATCCGCGCTGATGCCATAGGCCGCCTGGCCGCGGGCGAAGCCGAACGACCCGCCCTCGCCGCGCAGCACGACGCCGGGATTGCTGCGGCCGGTCGGCGTCACGAAGTTGATCGCCCCGCCCAGCGTATTGGCGCCGAGGAAGAAGGCATTGGCGCCGCGGAACACCTCGACGCGCTGGAAGGTCAGCGGGTCCAGTTCCTGGAAGTCGCCGCTGCCATCGGCCAGGTTGATCGGGATGCGGTCCTGGTACAGCCGCACGCCGCGCAGGTGGAAGTTGCGCGAGGTGCCGGAGCCGCGGATCGACAGGCGCGAATCCTCGCCCCATTTCGGCTCGGCGAAGACGCCGGGCGTGTAGAGCAGCATGTCGCGGACGGTGGTCACGCCGGCGCGGTCGCGGAACGCCTCGGCCGGCACGATCGAGACATTGCCCGGGATCTGGCGGGCGGCGGCCTCGGCTTCCTCGTTGGATGGGCGCGTCGGGCTGCCGGACAGCCGCGGCGCCGTGACGATCATGGGTGGCAGGGTGGCGGCTTCTGGTGCGGGTTGCTGGGCCAGCGAGGGCTGGGCCATTGCACCGGCCGCCATGGCGGCCAGCACGGGCCGCGTCAGGCGAAAGGCAGGCATGGAAAAGGTCTCTCCCGGAGAATCGGAACGGCAAGCGCGCTTGCGGCCGTTCCGTCAGGAACGACCTCAGGAGAGAGCGGGTGGACCTGTCGGGCGGTAGGGCGGCGCGCGCGCGGCCGGCGGCAGGGTCTGCGCGCCCGCCGCATGCCAGCCGATGGTGGTAGCGACCCAGGCCGGCATCGGCGTGGCCGGCGGCAGCGGCAGCGCCGCCGGGGCGCCGCCCGAGCACACGACGCAGACCGCCGCGCCGCTGTCGGGTGCAGGAACCTCGTGCCCGTCGGGGCCGACCAGGATGGTGCGCTGTTCGCCCGATGGCGCGCACAGCACCGTCAGCAGCCCCGCCGGCGTGGCCGCCATCGCCAGGCAATGCGCCGGCGCCAGCACGACCTGCAACAGCAGGATCGCAGCGATCAGGCGCGCAACGGGGCGAAGGGCGCTCGGCACGGCAAGACCCTTACCGCCGGCGTGGTGCGCCGGCAAGCGCGCGGGTCAGGCCGCCGCGCGCACCGCCAGGTCGTAATCGACCTCGGGCGTATAGACCGAGGCCTCCTTGCCCAGGCGCGAGGAGAACAGCGTGAAATGCTCGACGCGCACCGTCGTCGCGCGGAACAGGTTGTGCGCCTGGACATAGGCCACGACCTTCTCCGGCGGTGCGCGATCCACGCGCGCCAGGGTGACATGCGGGGAGAAGCGCTTGCGCTCCGGCGGAAGGCCGATGCGCTGCAAGGCCGTCTCGATCTTGCCTTGCAAGTGCGTCAGCGTGTCGTTGCGCTCGGCGCCGACCCACAGCGACTGGATGCGCCCGGCCTTCTCGAAGGTGCCCAACCCGCGCAGCGAGAGGTCGAAGGCTTGGCCGCGGATCACCGCCAGGGCGTCATCGACCTCCTGCGCCCGCCAGTTCTCGATCTCGCCGATGAAGCGCAGGGTCAGGTGGTAGTTATCGGGCGGCACCCAGCGCGCGCCCGGTATGCCGCCGGCCAGGCCGGCGACTTCGGAGCGGGTTTCCGCAGGCAGACCGAGGGCGACGAACAGGCGCAGCATGGGAGCCCCCAGTTGCGCGGGTCAGCCCGAGGGCACCCGCGCCAGCAGCGATTCGACCGCCGGCAGCATGCGACGGACCAGTTCCGCGACACCAGCTTCATTGGGATGAATACGGTCGGGCTGGTTGAGGGTTGCCTCCCCCGCCACGCCATCCAGCAGGAAGGGGTAGAACACGACCTCCGGCCGCTGCTGCGCCAGGGCGGTGAAGGTGCCGGCGAATTCGCGGCCGTATTCGCCGCCGAGGTTCGGCGGCGCCAGCATCCCCGCCAGCATGACCGGCAGGTTGCGCTGCTTCAGCGCATCGAGGATCGTCGTGAGGTTCGCCGCGCTGGCGCGCGGTTCGATGCCGCGCAGCCCGTCATTGCCACCAAGTGCAACGATCACCGCATCCGGCCGGTCCGCCAGCGCCCAGTCGAGCCGCGCGCGGCCGCCCGCCGTGGTGTCGCCGGACACGCCGGCGTCGATCACGCGTACCTCGCGCCCGCGCTCGCGCAGCGCGGCCTCCAGGCGCGCCGGCAGGCCCTGCCCGCGCGGCAGGCCGTAGCCGGCGGTGATCGAATCGCCCAGCATCATCAGCCGGATTTCGCGCGCCATCGCGGGCGTCGCGGCCAGCAGCGGCAACACTCCGATACAGGCAGAAAGTTGGCGGATCGCGTCGCGGCGCCCATATCGGGCCGGAAGCCGCGGAAACAGAACACTCATGGATGCCCTTCCAAACACCGCCCCGGCCACCGCCGGAACGCAGGCCGGATCGCCGTTGATCGCGGCCAAGAACCTCTCCTTCCAGGTGAGGGCCCAGGCCGGCGAGATCAATATCCTGCGCGGCGTGGACCTGGCGGTCGGCGTGGGCGAGGCGGTGGGCATCGTCGGCCCTTCGGGTTCCGGCAAGACGTCGCTGCTGATGCTGCTGGCGGGGCTGGATCGTCCGACCGGCGGCACGCTGGCGGTCGCCGGCCACGACCTGACGCGCATGGACGAAGACCAGCTCGCGGTGTTCCGCCGCGACCATGTCGGCATCGTCTTCCAGGCCTTCCATTTGGTGCCGACCATGACGGCGATCGAGAATGTCGCGGTGCCGCTGGAATTCGCCGGCCGCGCCGATGCCTTCGACCGCGCCGAGGCCGCGCTGCGCTCGGTCGGCCTCGGTCATCGCCTGACGCATTATCCCGGCCAGCTTTCGGGCGGCGAACAGCAGCGCGTGGCACTGGCCCGCGCCTTCGTGTCGGAACCCAGGCTGCTGTTGGCGGACGAACCGACCGGCAATCTCGACCGCGGCACCGGCGGACAGGTGATGGACCTGCTGTTCGGCCTGCGCGAGCAATTCGGCACCACCCTGCTGCTGATCACCCACGACCCGCTGCTGGCCGAACGCTGCGAACGCCAGGTGCGGATCGAGGACGGCAGGATCGTCAGCGACGGCGCCCGCTGAGATGAAGACGCTGGGATTGGCCTTGCGCTTCGCGCGGCGCGACCTGCGCGGCGGCGTGACGGGGCTGCGGATCGTGCTGGCCTGCCTCGCGCTTGGCGTCGCCGCCATCACCGCGGTCGGCACGCTGCGCGCGGGCGTGGAGGCCGGCATCACCGCCGATGGCGCGCGCATCCTGGGCGGCGAGGTCGAGGTGGCGTCCCAGCAGGGCGCGCTGCCGCAGGCGGTTTCCGACTGGGCCACGGCACGCGGCGCGCGGGTCTCCAACCTTACCCAGATGCGCGCCATGGCCGTCGCCCCCGATGGCGAACGCACCCTGGTCGAGCTGAAGGCGGTGGACGAGGCCTATCCCCTGTTCGGCGAATTGCTGCTGGACCCGCCCGGCATCCTGATGCCCGGCGAGGTGGTGGTGGAACGCATCGTCGCCGACCGCCTGGGCATCGCACCGGGTGCGATGATCCGGCTCGGCGATGCGAGCTTCCGGCTGCGCGGCGTGATCCTGGCCGAACCCGACAAGGTCGCGAGCCCCGCCATCTTCGGCCCGCGCGCCATGATCACGCGGGCCGACCTGCCCGCCACCGGCCTGATCCAGCCGGGCAGCCTGGCGAACTGGGAATTGCGGATGGCGTTGCCCGAGGGCACCGCGCGCCAGGCCTTCGCCAACGAATTGCGCGCCGCCTTCCCGCAGAACGGCTGGCGCATCCGCACCGCCGACGCCGCCGCGCCGTCCGTCAACCGCTTCGTCGACCGCGCCGCCTTCTTCCTGACGCTGGCGAGCCTGACGGCGCTGCTGGTGGGCGGCATCGGTGTCGCGACCGGCGTGCGGTCCTGGCTGGACCAGCGGGCGCGCACCATCGCGACGCTGCGCTGCCTGGGCGCATCCCCCGGCGTGATCTTCGCGACCTACCTGATGCAGGTGCTGGCGCTGGCGTGCCTGGGTATCGCCATCGGGCTGGCGGTCGGGTTCGGGCTGACCATGCTCGGCGCCTGGGCGCTGGCCGATGCGCTGCCGGTGCCGCCGCGCATGGGGGTCTATCCCGCGCCGCTGATGCTGGCGGCGGTCTATGGGCTGCTGACAGCGCTGGCCTTCGCGCTCTGGCCGCTCGGGCGCGCCATGGAAATTCCTGGCGCGGCGCTGTTTCGCGATGCGTTGCAGCCTTCGGGCGCGCGGCCGCGCATCGCGCTGGTCGCGGCGACGGTTGCGGCGGGCGTCGCGCTCTCGGCTCTGATCGTGGGCACGGCGGAGAACCGCTTCTTCGCGCTGTCCTTCATCGGCGGGGCGCTGGCCACGCTGGTGCTGTTCCGCATCGGTGCATCCGTGCTGATCCGCGGGGCTCGGCGCTTCCGTGGCGTGCGGCGCCCGGCGCTGCGCCTGGGGCTGGCGAACCTGCACCGCCCCGGCGCGCCGACGGCGCTGATCCTGGTCTCGCTCGGCATCGGGCTGACCACGCTCGCCGCCGTCGCGCTGATCGAGGGCAACCTGCGCCGGCAGATCGCCGAGCAACTGCCCGCGGCGGCGCCGAACTTCTATTTCATCGACATCCAGTCCGACCAGGCGCAGGCGTTCGACCAGGTGGCGCTGGCGCAACCGACGGTCAGCGAGGTCAAGCGCGTGCCATCCCTGCGCGCCCGCATCGTGGCAGTGAACGGCGTGCCCACCGACCAGGTCCGCACCACGCCGGAAACCGCCTGGGCGCTGCGCGGCGACCGCGGCCTGACCTACGCCGCCACCCCGCCCGAGGGCACGCGGCTGTCGCAGGGCCAGTGGTGGGCGGCGGATTACCGGGGCGAGCCGCTGGTCTCCTTCGACGCCAACCTGGCGCGCGGCTGGGGCGTGGCCATCGGGGACAGCATCACGGTCAACGTGCTCGGCCGCGACATCGCGCTGCGGATCGCCAATCTGCGCGACATCGAATGGCGCGGGCTGGGGCTGAACTTCGTGCTGGTGGCCTCGCCCGGGCTGCTTGAAGCCGCGCCGCATACGCATATCGCCACGCTGCGGTCCGACACAGCACAGGAAGGCGCGGTGCTGCGCGCGATCAGCGAGGCCTTCCCGAACGTCTCGGGCATCCGGGTGCGCGATGCGCTGGAGCAGGTGGCGGTGCTGCTGGGGCGCATCGGCACGGCGCTGTCGGCCACGGCGTCGCTGACGCTGGCGGCCGGCGCGCTGGTCCTGGCTGGCGCCGTGGCGGCCGGGCAGCGGCGGCGGGTGCGTGATGCGGTGGTGCTCAAGACCGTGGGGGCGACGCGCGCCCAGATCAGGCGGGCCTTCCTGGTGGAGTTCGGGCTGCTGGGCGCGACCGCGGGCCTGATCGCCGCGGTGGCGGGCACCGCGGCGGCCTGGGGGGTGGTTCGCTTCATCCTGGGGGCGGACTGGGTCTTCCTGCCGGGCACGCTGGCCGCGGTGGTGCTGGCCTGCACGGCGCTGACGCTGGCCTTCGGCTATGCCGGCACGGCGCTGGCGCTGCGCGCGCGGCCGGCGCCTTTTCTCCGCAACGAGTAGGCCGGCGCTTCTGCCGGCCGCACGGGTCTGTTACTGTCGGCGCGCCGGTAGAAGCCCCGCCCGCCACAAGGATCAGCCATGTCACAGACCCCCCGCTCGCGCCTGAAGCTGGCCGCGTTCGTTGCCCTGCCGCTGCTCGCCCTGGGCGCCTGCGCCTCCACGCCGCCGCAGCCCGTCACTCCGCCCGCGCCGGTGGTGGTCTCCACCGCGAAGGAAGCCGTGGGCGTGGTGCAGAGCGTGAACGCGCGCACGCGCCAGGTCGCCATCCGCACGCCCAGCGACGGCACCGTCACGCTGGTCGCCGGCCCCGAGGTCCAGAACTTCGCCCGCATCCGCCGCGGCGACCGCGTGCGCGTGCGCTTCGAGGAAGCCGTCGCGGTCCAGCTGACCCCGCGCGGCACCAACCTGCCGGCCGAGGTCGATGTCGGCGCCGCCCGCGCCCCCGGCGGCACCCGCCCGGCCGGTGCGGTGGTCACCACCGTGCGCGACACCGTGACCATCAATGCGGTGGACACCACGGCGAACACCGTGAGCTTCACCTCCTCGCGCGGGGTACGCCGCACGGTCGCGGTGCGTTCGCCCGAGATGCAGGCCTTCATCCGCACGGTCCAGCCGGGCCAGCGGGTGAATGTCGCGATCGCCGAGGCGACCGCGATCTCGGTCGAGCCCGCCGAGCGCTGAGACCCGTCGGGACACGGGGGATCGATTCGATCCCCCGTTGATCCCGATGAAGAAATCTCCATATTCAGCGTCCGTGGGGAATCCTCCCCCTTGAAGGAGTTTCAGTCGTCATGGCCTTGGGTCCCGACACTCGATTCACGACGGGTGCGCCTGGCTGGGGTCGCACCGCGACCGCCGACGCGGCCGCCGTCGATGCCGGCCTGCGGTCCTACATGCTCCGGGTCTACAACT
>LNFM01008462.1_pt1 | contig 15540 bp, 11 predicted proteins | sample 596031 | NCBI WGS metagenome assembly LNFM01 (sample SAMN04254537, study PRJNA301005) | activated carbon metagenome | isolation source: dual media filters at the Ann Arbor, Michigan drinking water treatment plant | place: USA: Ann Arbor | reverse complement strand
TCGTGTCCGCCAGTTCCAGCTGCAGCATGCCGCTGTATTCGGCGCGCTGCGGATCGAAGCCCAGGAAGCCGCCGCCGGTCACCCCCGCTGTCGCGATCGCCAGGCCCAGGCCCGTCGGAGGTTGGAAGCGTGGGGAGAGCCCGAAGAGACCCAGGTTCCCTTCACGGAACGAGAGGTTGACCGTCATGCCGATCCGTTCGACGGTGGCGGTGACGGGGCCGAGCGTCAGGCGCCCGCTCACACTGGTTTCCGTGTCGATGCCCTCTTCACGAACGTCGATCCCGATGTGAATGCCGTCAAGCCGTAAGGGGCCGATGGCTTGTTGCAGCGGGAGCTGGACGTGTAATCCGCCGCTCCCGGAAAAGGAAATGCCCTCTGTGCTGCTCCAGCGGAAGATGAGGTCGAACGGAGCCTCGACACGTTCACCCGCCACGGTACCTTGAATGAAGCCGTCGGCGTCCGCGAGCGAGAGGTCGAACCGGAGCCCTAAGAGCGCCAGTTCCAAGAAGGTCTCGGTGCGGGTCGCCGAGGAGGCGTCGAGGCCGCCAGCGATGGAAAACTGCTGATACCGCAGGGCCGATCCGCCGGGTAACCGCACCAACGGCTTGAGCTCGCCGGCCGGTTGGCCGTGTCGCAGCCCAAACGACAGCCGACCGTTGACGGCGTCACTGAGTCCGGCTCCTTTGCGAAGGGTGAGGTCTTGGTCTGGCCTGAGGATCACCGCCAGCCGCTTGAGCACTTCCACGTTGCCGGACCATTCGAGGCGCGTGTCTTCTAAACGAGGGAAGGGGACCGTGCCCTCCGCGCGCCCTTGAATGATGGGGGCGAGGCCCAGTCCGGCATCACTCGCGCCCGCCGATGTGGGAGCGGCGCCGAACAGTGAGAGGCCCAGTCGCACCCCGAATGCGGAGCCACGTTCTTCGTGCAGGAACGTGATGAGTTGCGGCGGTGGATTGAGACTCGCTGTCACTTGTCCTACCCAGGCCTCCTGCGCCTGCGGACTCAGGGGTTGGATACGACTCCGTAGCCCCAGCGTTTGCAGAAGCTGGCTCAGCCTGGTGAGGAAGGTCATCGATTGGAAGTCGGGCGTGTGCCAGCCGTAGGCCTCGGTAAAGAGCTGATCCGGGCTCGTGACCGCCACCTTGAAGAGGTGATAGTTCACCGTGGCGCGCACATGTTCCACCTGAAATTTCGTCGGGTCGGCGGCGTGGTAGGGATAGTCGATGATGTTCAGCAGATGGAGGACGGCGTAACTGAGCGGCGAGGCCTGGGCCAGGAAATTCGCGGCGAGAAAATCGAAGAGGCGTCTCGGGAGTTCCTTGTGAATCTGCGTGCGGTCCACATAGTCGCCGAAGGAGGCCAGTTTGGCGGGGAGTGTCTGAGCCAAGTCGTGTATCTGCCGCGTGAGGGCTTCGATCGCGAGCGCGAGGTCGGCGATGCGGCCCGCCATGGCCAGGTCGTCGTCCCATTCGGCATCGGATGCGCCGAGGACCGCGTCGAGCTTCGTGAAGAAATCGCTCAGATTGAGTGCGGCTAGACCGATGTCGTCGAGGCCGGGCGGAAGGTCCCAGCCCAGCAGTTTCAGAAACGCGCGCGCTTCCTCCACATCGCCCTGGACGATGTCGAGGTGCGACAGCAGCCGCCCGATCCCGGCGGTGGCGTTCTGAACTAGATGATCGGCCACGGGAGCAGATTCTTCTTGTCGTCGACCTTGCAGGTTTTGAAATCGAACTTCTGCGCCTTGTTGCGCAGGGTGGACGTGCGGATCTTGAGCGCGGCCAGGTATTCTTTCGCGTCGGTTTCCGGCTTCCAAGGCAACAGGTGCGGCGCATGGTCGGCCGGCGGCGCCAGGTCGTTCTTGATGGCATCTACATGGTGTGTGGCGGCATGTTCCCACTCGGCAACCCACGTCATGGAAGTCGGGTCGGCGGGCAAGGTCTTGAGGTGCTCCGGCAGCGAAGCAAGCCCCAGGTGTTCCTGCCACAGTTCATGGCGCAGGGCCCTGACGACCCCGTTTTCGGGCAGACCGGCAATACCGCTGTACATGACCAGGTTGAGTTCCACGCTTCGCGACGGCTGACGCGATCGGCCGGGGAGGGCGTGCCGGGCGGTGCGTGTGAACACATCGGCGATGAGTTGGGGAATGTCGGCCACGTCGCCCAGCGTTTCCCGGATGGCCTCCAGCGTTTCCTTGAAGTCGAAGATCAGTTTGTAGGCGACGAAGAGCAGGACGAGCAACGTCTTGAGGTCGAACAGGATCTGCTTGAAGACGAAGAAAAAAAGATACCAGAACAGTTCCCAGAGGAATTTCCCCGGATCATTAGTGAGCTTTGCCTTTTCGATCGCGCGGTCGAGGATGGAGCCGGTGATGATCAGGCCGATCTCGTGGTAGTTCATCGAGGTGCCGTCGAGGTTCGCGCTGCCGGCCGTGGCCCACACGTCGTCGATAATGGCGACCTTGCTGTGGACATACACCGGCATCACGTCGTAGCGCCGAGGATTTCCCGCGCCGCCGCTGCCTCCTTTCTCCGATCGGCTCCAGAGGGTGTAGGCGCCCAGGTGATGCCCGCCTGCTTTGGCGGCGCTGCGGAGTTGGTTGACGTTGTCGATCTGGCGATCTGGATAGCCGGGCAGGTCGGGGCGCAGGTTCAGGACCAGAATGATCTGCAACCGGGGTTTTGTCGTATCTTTCATCCTCGCGATGAGCGCATCGACGATCTCTGGAGAGGTGAAGTACTGGTTCTCGATGTAGATGTACCGCTGAGCATTGGCGATGGCGCGTTCGTAGGCTTCGAGGATGCCGGTTTCACCGTAGGGCAGGTCTTCATCGCTCGGGTTGACGCGCTTGATCGAGCCGCCCGGCAGCGTGCGCAGGACCTGCACCGAAGCCACGTCGCCGTCGGATGTGACCGGCAGGTCGGGAAAGGTCTTCGGCGGGGGGATGAGCATGGGTTTGCCGGTGGCATTCCAGATGCTCGCGAACGTCTTCTCGATGTGCGACACCGCCGGTCCCTTGAGGTCGATGTTGACGTCGTGCATCAGCGAGCCCTTGTGGCGCGCGTCGCGGATGGCATGGCTGTTGTCGCTGAAGTAATACTGCTTGAGCGGGGACCCCATGAGGATGGCGTGGTCCCCATCCACCACGATGGCCTTGGCATGCAGCAGGGCGAAGCCTTTATTGAAGGCGTTGGTGCTCACGCCCGGCGTCTGTTTGAAAAACTCCGTCACTTCGGTCACCGTGTCTTCCGCGGAGAGCGGCAGGTTGGTGACCAGTATGTTGACCGGCTTTCCCGCCTTATTCTTGAGTACTTCTTCAAGGGTGGTCTCCGCCGCCTGCTTACAACCGGTGGCCGGAGGATTGAGCGGGTCGAAGCTGCTTTTGAATTTGGACAGGAAGCCGTTGTCGACGTCGAAAAATAGCGTCATCAGGTTGATGGATTCAGTGGCGCCCTCGGCGGCATCCGTCACTGTGGGAAACATCGTGGCTCCGTCGATCAAGTGGGTGATGCGGTTGTGGTGATAAAGCGCGACCGGATTTCCGACGGCAGGATTCAAGGTGGTGTGAGTGACGAGCCAGCCCTCGATATTGTTGCGGTGGATAGTGATGGTACCGACTTCATGGTTGGAGTCGGTGACATCTTTCGCTTCCGGGGTTTCGTGCAGGAGGCGTGTGCCGAAGAGCGCCGAGTCCGCATAGATGGGGCCGAATATCTGGGCGACGAGGTCGGGATTCCGATCGACCTTCCAGGTGCGGTACGCGTCCGGCGAGTAGGAAATGAGAAAGGTGCCGTCGCCTTCTGTCTTGCCGACGCCCAGCACATCGTCTTCGCTAAAAAATGGATCGAAGTCGAGCGCGCGAACGGTCAAGCCGGCGATGCCGGCCCCCCGCTCATCGATGACGCGTCCGTGGATGCTGATATTGGCCATAGGTTCCGTCAGGTGGACGAACCTATGCCGTTCAATCAAATGTGTCAACATCACACTTTGCTAAACGCGCAAAGTGCGGGTGTGAAAAGTTGCGTTGTCATTACGAGCAAGGCGTGCGCTTATGCCGTGTTCGTCAGCCCAGGGGATCGTTCACTCGCTACGTGAGGAGAGTGGCTCAACCCATCTGCTCTGTCCGCTATGACACCGTAACAATTCAGATGGCTACTTGTGGAAACTACTCTCGCTAATTAGTCGTGTCAACGACCGGTTTTTACCTGAAGAAGGTCGAGAAATCCCAAGTGTGGATCCTGACAGCACCATCCTGTCTCTATGCAAAGAACGGAAATCGTGGAAGTATTTTTGGATTACGCGAGGGCCTCGCATTCAAACGCAAAGAGATGCGGATAGGAGTCAGATGTCCGCTCAAAGGGAAGGGGCTCTTTCTGGGAGAAAGACCCCCTTCCAGTTTGCACTTTGATCCCTCGATTACTTGTTGGTTTGCCCTGTCATTTAACGATCACCTCCACCCGGCGATTCTTCTCACGACCAGCCGCCGTATTGTTGCTGGCATCTGGATCACTTCCCCATGGCCGGCAGCCGTGAGATTGGACACGCCACTATATCCCGCAACCCGTGCGCAGCACTCTCTGCCCGCGCATCTGGAAGCTCCTTATCGGGTGAACACTTCTTGGCCGGGGCACCCTTAATCGCGACATTGTCGGTGTAACCAGCGACATCCACTGACTTTTCTGAAAAACCCTTCAGTAGACCCTCGACGCGTTTCAACGCATCGGCTCCACTGGCTTTCGGCTGATCGTGTCCCGAGTCAAACTAGAGATCCAGCGCAAGATTGATCGTGCGCGCATCGCGGTGCGCTTTGCGTATGCGTGTCACGATAACTCAGGGAGTTGGTTCCGATCGTATGGCAACGAGAACTGGGAATTCGATGAGACTGGGCTGATGCTCCGGCGTCTCGCGAGCATCAATGATTTTTCCATCACAGAGCCTGAGCGGAAGTACCACTGGCCGCTTGGCAGGCGTCCTGACGCACATCCTTCGCTCACTGATCTGGGATTATGACGCTATCGTGAGAAGCGATTGATTCCGAGGGAACGCTTCTCGCGAACGAGTGTGCCTCCCCTGAAAGGTTGGAATGGCTGGCGCGTCCATGGCGCGCCAGCCTAACCGTGAAGGAACATTTTTCACACGCTACTTACCTGTGACGGCGTCTTTGAGCTTTTTCCCCTCGTCCTTCGCTTCTCCCGCGTTTTTCATAGCATCCTGCGCCTTCATATCCTTGACGCTCTGTGTAGTCTCACCACCCTCTTTTTTCACGTTCTCCGCTTGACCCTTCACGGTCTCAACCTTCTGCTTCATAGCACCCATGTCGACAGCCCACGCCGATGTGGTAAGGCCGACGAGAAACACGGTCACCACTGCGCTCACTTGAGCCGTTTTCAATTTCATTGCAATCTCCTTTCAACCGAATCACCGGTGATCGTAGAAGGAGCCGCGACCATGTCGCAGCTGCCCCTCCTACATTGCCCGGCTACTTCATGACGCTGATTTCAACGCGGCGATTTTTGGCCCGTCCCTCGCCAGTGGTGTTCGGCACGACCGGCTTGCTATCAGCGACTCCCATTACATGGGCTCCGGAGAGACCCCCGTCCGCCAATGCTTGCGCGGCGTTCGTGGCTCGTGCTTCGGACAATTCCTTGTTGGACGGGAACTTCTTTTTCAGTGCGCCGAGAATCGGCCGATTGTCGGTATGGCCCTCAACATGAACTTTATACTCTGGGAAATCTTTGAGGATGGACCCGACCTGTTTGAGCGCATCGGCTCCAGCCGGCTTAAGTTGGTCTTCGCCCGACCCGAATAGGTAGCCGGAAGCCAGGTTGATGAGCAATCGCTCGTTATTGAGATCAACGGTAATATTTTTTCCATCGATTTGCGGCTTGAGTGCCCTGACCAATCCGCGCTCCGCCTGCTTCAACTTGGCCATCTCTGCGGAGAGGTCCCCTCGAAGACCGGAGAGCTCCTTGTCTCGATCGGCTAATTGGGACTCAAGGTCGGAGTTGCGTTGCTTCAACGCTGCTAATTGTGACTCCGACTCCGCCGCCAGCCGGTCATGATCCTCGTTGTGTTGCCTCGCCGCAGCCAGTTCCGCTGCAAGCCGATCTTTCTCACTCTGTGCAGCCGAAAGCTGACCTGTGAAGGCCGCATTGTCACCGGCTCCAGAACGAAGTGCGGCAATTTCCCGATCACGGTCGGCGAGTTGTCGTTCTAATTCACTGACGCGGCCGCTGAGGGTTCCGTTTTGCCGTCGCGCCGCCTCTAGTTCCTCGGCTAATCGTGCCCGATCTCGTTCCAGCGCTGCAAGACGGGCAGCCATTTCTTGCGATGCATCGGGTGCCACGGCTTTCGTTATAGGAGAGGGGCACCCCTTGCCCTGGTGATAGCCATACCAACCCTTGTCAACGCAGACGGTCGGTTGTTTGATGTAGCCGTCAGAATGCTTCATGGAAGAACACCCTACCATGGCGACAAGTCCTGTCATCAGTAGGACACCTTTACCTAATCGCATGAGGACCTCCTTCGTATCCAATAGCAGCAGGAATGGGCTCACCGCGCTTCCACGCCGTACTGCTGGTTATACTGCTGATCTTCATTGGCGGTGCTTGAGTAGATCGCGGATTTCTGTCAACAGCTTCTCCTCATTGGTAGGCGCCGGGGGAGATGGCGGTGGGGCTGCAGGCGCTTCTTTCTTAAACCGATTCACCTGTTTGACCAACATGAAGATGACGAAGGCGATGATAATGAAGTCGAACACGCTTTGTAGAAAGACTCCATAATTGAGCGTCGGGGCCCCTGCAGCTTTGGCCGCAGCTAATGATGCAGGTGAGGTTTGGGACAAATCGATGAACAGGCTTGAAAAGTCCACCTTACCCATCAACAATCCAAGAGGCGGCATCAGGACGTCGCTGACGAGGGACGACACGATTTTTCCGAACGCGCCACCGATGATGACGCCGATCGCCATGTCGAGGACATTCCCCTTCATGGCGAATTCCTTAAATTCTTTCAGCATAGTGCTCCTCCTTATGGAAACGCCTCAGTACGATATTGTGGGGAACCTAACGGTACCATTTCCCCCAAACGGAAAGTGGTCTAAAGTGAACACTCTTCAATTGAGTCCGTGAGCCATGGGCTCTTCGTTTTGAAATTGGAATGCCAGGAAACATCCAAATTCAAACCGGCCCACTACCACCCTATCGCGTGCGGGTGGTGTCGAACGCGTATCCCAACGTGAGCAAGTATAAGTTATCGGTATCGCCCGTGCCGGCAGGCGGCCGATTGTTATACCGGGTGGTCACCTGGAATCCGCTCGCCAGACCGGCCAAAATCTTCATGCGAACCCCGTTATCCATCGTGAAGAAGAAATCCGACGCGTTCTGGACCGATGGAAATATTTCGTTGTAATGGTACAGCGTGACACGGCCATCGAACAGCGGCCAGTCCCATTTCATCGCGACGCGAGCGCGAAAGCTCGCCCGATCATCGGTCAGACGATTATCGCGATAGTCCTCATTGAAATATGTCGGACCGGCTTCGGCGTAGAAGGTCATATCCTTAAAAATACCCTTCAGATCTCCACGCTCAAGAAATTGGTACCCCGGGCCACTGGAGATCGCCGTTCTCAGCTTGAGGTTTTGGAGAAAATCGTTTTCGACATAGGCGGATGCAAACCAGAAAAACCGCTTGGTGATAAAAAAGTCGAGCTTGATCGTTCCTCGCGCATTCCTCACCTGTAAGCTTCCGTTGTTGTCTCCATTAACATAGCGGCCCAAGAGGGTCAGCCGGAGCTGCTCACTGCGTGCCACAAGATCTCCTAGAATACTGACGTTTCGAAGACTGCTATTTCCCACGGATTGCGAGTAGCCCGCGTTGAGGCTCCCGATATAGATGACCGGCGCCTGAACAATCGGGTTCACGTGGGTCACGGCATTGATCGGAATCGTCATCGTGTCTCCGCCTGGGCCGGCCTTCACCTTCATCGTCCCCGGTTCTCCCTCTTCAACCGTACCATTAAGAATCGTCCCTTCTTTTAAATGAAAGGGAATGGTGTGGGATACGGACAACTTACTGACTTCCGCCCACTTCAGCTTGATGATGTCTCCCGCCAAGGCGTTCTTAATCTGTAAGATTCCGCCCGACATCTCGATCACTTCGCCATAGATGACGCTTCCGTCTTTCAACGTCACGACATCAAGGTTCGGCGTTGTCGCGGACGCTCCATCATCGGCACAAACTGATGTCGCCATGATACCTAGAGCCAAGACCGCGACCAGCAGCATGAGTGACTTCATCTATCCTCCTTCGTATGGCTAAGTAGGTCAGTTTTGGTGAGTCGAACTTAGGTATATACGTGGCTTAACTCGACACTGCAATAAGTTGTTGTCCGCCTCCGCCATGCCCTGTATGGACTTCGTATTTTTCAGGCACACGTGGAAGCTGTCTCATCGCCGGCCTGAGACGTTTTTGGTTTTAGTGAGAACCGCCTTCAAGTCCATGCGGAACCTTTTCCAATTGCACATAGTAGCGTGCCGCCTCGGATCGCCTGGATATTTTCAAACGCTTGTAGATTCTTTGTAAGCGAGTGGCCACCACGCCAGGCGCGCCGTTCAAGTCTTGCGCGATGGCCTTATTTGTCTTCCCGGATACGCAAGCGAAAGCGCCGGAAGATCGTTTCTCGATCACCTATCCCTGACGCGGTGCTTTCTGGAAATCCGCCACCGTACCCGCCAAGATTGAGCTTCGTGAATCTGCAGAGCGTGGAGTGGATTACTTTTTGATCTTTGCCCGATTCAACTGGGAGTAACTCCAGCACACCCTTCGCCGAGCAGCCTGATGTCATCGAATTCATTGCCCTTTGGAGAAGGGCCCAGGAATGGGGGGGGGCGGAATAGAAGCTGGTCTCCTGCATGTTACCCTTTCACCAAGTGAACGTCGTGACGGGAACACGGCAACTCGATACCATGTGTCCGGAATCGTTCGAGAATCAACTTGTTCAACTCCCCCTGAACCAGGTTGTAGTTGGTCACAGCCGCCCAGGGCTCCACGGCAAGAGCGATTGACGACTCCCCCAGAGACGACACTCCTACGGAAGGAGCAGGGTCTTTCAAGACCAACGGGTGCTGTTGAAGGATATCCTTCACGTGCGCCAGCGCGTCATCGATTTTGACGCGGTGTGAGAGGGGCACCGTCAGATGCAGCTGACGGATGACACCGAAATTATGCAGGATTTCCCCGACAATTTTTCGATTGGGAATAAGGACGCGCGAATGGTCAGCGTGCTTCAGCGTCGTGGTGAAAATATCAATGACCATTACGTCACCGTGAACTCCGAGCAACGAGATATGTTCGCCGACCTTGTAGGGTTTGCTGAAGATAATGGACAACCCAGCCATCACGTTGCTCAACACTCCCTGTAAGGCCAACCCAATACCCACACCGGCGACTCCCACGCCGGCGAGCAGCGGAGCAATGGGCACGCCCAGTGTTTGGAGCGCGATCATCGCCGTAAACAGTATGACGATGATTTTCACGATACGGACCAGAAGCAGGCGGACCGGTGGCTCAAGGGTCTGTTTTTCAAGCGCCTGTTGTGCAAAATTAGCAGCCCCGCGAGACGCCATCATTCCGCCGATGAGGATGCCGAGCGCGACCGCCGCCTGCAACCCGTACTGCACGGCATATTGAGTGAGCGTATCCAGAATATTCATGGTGAGATTTCCTTATCGACCGAACAATCCTTTGAGCAGCTCTTTCCCCTCTTTCTGGAGGTCCTCAGGCTTTGTCGTCCCTTTGAGTAGCCCACCGACGGCTTCTTCGACCTTCTTCTTGACCTGCTCCTGCACTTTCCCGCTGAGACCCTTGACATCAACTCCATACGATGGAGCTTGAGCCGTTCCAGTAATCGTGAGCGGGAGACTCAATCGGCCATCTTTCAAGGCGATTTTGACGACGGGCGAGGCCGCCGCAATCTTGTGGCTCACCTCCTGAGAGAGGTTGAGATTCACGGCAAGATTCAGTCGCTGATCAAACCCAATCGTGCCTCCGCCGGTCGCTTGAAAATCATGGCTATCCATCAAGAGCCGCTGCACATTGATCACCCCTTGCTTGATGGCGAGATCCGTCTCGATCGTCGAAAAGGCCGTTGCTTTTGTATCGTCAAGAGAAATTCCGGCCACCTTGAGAGCCGAGGCCACTTCCTGGAGAATATTCACCCCTTCAATCTTCCCATCTTTCACCGCCAAATGACCGCTTCCCTCCAATGCCTTTGTCAGGTCCGGCATGGAAAACCCCTTGCCTTGCAGAGAAAGATCGGCACCCGCTGTGCCACTGATGGAGATCGGCGTTTCAGCGACGGCATTGAGCGCCGGGCCGAGCTGTAATCCTTGAATCGTCCCAGCTCCCTTGAATGGAGGCATGTCTGATCCGGCGATCAGTTTGCCTTGCCCCTTCACCTCGCCGTCGAACAGACGGAACACCAGAGATTTTAGCTTGGCCTCTTGCCCCATGACTTCCGCTGCAATCTGCAGATCCTTGATCTCAACCGGTGTCTTCAGGGGAAGCGCAACCGGTAAGTTCGCGGTATTGATCACCGGCGAGCTGATATTGATTATGGCATCATTCCCGGCGGCCTTTCCTGTAATGGCAAAGTCCGTCTTTCCCAGGCCTAACTGGAAATTGATCGCATCAATGTCCATTGTCTCTCGCAGTGGGCCAAAGGTGCCATCGAGTTTCACCGGCAGATTGAATGGTTGCACCAGTGAGCCGACATGCACACTTGGCGTCTGCCCAAGCCGCACTGATTGCAGGAGCACCTCCAAATCTTGTAATACATATTCCGTCGGCTTGCCGGCAGATAGGTCACGGTAGGTCAATTTCCCACCCTCGATCGACACACGGTCCACGGCCAGCAGCGCCAGAATCTTGAGCGGCCCCTCCGTTGAAGGAATCGGGGCGCGCGAAGGTTTCTCGGGCACTGACACACCTTTGCGGCCGATAGTTGAAATGTTCAGCACTCCCTTCTGGTTCTTGATCACCGTAATCACCGGTTGGCGAAGCGTGATTTCCTCCACTTCGACCTTGCCGCTCAGCAACGGCATCAACTTCACACCCACTTCCAACGACGATAGAGATGCAACGGGACCGGTCCCAAAGGCCGGATCGTCCAGCACTGAGAAACCCTCCACCCGCGCGCCGATCCTCGGCCAGATCGTCAAGCGAATATCTTGTAGTTGAACCTTGCGATTGAGAGCATCTTCGATGAGTGGCTTGTATTGATCTTGATATTTATTGAGGTCGATCAGAAAAGGCAGCGCCAGCACCACGCCGACGAGGAGAACCACTAAGACGAGCAAGCCCATCGCGATTTTCATCGGTGATCGCCTCCAGTTTAAAAAGTAAGTATATAAATGGATTCATCACGAGTCAAACGAGCGGCGGCGCATACAGCATCGCGTGCGACGCCAGAAGCAGGTCGCGCGAGTCACTTTCACCTGACGCCAGTCATCATTCAGGGCGTTTGAGCTCACTCTTGCGTACAGACAGGTGTCGACTGAGTCGTCATTTGGCATGCCATTTGACGACAGAGTCGTCACTTGTTACCATGCTTTATGAGTTCGACACCGGCTATCAATCGATCGCTGTATTTAGCGGGCCTCATGGAGAAGAAGTCCCACTTCCTCTTGGGGCCGCGCCAGACCGGGAAGAGCTTCCTGATCACCCAGAGCTTCCATAGTGCCCGCGTCTACGACCTCCTGGACACATCCGTCTATCTGAAACTCAGTCAACGTCCACAGCGATTGGCCGAAGAACTCACCCCCAAGGATCGAGTGGTGGTCATCGACGAGATTCAACGACTCCCGGGACTGCTGAACGAAGTACACCGACTCATTGAGCAACGAGGGATTCGCTTTTTGCTCACGGGTTCAAGTGCTCGCAAGCTTAGACAGGGCGGGGTCAATCTTTTGGGGGGCCGGGCGAGAACGAAATACCTGCACCCACTCACTCAGAGAGAATTGGGAGCACACTTCGACCTCAATAAGTATATTATCCGTGGAGGGCTCCCCTCCCTCTATTTTTCAGACGATCCTCGCGCAGATCTCGACGCCTACACCGGTTCTTATCTGCAACAGGAGATCGTGGCGGAAGGAGCGACGAGGAATGTTTCGGCCTTCAGCCGTTTCCTGAGGGTAGCGGCCTACTGCAATGCGACCATCGTCAATTTCACCAACGTGGCCACCGACGCCCAAGTCCCACGCACCACTGTCTACGAGTACTTTGAGATCTTGAAAGACACCCTCATCCTCCACGAACTGCCGGCCTGGCGTGAAACCAGACAGCGCAAACCATTGGCGTCCTCGAAATATTACTTTTTCGATATCGGCGTCGTGGCCGCCCTCCAAGAACGGCAATACCGTCGAGGTACGCCGGAGTACGGGCAAGCAGTGGAAACCTATCTCTTTCACGAACTCAAAAGTTATGTGGATTATGTGTCTGGAGAGCCTCTCGCCTTTTGGAAATCAAAGTCGGGCTTTGAAGTAGACTTTATCTTGGGCGATCACACGGCAATTGAACTCAAAGCGAGTGAAAACGTCGGTCCCAACGATCTGAAATCGTTGAAGGCGCTGGCGGAGGAGCGGAAACTCAAACGCTATCTTTGCGTCAGCCTGGAAGCGCGACGGCGAAAAGTCGGCGAGGTTACGATCCTTCCCATACATGAGTTTTTGAACAATCTCTGGGAGGAATCGTATTTGTAGCGCCATACCTACCAAGACAATTCGCGATAGCTACCGGAGTTGGCCAGGATGATATGGCATGCACGAAGCAAGACCAGACCCCCACTCGATTTTTATTGCTCCACAATTCCTCTGCAAAGTCCTCAGCAAAAAAACATTAACCACTTGGCTGTTGAGCTTCTGCGTGGAAATATGCACACGAAGGTGGAGCATCTCTAATGGAGCGCACGTCATATCTGGAGGTGGGGGATCGTGAAAACATTTATGCTTGCGATGATGTACGTATGCATTGCTGCCTGCGTCGGACCGTTAGTTCCTGTGGTGAAGGTTGATGGGTTAACCCCTGAAGAACGACAAGCCACTCTTTCCTTACCGATCTATAACGAAAGTCAGCTTGCAGGAACACACTACAGCATCATCAATGTCGTTGAAGGGATATCATGCAAAAATAAGATATGGGATCCGGCGGCCACAAAAACCGACGCAATTAGCCAAACGAAGTACTGGGCGAGACAACAGGGCGCTGATGGGCTTGTCAACATACAATGCGAAGTGCCTCGCGGAACTACAAAAACCTATAACTGTTGGGAAAGTATCACTTGTACAGCACAGGCAATTAAACTGGCTCGCTAAGAAGCTAGACAAAAATGGGAGCCCTGCACAACCGATTAGAAGTTGCTTATTCCTTTTTTTGTGATTCGAGGGATTATTTATGGAGGTATGAACTAACGTGGGAACACTTCTCGCCGATTAAGTCTAGCAGATACAAACTGTTCATTGATTTGAGAAGCGCCTACGAGTGTATTTTAAAGGCGCACTTGGCATACTCCGCCGACGATTCGGCTAGCCGCAAGTGCATCATCCAGAAGCTTGAAGCCTATAATCACAACATTGACAGGCTGTTTAGAGATCTCGTCTCGTTCTTACCGAAAGACATCGAGAAGAATGGGGAGCACTTCAATGTGAAGATTGTGTCGCTACCAATATCGCTTCGCTACTACCTAGACGGGCGTGATTTTCTTGATGCGAAAGAGGATCTCTACTATTCGACCATTGGACAGGATTCATGGATGGGACAGTTTGCAGAGTTCGTGACAGCGTTAGTGAGGCAGCTTGATGACAAACTCCAGGCCCATTCAAAAATCGTGAGCTCAGAAGAGGCGTGGGAAATCCTTAATAGTAGAGACGTCTACAATAAGTATACGCCAAAGAGGGACAAGCCTCAGTGAGTGTGGCTGGTCCCATTCCTTGCCAAACCAGATATTTCCAGAATAATGACTCTCGCGCACTTTACTGGACTCGGCGCAGAGTGCTCAACAGCTAGAATTTTGACCTGCTCATTACAAAGATGATGCTCAAGGTTCTTACAGTCTATCGTTATAAGAATTCCGGGAAGCTAATCGCCTCCGGCCTAGGAAATGGACATGTCTTGCCATTGAACAGTGACCTAAGCTTCTCGGAACAAACGCCTCACAGGGTACGCCGAGATACCGACCTCACCGTTACACCTTATCGGCTCGAGGTGGAAGTTGGGTCAAAAGCCAATCTGAATACTTATCGGATCGTCCGAAAATGGAACGAAGAGCACCTCACACGAAAATCAACTAATCCGAGTGCACCTCTTGAACATCGTATCGATATCAGCCCATCCGAACAATTCACTGAATCGGAAAAGCAATATATAGGACAGTCGGACGGTCACTCGCTTGGATATGGACTCATGGTCAGCCCTTTCTTTCTTCTATGGTTAGTTGGCGTCTGGGGTTGGTGGCCCCCAATCATTGCATTCCTGGCTGGTGCATTCATTGTTTGGCTCACAAGAACTCCTGGAGATGCTTCTAAGATCATCGAAGTGCAGGCAGCAAAAGAACGAACACGAAAGAGTGTTGAACGACAACTTCAAGAAGCCATGTAAGATGTGCGTGTTTGGGCTGCACTTGATGGAGTAGGCTTTGAGCAAGGCGTAGCACAAATCTACCGGGAGAAGGGCTTCGACGTCGAGTTCACCCCACGGACAAAGGATCAGGGAGTCGATCTTATCTTGAGACAAAATGGTACGATCGCCATAGTCCAGTGCAAAGCGTACAAGAAGAACGTTGGTGTCAGCGCGGTTAGGGAACTTGCCGGAGTGCGTGCGGCGTGGCCCCATGCAGACGAGGCGATTCTTGCAGCTCTATTTGATTTTTCTGTTGAAGCAAAAAGCTTTGCCACACAACACAACATTAAGCTATTTTCTGTTACGAGAGACTATCACAAAGCGGACTATAGGCCAGGCAGGTAAGCAGAAATTAAAGGTGCTTAACACCCCTTTAGGCCCATCATCGTGCACACCAATGCTGCTCGCTGAGAGATGCTTGAGGGGCTTGCACGAAGCAAGCCCCTCAAGCATCTCAACGCTTCTTTCGGTTAGCCAGGTTGCCCGACCGCACCTGGCAGGCCAGGACATCGCAGATGACCCGCGTGGCCATGAGGCTGGTGATCTCTGCGGCATCGTAGGGCGGTGAACATTCCACGATTTCCATTCCCGCCAGCGGCTTCGTGTCGGCGATGATTTGGAGGAACTTCAGCACTTCACGCGGCAAGAACCCGCCCGGTTCCGGCCAACCGGTGCCCGGCACAAATGCGGCATCCAAGCAATCCACGTCGAAGCTCAACCACACGGCATCCACCCCATCAAACGCCACTTCAAGCGCCTGCTTCGCCGCATTCTCGATGCCCATTTCCACGCAGTCGGTCACGGTCATGATGCTGGTCTGGCGTTCACGGCCCGACTTCACACCGGGCCTGGGCGCTTGCCACCCGCCGA
>LNFM01008460.1_pt1 | contig 15547 bp, 14 predicted proteins | sample 596031 | NCBI WGS metagenome assembly LNFM01 (sample SAMN04254537, study PRJNA301005) | activated carbon metagenome | isolation source: dual media filters at the Ann Arbor, Michigan drinking water treatment plant | place: USA: Ann Arbor | reverse complement strand
TAGAGGTAGCGCGTGACGTGATGCAGCTTTGCGAGAATGGCCATGGCAACGATGGGTAAAGGGTGACGACCGGCCGGTCAAAGCCTCAGATGGCGTGGCGGGTCACGAGGCAAGCAAGGACCGCGCCGCCGTCATTCCTCCGGCGGGCTTTCCAGCCCGGGCGAAGCGACCCATAACGTGGCCGCTGGAGAACCCGTGATGCCGCTGACCATCCCCCACGCCGACGACCATGCAGACCTCCGTGACGCCGTCCGCGACCTGTGCGGGCGCTACGACGACGCCTACTGGCGCAGGATCGACGAGGAACGGGGCTACCCGGAAGCCTTCACCGAGGAACTGACGAAGGCCGGCTGGCTCGCGGCGCTGATCCCGGCGGAGTACGGCGGCTCGGGCCTCGGGCTCACCGAGGCCTCCATCATCATGGAGGAGATCAACCGTTCGGGCGGTAACTCCGGCGCCGTGCACGGCCAGATGTACAACATGGGCACGATCCTGCGCGGCGGCTCCGATGAGCAGAAGGCGCGCTATCTGCCCAGGATCGCGGCGGGCGAGCTGCGCCTCCAGACCATGGCAGTCACCGAGCCGACGACAGGCACCGACACGACGAAGCTGAAGACGACGGCCGTGCGCAAGGGCGACCGCTGGGTCGTCAACGGCCAGAAGGTCTGGACCAGCCGCGTACAGCACTCCGACCTGATGGTGCTCCTCGCCCGCACGACGCCGATCGACCAGGTGCGCAAGAAGTCGGAGGGTCTGTCGGTCTTCCTCGTCGACCTGCGCGAGGCGATCGGCAAGGGCATGACGGTCCGGCCGATCCGCAACATGGTCAACCACGAGACCAACGAGGTCTTCTTCGACGACCTGGAGATCCCGGCGGAGAACCTCATCGGCGAGGAGGGCAGGGGCTTCAAGACCATCCTCTCAGGTCTCAATGCCGAGCGCACCCTGATCGCCGCCGAGTGCATCGGCGACGGCTACTGGTTCATCGACCGGGCCAAGAAGTACGGCTCCGAGCGAATCGTCTTCGACCGCCCCATCGCGCAGAACCAGGGCATCCAGTTCCCCATCGCCCGCGCCTATGTCAACATCCGCGCCGCCGACCTCATGCGGTTCCAGGCGGCCGCTCTCTGCGATGCGGGCCAGGAGTTCGGCGCCGAGGCCAACATGGCCAAGCTCCTCGCCGCCGACGCCTCCTTCGAGGCGGCCAATGCCTGCATCCAGACCCATGGTGGTTTCGGCTTCGCGGCGGACTACGACGTCGAGCGCAAGTTCCGCGAGACGCGGCTCTACCAGGTGGCGCCGATCTCGACCAATCTCATCCTCGCCTATGTCGGCGAGCACGTGCTGGGCATGCCCCGCTCATATTAGCCCTGCACGGAAAAGATTGCGCATTTTGCCCCGGCGGCCTTGACGCGGTGCGCCTTTTGCGGCCTTCGATGGGTGCACACCCTGGCCGGGGACGACTGTGCAGCTTTACCTTCCCATTGCAGAATTGCCCGTCAACATGCTCCTCATCCTGGGCATGGGGCTGGCGATCGGCTTCATCTCCGGCATGTTCGGCGTCGGCGGCGGCTTCCTGCTGACGCCGCTGCTGATCTTCATCGGCATTCCCCCCGCCATCGCGGTGGCCAGCGTCTCCGGCCAGATCGCCGCCTCCTCGCTGTCGGGAACCCTGAGTTACTGGCGCAAGAACGCGGTGGATCCGAAGCTCGTCGGGGTGCTGCTCATAGGCAGCGCCGTCGGTACCGCCACCGGCGTCGCCGCCTTCGCCTATCTCCGGCGCGAGGGCCAGCTCGACCTCTTCATCGCGCTGTCCTACGTCACGCTGCTGAGCGGCATCGGCCTGCTCATGGTGATCGAGAGCGGCCGGGCCATCGCCCGCTCCCGCTCCGGCGAGCCGCCCAAACTGCCGCCGGCGCGCGACCGCCGGGTCGGCACCGGGCTGCCCTTCGTCATGCACTTCCCGCGCTCGCGCATCACCGTCTCGGCCCTGCCGATCATCGCCATCGGCCTCGGCATCGGGTTCCTCGGCTCGATCATGGGCATCGGCGGCGGCTTCCTGCTCGTGCCGGCGCTGGTCTACCTCCTGCGCGTGTCGACGGCGGTCGTCATCGGCACGTCGAGCCTGCAGACCCTCGTCACCATGCTGATGGCGGTGGTCTTCCACGCCGTCACCAACGGCTCGGTCGACGTCGTGCTGGCGCTCCTGCTGATGATCGGCGGCGTCGTCGGCGCCCAGTTCGGCGCCCGCACCTCCCTCGCCATGAAGGGCGAGGAGCTGCGCCTGCTCCTCGGCCTCGTCGTGCTCGCGGTCGGCATGCGGTTCCTGATCGATCTGGTCGTGCGGCCGGACGATCCCTTCTCCAACACCGTCATGGAATGGGCGGTGCGGGTATGACGCGCCTCCTCCTCGTCGTGGCAGCTCTCCTGGCGGCTCTCCCGGCGCTCTCGCCGGCGCGCGCCGAGACCATGATCACCTCGCTCTCCACGCACCGGCTGCAGATCACCTCGAACTTCACCGGGTCCGAGATCGTCCTGTTCGGCGCCATCGAGCGCGACGCCCAGACCATTTCTCGCCCCGGCGGCTACGACATGGCCGTCATCGTGCGCGGCCCCCGCGCCCTGATGGTGACGCGCCAGAAGACGCGCGTCTTCGGCATCTGGGTGAACACCGACGCGCGCGAGTTCGTCGAGGTGCCCTCGTTCTACGCGCTGCTCTCGAACAAGCCGGCGGCCGACCTCGCCGACATCGAACTGCGCGCCCGCCAGCAGATCGGCGTCGACTCCATCACGGCGATCACGCCTCGCCTCGGCACCAATCCCGGCGCCACCCCGACCTTCCGCGAGGCGCTCCTGCGCATCAACCGCGCCAAGGGCCTCTACCGCGAGAACCCGACGGGCGTCACCTTCCTGACGCCCAACCTGTTCCGCGCCAACATCCCGGTCGTCCCCAACACGCCGGTCGGCTCCTTCGACGTCGACATCTTCCTGATGTCCGGCGGTGTCATTCTCGCCCGCGAGAGCACCAACTTCGAGGTCACCAAGACCGGCTTCGAGGCCTTCGTCGCCAATGCAGCCCGCGACAACGGCGTCCTCTACGGCCTGGCGGCGGCGATGCTGGCGCTGTTCACCGGCTGGGCCGCGAGCGTCGTCTTCCGGCGCGACTGACGATGAAGGCAGGACCTGTCCGTGGGTGACGACATCGACGCCGGCTGGAACGAAGGATGGCTCGGCGCCCTGGTCCTCTATGGCGCCGGCGGACTGCTCGCGCTGCTGCTGGCGAAGGCAGGCGGCCTCGCCTGGCCCGGAGCGGCGGCGGCGGGCCTCACGCTGGTCGCGGTCGGCACGCTCCTGCGCCGCCGACCGCGGGTGCGCGCTCCGCTCGAGGACGAGGTGCTGGCGCGCCGCGCCGCCCGCCTCACCGACCTCACGGTCGAGGGCCTGATGGCGGCCCTGCCGGTGCCGGCTATCCTGCTCGATCCGAAGCTTGCGGTGCGCACCCACAATGCCCGCGCCGCGGCGCTGCTGCCGGCGCTGAGGCGCGGCGAGCCGCTCACCCTGTCGCTGAGGGCACCGGAGGTGGTCGAGGTCGTGCGCCGGGCGCTGGCCAGCAACAGCCCGCAGGTCATCGACTATGCCGAGCGCGTGCCGGTCGCCCGCTGGTTCAGCGTCGAGGCGACGCCGGTCGCCGTGACGCCCGAGGCGCGCGACGGCGGCCGCGCCGACTTCATCCTCCTGTCCCTGCGCGACCTCACCGAGGAGCGCCGGCTGGAACAGCTCCGCGCCGACTTCGTCGCCAATGCCAGCCACGAGCTGCGCACGCCGCTCGCCTCCGTCGTCGGCTTCATCGAGACGATCCAGGGCCCCGCCCGCAACGATCCGGACGCGCGCGAGCGCTTCCTCGGCATCATGCTGGCCCAGGCGCGCCGCATGTCGCGGCTGATCGACGACCTGCTGTCGCTGTCGCGGGTCGAGCTCAACGAGCACGTCCGCCCCGGTGCCGTGGTCGATCTCGTCCAGCTCCTGCGCCACGTGCGCGACACGCTCGGCCCCTTCGCCAAGGCGCAGGGCGTGACGGTGGAGATCGACGCGCGTCAGACCGCCCTGCCGATCCTCGGCGACAACGACGAACTGATCCGCCTCTTCGAGAACCTCGTGCAGAACGCCATCAAGTACGGAGCCGAGGGCAAGCGGGTGGAGATCACCCTCGACCGCGAGGCGCGCGACGGCCGCGCCGCCGAGGCGGTGGTGAGCGTGCGCGACCACGGCCCCGGCATTCCCGCCGAGCACCTGCCGCGCCTCACCGAGCGGTTCTACCGCGTCGACGTCGCCTCCAGCCGCGACAAGGGCGGCACCGGCCTCGGCCTCGCGCTGGTCAAGCACATCCTCAACCGCCACCGCGGGCGGCTCGCCATCGAGAGCGTGCAGGGTGAGGGGGCGACCTTCACCGTTCGGATCGAGGCGCTCGACACGGATGGGGCCGCGGACCTGCCCGTCGCCGGCGCCGCGTGATACCACTGAGCGTGGCGGAGTCGCGCGGCCGTGCTGTCGCAACCCCGGCAACGCATTGAATCGCCATAATGATCGCTGTCATTGATGCGTCACCTGACGGGCATAGAACCGTCGCGGCGCAGGGCTATTGAACAACTCCCCGTCGCCCCTCGCAGGAGCCTGCCATGACCGAACACACCGTGAGCGCCTATGAGAACGAACTCAGGGGCCTCGCGCAGCGCGTGGCCGAGATGGGCGGGCTCACGGAGAAGCAGATCGTCGGCAGCATCGATTCGCTGATCCGCAGCGATCTCGAACTCGCCCGCCAGGTGCGCGCCGTCGACCCGCAGATCGACGCCCTCCAGCGGGAGATCGAGGAGGTCGGCATCCTCGTCATCGCCAAGCGCCAGCCCATGGCGATCGACCTGCGCGAGATCGTCGGCGCCCTGCGCATCGCCTCGGATCTCGAGCGCATCGCCGACCTCGCCAAGAACATCGCCAAGCGCGTCATCGCCATGAACGGCACCCTTCCGCTGGCCAAGGTGACGGGCGGCTTCGACGCCATGGCCCGTCTCGCCCTGGAGCGCGTCAAGCGCGTGCTCGACGCCTACGCCCAGCGCGACGTCGAGGCGGCCCTCGACGTCTGGAAGGCCGACGGCGACATCGACGCCCTCTACAACTCGCTGTTCCGCGAACTCCTCACCTACATGCTGGAGGACCCGCGCAACATCGGCTCCTGCACCCACCTCCTGTTCTGCGCCAAGAACCTGGAGCGTATCGGCGACCACGCCACCAACATCGCCGAGACCATCCACTACATGGTGAAGGGCGTTCCGCTCGCCGACGAGCGGCCGAAGCTCGACACCACGACCATGGCCGCGGTCGGCCTCTGACCGCGGATACGGGCACGACGGGGATTGATCCATGACCGCACGCATCCTGGTGGTCGAGGACGAGGAGCCGATCACGGTTCTTCTGCGCTACAATCTGGAGGCCGAGGGCTATCAGGTCGAGGTGGTCGGCCGCGGCGACGAGGCCGAGGTCCGGCTGCGCGAGGCGGTCCCCGACCTCGTCCTGCTGGACTGGATGCTGCCCGGCCTCTCCGGCATCGAGCTCTGCCGCCGCATCCGCCTGCGACCCGAGACCGAGCGGCTGCCGGTGATCATGCTTACCGCCCGCGGCGAGGAGGGCGAGCGGGTGAGGGGCCTCGCCATCGGCGCCGACGACTACGTGGTCAAACCCTTCTCCGTGCCGGAGCTGCTGGCGCGCGTCAGGGCGCTGCTGCGCCGGGCCAAGCCCGAGCACCTGTCGAGCCTCCTGAAGTCCGGCGACATCGAGCTCGACCGCGAGACGCGCCGCGTCCACCGCGCCGGCCGCGAGATCAATCTCGGACCGACCGAGTTCCGGCTGCTGGAGTTCCTGATGCAGTCGCCCGGCCGGGTCTACACCCGCGAGCAGCTGCTGGACGGCGTCTGGGGCCGCGACGTCTATATCGACGAGCGCACCGTCGACGTGCACATCGGCCGCCTGCGCAAGGCGGTGAAGCGCGGCCGCGAGGCGGACCCGATCCGCACCGTGCGCGGCTCCGGCTATTCCTTCAACGAGCGCTTCGCGGGCGCCGCGGCCTGAGCCGTCACGCCTCCAGGCTCTCCTTCAGGAGCTCCAGCTCCAGCCAGCGGTCCTCGGCGGCCGTGAGTTCGCCCTGAGCCTTGGTCATCGCCGCGCTCGCCCGGTCGAAGGCGGCGCGGTCGCGCGCATAGAGGCCGGCATCGGCGAGAATGGTCTGCAGCTTGGCGATGTCGCGCTGCAACGCCTCCATGCGGGCGGGAAGCGTGTCGAGGTCGTGCTTGTCCTTGAACGACATCTTGCGCCGGGCGGGCTCGCCCTGCGACTCCGTTTTCGCGGCGGGCGAGGGCGTCTCGTTGCGGGCGGGTTTCGCCACCGCCCGCGCTTCCACCCCGGCGCCGCGTTGGGTGACCATGTCCGTATAGCCGCCGGCATATTCGACCCAGCGGCCGTTGCCCTCGCTCACCAGCACCGAGGTGCAGACCCGGTCGAGGAAGTCGCGGTCGTGCGAGACCAGGATGACCGTGCCGGGGAAGTCGGTGAGCATCTCCTGCAGGAGGTCGAGCGTCTCGAGGTCCAGATCGTTGGTCGGCTCGTCCAGCACCAGCACGTTGGCCGGGGAGGCCAGCGCCCGCGCCAGCAGCAGCCGGCCGCGTTCGCCGCCGGAGAGCACGCCGACGGGCGTTCCCTTCTGCTCGGGGGAGAACAGGAAGTCCTTCATGTAGCCGATGACGTGGCGGTTCTCGCCGTTGATCGTCACGTAGTCGCCGCGCCCGCGCGTCAGCGCCTCGGTCAGCGGCATGGCGGGGTCGAGCGCCTCGCGCTTCTGGTCGAGCGTCGCCATGGCGAGGTTGGTGCCGAGGTCGATGGTGCCGGCATCGGGCGCGAGCGTTCCCGTGAGGAGCTGGACGAGCGTGGTCTTGCCGGCGCCGTTCGGCCCGACGATGCCGAGCCGGTCGCCGCGCAGGATGCGGATGGTGAGGTCGTCGACGATCGGCCGGTCGCCGTAGCGCTTGGAGATGCGGCGGGCTTCCACCACCCGCTTGCCCGAAACCTCCGCCTCGCTCACCGTCATCGACACGGTGCCGACGGCCTTGCGGTGCTCGCGGAAATCCTTGCGCAGGGCGTGCAGGTTGCCGAGGCGGCGGACGTTGCGCTTGCGCCGGGCGGAAACGCCGTAGCGCAGCCAGTGCTCCTCGCGGGCGATCTGCCGGTCGAGCTTGTGCTGGTCCTTCTCCTCCTGCTCCAGCACCTCGTCGCGCCAGGCCTCGAAATGGGCGAAGCCCTTGTCGAGCCGGCGCGTGGTGCCGCGGTCGAGCCAGATCGTGGCGCGCGACAGCGTCTCGAGGAACCGCCGGTCGTGGCTGATCATGACGATGGCGCTGGAGAGCCGCTTCAGGGTCGCTTCCAGCCATTCGATGGCCGGCAGGTCGAGATGGTTGGTCGGCTCGTCCAGGATGAGGATGTCGGGCTCGGGCGCGATGGCATGGGCCAGCGCCGCGCGCTTCGCCTCGCCGCCGGAGAGCGAGGTCGTGCCCTCCTCGCCGGTGAGGCCGAGGTCCTCCAGCAGCATGCGGGCGCGATAACGGTCGTCGCTGGGCCCGAGCCCGCTCTCCACATAGGCGAGCGTCGTGGGGAAGGCGGAGAGGTCCGGCTCCTGCAACAGGTAGCGGATGGTCGCACCCGGCTGGGCGAAGCGGCTGCCGCCGTCGGCCTCCACGAGGCCCGCGGCGATCCTCAGGAGCGTCGACTTGCCGGAGCCGTTGCGCCCGACCAGCGCCAGCCGGTCGCCGGCCTCCACCGACAGGGCGGCGGCGGTGAGCAGCGGCGTGCCGCCGAAGGTGAGTGAAATGTCTTGCAGTTGCAGCAGCGGAGGAGCCATGGCGCGCCGTCTAGCATCCTTGCGCGTCCCGTGCACGCTGGAGGCTGACGATTCTGCTCCCCGGGTTTCGCCATGCGCATGCTGGTCATCTACTGCCATCCCTGTCCCGAGAGCCTGACCGCCGCCATCCGCGACCGGGCGCTGGCCTCGCTCGCCGCCGGCGGCCACGAGATCCGGCTGATCGACCTCCATGGCGAGGGCTTCGATCCGGTCATGGGCGCCGAGGAGCGCCGCCGCTACCACGAGCGAGGGGCCAACGAGGTCCCCGTCGCCGCCCATCTCGACGCCCTGCGCTGGGCCGAGGGACTGCTCTTCGTCTATCCCACCTGGTGGTACGGCCTGCCGGCCATGCTGAAGGGCTGGCTCGATCGCGTCTGGATCCCGCATGCCACCTTCACTATGCCGGAGCCGGGCAAGCCCATCGGCCGGGTGCTGACGAACATCCGCTTCATCGGTGCGGTATCGACGCTCGGCTCGCCCTGGTGGTGGTGGCGCCTCGTCATGGCCGAGCCCGGACGCCGGACCCTGCTGCGGGGCCTGAGGCCTCTGGTGAACCCCCGCTGCCGCACGCTGTGGCTGGCGCTGCACGGCATCGACGGGGCGACGCAGGCGCAGCGCGAGGCATTTCTCGCCAAGGTGGGGCGACGCCTCGCGGCCCTGCGCTGAGCCTCAGTCGAAGAGGCTCGACACGCTCTCTTCGCTGGCGGTGCGGGCGATGGCCTCGCCGATCAGGTTCGCGACCGACAGGGTGCGGATGTTGCGGGCGACCCGCACGGCCTCGGTCGGCTGGATGGAATCGGTGATCACCAGTTCCTTCAGCTTCGAGGCGGTGATGCGGGCGACCGCGCCGCCCGAGAGCACGCCGTGGGTGATGTAGGCCGAGACGTCCTTGGCGCCGCGCGCCAGCAGCGCCTCGGCGGCATTCACCAGCGTGCCGCCGGAATCGACGATGTCGTCGACGAGGATGCAGCTCTTGCCCTCGACGTCGCCGATGACGTTCATCACCTCGCTCTCGCCCGGCCGCTCGCGGCGCTTGTCGACGATGGCGAGGAGTGCGTCGATGCGCTTGGCGAGGGCGCGGGCGCGCACCACGCCGCCGACGTCCGGCGAGACCACCATCACGTCCTGGATGCTGCGGGTGTCGCGGATGTCCTTGGCCAGCAGCGGCGCGGCGAAGAGGTTGTCGGTGGGGATGTCGAAGAAGCCCTGGATCTGCCCGGCATGCAGGTCGAGCGTCATGACGCGGTCGGCGCCGGCGCGCGTGATCAGGTTGGCGACGAGCTTGGCCGAGATCGGCGTGCGCGAGCCGGACCGGCGGTCCTGGCGGGCATAGCCGAAATAGGGGATCACCGCGGTGATGCGCTTGGCCGAGGAGCGGCGCAGCGCGTCGCAGATGATCAGCAGCTCCATCAGGTGGTCGTTGGTCGGGAACGAGGTCGACTGGACGATGTAGACGTCCTCGCCGCGCACGTTCTCCTGGATCTCGACGAAGATCTCCATGTCGGCAAAGCGACGGACGGAGGCCTTGGCGGGCGGCGTGTTCAGATAGGCCCCGATCGCCTCGGCGAGCGGCCGGTTGGAATTGCCGGAAACGATCTTGATCCCGGGTTTGCGCGACATTGGAAAGGTTCTCGGGGCGGCAAGGGTGCGGCCCTCATAGCAACCGGAGTACCGCGCCACAATGCCGCGCGGCCGCCCGGCACGATTGAATCAACAGGCTGTGACGGTGCGGCGACGGAGATTTCACGGCAGCGTGCCGCAGTGCGATACGAAAACGCCGTCGGGTCACCCGGCGAGGGTGATGCCGGCGATGTGGCGGCCGTAGTCCGGTTCGTTGCGGTGGGTGGTGCGCCGGTAGGAGTAGAAGCGGGTCTCGTCCGCATAGGTGTCGAGGCCGAGATCGTCGATGGCCGCGATCCCCGCCTCTGCCAGCCGGTGGGCGATGAAGCCGGGCAGGTCGAACTGGGCATGGCCCGGCTGTCCCGCGGCGAAGAACCGCCCGTAGCTCTCGTCGGCAGCGCGGAACTGGTCGACGAAGCCCTGGCTCACCTCGTAGCTCGGCTGGCGGATCAGCGGCCCGATGGCGGCGCTGATGCGGGCGCGGTCGGCGCCGAGCCCTTCCATGGCGGTGATGGTGGCCTCGAGCACGCCGCCGATGGCGCCCTTCCAGCCGGCATGGGCGGCCCCGACGACACCCGCCGCCGCATCGGCGAAGAGCACCGGGCCGCAATCGGCCGCCGCGACCCCGCAGGCGATGCCGGGGACCTTCGTCACCACCGCGTCGGCGCGCGGCCGGTCGCCGCCCGCGTGCGGCGTCTCGGCGACGATCACGTCGGGCGAATGGATCTGGAAGCAGGAGATCAGCGCGTTCTCGGCGACGCCGAGGGTCTCGGCCATCCGCCGCCGGTTCTCGCGCACCCTGTGGCCGTCGTCGTTGGAGCCGAGGCCGGCATTGAGCGACGCGTAGAGCCCTTCGGACACGCCGCCCTCGCGGGTGAAGAAGGCGTGGCGGATGCCGGGGAGGGCGGCGAGGGCGGGGGAGGTGACGAACATGAGGCAAAGCGAAATCTGCTTCGCCCGCCGCTGTCAATCGGCGCGCCTCAGGCGGCCTCCTCCACGGTCAGCGCGTGCTTCCAGTATCCGACCGCCAGGCACTTCGCCCGGTCGAGCCCCTTCTCCTCACGCCAGTAGGTCCGGATCCGGCGGGCGATCGCCTCTTCGGCGCCGAGCCAGCAGAGCACGTCGTCATGGTCCGGCAGCGGCGCCGCCATCACGGCGTCAACGAGGAGGTCGTTCCGGCCGGGCTCGCGGCCCTGGCGGAACAGCCAGAGCAGGATGACGCCGGGGGGATGGTCGAGGTCCTGCACCTCGCGCTCGTCCTCCACCTCGATCATCGCCTGGCCCGTCGTCTCCGCCGGCAGGCGGGCGAGGATGCGCGCCATGGCGGGAATGGCCGTCTCGTCGCCGGCGAGCAGCACATGGGCGGCAGGCCGCATCTCACGGCCGCCCGGTCCCATCAGCCCGATCACCGCGCCGGCCCGCGCGCCGGCCGCCCAGCCCGAGGCGATGCCCGGCGCTGCATGCAGCACGAAGTCGATGTCCATCTCGCCCGCCGCGGCGTCGATGCGGCGGATCGTATAGACCCGCTGCGCCGGGCGGCGATCCTCCGGCGGCCAGACCGGACGGCCGTTCTTCCCCGGCTTCGGCCATTCCGGCGGATGCACGCCCTCCGGCGGAAACAGCAGGCGCACGTGCAGGCTGTCGCCCTCGAAGCGCTTCAGGTCCTTGCCCGTCAGGGTGATGCGGCGCACGTGCGGCGTGACGTCGGCGACCCGCAGCACGGTCATCTCGCGCAGGCTCGGCAGCACGTCGACGTCGCAGCCGTCTCCGGTCCACACCACCTCCGGCTTCTCGGCCGCGGCGACCTCCTCGATCTGCGTGCTCAGCAGGAATTTGAGCACCGACAGGCCCTGCTCGGTGCGCGATTCCAGCCGCATGTGCAGCCGGCCGTCATCGGCCTCCAGCGTCCCCGTCCCGAGCCCGTCCACCAGCGCGATGCGTCCCCGGCCGGCCTCCGCGCTGGCGTCGAAGTCGGACTGAGCGAGGCGCGCGCAGACCGCGGCGACATAGGACTGTCCGGCAATGGTGGGGATTGTGGCTTCGGCCTTCAGCATCGTCATCATCCAACCTGTGGGCGCGGAGGGAGCGGCTGGCTGGCGGAGGCGGATCGCTGGCGGGCTGGCGCATGGGCCTCCCTGGGGGAGGCACGGCGAGAGAATTAGAAAACCAGACCGGAGTAGTCAACAATCAGTCGAGGGCCGGCATGGCCTGCAGCAGGGCGGTTGATGACGCGACCGCGACGGCCTTGAACAGGCTCCCCATGCCGGCCGGCGCAGGGTCGATCAGCCGCTCGACGCCGGCGCGCAGGCTCTCGAAGGCCTCGGGCCGTCGTCCCGCCAGCCGCTCCGCGCGCTCGCGCAGGCCGAGGGCGAACAGCAGCGCCCGCTGGGTCACCGGCGCTCCCGCGACGAGCCCGGCACCGGCCAGCGCCGCGGCGAAGGCCTCGAAATCGACATGGGCGGTGAGATCGGCCTCGCCCGGAGCTGCGAGAGGGTCGGCGAAGCGGTGGGCCTGCACCGCCTGCAGCGTGTCGCCATGGGCGGACTGCACGTGGCCGTAGTCGACGAAGAGGGCGGCGAGGGGAGCCTCGCGATGGGCGAGGGCGGTCGCGAGCGCCCGGTAGGACGGGCAGATTTCCACGACGGCGCCGGGCGATGCCTGACGGAGGCCCGGGGGGATGACCTCCATGGGCACGGGATCGCGGGCGAGGCCGAAGGCGAGCGCACCATCCGTAAGGCCGACCACGCGTTCGCGCCAGCCGTTCGGGGTCATGACGAACTGGCGGACGGGCAGCGCGTCGAGGAATTCGTTGGCGACGAAAATGGCCGGGCCCGGCGGCACCGTCGAGAGGTCCCGGTGCCAGGCACAGGGCACCCCGGCCGACGCCAGTGTCTCCCGTTGGCGGGCCGCCAGAACCGGCGAGGTCTCGACCAGATGCACCGACAGCGCCGCGGCGAATGCGGGCAGCGCCCGCGCGGCGCGCAGCAGATCGGCCATCAGCGTGCCGCGACCGGGGCCGAGTTCGACGAGGTTGACGGCGGGTGGCCGGCCGAGCGCCTCCCAGGCCGACGCCGCCCAGACGCCGATCAGCTCGCCGAAGACCTGGCTGATCTCCGGCGCGGTGACGAAATCGCCCGCCGCCCCCAGCGGGTCCCGCGTCATGTAGTAGCCGTGGCGGGGATGGCCGAGCGCCAGCGCCATGAAACGGTCGACGGGCAGCGGCCCTTCCGTCCTGATCAGCGCCGCGAGTTCGGCGGCGAGCGCGCTCATGCCGGCAGGCGCCGCGCCCTCACCACCAGCCAGAGGCCGACGGCGACCAGCGGCACCGACAGGAGCTGGCCCATGGTGGCGCCGGCGAAGAGGAAGCCGAGCTGCGGGTCGGGCTGCCGGAACAGCTCGCCGAAGGAGCGGGCGAGGCCGTAGCCGATACCGAAGCAGCCTGCGACGAGACCCGGCCGCTTCAGCCCGCCCGAGCGCGCGATCACCAGCAGCACGACGAAGAGCAGCAGGCCCTCGGTCATCGCCTGGTAGAGCTGGCTCGGATGGCGCGGGTCGGGGCCTGCACCGGGGAAGATGATCGCCCAGGGAACGTCGGTGACGCGGCCCCACAGCTCCGGCTTGATGAAATTGGCGAGGCGCCCGAGCGCGATGCCGATCGGCGCGACGACCGCGGCGAGATCGATCAGCGGCAGCAGCGGCAGCGAATTGCGGCGCGCGAAGATGAGGAGCCCCACCACCGCCCCGACGATGCCGCCGTGGAAAGCCATGCCGCCCTCCCAGACCGCCAGGATGGCGGCGGGATGGGCGAGGTAGTAGTCGAGGTTGTAGACGAAGACGAAGGCGAGCCGGCCGCCGAGAATGCCGCAGAGGGCTGCCCAGACGATGGCGTCGTCGATGACCGCGGGCGCGAAGGGCGCCTTGCCCCCGGGCCAAAGCCTGTCGGTCGCGACCAGCCTCTTCGCCAGCCACCAGCCGAACAGGAAACCGCCGATATAGGCCAGCGCGTACCAGCGGATGGCGAGGGGGCCGATCTCGATCAGCACCGGGTCGATGACGGGAAAGGGCAGGGCGAGCAGCGGCATGGCGGGGATGTGCCCGCCCCCGCCCGCAAGGTCAAGCCGAGGCCGGCCGCTCTTGCGCTGGCGCCACCGCGACCCCATACCCTGACCAGCAGCGGAGATATCCCATGACCCAGACCAGCGGCCGCATCGCCGACGAATTCGCCAAGCTCATGACCGACGCCGCCGGCTTTGCCCAGGGCATGAAGCGCGAGGCCGACACCTTCGTGAAGACCCAGGCCGAGCGCCTGCTGCGCGACATGGACCTGCCGAGCCGTGAGGAATTCGAGGCCGTGCGCGACATGGCCGTGAAGGCCCGCGAGGAGAACGAGGCGCTGAAAGCGCGCATCGAGGCGCTGGAAGCCCGGCTCGCCGCCGGCTGAGCCCATAGGCTCCCGGAGGCTTGCCCTCCGGACCCGATGTCTCAGTGGTTCGACATCGGCCTGCGCCGCACGTCGGGCCTCAGGTGCTGGAACGGAATGACGCCCGTGTCGTCCAGCGCTGCGCCGGGCGAGGCCCCGACCACGACCGAATCCGCATAGGGCTGCCAGTCGCCGCGGAAATGCACCGAGCTCTTCAGCACCACTACCTTGTAGCCGGTGATGTCGACGCCGAGATGGGTGCAGACCGCCACGCAATGGGGCTGCTGGCGCACCGAGCCGACCACCAGGTCGATGCCGCCGATCCTGAGCCAGGCCGAGGGCCCCATGTTGATCGGCTGGCCGCCGACCATCGGCCCCGTTCCGGTGAAACGCCCGTCCGAGATCGCGACAACCTCCACCGTCGTCGTCAGCGGCTCCTCGCCGGGGCCTGAACCGTTCGCCGCGAAGGTCACCTCGATGGTGGCGCCCTTGCCTGCGGCATGGGCGGCCTCGGCGATCTCCGGCTCGTGGAAGAGCGCCATCAGCGTGTCCTTCGCGCCGCGGTTGATCATGGCGCGCAGGAAACCGGTGGTGATGGAGGAGCCGCCGGCGCCGGGATTGTCCTGGGTGTCGGCGATGATGACGGGCTTGGAGGCGAGCGCTGCGCGGGAGAAGGCGAGGGTCACCGCCTCGTCCTGCGGCTTGGCGAGATGTTCGAGGAAGGCAGCCTCGGAACGCAGGACCGCCTTGTAGAGCCGATCCACCGCCTCATCCACCGTGGCCTGGTCGGCGCCGTAGCCGATGACGGTGGCGCCCATGTCGAAGATGTCGGCGGAGGGAAAGCCGGGGCAGAGCGAGAGATGCACGCCGGTCTCGGCCTCGATCTCGCCGAGCAGGGCATAAAGCCCCTTCATCGGCTCGATCATCGAGCAGCCCGAGGCGATGGGGATCAGGAACGGCACCTGCCGGAAGGCGCGCGCCGGCCGCGGACCCCAGGACACCACCTTGTCGAACCATTCGGCGACGCGCTGGCCCGTCTGCAGCCAGTCGATATGCGGATAGGTGCGGTAGGCCGACATGAAGCTCGCATTGTCGACCATCAGGCGCGTGACGTTTGCGTGGAGGTCCAGGGACGCGACCACCGGCACGGCCGGCCCGACGAGGCGGCGGACGCGGGCGAGCAGTTCACCCTCCGCGTCCTCGATCGTCTCGGTGGTCATGGCGCCGTGCAGTTCGAGGAAGACGGCGTCGGGCGCGGCGTCGGCAAGGTCGGCGAGAATGTAGGAAACGGCGCGCTCGAAGACCGCGTCCTCCACCCGCCCCGAAGGCTGGGCGAAGGACCAGGACAGCGGCACCATGACGTGGCCGGCCTTCTCGGCGATGCCCATGAACCCCGTCGAGGCGATGTTGAAGGGCCGGAACTTCGTCAGGATCTCGGCGCCGCGGGTGAAGCCCGGCCAGGCGCCTTCCTGATTGAACATCGCCCAGGGAGTCGGCGCGGGAACGAAGGTGTTGGTCTCGTGCATGAAACCGCCGACGGCGATGCGCATGGAAATGACTTTCCTCTT
>LNFM01008459.1_pt1 | contig 15547 bp, 11 predicted proteins | sample 596031 | NCBI WGS metagenome assembly LNFM01 (sample SAMN04254537, study PRJNA301005) | activated carbon metagenome | isolation source: dual media filters at the Ann Arbor, Michigan drinking water treatment plant | place: USA: Ann Arbor | reverse complement strand
CAGTCAAATCAGACATCTAGAAGCCCGTCCAGATCGCTGCAGAAGCAGGCCGTTTTCGTTCGCGATATCTGGAACGCGCGTTTCGTGCGCGCGGCCTCGAACAAGGTGCGTGCCCCTGTGCTCATCAAGGTCCTCGGCGCTGGTGCAGGTGGCGGTTTTCCGCAATGGAACTGCAATGGGCCGCTCAGCCGCGCCGCTTGGGATCGCAACCCCACCGTCGCCGCTCGTACTCAAGCCTCCCTTGCGGTGAGCGTGGACGGCGAGCGCTGGGCGCTGCTGAATGCCTCCCCCGACATCCGCCAGCAGATCATCGCGACACCCGCTTTGCAGCCTCGGCGTGATGGCTCATTGCGCAACAGCCCCATCCGCGCCGCCGTATTGACCGGTGCCGACGTCGATCAGGTCGCAGGCTTGCTGACGCTCCGAGAGCGCCAGGCTTTTACGATCTACGCAAGCCGCCGCGTTCTCGATACACTGGCCGCGAACTCGATTTTCAATGTGTTGGCGCCCGACTGCGTCGATAGGCTGGAGTTGCCACTCGGCGAGGCGCAATGGTTGACCGATCACGGCCAGGACCTCGGCCTCTATGTCCGTCCGTTTACAGCACCGGGGAAAATCGCGCTCTATCTCGAGGACAAGGCGGCCGGCGCCGGCCTCGGCACGCGTGACGGTGACACCATCGGCCTCGAGGTCGGCGATCGATCTGGGAAGCGATTCTACTATCTGCCGACCTGCGCGTCATTGAGCGCGGATCTCGAAACACGTCTCGAAGGTGCGCCACTGATCTTCGTCGACGGCACCTTGTTCTACGATGACGAGTTGATCCGCCAGGGCCTCCTCGACAAGACTGGCCAACGCATGGGCCATATCAGCATGGGCGGCCCGCAGGGCTCGCTTGCGGTTTTTGCGTCCCTGAAGGTCGCGCGCCGGGTCTATATTCACATCAACAACTCCAATCCCGTGCTCGATCGGCGGTCGCCGGAGCATCGCCAGGTCGTGGAAGCGGGATGGGAGATCGCATTCGACGGGATGGAGATAGAACTTTGAGCGGCACCCACGCCCATGGAGAGGCGAACGGCGAGCGAGCCAAGCTGCTTTCGCCCGACGAGATGGAAGTGGCACTTCGTGCCATCGGCGCGGAGCGCTATCACGATCGTCACCCCTTTCATCACCTCTTGCACGGCGGCAAGCTCGGCAAGGGGCAGGTGCAGGCGTGGGCCTTGAACCGCTACTGTTATCAGTCCGCTGTGCCCCGCAAGGATGCAGCCTTGATGAGCCGCGCGGAGGACCGCGAACTCCGGCGCGAATGGCGCCACCGGATCGAGGACCATGACGGCGACTTCACCGGCGAGGAAGGCGGCATCGAACGCTGGCTCGTTCTGACCACCGGTCTCGGCATCGATCGCGACTACGTCGTCTCGATGAAAGGCGCGCTTCCATCCACGCGCTTCGCCGTCGAAGCCTATGTGCGGTTCGTGCGCGAGAACACGCTGCTCGAAGCCGTCGCGTCTTCGCTCACCGAGCTGTTCGCGCCGACCATCCATCGCGAACGAATCGTCGGCATGTTGGAAAACTACGATTTCATAGACGACTTCGTGATGCAGTATTTCCGCCGCCGTCTCGATCAGGCGACGAACGACGCCGATTTCGCGCTCGCTTACGTGAAGCGACACGCACGCTCGCCCGAGCAGCAGGCCGCCTGCCTTGATGCGCTCCGCTTCAAATGCAACGTGCTATGGTCGCAGCTCGACGCGCTCTATTTCGCCTATGTCGATCCGGGCTTCATCCCACCGGGCGCATTCGTGCCGGAGGGCGCCGGTGCACCTATCCTTTCCGCCGGGCTCGCATCCTTGAGATCGCGATGAGTGAGCCCGCGCGCACCTTACTGACGAAGGACAGCGTGCCCAGGATCGCGCGCCACGCCAAGCTGCGCTTCGACGAGACGCGCCAGCGCTGGATGTTGCTGGTGCCCGAGAAGATCTTGAACCCGAGCGATACCGCAGTCGAAATTCTCCAGCTTTGCGACGGCGCCCGCGACGTGCACCAGATCGCCACGTCTATCGCCGCGTCCTATGCGGCCCCTGTCGACGACATTCTCGCCGACATCCTGCCGCTGCTGCAGTCGCTCGCCGACAAGGGGCACGTGGTGACATGACGACCACCGCCACCGATAAGCCGATGTCCAGCTCCCCGATAGGCCCCCCCATCGGGCTCCTCGCCGAGCTGACGCACCGCTGCCCGCTGCAGTGCCCGTACTGCTCGAACCCGTTGCAGCTGGAGACCGTCCGCAACGAACTCTCGACCGACATGTGGCTCCGCGTCCTCGACGAAGCCGCAGACCTCGGCGTGCTGCAAATCCACCTTTCTGGCGGCGAGCCGGCCTCGCGCCGCGACCTCGAACCGATCGTCGCGAAGTGCGCCGAACGGGGACTCTATTCCAATCTCATCACGTCGGGCATCGGTCTGCCACGTGAGCGTTTGGAGAAACTTGCAGCGGCCGGCCTAGATCACGTTCAGCTCTCGATACAGGATGCTGATCCCGCCAATTGCGATCGTATCGCAGGCTACGAAGGCGCGCATGCGCGCAAGCTCGAGCTGGCGCGCAACGTGCGGGCGCTGGGCCTGCCGTTGACGTTCAACGCGCCGATGCACCGCCACAACCTCGATAACCTCGAAGCCATCATCGCGCTCGCAGTCGAACTTGGCGCAGCCCGCATCGAGATCGCCAACGTCCAATACTATGCCTGGGCGCTTGCCAACCGCGCGGCCCTGATGCCGACCCGCGAACAGGTCCGCCGCTCCCTCGGCGTTGTCCAGGCCGCCCGCGAACGGCTGAAGGGTGTACTCGCCGTCGACTTCGTCGCGCCGGACTACTATGCCAAGCGCCCCAAGCCCTGCATGGGCGGCTGGGGTCGGGGCATCATCGTCGTCACGCCAGCCGGCAAGGTCCTTCCCTGCCATGCTGCGGAAACGCTGCCGGGAATGACGTTCGAAAACATCAGCACTCATGCCCTCGCAGATATCTGGCGCAACTCGCCAGCCTTCAGCGCCTATCGCGGCACCGCCTGGATGCCCGAGCCCTGCCAGAGCTGCGAGCTGAAAGAGAAGGACTGGGGCGGCTGCCGCTGCCAGGCCCTGGCCCTCGCAGGCGACGCCACGGCAACCGATCCCGCCTGCGACCGCTCGCCGGTCCACGCGGACATGGTAGCGCTGGCCGAGGCGGAAGCCGCGTCCGACCCTCCCCCGTTCCGCTATCGCCGTTAGCCGAGCCCGAGCATGATCTCGAGGTTCTGCACGGCAGCACCAGACGCGCCCTTGCCCAGGTTGTCGAGCTTGGCGACGAGCACCGCCTGCCCGCGCGCATCGTTGCCGAACACCGTCAGTTCCAGCATGTTCGTGTCGTTGAGCGCTTCCGCCTCGACCTTGCCGCCCTTGCGCGACGCATCGCTGGCCGGCACTACCTTCACGTAGCGCGAGCCCGCGTAGCGCTCGACCAGCGCTGCTTCGAGATCCGCCGGCTTCGGCTTGCCGCTCGGCTTATTGGTCAGCGCATCGAGATGCAGCGGCACCGACACCAGCATGCCCTGCCGGAAGTTGCCGACGGAAGGCACGAAGATCGGCCGCCTGGTCAGCTTCGAATACGCCTGCAATTCCGGCAGATGCTTATGCTCTAGCGCGAGACCGTAAAGCTCGAACGACGGCGCCTTGCCACTCTCGTAATCGGCGATCATCGACTTGCCGCCGCCCGAATACCCGGACACCGCGTTGACCGTCACCGGATAGTCCTCAGGTATCAGCCCCGCGTCGACCAGCGGCCGCAGCAGCGCGATCCCGCCCGTTGGATAGCAGCCGGGATTGGCCACACGCCGCGCTTTCGCCAGCAGCGCCGTCTGTTCGGGCGCCATTTCCGGGAAACCATAGACCCAGCCCGCGGCGACGCGGTGCGCGGTCGAGGCATCGAGAATGCGTGGCCCCCCGCCCGGCAGCGTGTCGGCCAGCGCCACGGTCTCCTTCGCCGCGTCGTCCGGCAGGCACAGCACGACGAGATCGACGCCCGCCATCAGTTCGCGTTTCGCGCCGACATCCTTGCGCTTGTCCGCCGCGATGCTGCGAAGCTCCACGCCGCCGTGCGCACGCAACTGCTCCGCGATGCCGAGCCCGGTCGTCCCGGCTTCGCCGTCGATGAATACGGAGGGCATTTTCGAGGTCATGTGCGTTCGATCCGAATGGTGCATCTCGCCTGCGCGAAATAAGCCCACCTCGCCCCCCACGCAAGTGCGCAGAATCCAGAGGCAAAATCACAAACGCTGTGCGTCCCAGGCCGAGCGATCAGCGAGAGCCGGGGCCTTGCCGCGACGGCGTTCCCCACCACCTCGACCGGTCAAGATCCCGGATAGACGCGCGCGGCCGGCAGCGATCCGGCGCCTATCGCGCCGCAGTCGCCGGCCAAGTAGAGACGCGGCTTCCGGTAACGCGAGTGGAAGGGGGAGGTTCGCCCGCCCCCACCACTCCCCCTACCGCTTCATCCCCAGCGACTTCAAAATGATGTTCTTGATCATGGTCGCGGCGGTGCGGCTGGCGGTGCGCTGCATGTCCTTGGCGATCATTTCACCGATGCCTTGATTGTAGCGGCCCGTGCGCGCGTTCTTGCCGCCCGAGAGGATCGTGCCCCAGAACCCGCCGCCGCCCGCGTTGGCTTCCTGCGTCTCGTCGGCGCCTGCCTTCTTGTCCAACATCTCCTTGGCGCTGTCGCGCTCCTGGCGGTCCTCGTACTTGCCGAAAACGGGGCTGTATTCGATACAGCCGCGGCGCTCCTCGTCGGTGAGCGGCCCGATGCGCGCTTGCGGCGGAACGATCAGGGTCCGCTGCACCATCGAGGGCTCGCCCTTGTTCTCCAGGAACGACACGAGCGCCTCGCCGACCTTCAGCTCCTTGATCGCCTCGGCCGTATCGAGATCGGGGTTCTGGCGGAATGTCTTGGCGGCGGTCTCGACGGCCTTCGCTTCCTGCGGCGTGAATGCACGCAGCGCGTGCTGCACGCGGTTGCCGAGCTGCGCCGAAACGGTGTTCGGCACGTCCATCGGGTTCTGCGTCACGAAGTAGATGCCGACGCCCTTCGAGCGCACGAGACGCGCGATCTGCTCGATGCGTTCGAGCAGCGGCTTGGGCGCGTCATTGAACAGAAGATGCGCCTCGTCGAAGAAGAACACGAGTTTGGGCTTGGGCTGGTCACCGACTTCCGGCAGCGTCTGCCAGAGTTTCGACAGCATCCACAGCAGGAACACCGCATAGAGGCGCGGCTTCTCCATCAGCTTGTCGGCGGCGAGAATGTTGATGATGCCGCGCCCGTCCGGAGCGGTACGGACGAAGTCCTTGATGTCCAGCGCCGGCAGCCCGAAGAAATGCCCTGCGCCCTGTTCCTCGAGCACGAGAATGCGTCGCTGGATCGCGCCGACCGATGCCGTTGCGACATTGCCGTACTTCGTCGTCAGCTCCTTGCCGCGCTCGGCGATGTTGTTGATGATGGCGCGCAGATCCGCGAGATCGTCGAGCGGCATCTTCTCGTCGGAGGCGACGCGGAAGGCGATGTTAAGCACGCCCTCCTGCACCTCATTGAGTTCGAGCATCCGGCCGAGCAGCAGCGCGCCCATGTCGTTGACTGTGGCGCGGATCGGATGACCCTTCTCGCCGGTCACGTCCCAGAACACGGTCGGATAGGCCTTGTTCTGGTAGTCCTTGATGCCGAGCTCATCGAGCCGCTTCTGCACGAAGGGCTTGGGCTCGCCGACGGCGGCGACGCCGGAAAGATCACCCTTGATGTCGGAGGCGAACACCGCGACGCCCGCGTCCGAGAAGCCTTCGGCGAGCGTTTGCAATGTGACCGTCTTGCCGGTGCCGGTGGCGCCCGTGACCAGACCGTGACGGTTGGCCAGTCGCAGCTCGAGCAGCTCGTCCTTGCCGTCGCTCTTGCCGACCAGAATCTTGTCGTCTTGCAGCATGGATAGGCTCCTGTCGGCACGCCACCTTTGTTCGAGCCGGGGGCTTGGGCGCAATCGATGAGCCGCTCCGGCAACGCGGGACGCGAATCTACTAGCGAATCCACTTGGCACGCCTGTGGCGGCAATTCAATTATCGGTTGCAGGCGAAACTTATTTTACCCACGGCATTGACGGCCCCGAACCGGAGTTCGGGACGAGTCTTTGCGAAGCCCGACATTCGCCGCCAGCCGCCAAGCCTATGCCGAGGATGCCGGCACCGGCTGCGGCGCGAGTTCGCCGGCCGCGATCTGCCGCATCAACTTCGGCTTGTCGATCTTGCCGTTCGCCATCAGCGGCAGCTCTGGCAACGGCAGCACGAACTCCGGCAGCTCGTAGCGAGACAACCCGCGCGTCGCGAGCTGCGCGATCAGCGCCGGCACATCCACCTGCGTTCCCGGCTGCGACGTGTACGCCAGGCAGATACGCTCGCCCAGCCGCGGATCGGGCATCGACAGCACCGCTGGTCGGAAGATTTCCGCGAACTCCGCCGCCAGATCCTCGATGCGCGACGGGCTGATGTTGTGGCCGCCGCGGATCAGCACTTCCTTCTGTCGGCCCGTCAGCTTGAGGTACCCGTTGGCGTCGAGCTGGCCGAGATCGCCTGTCATGAACCAGCCGTCTGGCGTGACGGCGCTTTCGCTCGCCCGCTGGTCGTCGAAATAACCGAGCATCAGGCACGCGCCGCGCCCCGCGACAAGGCCGGTTTGTCCCGGCGGCAGTTCCCGCGTGGGATTCTCCGGATCGAAGATGCGGATCTCGTAGCCCTCGCAAGCCCGCCCGCAGGTCCCCGCGATGAGCGCGGGATCGTCGCCCGGCCGCGTGTACTGGTGCGAATTGTTCTCGGTCATGCCATAGCCCGACTGCGGCTCTACGCCGAACGAGAGCAGTTCGTGCATGACGAGCGGCGGGCTCGCCGCCCCCGACACGCGGAAAGCGCGGACATTGCCGAGCCGCTTCAACCCGCGCCGCCTCAACTCCGCGATGATGTCGATCGCATGGGTCGGCACGCCGATCAGATACTCGACGTTCGCTTCGGTGAGCCGGTCGACCAGGCTTTCGCCGCGTGGTGTATCGTGGATCACGAGTTCCGCGCCCGCCATAAGCGCCGTCGTCATAGCGCCGACGCCGAGATTGTGACTGAACGGGCTCAGCGTCGAAATCACGGTTTGCGGCCCGATCCGCCAGTCGCGGCAGATCGCCCGAGCGGTCACCAGAAGCGTGTTGTCCGAGTGCATCACGCCCTTCGGATTGCCCGTCGAGCCGGACGTGAATGCGATGTAGGACACGCGGTCCGGGTCATCCGATGGCGGCGGCAGCGGCGCCCCCTCGGATGCAGCGTCGAGCAATCCGTCGAACAGCGGCCGGCCTGCGTCCCGGGCTGTTACAGCGGGCAGCCGATAGATGTGCCGCATGTCCGAGAGCCCGGCGATCGCCGCCTCGATAGCGTGCTCGCGCCCGGCCGCGCGGGCATCCGCACCGAACCCCGGCTGGTAGATGAACGCCGCCGCTCGCATCCGCTCGACCATCGCCTGCACCTCGGCGACGGTGTGATTGCGATGCGGCGATGGACTGCACACGAGCCCCATCCGGGACGCCGCCAGCATGATGGCGACGGACTCTATCCGGTCAGGCGTCCAGAACGTGATGCGCTGCCCCGGCTTCAGTCCTCGCGCGGCGAGATCAGCCGCGAGCGCATCGGCTGCGGCGACCAGCCCTGCCCACGAGACCTGCCGGTGCCGGTCGCGCAGCGCCGTCCGCTCTGGGATTTTAGCCGCGTGCGCCGCAGCGATCGAATAGATCGTGTCGTCGCGCCACAGACCGCGCGCATAGTAGTCACGCAGCAGCTTGCCGTTCAGCAGCGATAGAACCGTCGATGCCATCATTTCATTCCGCAGGAAAAGGTCAGGATGTCGCCTCGCGGCATTCCTCGTCTGGCGGCAGCGGATCGCACCCGTCGCCCTTCTCGATGCACACGCGCAGGGCTGACAGTAGCTCCGCGCGGATCACGCCGTCGTTGGGGCCCGTGTAGAGCTGGTTCATCTTGAGGCCGCACTGGTAGAGCGTCACCATCCGCGCACCGCCATAGACCATTGCCGCCTCGTAGTCTCGCTGCGCCAGCTGTTTGTCGCCGTTCGACTGGTGGATGTGCGCGCGGGTATCGAGCGAATGCGCGCTGAACGGATCGAGCTGCAGCGAACGCTGAACGTCCGCCATGCCTTGCGACGCCCGTCCCCACTTGAAGTACGCCCATGCGCGATTGTTCAGCGCGACGGCGAAATCGGGAAACAGTGCGATCGCGTTGTCGTAGTCCTTGATCGAGGCTTCGTACTGCCCGCGCAGCGAGTAAGAAAGCGCCCGGTTGGCGTAGGCCGTAGCCCGGCGCGGCTCGCTGATGTCGGGCGTCTCGATCAGCGCGGTGCACGCGCGGATCCGGCCTTCGATCTCCGGCTTGTCGCAGTCGTGGATCTCCTCGGCCGCCGCCGCCGAAGCGATGAGGGGAGCGATCACCGGAGCGATGCCCGCGAGCAGGAGGGTGAGCAGGAGGGCGAGAGGCAGGATCAGCCAGCGGCGCATCATCGTGTGTCCTGGGAAAAGCGGCACTTGCGCAGCCGCGCCGACGCCGAAGGCTAGCGGGTCGGGAATTTCGTCTCTCTCCCCGCTGTCCGCCACTCATATAGTTGCGACCAGCGAAGGTGAAAAGCCAGCAAGTACCCTAAGGCGGGCACAATTGCGGCAAGCACCATACTCCCCTCCCCGCTTGTGGGGGATAGGCCCCACTGCGTCGGCGCTTGCGCCGGAGTAGCGGGTAAGAGCAGCAAGTAAGAGCAGCGAGTAATGCCACGGGCGGACGAGGGAGCCCTACTTCCGCGGTATCGCCGTGATCGCAAGCCCCTCCAGCGCCAGCCCGTAGGCCAGCAGGTCGTTCATCTGCCGCCGCACCTGCTCGGTCAGCAGCACGCGCGTGTAGCGCCGATTGAGCTCCGGCTGCTTCATGATCATCCGCGCCAGCTCCCATGCCCGCGGCAGCAGCTTCTCGCCCGACAAGATCTCGTTCACGAGCCCCATCTCCTTGGCCTCGACTGCGTGCAGAACCTGTCCCGTCAGCAGGAAATAGCGTGCACGGTTGAGCCCCATCGCTGCCGGAAACGCCACGTGCACGCCGTCGCCCGGCACCAGCCCGTTCACGAAATGCGCCGAGTCCTGGAAGCATGCCGTGTCCGACGCGAGCACGATGTCACACAAAATCGGCAGCTCCGCGTGCCGCACGGCGGGACCGTTCACCGCCGCGATCATCGGCACGTCGATCAGCAGAAGATTGGTCAGCAGGTGCTTGGCTTCCCAGCCGAGTTCGCCCCATTCCTCCGGCCCCATCGCGTGATAGCTCATGTTGGCCTTCGGATCGGGCGCGGGCCCGGAGAACTCGGCCCCCGTCCCGGTCATGATCACGACGTGGTTCTCGCGGTCCCGCCCGATGTCGAGGAACGCCTGCACCAGCTCCCCGTGCGGCTCCCGCCCCCACCGAAGCGGCCCGCCGCTCGAGTGCATCGTCATCTCCAGGATGCCATCCTCCCGGCGAAACTTGATGTGCTTGTACCGATTCTCGTAGTCGGCGAGCTTCAGCGTGGACATGCGTTTCCCCAAGGTGCGGCGCGGGTGACGAGCGTTGCCGTCGCGCATCTCATACTGTGGGAGCGGGGGCAAGGGGAGGGGCTGTCACGCAAGCAAGGCGACCGGAATGAGTTGCGGCCCCTTGGACGGGCGAATACCCGGAAGAGCTTTGCGCCGGTTGCTGATCAGCCGATCGCTGACCAAAGGCAGGATTGGGTCCTACAATCCTGTCGTTGCCCCTGCCCAAGTCGTCGTGCGTGTCGCCACGATAAGTGTCCTCAAATGCAACTGAATTGCAGCATCGGTGTGAAATCGTATCGGATGGTTGTCGGAGAGTTGACACGAAACTTGAAATGTTCGGTCGTTGTCAACGATGTTCAATTATCGGTTGGGAACAAGAGGGATGACGATGCTTCGAGCAATAGCGGGTGGCGCGCTGGCCGCGTTCGCGGTCACGGCAGTCGCCCACGCGCAAGTTCCCGGCCATAAGCAAGAAGCCCGCCACGGCGCTGCTTCCGCTGGAGCAAAGGGAGGCGGGACCAAGACTGAAGCGGAGCATGCTCATGCACCCGTTCCATCGATATCCTGCTCGCCCCAAAGCGTCGGTCCGCAGTCTCCGCGAGACATCAACCAAAATGGAGGTGAGAACAGAACTGCGTTCACAGTGGCGAAGTCCTGGAACACCATGCAACTCTGCAACGCTCATTTCCATAAGAACGCGGAGCACAGGGGCATCGGCTTCACGAAGGTAGCTTCGCCTACCGGTCACCAGTGCGACGCAGCTTTGTCGCCGGTTTTCAAAACGCCAGTGGCGGGTGCGCCGAACGGCGTCTGCGAAGGCACTGTGAAGCCGGGCGACACGATCGAGATGCACTTCGTGTTCACTTCATGCAAGGACGCCAGTCCGGGGCCGACGCTTGGAGCATGCAGCACGAAATCGTGCCGCAACCCGTCATTGCGCGTCGAAGCCCGGATATTCGTTCTCGTCAATAGCCATGGCAATCAGCATGTCCCCGGCTTGGGGAGCTTGGCGAAAGTCAGCGAGTTCGGCTCGCTCTTCGGCTCGCACGAGCATCTGCCGCCTGTGGTGGTTCCAAGCGCAGCTCGTGCCGTGCAGTATCAAGGCTCGACGACGAACACGGCATTCGACAACAGCAGCACCTGCTCCCCCGCTCACGTTACGTGGCAGGTCGGCCAATCCTGCACGCCGCTCGACATTCGCTCGCTGCAGGAGTGGTGCGAGGGCAACAATCCCTTCCGCGAGAAGGAGGGCAACGTGATGAAGCCGATCGAGGGCCACGGCGCCCGAGCGCTAGTCACCAATCCGAAGCTGCTTTCCGCGATCAAATAGGATGTGGTGAAGTACCGCTTCAACTTTGACGTCCATCGGACGAAGTCGCGGGTGGATATGCCGGTCACAGGTTATCGAGGCTGCCATGGCTTATCGCGTCGATCTGATGCGAATGCGAGGCAATGACGCGTTGTAGGGTAAGCAGAGGAGTTGTGACCAGTGAGTGGTCCGTTGCCGCCCCTCTCGTTCGGGGCAGTGCCCGAGGGCATGCCCCTGCCCTCTCCCCGTCCTCACTGGGAGAGGGAGAAGTGCGCAATGCTGCTATTCTCACGGTTTACTCGCGCCGACTGCCCTTGCACGCACCACCTCCCGAAGCCCACTACCCCACCCATTTGCCCCCACGCCCCATCCCGCCTAAAACCTCAGCCGCATGCTCGGCACCATCGGCCGCACGAGCATCCGGCACAGGAAGGACAAAAGGAATGGGCGTGAGATACTTCGGCGCGCGGGTCGACCGGCTCGAGGACCCCAAGCTGCTGACGGGCCGCGGTCGCTATGTCGATGATTTACCCGTCCCGGGCGTCGTCCACGCAGCCTTCGTCCGCTCGCCGCTGGCCCACGCCCGCGTCCGCGCCTTGAACATCGCCGCCGCGCGCGAGATGCCCGGCGTCATCGCCGTCTACACGCTCGACGACCTCGACTCGGCCCGCCGCGTGCTTCCCGCCATCGGCCCGGCCGGCAACATGCCTCAGTTCAAGACCAATGGCCCGCTCGCGAAGGACGCCGTCCATCACGTCGGCGTCGCCGTCGCCATGGTGATCGCAGAGAACCGATATCAGGCCGAAGACGCCGCCTTCATGGTCGATGTCGACTACGAGGAACTGCCCGCCGTGGTCGATTTCCGCCGTGCGTTGGATTCGACCGGTCCCAAGGTGCACGAGGATACCACTACAAATCTCGTCGCAGCCCTCCAGGTCGGTTTCGGCGACACCGCAGCCGTGTTTGCCAAGGCCGCGCATGTCTTCACGGAGACGATTCGCACCCATCGCGGCGGCTGCCATTCGATGGAGTGCCGTGGCGTGCTTGCGCGCCCCGACGAGATCGACGGCCGCCTCGAAGTGTGGTCGGCGACGCAGATGCCGCACTCGCTTCGCCGCGCACTCGCGATGCACATGGGCCGCGACATCAATTCGGTCCGCGTCGTCGCCCCCGACATCGGCGGCGGCTTCGGCCCCAAGGCGAACCTCTATGCGGAGGAATACGCCGTCGCCATCGCCGCCGATAAGTTGGGCCGCCCGGTGAAGTGGGTCGAGGACCGCAAGGAGCACTTCCTCACCACGACGCAGCAGCGCGACCAGGAATGGCAGATGGAGGTTGCGGTGTCGGCCGAAGGGCGCATGCTCGGCGTGCGCGGCCGCTGCCTGCATGACGTCGGCGCCTACATCCCCTATGGCTTGATCGTGTCGGCGACAGCGGTCGGCTCGTTCCCCGGCCCCTACGCGCTCGAAGCGCTCGATCTGAAGCTCGACGCCGTTTACACCAACATGGTGCCGGTATCCCCGATTCGCGGCGCGGGCCGCCCCGACGCCTGCTTCGTACTCGAACGTCTCGCCGACAAGGTCGCCCACGAAATGAGGCTGGACCCCGCCGAGGTGCGCCGCCGTAGCTTTGTCAGATCCGAGCAGATGCCTTACATCACCGGCCTCAAGGGCCGCGACGGCAAGACGCCGATTGCCTACGACAGTGGCGACTACGCCGGCTGCCTCGATCTGGCGCTGACCCAGGCGCATGGTTTCCGCGAGCGTCAAGCCGCAGCCCGCGCACAGGGCCGCTATCTCGGCCTCGGTCTCTCGAGCTGCGTCGAAGACACTGGCGTCGGCCCCTACGAAGGCGCGACGATCCGCATTGATATCAATGGCAAGGTCATCGTCACGTCCGGCGCGGCCGTGCAGGGCCAGGGCACGCGGACGATCCTCGCGCAGATCGCAGCCGACGCGCTGGGCGTGGACATCGAGAACGTCACCGTCGAATTGCAGGACACCGATAAGTTCCCGCTCGGCATGGGCGCGGTCGGCAGCCGCACCGCCGTCATGGCGGGCTCGGCCGTGCACAACGCAGGCGAAGCCCTGCGCGAGAAGATCTTCAAGAGCGCCGCCGACATGCTCGCGTCCGGCAACAAGTTCCTCGAATTGGCGGACGGCGAGGTCCGCGCCGTCGGCGAGCCGCAGACGAAGGTCGCTCTGGCCGCTGTCGCACAACGCCACGCCGGCGCATTCGGCGCCCCGATGCCGGGCGGCGTCGCGCCCGATTTGTCCGCCACCGCCTATTCCGAGTTCAAGGGCCTCGCCTTTGCCAACGGCACCAACATCTGCGAGGTCGAGGTCGATATCGAGACCGGTGAGGTCAAGGTGCTGCGCTACGTCGTGGCCCACGATTGCGGCCGCCTCATCAATCCACGTCTCGTCGATGGCCAGATCCAGGGCGGTGTCGTGCACGGTATCGGCAATGCGCTCTATGAGCGGATGGTGTTCGATGACGCGGGTACGCCGTTGTCGGTCAACTACGGCGAGTATCTGTTGTCGGGTGCCTGCGAGAGCCCGGCCGTCGAGATCCACCACGTCGAATCGCCCTCGCCAGTGAACCCGATCGGCGTGAAAGGTGCCGGCGAGGGCGGCACTATCCCGGCCGCGGCCTGCATCATCTCCGGGATCGAAAACGCGCTCGCCCCCTTCGGCATCCGCATCAACGAGCACCCCGTCAGCCCCGCCCGGATCGTTGAGCTGGTAGCGCAGGCGCGCTCGGCGGCATGAGGATGTCCCCCAACCCACCGTCATCCTGCGCCGACGGTCTATAGTCTCCTCATGCCGTTTCCGATCGGCAGCCCGGTCCTTCGAGCGATGCCGGGCAAATCGACGAGCGGACCCAGTGTATCAGAGCTTTCGCACGAGCCGCTCGTGATGATGCGGCGACAATTCTGTGCCTCGTGGTAGCGACGTTGTGATACTGCGAGAACGGCGCTCGAAGAACAGGGAGCACTCGCATGAGCCGGGAGGATTACAGGCCGTTCGTTCCGGCTCCGGGCAAATCTCGCATCGGGGGAGATACGCCGCGCGAGCATGCCAAGGTGCGGCTCGAGAGCCCGCGTGCCCGTGAGCTGTTCGATTCCTGGGGCAAGCTCGCCGACGCTCCGTTCATAGGTCTGACGACCGACGGTAACGTGCAGCCGGGCCTCTACTCGCTGCAACCTTCGGGCGCGCCAGCCGAAGCGATGTCTGCAGCAGCCTCGGCCCTGATCGACCTACTGTCTCCCGAGCAGCGTGCCTCCGCTTGTTTCCCCGTCGGCTCGTCGATGTGGCAGCAGTGGCAGAACACCGAGATCCTCGTCGAGCGCCACGGATTGCGCCTCGACGAAGTGTCGATCAAGGTTCGCGATGGCGTGCTTGCAGTGCTTGCCGCGAGCCTCAGCGACAAGGGCTTTGAGGCCTCGCGCTCTGTGATGAGGCTCAATCAGTTCCTGGGTGATCTCGTTGGCGGTCCGAAGGTGCTGGGAGAATGGGCCTACACGTTCGTCCTATTCGGCAAGCCGTCGTCGATGGAACCATGGGGCTGGCAGCTCTTCGGCCACCACTTGAGCCTCAGCTGCTTCGTCGTTGCCGGGCAAATGGTCTTGTCTCCGACATTCATGGGCGCGGAGCCCGCCTATTGCGACACTGGCCCATTTGCCGGGACGGTTTTGTTCGAGGACGAGGAGCGCAGAGGGTTGTCCTTGATGCGCTCTTTGTCGGCCGACCAGCAGCGATCAGCGCTCGTGGCGAAAGCCATGATGGGGCCGGACTTGGCCCCTGGCCGCTGGCACTTCGCAGATCATCTCCATCTCGGTGGTGCCCATCAGGATAATCGCATCGTGCCGTTCGAAGGCCTGCGCGGAGGCGCCATGTCGGCCGTTCAGCGGCGCGATCTCATGGATCTGGTCGCGCAATATGTTTCGCCGTTGCCGCCAGGTCCTCATGCGGCGCGCTTGGCGGAAGTGGAGCGTCACCTGGCCGATACTCATTTCTGCTGGATTGGCGGATATGATGAGACGACGTCGTTCTACTATCGCATCCAGAGCCCGGTGATCTTCATCGAGTTCGACCACCACTCCGGCGTGTTCCTCACCAATCCTGAGCCGGCGAAGTTCCACGTCCACACGCTGGTACGCACGCCCAACGGCAACGACTACGGCGTCGATCTGCTGCGTCTGCATTACGCGCAGTCCGACCACACGCACGACACCACGGCAAGACAGCGAGAGGGATAGATTTGGGATAGATATTTGGCAAAAGTTCAACGCCGCTAATGTGCTTGAATTTGCTCTAAAAAGCAGGTTTTCCGGTATTCTATGTCAGGGAGGTGCGCTGGCGAGCAGATTCTATCATTTTTAGATGTATATACATGCTATTAGATCTTTTGGGGTCTGACAGCTCACACAGACTTCGGCTTCGGCTCAATTGGGCAATCCGCGAAGGAGCAAGTGAGGAATTCGGTTTGCGGCCCCGTTCGCGCTTACATCAACCGTTGGAGTCGGAGCAGCGCGGTTGCCAACAGCGAAATCGCCTCGGAAGTTTCG